>Ga0209935_1000253_pt1 | contig 167601 bp, 153 predicted proteins | sample ThiBio_1000_plan_2_FD_183958 | JGI IMG/M metagenome (GOLD analysis project Ga0209935, IMG submission 183958) | Wastewater bioreactor microbial communities from Cape Town, South Africa - Thiocy_cont_1000_plan (SPAdes) | ecosystem: Engineered > Bioreactor > Thiocyanate-remediating >... | reverse complement strand
TCTTAAAAAGCGCTGAAAACTCTTTGCAACCACACTCGCAACTCGTTGATTCTTACCGGCTTTTGAAACAAGCCGCATCAGCGAAGGGGCGAATTATACAGAGGTTTTACTCTTGGTCAACGTTTTTGCCGACTTTCTTAAAACTTCTTTTGGCTCCCCGACCTGGGCTCGAACCAGGGACCTACGGATTAACAGTCCGGCGCTCTACCGACTGAGCTATCGGGGAATCAAGAGGCGCGGATTATAGTGATGCGGCGCGCCCATGGCAAGGGGAACCGAACGAAAACCAAGGAGTACATAATGAAACGACTGTTCCTGGCCTTCCTGGTTTCGGCGGTACTTCATACCACCAACGCCGGTGCCGGTTACGCCGACAGCAACGCGGCGATCATGCAGGCGCGCAGCTGCGGAAGCTGGTTTGCCGATCGGCGCAGCCCGGACGCCGCGCTGGGCAACACGGCGTGGATTGCCGGCTACCTGACCGGCGCCGGCGGCAAGGACCTCATGCGGGGGCTCGACCGCCAGGCGCTGGAACTCCGGATGGACGACTACTGCCGGCGGAATCCCGGCTCGGATATCGAAAACGGCGCAGGGGAATTGCTACGGGAATTAAGGCGGCAGGCGGGCGGCCGCTGACGCCCGCCTGCCGCGCCCATAACGTGGAGGATCAGTGGCGGAAAAGCGGCAGCTTGGGCAGCTGCGGCCACTCAACGGCGTCGAGCATGTTCTTGACGACGAGGCCGAGTTCGGTGTCGCCCTCGATCGAGAGCTCGCGGTTGAAGAACAGCGTGTCCGGATCTTCCTGCCGGGCCAGCAGTTGCAGGAAAGCCGAAAGATTGGCGCGGAACGACAGATCGGGCGTATCCGGCGTGCTGAAGAGCGGGCGGAAGAAGCCGGCGCGGTAGGTAAAGCTCACCTTGCCACCGGTGTCGAGCACCTCGACGAAGAAAGTACGGCCTTCGAGCAGTTCGAGACTGTCCTCCGGCAGCAGCTTCATCCTGGCCACGGCGTTGAGACCGGCGGTGAGCGCGACGGCGTGCGGCCACTGCGGCAGACGAACGCCGATCGCGGAAACGAAGGCCGGCAGCTGGAATCGGGGAATGCTGAACGCTTGCCTCATATCAAACTCCTTGCAGTTCCGCCAGCGCGGACTGGTGATGCTGCTTGATGCCGGCGTCGCCGAACCAGTAGCCGTCGACGAGGCCTTCCCTGCACCAGGCACCGTCGGCAGCGACCGTCTCGCCGCGCCGCGCCCGGTCGAAGGCAGCGACGATGGCGGCGGTGTGCTGCGGTTGCGGGCTGATGCGCAGGATATCGATGTCCATGGCCAGCATCTCGGGCACCTGCGCCAGCAGATTGTAGCTTTGCGCGGACATCGTCTGGATGCCGTTGATGCTCAGGAAGGGCTGCCCTTCGCGCGTCTTCAGCAGCATCCCCTCGGGATGGTCGAGACACTTGAACTGGCAGTCGTCCTTGTTCAGGTTGTAGTGCCGCGCGGTGAAGCAGCGCGCCGAGAAGGCGAGCGGCAGCTTGCCGAAGACGAAGACCTCGGTCTCGACGCCGGCCGGCCGGCTCGCGTGCAGCGCGGCAATCAGCTTGCGGTCGGCCTCGAGCGGCGGCACCCAGCGCTTCAGCCCGTAGCGCGCGTAGGTGGCGAGCGTCGCCTCGTTGTAGATATTGAGGTGCGGGCCGGCGACGAAGGGACGGCCAGCGGCGATATTCACCGCGCCGAGGTCGTTGGCCTCGACCTTGCAGCCGGCTTCGTCCATCAGGCGGCGCAGCGCCTTGAGGTCGCTTTCCGATTCGAGCAGGGCCTGCGCCGAAACGACGACTTCCTTGCCGGCGTCGGTCAGGTCGCGCGCCAGACCGACCCAGTCGGCGACGCGGATCTGCTGGCGGCGCGAGCAGACGACCTCGCCGACGTAGATGATGTCTATCGCCGGGTTCTGCGCCATTTCGGCGTAGAACTCGAAGACTTCCTGTTTCGGCCAGAAATAGAGCAGCGGTCCGAGTGCGAGTTTCATGCCCTTATCTCCACGGCCGGTTGTAGGCGCCGAGCGTCGCCTGGCTGCCTTCGGACACCTTGGCCAGTTCGGCCTGCCAGGCCGGCTTCACGTGGTAGCGCTCGCTGTCTTTGGCGAGCGCGTCGAGGGCGGCGCGCAGCGTCTTGGTCACCTGCGTGACGTAGGCCGGGCTGCGCTGGCGCCCCTCGATCTTGATCGCCGAGACGCCGATGCGGGCGATCTCCGGGAGGATTTCGAGGACGTTGAGGCTGGTCGGCTCCTCGAGCGCGTAATAGGTTTCGCCGTTCACGTCGAAGCGCCCCTTGCACAGCGTCGGATAGCCGGCCGCCTCGTCGTCGCCGAAGCGGTCGATCAGGATGCCGTTCAGGCGCGTCGTCATTTCGCCCGGCGACTTCTCCCACTTGACGTACTTGGCCGGCGAACAGGCGCCAACCGTGTTCGGGCTTTCGCCGGTGGCGTAGGAAGACAGCCAGCAACGCCCTTCGTTCATGACGCACAGGCTGCCGAAGCCGAACACCTCGATCGGGACCGTCGTGTTCTTGATCACGTGCTCGACCTGCGCCAGCGTCAGCACGCGCGGCAGGACGGCGCGCTGCACGCCGAATTCGCGCTGCGCGAAATTGACCGCCTCGTAGCTGGTCGCCGAGCCCTGCACCGAGAGATGCAGACGCAGCTGCGGATGACGCTTGCTGGCGTAGTCGAGCAGGCCGACGTCGGCGAGGATCACGGCATCGACGCCGAGATCCGCCGCACCATCGACGGCACGCCGCCAATCGGCCTCGCGCCCGGGCTGCGGGAAGGTGTTGATCGCCATCAGGACGTGGCGGCCGCGCGACTGGGCGTAGGCGATGCCCTCGCGCATGCTCTTGTCGTCGAAGTTGAGGCCGGCGAAATTGCGCGCGTTGGTGTCGTTCTTGTAGCCGAGGTAGACGGTGTCGGCGCCGTTGTCGACCGCCGCCTTGAGCGCCGGCAGGCTACCGGCCGGGCAGACGAGTTCCGGGAGTTTCTGGCTCAGCATGGGGATAGCGTCGATGCGCGGAAACGAAAGTGGGGAAGTATAGCGAGGCGTTCTCCCAGCCTATTGATTTTGGTCAAGTTCCGGCGGAATTCCTTGCCCGGCCGCGCCCGCCGCGCGCAGCGCCCGCAGATAGCGCAGCCCGCGCGGCGCGCGGCTGCCATACCAGGAGACCATCTCCCCGTCGATCGTGTGCACGAGCTTGCCGGCCAGGCCGTCCATGGCGGCAACCTCCTCTACGTGCCGGGCCCGGAAGGGGTAGGGTTCGCTCGAGAGCAGGACGCGGGCGGCCGGCAGCGCGGCGGCCGGCAGTTCAACCTCGGGATAGCGCGCGGCGGCGTCCGCCGGCAGGGTGTCCCAGCCGGCGGCAGCGAGCATGCGCGAGATGTAGGTGCCGCGCGCGACGCTCATCCACGGCTGCCGCCAGATCAGGTAGAGCACGTCCTCGCGCGACAATGCGCCGACGGTCTCGGCGAGCGCCGCCCATTCGCGCTCGAAGTCGGCGCACAGCGCCTCGGCCGCGCTTTCGCGCCCGAAGACGCCGCCGAACAGGCGATACAGCGCGAGGTTGTCGCGCGGCGCGAGCGGATGGGTGACGATCAGGTGCGGCACGAAGTCGGCGAGGCGTTCGACCTCCTCGCGCCGGTTCTCGTCGATATTGACCAGCACGTGCGTCGGCGCCAGCGCGCGCACCTTTTCGAGGTCGAAGCCCTTGGTGCCGCCGACCTTCGGGATGCCGCGCACGACGGCGCGCGGATGGATGCAGAAGCCGGTACGCCCGACCAGCGCGTCGGCCAGGCCGAGATCGACGACCAGCTCGCTCAGGCTGGGCACCAGCGAGACGATGCGCGGCGCGCCGGCGAAGCGGGCGTGCGGCTTGCCGAGGGCATCGAGCCATTGCATGATGGTCGCTTCCACTACGAAAAAGGAGACAGCGATGCTAACGCAGAAACTTGCCATCGTGACCGGCGCGGCGCGCGGTCTCGGCTACGCCGTGGCGCAGCAGTTGGCCGCGGCCGGCTGCAAGGTGCTGCTGGTCGGCCGCGACGCGGCGGCCATCGAAGCCGCCGCACGGCGCCTGCGCGAATCGGGAGCGGCGGGCGGCGCCGATGCCGTCGCGCACGTTGCCGACATCGCCGACGCCGGCAACGTCGCGGCCCTGGCCGCCCGCTTGCGCCGCGAGTTCGGGCGCGCCGACATCCTCGTGAACAACGCCGGCGTTTTCCTCGAACCGCGCGATTTCTCCAATCCGCAAGGCGCCAGCGTCTTCGAGGTCGCCCCCGAACTCGTCGCCGCGACCTGGAACACCAACGCGCTGGCGCCGCTGCGCCTGATCCAGGCGATCGTCCCGCTGATGCGCGAGAACGGCTGGGGACGCATCGTCAACGTCTCCTCGAGCATGGGCCAGCTCGCCGAGATGGGCGGCTTCTGGCCCGGCTACCGCATGTCGAAGACGGCGCTCAACGCCCTCACCCACCTCGCCGCCAGCGAACTGAAGGGCAGCAACGTCAAGATCAACTCGGTCTGCCCCGGCTGGTGCAGCACCGAGATGGGCGGCCCGGAAGCCACGCGCACGCCCGAACAGGGCGCGGCGAGCATCGCCTGGGCGGCCCTCCTGCCCGACGACGGGCCGAGCGGCGGCTTCTTCCGCGACGGCCAGCCGATCGACTGGTAGGCCGGATCGCCCTCCCCGCCAGCATTTCGCCCCGCCGCCAGACTGCGGCGGGCGGCGGCAGGGTCGGCACGCCGGGCCGGCGTCGCGGCGCCCATCCCGGCGGATCGACCCGGCCCTCTCGCGTCTAGACCGCCAGCCGGCGCGGCTTGCGCGGCGCCCGCGCGAACAGGCGGTCGTAAAGGGCGTTCGGCAGCACGCGCAGGAGCTTGGCGACGATTCCCATCTGCCAGGGGACGACGGCGTAGCTCGCGCCGCGCTCGATGACGCGGGCGAAACGACGCGCCGCTTCCGGCGCCGGCAGCAGGAAAGGCATGCGGTAGGGATTGACGGCGGTCATCGGCGTTTCGATGTAGCCGGGACAGATCGTCACGACCTTGACGCCGGCGTCGCGCATTTCGAGGCGCAGGCTCTCGAGATAGGCGATCGCCGCCGCCTTCGACGCGCTGTAGGCTTCGGCGCCCGGCAGGCCGCGGATGCCGGCGACCGAGGCGATGCCGACCAGGCGCCCGCCGCCGGCGCCGCGCATGGCGTGGGCGAAGGGCGCGAAAGTGGCGGCCATGCCGAACACATTGACGTCGAAGACGCGGCGGATCGCCTCGAGATCCTCGCCGCCCTCGGTCAGCGTGCCGACGGAGACGCCGGCGTTGGCGATCACGATGTCCGGCACGCCGCAGCGCGCCATGAAATCCGCGCCGGCGGCCTGCAACCCCGGCGCGTCGGTGACGTCGAGCGGATAGGTGAAGACGGCGCCCGCGCCAACCGCCGCCAGTTCCCCGGCCAACGTCTGCAAGGCTTCGGCGCGCCGCGCCAGCAGCCCGAGACGGGCGCCGCGCGCCGCGTAGAAGAGCGCCAGCGCGCGGCCGATGCCCGACGACGCGCCGGTGATGAACACTATCCGGGAACCCTGCACAAAACCTCCGCCAATGAAAATCGCCCGGCGCGAACGCAGCGGGCGATTGCGGGTGGAACGAACGCCGGGACGGCGCTTACTTCTTCTTGCCGCGCTCGATGCGCACCTTGTCGATCACCTTGTCGGTGAGGGCGACGAGGTCTTCGAAACCGCGGGTTTCCTTGCCGGTCACCAGATACTTGCCATCGACGGCGAGCGCCGGCACGCCCTGGATCTTGAACGCCTGCGCCATCTGGTCGGCGCGCTTGACCTTGCTGATCACGCCGAAGGAGTTGTAGGCGTCGGTGAACTTCTTGACGTCCAGACCCTGGTTGCCGATCCACTCGATGACGCTCTTGTCGTCGTACAGGCGCAGGCCCTTGGCGTGCAGCGCGTAGAAGACGGCGCTGTCGAGGCGCGCCAGATCGCCGGTCAGCTCCAGCGCGTAGTAGAGCTTGCTCAGCGCGGCCCACTGCGAACGGCCGAAGGAGACCGGAACGCGCTTGAAGACGACGTCGGCCGGCAGGTTGGCCGACCACTTGCTGACCGTCGGATGGAATTCGCTGCAATGCGGGCAGCCGTAGGAAAAGAACTCGACGACTTCAATCTTGGCCGGGGTGTCGGTCGCCTGCGCCGGCTCGATCGGCACGTAGTCGCGGCCGACGGCCAGTTGGGCATGCGCCGGCAGGGCGGCAGCGAACAGCGCAAGGGCGGCGGCGGCAAGCCAGCCGGTGAAGCGTTTCTGCATGGTCATCTCCTTGGTTTTCTCAGTCTTTCTTGACTACGTTGGCTTCGACGCCCTGCTTGGCCAGATCGGCGCGCAGCCGGTTGACGTCGTCCATCTTGCTGAACGGGCCAAGGCGCACGCGGAACCACACCTTGTCCTGCACCATCACCTGCTGGATCGTCGCCTCGGCGCCGAGCATCGCCAGCTTGGCCTTCTGGTTGTCGGCGTCGCCCGCATTCTGGAAGGAACCGGCCTGCAGGTAAAGCGGCTCCTTGAGCGCGCCTTCCTTCGCATCCTTGGCGTCCTTGCCCTTCGCGTCGGCGGCCTTGGGCTCGGCCGGTTTCGGATCGGGGATCGCCTCGGCGTTGCCGGGCAGTATCTTGTAGAAATCGAAGCGCGGCTTGTCGCCGCCCTGCGGAATCGGGTCGCCCGGCTTGCCGGGCAGGGCGGCCGGCATCGGCGGCTGCGCCGCCGGCGTTTTCGCCGCCTCGGGCTTGGCGCCGTTGGCCGGCGCAACCGGCTGCTGCTTGGTGGTGAAGGGCATCGGCGTCTTGTTGATGTACCAGACGACGGCGGCGGCGCCGAGCACGCCGATCACCAGACCGATGAACAGACCGAGGAAGGTGCCGCCGCCCGACTTCTTCCTGGCGGCGGGCTTGCTCTGTCGGCGCGGTTTCATGTCACGACTCATGGGTATCCCTTGATTACATCGATTGCGGGCAGCTGACGCCGAGGATCGCCATGCCGTTGCGGATCACCTGGCGCACGGCGGCGGCCAGCGCGACGCGCGCGTCCTTCAGCGCGCCATCGTCGACCAACATGCGCTCGGCGTTGTAGTAGCTGTGGAACTCGGCGGCCAGATCCTTCAGGTAGAAGGCGATGGCATGCGGCGCCAGGTCGTCGGCGGCGGCCTCGACGACTTCCGGAAATTCGCCGATCTTGGCCGCCAGCGCGAGTTCGCGCGGATTGTCGAGGCGCGCCAGCGCGGCCTGCCCGAGGACCGCTTCGTCGCCGCCTGCGGCGGTCCACTGCGCGAGCACCGAACAGACGCGGGCGTGCGCGTACTGGATGTAATAGACCGGGTTCTCGTTCGACTGGCTCTTCGCGAGGTCGAGGTCGAAGTCGAGATGTTGGTCGGACTTGCGCAGCACGTAGAAGAAGCGGCAGGCGTCGTTGCCGACCTCGCGGCGCAGGTCGCGCAGCGTCACGAAATCGCCCGAGCGCGTGGACATCGACGCCTTCTGGCCGTCGCGGTAGAGCACGGCGAACTGGACCAGCGCCACGTCGAGCACTTCCGGCGCGAGGCCGAGCGCGGCGATCGCGCCCTTGACGCGCGGGATGTAGCCGTGGTGGTCGGCGCCCCAGATGTTGATGATGCGCTCGAAGCCGCGCTCGTACTTGTTCAGGTGGTAGGCAATGTCCGACGCGAAATAGGTGTACAGGCCGTTCTCGCGCTGCACGACGCGATCTTTCTCGTCGCCGAAATCGGTCGACTTGAACCACTTGGCGCCATCCTGCACGTAGAGGTGGCCGGCCTGTTCCAGGCGCTCGACGCAGCGCGCGACGAGGCCGGTGTCGAACAGCGACTTCTCGGAAAACCAGACGTCGAAGTGCACGCCGAACTCTTCGAGGTCGTCGCGCCCGTCGGCCAGCTGCTCGGTCAGCGCGTGGCCGTGCACGTACGCCCAGTCGCTGCCGAGCAGGTCCTTGGCGTTCACGATCAGCGCGTCGAGGTGCAGTTCGCGCTGCTGCTTGGCGGCATCGTCGGCGCGCTCGCGCTCGGGCAGGCCGGGCGTGTTGGCGAGCACGGCGGCGGCCGGGCGCAGGTATTTGTCGCCGTGCGCGCGGCGCATCTGCTGCGCCATCTCGCGCACGTAGTCGCCCTGGTAGCCGTTCGGCGGGAAGGGCACGTCCTCGCCCCAGGTCTCGAGGTAGCGCAGCCAGGTCGACAGGCCGAGGATGTCCATCTGGCGGCCGGCGTCATTGACGTAGTACTCGCGCGTCACGTCCCAGCCGGCGTAGGCGAGCAGGCTGGAAAGCGAGGCGCCGTAGGCCGCGCCGCGGCCGTGGCCTACGTGCAGCGGGCCGGTCGGGTTGGCCGAGACGAACTCGACCTGCACCTTCTTGCCGCCGCCGGCCGACGAGCGGCCGAAAGTCTCGCCCTGCGCCAGCACGCCGCGCACGACTTCGAGCTTGGCCGCCGACGGCAGGTGGAAATTGATGAAGCCGGCGCCGGCGATCTCGACCTTGGTGACGAAGGGCGAAGCGGGAATTTCCGAGAGCAGCAGCTGCGCGAGCTCGCGCGGGTTGCGCTTCATGGCGCGCGCCAGCTGCATCGCCAGATTGCAGGAAAAATCGCCGTGCGCCGCCTGTTTCGGGCGCTCCAGGGCGATTGCCGCGCCGGCCTCGGCCGGGGCGACGCTGGCCAGCGCGGCGCGCATCAGATCGGCGAGGTGGGCTTTGATGTCGTGACTCATGGGGAGGCGGAATCTTGTAAGTGGGGCAAGGCGGCGATTATACGGTGCACGGACTGGGGGCGGCGAATTACCCCGGACGCGGATAGCGACGTAAATGCGGAGACGCAAACGCGGGCGCCGCCATCAACGCACCGCGCCGGGCGCCCGGCACGGTCATTTGTGTGTAAACTCGCCGCTTCCCCGCTAAACCAGCCCGATCATCGTGCGTCTTCTCCGCCTCGCCAAAATCCTCCGCGTTTCGAGCCGCTACGGCCTCGACGAGATGATCCTCGAACACGAACCGAGCGGGCGGCTGGCGGCGCTGTCGCGCGTCTTCCATTTCTGGCGGCGTTTCGACGAACCGCCGGCGGTGCGTCTGCGCCTGGCGCTCGAAGCGCTCGGGCCGATCTTCGTCAAGTTCGGGCAGGTGCTGTCCACCCGCCGCGACCTGCTGCCGCCCGAACTGGCCGACGAACTCGCCAAGCTGCAGGACCGCGTCCCGCCCTTCTCGTCCGAACTCGCGCTGGCGCAGGTCGCAGCCGCCTACGGCCGGCCGGCGAGCGAGGTGTTCGCCGAGTTCGACGCGACGCCGGTGGCCAGCGCGTCGATCGCGCAGGTGCACTTCGCCCGGCTGCGCCCGGAAGACGGCGGGCACGAAGTCGCGGTGAAAATCCTGCGCCCGGACATGCGCGCGGTCATCGCGCACGATCTCGCGCTGCTCGACACGCTCGCCGGCCTGCTCGAAAGGGTCTGGTCGGACGGCAAGCGCCTGAAGCCGCGCGAAGTCGTCGCCGAGTTCGCCAAGTATCTCTACGACGAGCTCGACCTGATGCGCGAGGCGGCCAACTGCTCGCAGCTGCGCCGCAACTTCACCGGCTCGAAGCTGCTGCAGGTGCCCGAGGTGTACTGGGACCACTGCACGACGACGGTGATGGTCATGGAGCGCATGCAGGGCCTGCCGATCAGCCAGAAGGACGCGCTGGTCGAGGCCGGCGTCGACCTTGCGGCGCTCTCGCGCGCCGGCGTCGAGATCTTCTTCACGCAGGTCTTCCGCGACGGCTTCTTCCACGCCGACATGCACCCGGGCAACATCTTCGTCGCCATCGATCCAGCCAACCACGGCAAGTACATCGCGCTCGACTTCGGCATCGTCGGCACGCTGACCGACGTCGACAAGAACTACCTGGCGCAGAACTTCCTCGCCTTCTTCCAGCGCGACTACAAGCGCGTCGCGCAGGCGCACATCGAGGCCGGCTGGGCGCCGGCCGACACGCGCGTCGACGAGTTCGAGGCGGCGATCCGCGCCGTCTGCGAGCCGATCTTCGACCGCCCGCTGCGCGAGATCTCCTTCGGCCGCGTGCTGCTGCGCCTGTTCCAGACCTCGCGCCGCTTCAACGTCGAGATCCAGCCGCAGCTCGTCATGCTGCAGAAGACGCTGCTCAACATCGAAGGCCTCGGCCGCCAGCTCGACCCCGACCTCGATCTGTGGAAGACGGCCAAGCCCTTCCTCGAACGCTGGATGGGCGAGCAGCTCGGCCAGCGCGCCTTCCTCAACGGCCTCAAGCTCGAAGCGCCGCACTGGGCGCGCACGCTGCCGCAGCTGCCGCGCCTCGTGCATCAGGCGCTGGCCCGCCCGCTGGCGCCCGACAACAGCGCGCTGCTTGCCGAAATCGCCGGCGCACAGCGCCGGCAGAACCGCCTACTCGGCCTGATCGCGCTGCTCCTCGCCGCGCTGATCGCCAGCCAACACCTATAAAAGTCCAGGGAGAATCGTCATGCAACGTGTCGTCATCAGCGGAACCGGCCTGTACACGGCCCCCAACACGATCAGCAACGAGGAGCTCGTCGCTTCCTACAACGCCTACGCGCGGCAGTTCAACGCCGACAACGCGGCGCGCATCGCCGCCGGCGAACTGGCGAAGCTCGAGGAATCGAGCGTCGAGTTCATCGAAAAGGCGTCCGGCATCAAGCGCCGCTACGTGATGGACAAGGACGGCGTGCTCGACCCGCAGCGCCTCTACCCGCGCTTCGCGCCGCGCGCCAACGACGCGCTGTCGATGCAGGCCGAGATCGCCGTCGCCGCCGGGCGCGACGCGCTGGCCGCCGCCGGCCGCACGCCGGCCGACATCGATCTGGTGATCTGCGCCGCCTCCAACATGCAGCGCCCCTACCCGGCGATGGCCGTCGAAATCCAGCACGCGCTGGGCATCGAACAGGGCTACGGCTACGACATGAACGTCGCCTGCTCGTCGGCCACCTTCGCGCTCGAACAGGCGGTCAACGCGGTGAAGAGCGGCAGCGCGCGCGCCGTGCTCGTGGTCAATCCGGAAATCTGCTCGGCGCACCTCGCCTGGCAGGACCGCGACTGCCACTTCATCTTCGGCGACGTGTGCACGGCGCTCGTCGTCGAGCGCGCCGAAACGGCAACCTCGGCGAATCGCTGGGAAGTGCTCGGCAGCAAGCTGGCGACCAGCTTCTCGAACAACATCCGCAACAACATGGGCTTCCTCGCGCGCTGCGAGGACCGCAGCCTGTCCGACCGCGACAACCTGTTCGTGCAGGAAGGGCGCAAGGTGTTCAAGGAAGTGTGCCCGATGGCCGCCGAACACATCGCCGCGCAGCTCGCCGCGCTCGGCTTCGCGCCGACCGGCCTGCGCCGCTTCTGGCTGCACCAGGCCAATCTCGCGATGAACCAGCTGATCGGCAAGCGCCTGCTCGGCCGCGAGGCGACGCCAGACGAGGCGCCGGTGATCCTCGACGAATTCGCCAACACCGCGTCGGCCGGCTCGATCATCGCCTTCCACCGCCACTCGGCCGACCTCGCCGCCGGCGACCTCGGCGTCATCTGCTCCTTCGGCGCCGGCTACTCGATCGGCAGCCTCGTCGTGCGCAAGCAGTAAGCCGCGCGAGATGGCGGGGTAGCCGTGGCCTCGCGGCCTCAGATACGGAAGCGCCCCACCACTTGCTGCAGCCCGTGCGCCGTCTGGTTCAGCGAATCGGAGGCGCGCGAGGTCTGATGGGCGATCGCGCTGGCCTCTTCGGCCTGCGTCGCGATGTCCTCAATCTTCTTGGCGACCTCGGTCGACGCCGACGACTGCTCGCGCAGCGCCGAATCGACGTCGCCGATCAGCTCCGCCACGCGCTGCGCCATCTCGCGCAGACGGGCGATCGCGTCGCCGGCCTGGCGCGCATAGACGACGCTGCCGTCGACCAGCTCGACCCCCTGCGCCACCCCCTCGACCACCTGCCCGGTCGATTGCTGGATGGCGCCGACCATCTGCGCGATCTCGCCGGTCGACAGCGCGGTGCGTTCCGACAGCTTGCGCACCTCGTCGGCGACCACCGCGAAACCGCGTCCGTGCTCGCCGGCGCGCGCCGCCTCGATCGCCGCGTTGAGCGCCAGTAGATTGGTCTGGTCGGCGATTTCCTTGATCACCGCAACGATGTCGGAAATCTTCTCCGACTCGCCCTTGAGCTGCACGATCTGCTCGGCGGCATGCCGCACCACCTGCGCCACCTGCCCGATCTGCCCGACCAGATGCTCGATGGCGTCGTGGCCGTCGCGCGCCTGGCTGTCCGATTCGCCGGCCACGCGCGCCGCTTCGCCGGTGTTCTCGGCGACGATGTTGATCGACACGGTGAGCTGCTCGACGTTGGCGGCGATCGCCGACGCCGCCCCGCTCTGGATGGTGGACGAGTGGTCCATCTGCTGCACCGCGTGGTTGAGCTGCTGCGACGCCTCGAGAATCTGGTCGGCGCCCTGCCGCGTCTCGCCCATCGCCGTGCGCAGCGACTGCTGCATCTCGCCCATCGTACCGATCAGCCGCCCGACCTCGTCGGGACCGGCCGCCGGCAGACGGCTCTGCAGATCGCCGCCGGCGATGCGCCGGGCCGCGTCGCCAGCCGCGCCGAGGCGCGCCGCGATGCGCTGCGCGACGACGAAGGAAACGATCAGCGCGCACACGACGCACAGCGCCAGCGCGCCGAGGCCGCCGGTGACGGCGCGCGAAACGTCGGCCATGGCGTCGGCCGCCGCGCGGTCGGCGCCGACCCGGTTGATCTTGAGCAGCGCATCGGTCTGGTCGCGCACGCGGTTGGCCTCGCTCACCCAGCGCGACTTGCGCAGCGCCTGCGCCTCCTCTTCCTGGCCGCCCTTGGTCAGCGCCACGCCCTCCTCGACCACGGCGCGATAGCCGGCGACCGCCTTGAGCAGTTCCTGATGGACGTTGCGCTCCTCGTCGCTGGCGATCAGCGGCTCGTAAGCCTTCAGCGCCTTGCCGAGCTGGCTGTCGAGATCGCCCAGCGAGGCTTCGATCTTGGCCTTGTCCTCGGCGCTGCCCGGCAGCATGTATTCGAGGCTGCGCACGCGGTAGCGCAAGCGCAGCTGGCTGATCTCGCCGCCGGCCTGGACCGAGGGCAGCCAGTTCTTCGAAAGATCCTCGGCGCCGCGGCCGACGGACATGATCTGCAGGATGCAGAAGACCACCGCCGCGATCAGGACGCCGCCGCTGACAAGGAAGTTGATGAGCAGCTTGCCGCGCAAGCCGAGATTGTCGAACCAGCCCATGATCGTTTTTCCTCTGTTGTCTGACCGTCTTTTGTTTGATTTTTCCGCCGCTGCCCGCAGGGCGCGACATGGCTTCGAATCATAGGGCCAGTCGCCGCAGGCGGCAACGCAAACCGCGCGGCCGGCACGTACCGAAACGGCCGGCGCGCGCCCCGGCGCAGCGCCAAAAAAACGCCGCGACAGCGCGGGCGAAAACCGTATAATGCGCTGTTTTTTTTGAACTAAGCCCCTACCACACCGATTCCTCAGGGCCCGCCATGCTCGTCTGGTTCGTCGTCATCTACCTCGTCGCCTCGATCGGGATCGGTCTCTACGCCGCGACCCGCGTACACAACGCCAAGGACTTCGCGGTCGCCGGGCGGCGCCTGCCGATGCCGGTGGTCACCGCCACCGTGTTCGCCACCTGGTTCGGCGCCGAGGCCGTGTTCGGCGTTTCCGCCACCTTCGTCAAGGACGGCCTGCGCGGCGTCGTCGCCGACCCCTTCGGCGCCAGCATGTGCCTGATCATCGCCGGCGTCTTCTACGGCACCAAGCTGTACAAGCTCAACGTGCTGACCCTCGGCGACTTCTTCCGCATGCGCTACAACCGCACGGTCGAGGTGCTGATCACGCTGTGCATCGTGATTTCCTACCTGGGCTGGGTCTCGGCGCAGATCAAGGCGCTCGGCCTCGTCTTCAACGTCGTCACCGACGGCGCCGTCTCGCAGCCGGCCGGCATGATCCTCGGCGCGGCCATCGTCCTCACCTACACCACCTTCGGCGGCATGCTCTCGGTGGCCATTCTCGACTTCGTGCAGATGAGCGTCGTCATGGGCGGCATGCTCTACATCGCCTATCTCATCTCCGGCCTCACCGGCGGCGTCGACGTCGTCGTGAACCACGCCGCCGCCGCCGGCAAGCTCGATTTCTTCCCGCGGGCGAGCGCCGCCGAATGGCTGGCCTTCCTCGCCGCGTGGCTGACCATGATGCTCGGCTCGATCCCGCAGCAGGACGTCTTCCAGCGCGTCACCTCGGCGAAGAGCGCGAAGGTCGCCATCTACGGCTCGGTGCTCGGCGGCGTCCTCTACTTCGCCTTCTGCTTCGTGCCGATGTTCATCGCCTACTCGGCGACGCTGATCGATCCGGGGCTGTTCAACGGCCTGATCGAGGCCGACTCGCAGCTCGTGCTGCCGACGCTGGTCCTGCAGCACACACCGGTCTTCGCGCAGGCCATCTTCTTCGGCGCCGTGCTCGCGGCGATCATGAGCTGCTCGTCGGCGACGCTGCTGGCGCCCTCGGTCGCCTTCTCGGAGAACATCCTGCGCGCCTTCTACCCCGGCATCAGCGACCGCGCCTTCCTGCGCATGATGCGCTTCACCATCGTCTGCTTCGCCTGCACCGTGCTCGTCTTCGCGCTCAACACCAACGCCTCGATCTTCAAGATGGTCGAGAACGCCTACAAGATCACGCTGGCCGGCGCCTTCGTGCCGCTCTTCTTCGGCGCCTTCTGGCGGCGCGCGACGACGCAGGGCGCGCTGGCCGCCAGCATCGGCGGCATCTCTTCGTGGCTGCTCGTCGAACTGCTGGTCGGCGAAGCCGGCCTCGTGCCGCCACAGCTGATCGGCCTCGGCGTCAGCATGCTCGGCATGGTCGCCGGCTCGCTGCTGCCGCAGCGGGTCGGCCGTCCGGCCCCGCACCTGCAGCACGGCAGCGACCCGCACGCCGTCCTGCATCACGCCGCGGCGGGCGAAACGCACCACGTCGGCAGCCAACCGCACCGCCACTGAGGAGCCGCCGCATGACGCCCGCCGCCCTGCCGCGCCGCCTGGACCGCGCCGAAGCCTTCTTCTGGTTCCTCGATCGCGTCTCGTCGATGAACTTCGCGGTCATCGCCGAGGGGCGCGGCACGCTGACCGACGCCGCCGTGCGCGCCGCGCTCGACGCGGCGCAGCGCCGCCACCCGCTGCTGCGCGTGAGCATCGCGGCCGACGTCGAACGGCGCCTGAGCTTCGTTCCCGCGCCGCACGCGCCCATCCCCTACGCCCGCTGCGCCGACGCCGACTGGCGCGACGCGCTCGCCGAGCGCCTGGTGCAGCCCTTCGCGCTCGACACGGCGCCGCTCGCCCGCGCCTGGCGCTTCGCGCGGGACGACGATGGCGGCTGGGTGCTGGCGCTCGTCCTGCACCATTCGATCGGCGACGCGCGCTCGGCCTTCGCCGTGCTCGACGAAATCCTGCAGGGCGCCGCCGGTCTGCCACCCGCCGGCGACGACATCGCGCCGCGCGCACCGCTGACCGACCTCTACCCGGCGCACGTCACCGGCGACGCCGGACGTCAGCTCGGCGAACAGATGAAGGTCGCGCGCAAGGCGCTCGCCGAGCGCATCGGCCTGCCCGAGCCACAAGCCGGGCACGGCGCGCCGACCGGCCGCCTGCAGCCGCGCCTGCGCAGCCTGCGCTTCGACGCGGCGCAGACCGCCGCGCTGGCGGACAAGGCGCGCGCCGTCGGCGCGACGGTCAACGGCCTGATCGGCGCCGCGCAGCTGATCGCCCTGCGCCGCCTGTTCGGCGATGCCACGCCGCGCACCCTCGGCCTGACCTGCGCCGCCGACCTGCGCCCCTACCTGAGCGCGCCGATGGACGCGGCGACGCCCGGCTTCTACGTGACGCTGGTCAGCAGCATCCAGCGCGTCGGCGACGCCGACGAACTGTGGCCGCTGGCGCAGCGCCTGAACGGCGCGATCCGCCAGCAGCTGCAGAGCGGCGCCGCCCACCTGCTGTACGACTTCATGCCGCCGGCCGAGCGCTTCGCGCCCGACGCCGAAGGCGTCGCCGCCTTTGCCCAGCTGATGACGCGTGGCGTGCAGACCAGCCTGCTCTCCAACGCCGGCCGCCTGGCCGCGCTGCCCGCCCTGCCCGGCCTCGTCGTCGAGGCGCGCTCCTTCGCCCTGTGCCCGACGCCGACGCAGCCGGTCTTCCTGGCGGTCGCCACCGACGCCGGCGGCATGACGCTCAACCTCAACCACAACACCGCCCAGCTCGACGCCGGCGCGGCCGACGCCGTCCTCGCCGGCGTGCGCGAACTGCTGCTCGCCGCCTGAGGCGCGCCGCCGCCCGGCCCGCTCCGGGGTCGGGCGCAACGTCACGCGGCCGCGCGCCGCTGCCAACTGCGGCACAGGAAAGCCCCGGGAATCCGCCTAGAATGAAAAAATCATGGCGATTCTCGAAATCCGCAATGTCACCCGCCGCTTCGGCGATCTGAAGGCCGTCGACGACGTCTCGCTGTCGATCGAAGCCGGCGAGTTCTTCACCCTGCTCGGCCCCTCGGGCTGCGGCAAGACGACGCTGCTGCGCATGATCGCCGGCTTCGACGAACCCGACGCCGGCGCCCTCTTCCTCGACGGCCGGCCGCTCGCCGGCATCCCGCCCGAGAAGCGGCCGGTGCATACCGTTTTCCAGAGCTACGCGCTGTTCCCGCACATGAGCGTCGCGCAGAACATCGCCTTTCCGCTGCGCATGGCCGGCAGGAGCGAGGACGAAATCCGCCGGCGCCTCGGCGAAACGCTCGAACTCGTGCATCTGGCCGACAAGGCGCGGCACTTCCCGCACGAGCTGTCGGGCGGCCAGAAGCAGCGCGTCGCGCTGGCGCGCGGCCTGATCAACCGGCCGCGCCTGCTGCTCCTCGACGAACCGCTCGGCGCGCTCGACGCCAAGCTGCGCGAGCAGATGGAGCGCGAGCTGATCGCGCTGCAGCGCGAGGTCGGCGTCACCTTCGTCTTCGTCACCCATTCGCAGCAGGAGGCGCTCGCGCTGTCGCACCACATCGCGGTGATGAACGCCGGGCACATCGAGCAGGCGGACACCCCCGAACGGATCTACAGCCACCCGAAAAACCGCTTCGTCGCCGACTTCATCGGCACCATCAACCTGCTGCCGGTCGAAGTGCGCGCAGCGACGCCGGACGGCCTGGATCTGCTGGCCGGCGGCCTCGGCAAAATCGTCGCGCCGCCGCCCGCCGATCCGGCCCGGCTCGCGGCGGGCGAACGCGGCAGCTTCGCGCTGCGCCCCGAACAGGTGCGCGTCGTCGCACACGGCGAGCCGCAGGACCTGCGCAACCGCTTCCACGGCACCGTGCGCGACTCGCTGTACCTGGGCGACGTCACCGTCTACAAGGTCGAACTCGCCAACGGCGTGCTGCTCGAAGCGCTGCTCGCCAATTCGACGCCGGGCCGCGCGCGCGTCTTCGCGGTCGGCGACGCGGTCGGCGTCGGCTGGCGGCACGACGCCGGGGTGTATCTGCGTGACTGAGCCGGCCGCCCCCCACCCGAACGCCACCGCGCCGGCGACAGCACGGCGCGGCGCGCACGGCGACGGGCCGACGCGCTGGCTGGTCGGCCTGCCGCCGACGCTGTTCCTGCTCGCCTTCTTCCTCGCCCCGGCGCTCCTCATGCTCGTCGCCTCCTTCCAGCAGCCGGGCGAATTCGGCGGGCTGGCGCCGATCTTTTCCGGCGGGCGCGTCGGGCTGTCGCTGGAAACCTACCGCTTCTTTTTCGGCGACTGGATCTACGCCGAAATCTTCGCGCGCTCCTTCCTCGTCGCCGCCGCCAGCACGCTGCTCTGCCTCATCCTCGCCTACCCGCTGGCGCTGACCATCGCGCGCAGCCCGCAGCGCCGGCGCGACCTGCTCGTGCTCCTCGTCATCCTGCCCTTCGCCAGCAACTTCCTGATCCGCGTCTACGCGTGGATCATCCTGCTCGGCCCCGCCGGCCTCCTGTACACGCCTTTCGCGGTGATCGCCGGCATGGTCTACGTGCATCTGCCCTTCATGATCCTGCCGCTCTACACCAACCTCGAAAAGCACGACCCGGCGCTGCTCGAAGCCGCGCAGGACCTCGGCGCCGGCGCCTGGACGCGCTTCTGGCGCATCACCTTCCCGCTCTCGCTGCCCGGTATCTGGTCCGGCACCGCGCTCGTCTTCATCCCGGTGCTCGGCATGTTCGCCATTCCCGAACTGCTCGGCGGCACCGGCGACCTGCTGATCGGCAACCTGATCAAGGAGCAGTTCCTCGACAACCGCGACTGGCCGCTCGGCTCGACGCTCGCGCTGCTGCTCACGCTCGCCGTCCTCGCCCTGGCCGCGCTCGCCGCCTGGGCCGGGCGCACCCGGCGGCGGGCCGCCTGATGCGCGGCGGCCACGCACTGGCGCGCTGGGCCGCGGCGCTCGCGGTCTACGCTTTCCTCTACGTACCGCTCGCCGTCGTCGTGCTGTTCTCGTTCAACGACTCGCTGCTCAACGCGCAGTGGGTCGGCTTCACGACGCGCTGGTACGCCAAGCTGCTGCACGACGACGAAATGCTGCGCGCCGCCGCCAACTCGCTGCTCATCGCGCTCGGCGCGAGCGCCATCGCCACCGTGCTCGGGACGATGGCCGGCATCGCCATGCAGCGCTGGCCGAGCGGCCTGCTGCGCCTGCTCCCCTTCCTCGTCCTGACGCCGGTGGCGATGCCCGAGATCCTGCTCGGCGTCTCGCTGCTCATCTTCTTCCGCCAGGTGCTCGACCTCACGCTCGGCCTGTTCTCCATCCTCGTCGCGCACATCACCTTCTCGATCGGCTTCGTCGCGATCATCGTGCGCGCCCGCCTCGCCGGCATGGACGCGAGCATCTTCGAGGCGGCGCGCGACCTCGGCGCGAGCCCCTGGCGCACCTTCCGCCACGTCACGCTGCCGCTCGTCCTGCCCGGCATCCTGGCCGGCTTCCTGATGAGCTTCACGCTGTCGATCGACGACTTCGTGATTACCTTCTTCGTCGCCGGCGTCGGCGTCAGCACGCTGCCGCTGCAGATCTACTCGATGCTCAAGGTCGCCGTGACGCCCGAGGTCAACGCCGTCTCGACGCTGCTGATGGCGCTCACCCTGACGCTGATCGGCCTCGCCGCACGGCTCGCGCCCGACGCGCTGAAGGGCCGCGCATGAGAACGCCGTCAGCCTTCCCGCCGCTCCTGCTTTTCCTGCTCCTGCTGTCGCTCGCCCTGCCCGCGCGCGCCGACGACGTGCTCTATCTCTACAACTGGAACAACTACATCTCCGACGCGACGGTGCAGCGCTTCGAGGCGAGCTGCGCCTGCCGCCTGAAGCAGGACTACTACTCGGACAACGAGGAGATGCTGGCCAAGCTCGAAGCCGGCGCCACCGGCTACGACCTCATCGTGCCGACCGGCAACGCCGTCGAGGCGCTGCTCCGGCGCGGCGCGCTGCGCCCGCTCGACAAGGCGAAGCTGCCGCACTTCGCCAACCTCAAGCGCGACTTCCTGAACCCCTGGTACGACCCCGGCAACCGCTATTCGGTGCCCTACGCGACGACGGTGACGCTGCTCGGCTACAACGCGACGAAGCTCGCCGAACTCGGCCTGCCGACCGACAGCTGGGCGCTGATCTTCGAACCGGAGTATCTGGAGAAGCTGCGCGGCAAGGTCACCGTGCTCAACAGCCAGCGCGAACTGATGGCCGCCGCCCTGCGCTACCTCGGCCACTCGGTGCAGACGCGCGACCCGGCGCAGTGGGACGCGGCCAAGCGCCTGATCCTGCGCGCCAAGCCGTACTGGGCGACCTTCTCGAACAGCACCTACATCAAGGATCTGGCGATCGGCACCATCTGGGTCGCGCACGGCTACTCGAACGACATGTACCGCGCGCAGCAGGACGCGCTCGCCGCCCGCCGCCCGTTCGTCATCGGCTTCGCGACGCCGAAGGAAGGCGCCGTGCTCGCCGTCGACAGCTTCGTGCTGCACAAGGCCGGGCGCCGCCCCGACCTCGCGCTGCGCTTCATCGACTTCATGCTCGACGGCGCGAACGCCGCCGACGTCTCCAATCTGATCGGCGCCGGCAACCCGAACGCCGCCGCGACGCCCTACATCGCGCCGCGGATCGCCGACGACCCGGCCCTCTTCCCGCCGCCGGAAACGCTGCGCCGCCTCGAAATGCTGCGCGACTTCGACGCGCCGACGCGGCGCGCGCTGTCGCGCATGTGGACCGAGATCAAGGTGCGCTGACGCGGCACGAGCCGGCCGCGGGCAACGGCGGTCAACGGCGGGCTGACGCAGCGCCGGGCGGCAGCGGGGAACCTCCCGGCGCGGGCGCGATCTAGATTCAGCCACCTTCGGCCCAACGCCACACACTCGCCGCGCGCGCCGCGCCACGCCCACCTCCGATGAGCACCGCTTCCCTCTTCAATTTCGACAACCGCTTCCGGCGCGAACTGCCCGGCGACCCCGATCCGCGCAACGCCGTCCGCCAGGTGCACGGCGCCTGCTGGTCCGACGTCCTGCCGACGCCGGTTTCCGCGCCGCGCCTGCTCGCCCACTCGCGCGAAATGGCCGCCCTCCTCGATCTCGACGAAGCCGACCTGCGCAGTCCGGAAATGGCCGCCGTGCTCGGCGGCAACGCGCTGCTGCCCGGCATGCAGCCCTACGCCACCTGCTACGGCGGCCACCAGTTCGGGCAGTGGGCCGGCCAGCTCGGCGACGGGCGCGCCATCGCGCTCGGCGAAGCGGTGAACCGCGCCGGCCAGCGCTGGGAGCTGCAGCTCAAGGGCGCCGGCCCGACGCCGTATTCGCGCCGCGCCGACGGCCGCGCCGTGCTGCGCTCGTCGCTGCGCGAATTCCTGTGCAGCGAGGCGATGCACCACCTCGGCGTGCCGACGACGCGTGCGCTGAGCCTCGTCACCACCGGCGACGCGGTGCTGCGCGACATGCTCTACGACGGCCACCCGGCCGACGAGCCGGGCGCCGTCGTCTGCCGCGTCGCGCCGTCGTTCACGCGCTTCGGCCACTTCGAGATTTTCGCCACGCGCGGCGAGCACGCGCTGCTCGCGCGCCTCGCCGACTTCACCATCGCGCGCGACTTCCCGGAACTCGCGGCGACGGCCCCGGCCGGCAGCGAAACGCTGCGCGCCGCCTGGTTCGCCGACGTCTGCGCGCGCACCGCGCGCCTGATGGCGCACTGGCTGCGCGTCGGCTTCGTGCACGGCGTGATGAACACCGACAACATGTCGATCCTCGGCCTGACCATCGACTACGGCCCCTACGGCTGGGTCGACAACTTCGCCCCCGGCTGGACGCCGAACACCACCGACGCCGCCGGCCGCCGCTACTGCTTCGGCCGCCAGCCCGACGTCGCGCGCTGGAACCTCGAACGCCTGGCCGACGCGCTGCGCCCGCTGTTCGCCGACGCGGCCCCGCTCGCCGCCGGCCTCGACGCCTACGACCGGACCTACGCCGAGGAAGCCGCGCGCCTGTTCGCCGCCAAGTTCGGCCTGCGCAAATGGCGCGAGGACGACGCCGAACTGGCCGGCGAAATTTTCGCGCTGCTCGAACGCGCCGAAGTCGACATGACCGACTTCTTCCGCCGCCTGGCCGACGTCGACCGCGCCGCGCCCGCGGTCGACACGCTGGCCGGCGCCTTCTACCGCGACGACCTGCTGCGCCAGCAGCGCCCGGCCTTCGCCGCCTGGCTGCAGCGCTACGCGGCGCGCCTCGCGGCGGACGCGCGGCCGGACGCCGAGCGGCGCGCCGCGATGAACCGCGTCAACCCGCGCTTCGTCCTGCGCAACTATCTCGCGCAGCAGGCTATCGAGCGCGCCGAAGCGGGCGACACGGCGCCGATCGACGAACTACTCGACACCCTGCGCCGCCCCTACGACGAGCAGCCCGCACGCGCCCAGTTCGCCGCCAAGCGCCCGGACTGGGCGCGCCACAAGGCCGGCTGCTCGATGCTGTCGTGCAGCTCCTGATGCGCAACTACAGCCCGAGCAGATAGATCAGCAGCGAAATCGTCAGCAGCGAGCCGACCGTCGACACGAGGATGGCGCGCGATACCACGGCGGCTTCGCGGCGGTAGAACTCGGCGAGCATGAAGGGACCGGTGCCGGTCGGCAGCGCGCTGAGCAGCAGCGCCGAGTTGGCCCACAGCGGCGGCAGCGCGAAGACGTGGAAGGCGAGCAGCCAGGTCAGCGCCGGCTGCAGCACGAGCTTGGCGACGACCAGCCCGAGCGCGCCGTCGCCGCGCCCGGCCTGCTTCTGCCCGAGGAACAGGCCGAGCGAGACGAGCGCGCAGGGCGACGCGGCGCCGCCGAGCAGCGCGAGGAACTGCTGCGCCGGCTGCGGCAGCGGCGCGCCGCCGGCCGCCCAGGCGGCGCCGAGCAGCGGCGCGACGAGCAGCGGATTGCCCACCAGCGCCTTGCCGACCTTCAGCAGCGCCCGCCCCAGCCCGAGCCCCTGCCCGGCCTGCTGGCCGATCTCGATGCAGACGACGGCCACCGCGAACAGCGCGCAGGCGACGAGCAGCGTGGCGATCACCGCCGGCTGCAGGCCGTCCTTGCCGAACACCAGCAGGCACAGCGGAATGCCGAGAAAGCCCGTGTTGGCGTAGGCCGCGCTGAGGCCGTCGATACTCGCGTCGATCAGCGGGCGCGCGCCGCGCCGGCGCAGGAGCACGGTCGCGGCGAAAACGGCGAGGGTGCCGGCCGCGAAGGCGGCGACGAAACCGGGCTGCCAGAAGCTCGCCCAGCTGGCGCGCGCGGTGACGTCGAAGAGCAGCGCCGGCAGCGCCAGCCAGACGACGAAGCGGCTGATCTCGGACGAGGCGGCGGCGCCGAGGCGCCCGCTGCGCCGGCACAGGTAGCCGGCGAAGATCAGCGCGAAGATCGGGAGGACGGCGTTGATGACGGAGGACATGGGCGATGGGCGAACAGTGGGAGGACGAAAAGAGCGCGGAGAGCGCTAACGGAAGGGCGCAAAAAGGCTGCGGCGCCGCAGAAGGGCCAGCTTAGGGATGCCGATCCATACCGTCCAATGCTATATAATCGATCGATCAATACGGATAACGTATCAATGATCGACCTGCGCCAACTGCGCTACTTCAAGGTGCTCGGCGAGACCCTGCACTTCGGGCAGGCCGCCGAACTGCTGCACATCTCGCAGCCGCCGCTCAGCCGCCAGATCGCCGCGCTCGAACGGACGCTCGGCGTCCCGCTGCTCGCGCGCAACTCGCGCACGGCCCGCCTGACGCCGGCCGGCCGCCGCTTCCACGAACAGACGCGAACCCTGCTCGACGCGCTCGACCGCGCGGTGCGCGACGCGCAGGCGACGGCGCGCGGCGAACGCGGCCAGCTGCGCCTCGGCTTCACCATGCTCGCCGCGTGGAACGTCCTGCCGCGCCTGCTCAAGGATTACGCCGACGCCCACCCGGACGTCGACGTCGCGCTCACCGAGGTCGTCCCGCGCGACCTCGCCGCCGCGCTCGCCGCCGGCGATGCCGACCTCGGCATCACCTTCCCCGGCCGCCTGCCGCCGACCCTGAGCTACCTGCCGCTGCACAGCGAGCCGCTGTGCGCCGTGCTGCCCGCCGGACACCGGCTGGCGCAGGCCGCCGCGGTGCCGGTCGGCGAACTGGCCGGCGAGCCCTTCGTCACCTTTCCGGCGAGCACCGCGCCGGCGCTGCACGAAGTGGTCAGCGCGTGCTGCCGGACGCACGGCTTCGCGCCCAAGGCGCGGCTGGAAACCGATCTGCAGCAGACCATCGTCAACCTCGTCGCGGCCGGCCTCGGCGTCTCGCTGGTGCCCGACTCGATGCGCCGCATGCAGCTGCCGGGCGCCGTCTTCCGCCCGCTCGTCGCCTCGCCGCGCCTCGAACTCGGCGTCGCCTGGCGGATCGGGAACGACAATCCGTGCCTGCCCGGTTTCCTCGCCCATGCGCGGGCGCTGGCCGCGACCGGCGGGGCGGACGCCCCCGCCGCATCTACGGAACCCGCTGCGCCCGCCCCGTGAACCGTTTTCCGACGCCGCTACCGCGCCGCCCCCTCCTACTCGCCCACGCCGGCCGACAACGCCGGCCTTTGACCGAAGCTGAATACCGCACCGAATGCCGACCCCGATGACCGACGACCGCCCGCCCCGCATCCGCATCGAAGCCCTCGAACCCGCCTTCGCCGCCGAAGCCACCGCCTGGGCCGAGCGCCTGCGCCTGCCGCTCGGCGGCGATGCGGAGTTCGCCCTGCAACTGGGCGAGCACGGCCTGCAGTTCGCCGAACTCGGCGCGCAGGCGCCGGGGCCGATCCGCGTCGACTTCCTCGAGGGCGCGGTGGCGCACCGGCGCCAGTTCGGCGGCGGCAGCGGGCAGATGATCGCCAAGGCGGCCGGCCTGCAGCCGGGCGTGCGCCCGAGCGTGCTCGACGCGACGGCCGGGCTCGGGCGCGACGCCTTCGTGCTCGCCCAGCTCGGCTGCCCGGTGACGCTGATCGAGCGCCAGCCGCTGATCGCCGCGCTGCTCGAGGACGGTCTGCGGCGCGCGCGCGCCGACGCCGAGGTGGCCGCCATCGTGGCGCGCATGCGCCTGCTGCGCGGCGACGCGATCGAAGCGATGCGCGCCTGGGCGGGCGAGGCGCCGCAGGTCATCTACCTCGACCCGATGTTCCCGCACCGCGACAAGAGCGCGCAGGTGAAGAAGGAGATGCGCCTCTTCCGCCCGCTCGCCGGCGCCGACGACGACGCGCCGGCCCTGCTCGCCGCGGCGCTGGCACTGGCCACGCACCGCGTCGTCGTGAAGCGTCCGCGCAAGGCGCTGGCAATCGCGGGCGCGGCGCCCGGCTACGCGCTCGAAGGCAATTCGAGCCGCTTCGACGTCTATCCGAAGAAATCGCTCAAGGCGGCGGGCGAGCGGCACACGGACGAAACGCCCCGGGGCTGACGCCGGCGCGCCCGGCCGCGGACGCCGCCGTTTTCCCCGCTGCCTTCTGCCTTCCCGCCCCCTCGTGCGCATCGGGCCGCCAGCGCGATGCGGAGCGCAGGCGCACCGCCGCCGGACACGACGCGCCCCGCATGCGAACGCGGCGCTCCGCGCGGTTACAATCGCGCCTTTTCCGAACACGGACACACACTCATGGCTCAGCATCAAGCGGCGATCCTCGCCCCCCTGCCGTCGCAGGCGCGGCATCTTTATTTTGCGCTGGAGTCGGCGGCCGGGCTGGACGCGGCGCTCGCCGCCCTCGTCCGGCTGGCCGACGGCGACGCGCTGCTCGCCGGCTTCGGCGATTCGCTGCTGCGCGCGCTCGGGCATCCGCTCGCCGGACTGCGCGCCTTCCCGGCGCTGAGCGGCGCCGGCGTCGACGTGCCGTCGACGCAGCACGCGCTGTGGTGCTGGCTGCGCGGCGAGGATCGCGGCGAACTGCTGCACCGCACGCGCGAACTCGAGGCGGCGCTGGCGCCGGCGCTGCGTCTGGTGCATCTGACCGAAGCCTTCCGCTACGGGGACGGCGACGATCTCACCGGCTACGAGGACGGCACCGAGAATCCGCAGGGCGAAGCGGCGGCGGCCGCCGCGCTCGTCGGCGCAGCGGCTCCCGGTCTCGCCGGCGGCAGCTTCGCCGCCATCCAGGACTGGGCGCACGACCTCGACGCCTTCGCCGCGCTGCCCGGCGCCGAGCGCGACGACATCATCGGCCGCCGGCAGAGCGACAACGAGGAACTGGAGGACGCGCCGGAATCGGCGCACGTCAAGCGCACCGCGCAGGAAAGCTTCACGCCCGAGGCCTTCGTGATGCGCCGCTCGATGCCGTGGACCGGCGGCGGGCAGGCCGGGCTGGCCTTCCTCGCCTTCGGCCGCACGCTCGACGCCTTCGAGGTGCAGATGCGGCGCATGGCGGGGCTGGAGGACGGCATCGTCGACGCCCTCTTCCGCTTCAGCCGCCCGCTGAGCGGAGGCTACTACTGGTGTCCGCCGCTGCGCGACGGGCGCCTCGACCTGCGCGCGCTCGGCCGCTGAGGGCCGCGCGGCGCGGCGGCGGCACGCCGCCCACCCGCGCGGGCAAGGGCGCCCCGCAACGTCCGCAGCGCCGTGTCAGATGCCCGCCAGCGCCTCGTCGGTCCACTGCCGGGCGGCCGCGCTGGCGGCCTCGACCGCCGCCACGTCGGCGCCGAGCAGGCCGGCGAGCCGTTCGATCTGCTCGACGCGCCCTTTTTCCATGGCGATCGCGAGCAGCAGGTAGCGCCCGTGCGGGCCGTCGTTGCCGACCAGCACCCCGGTCACGCCGTCCGGCAGGTTCATGCGCTCGACCACCTTGGCCATCGGCATGCAGAGCAGGATGTCGGCGAGCGACAACAGGCCGACCAGGAAGAGTTCGTCGGCCTCCTTGCCCAGGGCGCGCTCGCGCGCCAGGATTTCCAGGAAACGGCCGCGGCGCAGCGCCAGTTCGAGCAGCGCTTCGTCGCGCGGACTGCCGCCGACGCGAAACAGCGAAATCGTCAGCCAGCGGTAGAGATACGCGCGCCCGAGCACGACGATCGCCTGGTCGACGCTGGCCACCGAACCGGAGAGCCCAGCGGCCGGCGAGTTGGCCATCGACACGACGCTGACCGCGACCACCGGATCGCGCTTGGCGACCGCCGCCAGTTCGTCGGCGTCGGCGTCGTTGCGCAGCAGGTTGAGCATTTCGATGAGCACCAGGCGGCTCTGGTTGAGCCGCGTCTTGTCGTCATTCTCGTCGGCGAGGGTGGTAAACGGCCCCAGCGCAAAGGCGGCGCCGCGCGCCAGGCACAAGCGGTACTCGGGCCAGGTCTGCACGTTCTCGACGATCAGCCGCAACGCCGGATGACTGTGCTGGAAGCCGCGCATCGCCTGCTCGAAGGCTTCGAGCGAATAGTCGGCGAGGTTGACGAAGAGCAGGTCGGCCAGATCGAGCGCGCCCGGAATCGCCGCACCGCCGCCGGCGAGCGCGACCTTCGCGCCGCATTCGCGGATCTCGCGCAGGACGGCCAGCCAGGCTTCGACGGCCTCGCCGCCGGCGCCCGGCGCCGGGGCGTCCACCATGAACGCCGTGTTCGGCGCGATGAACGGACGGTAGTCGTTCGCGGCCCAGGCCTCGCTGTCGAGCGGGACGACCGCCAGCCGGCGCTGCGCGAAGCCGGCGATGCCTTCGGCGCGCAGCAGGTCGAGCGCGGTCGCGGCCGGCGGCCGGCGGCCGCGTAGCAGGTCGCGCGGAGTGAAGCGGTAGCCGGCGATGCGCGAGCGTCCGTCGAGGATTTCCTCGCGGTGCATGACGGCGGCGGGAGGCGCCGCGGGCTGCGGCGCGGGAACCGCCACGGCGACGGGCGGCGTCTCGGCGGCGAAGGGATCGGGGGACGGAACCAGGCTCTCGCCCTGGCCGAAGATGGTCTTGATGATTCTGCCGAATGCCATGAGCCGAACGAAATTCGATATGACTAAAGTAATGAAGGCATAACGATACAGGAATATGGCGGATCGGCCCAAAAGCCGCCTTTCACGGCGGGTGCCGAACACCCGGCGGCGGCCCCCGCCGGGCGATCCCTAACGTCGCGGAAGCGGCCACGGCCACGGTCGCGCCGGCGGCGGAATTGGCCGATCAGTCGTAATCGACGGCCTTGTGCTTCATCGAGACCAGCTTGCCCTGCGACAGCGACATCAGCAGCACGGCGATCAGCTCGTGCATGATGATCGTGTGGCGGTTGCCGGAGTCCTGCATGGCGCGGCGCAGGGCATCGCGCACCTGGCCGACGCCGGTCACGTCGATGATGATGTCGACCGCCTCGCCGAGGCCGACCAGGGTCATGAAGTCGTTGGTGGTGACGACGCCGTTCTCGCGGGCCAGGCGCATGCCCGGCATTTCGTTGTCCAGGTCGGCGACGCCGACCATCTGGACGAAGGGCGCCGACAGCAGCTGACGCAGCAGGGGCGTCCCCGTTTCGCCGGCGCCGATCAGGGCGATACGAATCTTTTCCATGTGAGTTTGCCTCTCCAAAAATGTCGGGAGCCAGACTCTAAGGCAAAACACCCTTCTTGTGGTGTGGTTTTTATCGCCAAGCGCAAGCGCCACCGGGGTGGAAATTTCCCGGGCCGGCGGCGTTCCGCGCCCGGAGCGCAGCGCACGCGGGACCGGCCGCCCCTCTGCCCGCGCCGCCCGGCGCGGCGGACCGGCTCATGCGGACGGATCGGAGGATGCCGGCGCGGCGGCCAGGAAATCGCCGCAGTTTCGCGGGAGATACTTATCCTGCACCAGGAAGCGGACGCTGCAATTGATCGCGCCGACCTCCCAGCTGCTCGGCAGTTGATGCCGGCAGTCGGCACAAAGGACCGGCACCCCGCTTTCCGGGTCGCCGTCCGCCGGCGGGCACGCGGCGCCATTGAGGATCGCCAGGGCCAGCTCCCGCAAGCGCTGCATCTGGGCGATCACGTCCAGGCTGCTGCTCTGGATATAGCGGGCGCGCTGGCGCAGGGTGAAGCTGCTGTCCTGGGCGAACGCCGCTGCGCCCATGCTGTGCAGACGGGGCTGGGCGGCGGCGACGAGCGTGTCCAGGTCCGCCTGCCGCGGACTGCGGGGAACGGAAACCCGGGCGGAGATTTCGCTTTCCATCGCGGCCGGGTCAGGACGTCCCCGGGGACGGCCGATCGCCGGCCGCTTGCGGCACGGTCTCCCCGCCGTCGTTCAGGCACATGGCCTGAAGCCGCGCCAGGTTGATGAAGCGGTGCTTGCCGAAACAGATGGAAGGGATGTGATCCCGGGCACACAATCCGCGCAGTACACCTTCTTCGATCCCCACCACTTCCGCAAATTTCTTCCAATGCATGATGGGCACCGGAGGCAGTTGGTTGATTCGAACCCCGGCTGTCATAATCCACTTCTCTTCACTATGGAACACTATCGGCGAATTCGGCTAATTCGCACTGATGAGCGAAATATTTACTCACACACTATGACGAAGAAATTTTCACGTCAAGCGAAATAATTACCGATGAGAACAAGAATAACTGCAGTCGTCGCCGCCAAAACGGATGCCCATCGCAAGTACAAGCAGATGGAGGAGCTGACCGGCGTCAAGGCCGCGTCGTGGAAAGCCATCTGCGAGGGTCGCCAGCGGGCCAACGAAGAGCATCTGAGCGCGATTGCCAGGTGCTGGCCCGGCTATGCGCTGTGGTTGCTGACCGGCAGGACGCAGGCGGAAGCCGGTCAGACCAGCCCCGAGCTGGAACAGCTGGAAGCGCTGCAGCGCAGCCTGGGCGGCCAGCGGGACGCCTGACCGCCGGCCCGGGCCGGCGGCGCCGCAAGCGGCCGGCACCGCCTTTCTTCCCCAAGACACGCGCTCCGTCGGGACGTGCGCAGCCTCTCAGAACGCGCGCGACGCCTGCGGCGCAGCGCCGACCTGATCGCGCAGGGCGCGCATGTCGGCGCCGCAGGGATGCTGGAAGACGCGCAGGCCGAATTCCGGCAGGATCGCCAGCAGGTGGTCGAAGATATCCGACTGATACCCCTCGTAGGCCGCCCAGGCGGTGGTGTTGGTGAAGCAGTACAGTTCGAGCGGCAGACCGTCGGCGGTCGGGGAAAGCTGGCGCACGATCAGCGTCATCCCCTGGTGGATGCCGGGGTGCGAGCGCAGATAGCGCTCGACGTAGGCGCGGAAGGTGCCGAGGTTGGTGACCCGGCGGTGATTCACGCGGTCCGCCTTGCCGCTCGGCAGGCTGGCGTTCCACGCCTCCAGCTCCGCCTCCTTGGCCGGCAGGTAACTGTCGAGCAGCGCGAAGCGGTTCAGCCGGTGGCATTCCTCGTCCGAGAGGAAATGCACGCTCTGCTGGTCCAGGTAGAGGCTGCGCTTGATCCGCCGCCCGCCGGACTCGCTCATGCCGCGCCAGTTGCGGAAGGAGTCCGAGATCAGGCGCTTGGTCGGAATGGTCGTGATGGTCTTGTCCCAGTTCTGCACCTTCACCGTGTGCAGGGCGATGTCGATCACGTCGCCGTCGGCGTTGAGCTGGGGCATTTCGATCCAGTCGCCGACCCGCACCATGTCGTTGGAGCCGAGCTGCACGCTGGCCACGAGGGAGAGCAACGTGTCCTGGAAGATCAGCATGAGCACCGCGGCCATGGCGCCGAGGCCGGACAGCAGGATCAGCGGCGAGCGGTCGATCAGGCTGGCGACCATCAGGATCGCGGCAAGCGCATAGACGACGATCTTCAGCACCTGGATGTAGCCCTTGATCGGGCGCAGATGGGCGTCCGGACGGCGCAGGTAGAGTTCGTTCGCCAGGTTCAGCGCGCCCGCCACGGCCAGCGCGACGGTCAGCACGATGAAGGCGCTGCAGACGTTTTCCACCACCGTGACGAGCGCCGCCGGCAGGGCGGGAACCGCCTTGACGCCGAGCGTCAGGACCAGCGCCGGGACGATGTTCGACAGGCGGGCGACGATGCCCAGGGGCGTCAGCTTGGGGTCGGCGGCCAGCGACGAAAGGCCGACCAGGCGACGCAGGCCGCGCAGCAGGATGTGCTTGGTCAGCCAGTTGGCGATCCAGGCCAGCAGGCACAGGGCGGCGAGGGAAAGCAGGGTATGGGAAACGGGGTGTTGTTCCAGCCAATCGATCAAATGGGCAAATTCCTGAGGCATGGATTCTCCTTGGGATATCGGGTTGGGGGACGGACACGCGAACTGCAAAGGCCGGCGCACGAGCGGCCGGCCGGGATGCCCGGCGTCGGCGCGGAAGGGCCGTGCGACGACGGCCCGGCCACCGGGGAAGAAGCCCGATACTACCAAACGAGGGAAATCGACGCGGCGCGGGGTCGCGCACGCAGCGCGCCCGGCGGCTCGACACGTCGGGCTCCTGCCGGGCGCCGCGGCCCGACACGCGGGGCCCGGCGCGCCGGGAAAATCAGTTCAGCGCGGCGCCGGCCGAGTGTCGGGGCGCAGCGCGCAGCGCCTGCCCGCCGTTGGCCCGTTCGGGCGCGCCCGCCACCGGCGGGGCCTCCGGCGCGGGCAGGTAGCTGCCGGCGAGCATTTCGTCGTAGGCGGCGATCCGGCGCAGGATCGCGTCGTCCATCGCGTCTGCCGCATCCGTCTCCTTGCCCTTCTTGTAGAGGGCGACGCGCTCCTCGATGCGCTGCTCGGTCTCGCGCACGGCGGCCTGCCAGGGCGCGAAATCGACCGGCACGCCGTTCGCGGCGAAGCGGAAGGGCGCCGACGGCAGCGTCGCCGCCGCGCCGTCGCGTTCGGCCTGCTGCAGCGCCAGCGCCTCGGGCGAGATGCTGACCTTGTCGGCACCGCTGCCGCTATCGGCGCCGCTGCCGCCCTCGCCCGCGGCAAGCGAAGCGGCGGTCCTTGCCGCCGCGGCCGGTAGATTTTGCCGCGCGTAGAGGCCGACAGCGCCGTTCGCCACCGACGTATCCGCCGCAAGCGCCGGCTGCGCTACGCGCGCCGAGTGCGCTGAATACGCCAGCTGCGCGCTGCTGTAAGCACTGATCATCTCTTCCTCCTCCCGTACGGCCACCGACCGCCGCGGTCTATGCATCAATCGTGCCAGGTGGAGAAAAAACGCAGGAGAAGGAGATGAAGGCGGGAAAACTCCGGACCGCGCGAGACCGGCGGCTCGCGCCGGTCGAACCGGGCGGAAGGCCGCCGCCGCGCGGCCGACCGCGGGCGGGGCACCGCCTACGCCAGCGGATTCCGCGTCCGCAGCAGTTCGGCGAGCATGGCGTCCGCCTTGTCGTACGGCACGCTGACGTATTTATAGCTCTGCGGCCGTGCAAAGACGGCCGAGAGGTTCGCGCGCGCCGTCGAGTACGAGCGCAAGCTGCCGTAAAAAGCCTGCACGCTGCGAATCTGCGCGTCGGTGAGCGCCGCGTGGAACTGTCCGACCGTCTGCATGAACGCCACCGTGCTCCACTCGGGACAGGGCTGAGAAGCCACCCACTCGATGCCGCTCATGTCGTCGGGCCGGTTGTCGAGATCGATCAGCGCGGCCTCGTCCCTCAGCATTTGCAGGTTGAGATCGATCTCGGCCTTGACCAGCGTCCGCACCGCCTGCTGCCGCAGCTGCTCGGCCTGCTCGTCGCGCAGCCGGGCGAAGCGGTTCGTGCGCCAGAGCACGAGCAGCGAGATGCCGGCGCCGACCAGCGCGCCGAACGATGCGCCGAGCAGGCCGAAGACGGCATCCGAACTCGCCGAGCGCAACTCGACCGCAGCGATCTTTTCCGCCAGTTCATCGACTTTCGCCGAGACGGCGTCGCCGAATCCGGCCGGCGCGTCCCGGCGCGCGCCCGGGGCCTCGGGAGCCGCCGCCGGCGTCGGCGGCGCTGCCGTGGCGCCTCCTTCCGGGGCCGCGGAATGGGCTGCGCCGACGAACGATGTCGCGCAAACGAGCGCGACGGCAACGAGATGACGACCGAGCATTTGGAACCTCGCCGGGTAAAGCAACGTATGGATTCAGTCCGCCCGGCGCCGCCTGCTGCAACAGAAGACCGGGCGGCTCCATCGTGCCGCCAAGCGCATGGAATATCAAGAAGCCCCGTGCGCCGGCCATCCGCCCCGACGCATCCGCAGGAACGGACACAACGACCGCCGTCGTGAGCGACACGCCGCGCCGCCCGTCGCCCCGGCCGGCGCGGGGTCTCCGGATGCCGCGCCTACCCGCCGGCACCCTCCGCCAGATAGTTGTTCTTGACCCGGACATAGTGCTCGGCCGAGTACTTGAGGTAGGCCAGCTCCTCGTCGCTGAGCGCCCGCACCTTCACCGCCGGCCGGCCGACGTAGAGGTGGCCGCTCTCCAGCACCTTGCCCGGCGGTACGAGGCTGCCCGCGCCGAGCATGACGCGGCGCTCGACGACGGCGTCGTCCATCACGATGGAGCCCATGCCGATCAGGCATTCGTCCCCGATGGTGCAGCCGTGCAGGATAACGGCGTGGCCGATGGTCACATGGTTGCCGATGAGCAAGGGCGAGCCTTCCGGCTTTGCGGCGTTCTTGTGCGAGACGTGCCCCATCGTTAAATCCTGGATGTTCGAGCACTCGCCGATGACGATCCGGTTCACGTCGCCGCGCAGCACGGCGTTGCACCAGACCGAGCTGTCGCGGCCGATCCGGACGTCGCCGATGACCTGCGCCGAGGCGTGGAGATAGATGCGTTCGGCGAGCACCGGAGCGCTGCCGAGGTAGGAACTTGTGGGCATATGGAAAATGGGCGAATGGGGTTCAAGAATGGCCGGAGCGGATTAAGCGCGCGGATGAAGCCGGCGCGGGGCCGCCCGCAGCCTCGCGCGCCTGCGCCAGGGCCACGGCGGCCTGGATCGCGGCCCGCGCCTGCGGGCTGTTCTTCCAGCACGTCGAGCCGACGATGGCCGAGGCCCTGGCGACGATGTCCAGCGGGTTGGCCTTGCTCAGGTGCGCCAGCGACTCGAAGCCCATCTGCTCGAGGCGGGCGACCACGGTCGGGCCGACGCCCTTGACTCCGAGCAGCGCCTGACGCTCTTCTGCGGGAAACGGCATGTTCACTCTCCGGAAGGATGGCGCAAAACGCGCCGGATAGAATCGAACGCTGCAAGGCGCCGCGCGGCCGGCATCGTTCAGGCCATGTGGTACGACAGCCAGAAGGATTCCCGGCAGGCGTTCTCGAAGGTCTTCCGTCGCGGACCGACGGGATTGTCGAGACTGCCGTCGGAAAGCACCTCGTAGCTTATCCAGCATTCCGCGCACACGGCCGCGCAGGGGAAGGTATCCCGCTCGACCGTGCGCCGGATCACCACGCCGTTGTCGAAGCGGTAAGTCGTCGCCGCCCTGCTGACCTCGAAGCCCTGGTCCTGCCAGGACGAGGTCTCGACGCTCCGGCCGGCGATCGCGGGCGACGCCGTCCTTTGCAGAATGACGCCAGCGTAGGTGAAGAGATTTTTCATTGTGGGATTGAATTGCCCTAGGCTTCCTAAACGGTCCCGTTCCTCAAAAAATACCGCTGTTCAAACTCGACCGGCGAGAGTTCATTGTGACGGTGCCTGCGTTTCGGGTTGTAAAACAGCTTGGCAAGGGCGTTCACGCGTCGATCGTTCTGGCTGCACTGTGAATGGGGCTAGCGACGTCATGCGTAGTAACCGCTGAGATAGACGGCCAGCACTGCGCACAAGCACCGCACCACACCACACCACACCACACCAGGTGATGATCCTCATTGACTTGGATGAACGCGTACTTCACTCGGACTGCCTAGCAAAGTACGCGGCGGCCTTTTTAAAGATATCGCGCTCCTCGGTCAATTCCGTCTTGAGGCGTCGGATATCCTCGCTCTGGCTGTCCTGCTGGACGCGCTGCGCCAGCGGAGCATCGTAGCGCTTTATCCAGGCGAACAGGTGTGGTTGCTGGCGCTCTTTCGGGCCGCCACTTCAGCGACCGGATGCCCCTGCTCCGTCACCTGACGGGCCGCCTCGGTCCTGAACACTTCAGTGACGCGTTGCTGCGACTTCTTCATCTCCATGAACACCTCCAATTTTCCTCAGTTGTGAGGCTGCAGGGTGTTTAGAAAATTGGAGATGATTCACCATTTAGATTTCACATATTCAGAAAAAAATAGCGTAATAAAAAAAAACAAATCTCACGCCCTTTCGTTAACAGTGATTGACACCGCCAAAAACAGCTAGGAAAATTTTGATTATAAAATCAGATTTTGAATTGCATGCTACCCGGCGCTCAGCTTTCGACAAGCAGTTAGACCAGCCTTCTTATACAAGATTTTCTTTACCGGCATAGCTACTCGCTCAGTATTCACAACTTCATATATTTTTGATGTGCACACGCTCTCTGTCGTTTCACCCGCAATTTCATAAATCCCTTTCGCCTTCGGATGAAATCCGAATTCAACTGCACAAATCCTGTTTCCCCGGGAAAATCTATGCAAAAAGAACACCATTTCCCCGGCATGAATTGTTTCAGTAGATGTGGACCGAGAAAGTATAGGTGTCGCCCCCATATCACAGCCGTTCTCATCCACGTTTCTGAGAAAAATATCTCCCGTCGATTTCCCGCCCACGATTGAAATCGTAGCTTGCGGGTCATCGATCCCAGGTGGTTTATAGGAATAACTATAGTAGTCTATTGTTGCTGCACAGGAGCTAATAAATGGAATTGCCGACAAGAGAAAGAATATTTTTGATTTCATTAGCACATCCTTTTTTTAACCAAAGAAAGCAGCAATCGCTGCGCCAGAGCCAATGCAAAAACGTGGAAATTATATCCCATCGAAATAACACTACTTTTTATTGCGATCAGTTTCTTATTGGTCTGTGTGTAACAAAATTACCAATACCGAGGCGGCAGGGTTCACAAATCATTTCTTCATGATGGATCGTGGAGCCAAAGCGCCTGCCTGTTTTTCGCACAAACGCCTCAAACACAGCCTTATGCCTACTCTTTGACACGATGCTCTGTAAATTCGTAGTCTGCTTGACAATCGGCAGAAGGATCTTTCACTGTGTTTACATATTTGATAGTTTCGTCATTAACTATCGTATAAAGATAGACCTCGGCGGTTGGAACGCCATCGGTCCTCAGTTCATTTTTTCCATCTTTTGTTTTCCACACACCACGCTCTGTTTGAACAAGTTTTGTCCTTTCCTTGTCAGCAAAGAAAGAAATTTCAAACCGACCGTTTGGCATGAAATTTGATTTCCATGCCAGGAATTCACATTTTCCACTTTGATCCCTCATTCCTTGCCAAGCTCCAACAATGCGGTTGTCCAATTGCTCTGCCGCGTTAGCGACGGATGAAGTAAGGCAAGTAAAAACCAGATAGACGACAAAAATGCATCTAGTCATCGAAAACTCCTGACGATTGGGATAGGAAAAACAAAGAGCAGACCGCGCAAACCACCGCAGCACTGCGCAAACCCGCCGAAGCATCCCAGCCTCTGCCTCAAAAAGCAATATTCCTTCGTAATTAATTGAAAATTCCATTCGGATAGCCAGCGCATGCCATCCGTCTGACGAACGATTCCCACCCCAGGGCGTCGAACGACTGAAGTAAGTGTGTCGAAAAAGGGAGGTGAACCATGTCCAACTCCACCGCCGTCGTTCCCATGCTGCGCTTCATCGGCGTGGCCAGCGCGCTCGGGGCGCCGGGCGAGATGAACCCCGGCCCGGCCGTCGGGCCGCAGGCCTTGCGCCGAATGGGCGCGGTGGCGGCGGCGCGGCGTTGCGGCATCGACGCGACCTGGGGCGCGAGCATCGAGGCGCCGACGGGTGCGCGCTGGCCGGCGCTCGCCGCGCTGCTCACGGAAGTGGCCGACGAAGCGGCGGCGACGCTGGTCGCTGGCGGCGTGCCGGTGGTGCTCGGCGGCGACCACGCGATGGCGGCGGGCACCTGGCGCGGCGTCGGCCGCGCGCTCGGCGCGGCGCCGGGCCTGCTCTGGATCGACGCCCACCTCGATGCGCACACGCCGGCCAGCAGCCCGTCCGGCAATCCGCACGGAATGCCGCTCGCCGCGCTGCTCGGCGCCGGCGCGCCGGAGATGGCGGACGTCGCCGGGCCGCCGCTCGATCCCGCGCGCGTCGCGGTGATCGGCGCGCGCAGCTTCGAGGCGGCCGAGGCGCAGTTGCTCGCGGCGCACGGCGTCGCCGTGTTCGGCATGGCCGAAATCGAGAAGCGCGGGCTGGCTGCGGTGTTCGCCGACGCGCTCGCCATCGTCGCGGCCGGCGGCCGGCCCTACGGCATCAGCGTCGATCTCGACGCCGTCGATCCGCTGCTCGCGCCCGGCGTGACGACGCCGGCGGCCGGCGGCCTGAGCGGCGGCGAGCTGCGGCTGGCGCTGGGCGGCGCGCTGCGCACGCGCCAGTGCGTGGCGCTGGAAATCGCCGAATACTGTCCGCAGAACGATCCGCTCGGGATCACCGCGCGCCTGGCGATCGACCTCGTCGAAGCAGCATGCACGCCGGACGCCGACGAACTGCGGCAGTGGGAAACGCGCTACGGCGCGCGCAACTACGCGCCGCTCCCGGTGGTGCTCGCCGAAGGCCACGGCTGCTGGCTCAGCGACCGCGACGGGCGGCGCTACCTCGACCTGATGTCGGCCTATTCGGCGGTCAGCTTCGGGCACGGCCACGCGCGCCTCGTCGCCGCGCTGGCGGCGCAGGCGCAGCGCCTCGCCGTCACCTCGCGCGCCTTCCACAGCGACCGCCTGCCGCTCTTCCTCAAGCGCCTGACCACGCTCACCGGCTACGACCGCGCGCTGCCGGTGAACACCGGGCTGGAGGCGGTGGAAACGGCGATCAAGGCGGCGCGCAAGTGGGCGTACAAGATCAAGGGCGTGCCCGACGGGCAGGCCGAGATCGTCGCCTGCGCCGGCAACTTCCACGGCCGCTCGACGACCATCGTCGGCTTCTCGTCCGAGGCGCAGTACCGCGACGGCTTCGGCCCCTTCGCGCCCGGCTTCCGCCTGATCCCCTACGGCGACGCGGCGGCGCTGGCGGCGGCGATCACGCCGCGCACCGCCGCCTTCCTCGTCGAGCCGATTCAGGGCGAGGGCGGCATCGTGCTGCCGCCGCCCGGCTACCTCGCCGCCTGCGCCGAAATCTGCCGCCGCAACGACGTGCTGCTGATCGCCGACGAGGTACAGACCGGCCTCGGCCGCACCGGCTACCTGCTCGCCAGCCGGCACGACGACGTGCGGCCGGACGGCGTGATCCTCGGCAAGGCGCTCGGCGGCGGCCTGCTGCCGGTTTCCGCCTTCCTCGCCGACGCACGCGTGATGCAGGTATTCACGCCCGGCGACCACGGCTCGACCTTCGGCGGCAACGCGCTGGCCGCCGCCGTCGGACTGGAGGCGCTTGACCTGCTGGTCGACGAGGAGCTGATCGCGCACTCGGCCGAACTCGGCGACTGGCTGCTCGCGCAGCTGCGCACGCTGGCTGGCGCGCACGGAAAACTGATCCGCGCCGTGCGCGGGCGCGGCCTGTTCGCCGCAATCGAGGTGGATCCGGCGCACGCCGACGCGCGCCGGCTCGCCGAAGCGCTCGCCGCGCGCGGCGTGCTCACCAAGGAGACGCACGGCACCGTGCTGCGCCTCGCGCCGCCGCTGATCATCACGCGCGACGAACTGGCCTGGGGGCTGGCGCGCATCGACGAGGTCTTCGCCGACGCCGGCAAGCGGCTGCGCCGCGCGGCCTGAGTCCGCCATGAACGGAGACCCGCCATGCGCCACGCGCTGATGATGGAGGTGCTGTTCGAGCGCCTCGGGATCGCCGAGCTGAACCCGGCGGCGGCCCTCGGCGACGCTTCGTGGCGCGACGGCGCCGGCGGCTTCGCCTCGATCGATCCGGCCAGCGGCGCGCCGCTGGCGCTGGTCGCGCGCGCCACGCAGGACGACTACGAGGCGGCGGTCGGCGCGGCCCTGCGCAGCTTCCGCCGCTGGCGCGAGGTGCCGGCGCCGAAGCGCGGCCTCTTCGTGCGCGCGCTGGCCGACGCGCTGCGCGCGCGCAAGGCCGACCTCGCGACGCTGATCGCGCTCGAAGTCGGCAAGATCCGTAGCGAGGCCGAAGGCGAGGTGCAGGAGATGATCGACATCGCCGACTTCGCGGTCGGCCTGTCGCGCCGCCTCGAAGGCAGCATGCTCGCCTCGGAGCGCCCGCAGCACCGACTGTTCGAGCAGTGGCACCCGCTCGGCGCGGTCGCCGTCGTCACCGCCTTCAACTTCCCGGTCGCCGTCTGGGCGTGGAACGCGCTGATCGCCGCCGTGTGCGGCGACAGCGTGGTCTGGAAGCCGAGTCCGAAGGCGCCGCTCTGCGCGATCGCCGTGCAGCGCATCGTCGACGAGGTCGCGGCGCAGCACGACGCGGCCGGCGTGTGCACGCTGCTGCTCTCCGACGAAGTGTGGCCGGTCGTCCACCTCGCCGCCGACCACCGCCTGCCGCTCTTTTCCTTCACCGGCTCGACGGCGGTCGGGCGCCACCTCGCGCCCATCGTCGCCGGGCGCCTCGGGCGCCATCTGCTCGAATGCTCGGGCAACAACGCGCTGATCGTCGACGAAAGCGCCGACCTCGACCTCGCGCTGCCGGCCATCGTCTTCGGCGCGGTCGGCACCGCCGGCCAGCGCTGCACGACGACGCGCCGCCTGATCGTGCACCGGACGCGCCTGGCCGAACTTGTCGAGCGCCTGCGCCACGTCTACGCGCAGCTGCGCATCGGCGATCCGCTCGATCCCGCCACCCTGCTCGGCCCGCTGATCGACGAGGAGGCACGGCGCGGCTTCGAGAGCGCGGTGAGCGAAGCGGCCGCCGCCGGCGGCACGCTGCTCGCCGGCGGCAAGGCGCTGCCCGGCCACGGCTTCTACGTCGAGCCGACGCTGATCGCCGCCGCCAACGACTGGCCGGTGGTGCAGCGCGAAACCTTCGCGCCCATCCTCTACGTGATCGGCTGTGCCGACCTCGACGAGGCGATCCGGCTGCACAACGCGGTGCCGCAGGGCCTTTCCTCGGCGCTGTTCACACGCGACCTGGGCCACGCCGAGCGCTTCATCGCGGCGGCCGGCAGCGACTGCGGCATCGCCAACCTCAACGTCGGCACCTCGGGCGCCGAGGTCGGCGCGGCCTTCGGCGGCGAAAAGGACACCGGCGGCGGCCGCGAGGCCGGCTCCGACGCCTGGAAGGCCTACATGCGGCGGCAGGCGACGACGCTCAACTGGGGGCGCACGCTGCCACTCGCCCAGGGCATCTCCTTCGACCTTCCGCCCGCCGCCGCATTTGCCAAATCTGCCACACCCTCGATACAGAAACCGTAAACCTTTTCCGGAGACCGCGCTCTAACCGGCAGCAGCACAGACAAAATCAGTTCTCACGCTCAAGGAGAAACGTCATGTCGATCTTCGCCCGCTACCAGGGCCGCTACGAGGCGGCACAGGAAGAGGAATTATCGGTCCAGGACTATCTGGAGCTGTGCAAGCATGAACGCACCGCCTACGCCAGCGTCGCCGAGCGCATGCTGCTGGCCATCGGCGAACCGGAACTGGTCGATACGCGCAGCGATCCGCGCCTCTCGCGCATCTTCGCCAACAAGATGGTCAAGCTCTATCCCGCCTTCCGCGATCTCTACGGCATGGAAGACGTGATCGAGAACATCGTCGCCTACTTCCGCCACGCGGCGCAGGGGCTGGAGGAGAAGAAGCAGATCCTCTACCTGCTCGGCCCGGTCGGCGGCGGCAAATCCTCGCTCGCCGAGAAGCTCAAGTACCTGATCGAGAAGGTGCCCTTCTACGCGATCAAGGGCTCGCCGGTGCACGAATCGCCGCTCGGCCTGTTCAAGCCCGAGGAGGACGGCCAGCTGCTCGAGGACGACTACGGCATCGCGCAGCGCTACCTGTCGACGATCATGAGCCCGTGGGCGGTCAAGCGCCTGCACGAGTTCGGCGGCGACATCACCAAGTTCCGCGTCGTCAAGCTGCGCCCCTCGGTGCTCTCGCAGATCGCCGTCTCGAAGACCGAGCCGGGCGACGAGAACAATCAGGACATCTCCTCGCTGGTCGGCAAGATCGACATCCGCAAGCTCGAAACCTTCTCGCAGAACGACCCGGACGCCTATTCCTACTCCGGCGGCCTGTGCCTCGCCAACCGCGGCATCCTCGAATTCGTCGAGATGTTCAAGGCGCCGATCAAGGTCCTGCACCCGCTGCTCACCGCAACGCAGGAGCAGAACTACAAGGGCACCGAGGGCTTCGGCGCGATCCCCTTCGACGGGCAGATCCTCGCCCACTCGAACGAGGCCGAATGGCTGGCCTTCAAGAACAACCGCAACAACGAGGCCTTCCTCGACCGCATCTACATCGTCAAGGTGCCCTACTGCCTGCGCGTCACCGACGAGATCCACATCTACGAGAAGCTGGTCGACAACTCCTCGCTGAGCCGCGCGCCGTGCGCGCCGGACACGCTGCGCATGCTGGCGCAGTTCTCCATCCTCTCGCGCCTGAAGGAGCCGGAGAATTCGAGCATCTTCTCCAAGATGCGCGTCTATGACGGCGAGAACCTCAAGGACACCGACCCGAAGGCCAAGAGCTATCAGGAGTACCGCGACTTCGCCGGCGTCGACGAGGGCATGACCGGGCTGTCGACGCGCTTCGCCTTCAAGATCCTCTCCAAGGTCTTCAACTTCGACCACCGCGAGGTCGCCGCCAACCCGGTGCACCTCATGTACGTGCTCGAACAGCAGATCGAGCAGGAGCAGTTCCCGCCCGAGGTCGAGGAAAAGTACCTGCGCTACATCAAGGAGTTCCTCTCGCCGCGCTACGCCGAGTTCATCGGCAAGGAAATCCAGACCGCCTATCTGGAGTCGTACAGCGAGTACGGTCAGAACATCTTCGATCGCTACGTCACCTACGCCGACTTCTGGATCCAGGACCAGGAATTCCGCGATCCGAACACCGGCGAGATGCTCGACCGCGGCGCACTCAACGACGAGCTGGAAAAGATCGAGAAGCCGGCCGGCATCTCCAACCCGAAGGACTTCCGCAACGAGGTGGTCAACTTCGTGCTGCGCGCGCGCGCCAAGCACGACGGCCACAACCCGGGCTGGACTTCCTACGAGAAGCTGCGCGCGGTGATCGAGAAGAAGATGTTCTCCAACACCGAGGAGCTGCTGCCGGTCATCTCCTTCAACACCAAGGCCAGCGGCGACGAGCAGAAGAAGCACCAGGACTTCGTCAATCGCATGATCGCCAAGGGCTACACCGAGAAGCAGGTGCGCCTGCTCTGCGAATGGTATCTGCGGGTAAGGAAATCTTCGTGAGTCGGAGATCGGCAGGCGGAAGTCGGAAATCCCCGACCGCCGCCTGCCGACTCCCGGCTTCCGATCGCCACCGACCGTAGGGAGGTCCCAATGACCGTGCGCATCGTCGACCGACGGTTCGACAGCAAGAACAAAAGCTCAGTCAATCGCAGCCGCTTCATCCGCCGCTTCAAGGGGCAGATTCGCAAGGCGGTGTCCGACGCCATCGCCAGACGCGGCATCCGCGACATCGAGAGCGGCGAGAAGATCGGCATTCCCGGCAAGGACATCGACGAACCGCAGTTCACGCACGGCCACGGCGGCGTGCGCGAGACGGTCAATCCGGGCAACGACCGCTTCAGCACCGGCGACCTCGTCGAGCGGCCGGAAAGCGGCGCCGGCGCGAAGGGCGGCGGCTCGGCCAGCCCCGAGGGGGAGAGCCTCGACGACTTCGTATTCACGCTGACGCGCGACGAATTCCTCGACATCTTCTTCGACGAACTGGCGCTGCCCAACCTCGTCAAGCGCCAGCTCGCGCGCATCGACGAATACAAGCGCATCCGCGCCGGCTACACGGCGAGCGGCGTGCCGACCAACATCAACCTGCGGCGCACGATGCGCGGCGCGGCCGGACGGCGGATCGCCGTCGGCGGCCCGCACGCCGCGCAGCTGCGCACGCTCGAAGCCGAGCTGCGCGAACTGCGCAAGACGCGCGCCGAGGACGATCCCGAGATCGTCCGCCTGCGCCGCGAGATCGCCCGCCTGCACGCGCGCGTCGAGGCGATTCCCTTCATCGACACCTTCGACCTGCGCTACAACAACCGCATCCGCGTGCCGCAGCCGTCGTCGCAGGCGGTGATGTTCTGCCTGCTCGACGTTTCCGGCTCGATGGACGAGGGGCGCAAGAGCATCGCCAAGCGCTTCTTCATGCTGCTCTACCTCTTCCTGAACCGGAACTACGAGCACATCGAGGTCGTCTTCATCCGCCACCACACGGTCGCCATGGAAGTCGACGAGGACGACTTCTTCACCTCGCGCGAATCGGGCGGTACGGTCGTCTCCAGCGCGCTCGAACTGATGCGCCGCATCGTCGCCGAGCGCTACCCGAGCAGCCAGTGGAACATCTACGGCGCGCAGGCTTCGGACGGCGACAACTGGAACGACGACTCGCCGCGCTGCCGCGAGCTGCTCGAAAGCTCGATCCTGCCGTGCTGCCAGTACTTCGCCTACATCGAGATCACCGAGGCCGAACCGCAGAACCTGTGGCTGGAATACGAGCGCCTGCAGGCCACGCACCCCGGCCATTTCGCCATGCAGCGCATCGCCGTCGCGGCCGACATCTATCCGGTGTTCCGCGACCTCTTCAAACGACGCATGCCGGAGGCCGTATGAGTGCGAAGAAGACAGCATCGCCCTTGTCCACGGAAGGCCCCGGCCACGCCGCCGGCGCCACCCTCCGCGAGCGCCCCGCTGCGGCCCGCGCGCGCGGCGCGCCCCTGCCCGCCGGCTCCGAATGGAGCGTCGAGGCGATCGCCGCCTACGACGAGGCGATCGGCCGCGTCGCCGCCGACTATGGGCTCGACTGCTACCGCCACGAGATCGAGATCATCAGCGCCGAGCAGATGATGGACGCCTACGCCTCGATCGGCATGCCCGTGTATTACAACCACTGGTCCTTCGGGAAACACTTCCTGGCCACCGAGAACCGCTACAAGCGCGGCCAGATGGGGCTGGCCTACGAGATCGTGATCAACTCCGATCCGTGCATCGCCTACCTGATGGACGAGAACACGCTGCCCATGCAGGCGCTGGTCATCGCGCACGCCGCCTACGGCCACAACTCCTTTTTCAAGGGCAACCACCTGTTCAAGCAGTGGACGAGCGCCGACGCGATCATCGACTACCTCGTCTTCGCCCGCCACTACATCGCCGAGTGCGAGGAGCGCCACGGTGTCGAAGCCGTCGAGCGCATCCTCGACGCCTGCCACGCGCTGCTCAACGTCGGCGTCGACCGCTACAAGCGCTCGCCGCACCTCTCGCTGGAAAAGGAAACGCTGCGCCAGAAGGAGCGCGAGGCCTATCTGCAGGCGCAGGTGAACGACCTCTGGCGCACGCTGCCGCCGCACCTGGAGCGCGCCGCCGAACACGCCGAACAGCGCTTCCCGCCCGAGCCCGAGGAGAACCTGCTCTACTTCATCGAGAAGAACGCGCCGCTGCTCGAACCGTGGCAGCGCGAGGTGGTGCGCATCGCGCGCAAGATCGGCCAATACTTCTACCCGCAGCGCCAGACGCAGGTGATGAACGAGGGCTGGGCCTGCTTCTGGCACTACACGCTGCTCAACGCGCTGTACGACGAGGGCGCGCTGTCGGACGGCTTCATGCTCGAATTCCTGCAGTCGCACACCAACGTCGTCTATCAGCCGCCGTACAACAGCCCGTGGTATTCGGGGATCAACCCCTACGCGCTCGGCTTCGCCATGTGGCGCGACCTGCGGCGCATCTGCGAGGCGCCGGACGACGAGGACCGCGCGTGGTTCCCCGACATCGCCGGCAGCGACTGGCGCGAAACCTTCGACTTCGCGATGCGCAACTTCAAGGACGAGAGCTTCGTCGCGCAATACCTCTCGCCGCGCCTGATGCGCGAGTTCCGCCTGTTCACCGTGCTCGACGACGACACGCGCAGCACGCTGGAGATCGAGGCGATCCACGACGAATCGGGCTACCACGCGCTGCGCCGCCAGCTCTCCGAGCAGTACGACCTGGGCAGCCGCGAACCCAACCTGCAGGTGTGGAACGTCGACCTGCGCGGCGACCGCTCGCTGACGCTGCGCCACTTCCCGCACCGGCGCCGCCCGCTCGGCCAATCGCACCTCGCCGTGCTCGAACACCTCGCCTGCCTGTGGGGCTTCACCGTGCGCATCGAGGAACAGATGTCGGACGGCACCGGCCAGCTGATCGCCGAACGCAAATGCGAGAAGCGGCGACGAGCCAACGAGTGATCCGGCGCGCCGGATCGCTGGCAGAATGACGGACTCGCGCCCTCGCCACATGACCAAGGAAGACCCATGCTTGCCGCGCTGACGCTGCTCCTGCTCTGCCAGCTGGTCGGGGAAGTCCTCGTCCAGTTCTTCGCCCTGCCCGTGCCCGGCCCGGTGCTCGGCCTGATCCTGCTCTTCGCCGGCCTGCTCGTGCGCGGCCGCATCGACGCGCCGCTGCGCGACACCGCGAACACGCTGCTGCAGCACCTCTCGCTGCTCTTCGTCCCGGCCGGCGCCGGCGTCATGATCCACGCCGCGCGCGTCGCCGACGAATGGCTGCCGCTGACCGCCGCGCTGCTCGGCAGCACGCTGCTCTCGATGGCCGCCACCGCGCTCAGCCTGAAGTTCTTCCTGCGCCACCGCGCGCGCAAGGCGGCGCAGCCGTGAGCGCCCGCGACAGAGGGGCGGCGGGCGCGCCGCCGTCCCCGAACGAAGTGCCGCGCGACGACAATGGGAGGGCCGTCCGGTGAGCGCCGCCCAGGGCATCGCGCCCCGCCTCAGCGAAATCTGGGTCTACCTGACGGCGACGCCGCTGCTCGGCCTCACGCTGACGCTGCTCGCCTACCAGTTCGCCGTGTGGTGCTACCGGCGCAGCGGCGGCAATCCGGCGGCCAACCCGGTGGCGATCGCCGTCGTCGTCGTCGTCGCCCTGCTCACGCTGACCGGCACGCCCTATCGCACCTACTTCGAGGGCGCGCAGTTCGTGCACTTCCTGCTCGGCCCGGCCACCGTCGCGCTCGCCGTGCCGCTGTACACCCAGCTCCCGCGCCTGAAGACGATGCTGCTGCCGCTGCTCGGCGCGCTGCTCGTCGGCTCGCTCACCGCCGTCGTCTCGGCCGTCGGCATCGGCTGGGCGCTCGGCGCGTCGGTCGAGTCGATCCGCTCGCTGGCGCCCAAGTCGGTGACGACGCCGATCGCCATGGGCATCGCCGAAAAAATCGGCGGCCTGCCCTCGCTGACCGCCGTGCTCGTCGTCACCACCGGCATCGTCGGCGCCATCGCCGCCAAGCCGCTGCTCAACGCGCTGCGCATCCAGGATCACGCGGTGCGCGGCTTCGCCGTCGGCGTCGCCGCGCACGGCATCGGCACGGCGCGCGCCTTTCAGGTCAGCGAGGAGGCCGGCGCCTTCGCCGCGCTCGCCATGTGCCTGAACGCCATCGCCACGGCACTGCTGCTGCCGCTGCTGTTCGGCGCCTTCACGTCCTTCGCCGGCTGAACGCTCCGCATGGCCACGCCCAAGCCCCACCTGAGCGCCGTTCCGACGGCACCGCCACCAGCGCCGGAAGCGCCCGCGCCGCACGCATCGCACTCGCCGCTGCCGCGCTACCTGACGCTCGCCTACGTGGCGCTGATCGTCTACGCCAGCCTGCACCCCTTCTCCGGCTGGCGCGACACCGGCCTCTCGCCCTTCGCCTTCCTCGACGCCGGCTGGCCGCGCTACTGGACGGTCTTCGACCTGTCGACCAACGTCGTCGCCTACCTGCCGCTCGGCTTCCTGCTCACCCTCACGCTGCACCGCCTGCCGGGGCGCGCCACGCCGGCACTCGCCGCCCTCCTGCTCGGCGCGCTCGTCAGCCTGTGCCTGGAAAGCGTGCAGAGTTGGCTGCCGGCGCGCGTCCCGTCCAACCTCGACCTCGCCTGCAACACGCTCGGCTGCGGCATCGGCGCGGTGCTCGCGCTGTGTCACGGCGAACGCTTCTTCGAACGCGCCGGCGCCCTCCAGCGCGCCCTGCTCGCCCCGCTGCCGCACGCCGAACTCGGCCTCGTCGTCCTCGGACTGTGGCTGCTCACGCAGCTCTCGCCGGAAACGCTGCTGTTCGGCGCCGGCGACCTGCGCCACCTGATCGGCCTGGCGCCGGCCGTCCCCTACGCCGCCAAATCGTTCTTCGTCATCGAAACGGTGATCATCGTCTGCAACACGGTCGCCATCGGCCTCATCGCGCGCACCCTGCTCGCCGGCCGCCACGCGCCGCACCTCGTGCTGATCGCCTTCTTCGCGCTGGCGCTGACCATCCGCACGCTCGCCGCCGCCATCCTCGTCATGCCGCAGAACGCGCTCGCCTGGCTGACGCCGGGCGCCGAACTCGGACTGCTGATCGGCGGCGTCGTCCTCACCCTGACCCTCCTGCTGCCGCCCGCCCCGCGCCTCGCCGTCGCCGGCATGGCGCTGATGGCCGGCACCGTCCTCGTCAACCTCGCCCCGCCCAACCCCTACTCGCTCGCCGCCCTCGCACTCTGGCGCCAAGGCCACTTCCTCAACTTCAACGGCCTCACCCGCCTCACCGCCAGCCTCTGGCCCTTCCTCGCGCTGCCGTATTTGACGGTGCTCGGGCGCCGGCTATAGGCGGAGCCAGCCACGGAAGCCGAACTCCGGCGCACGGCAGGTCCGATGCGGCGTCATTTTGGAGGGCGAACGCAAAAGAGATCCAAAGGGAATCCCTTTGGAGCTCAAGCTGAAAGCTTTTCTCTGCTCCCGATAAATCGCGAAAGGCAGCGAAGCGCTACAGGGTGGAGCACAGGCTGCCGCTTACATGCGACTTGCTTGGTTCTTTACGGCCAAGAGCCTCCAATCAACCCGTTGCAGTCGGTCAGAGATTTTGGAAGCGGACGCTCAACGTTGGAGGTAAGGGATGCGGATCCGGCTTACCGGCAGAGCGTCCCACTTGACCAAGAGAGTAGAGATTACGGCCAAAATTATTTCCACCCGCTTGACCATCCTGCACAACCGACGGCAAGCACGCCGACGCAAGCGATAAGAAAAAAACGGACGACCTTGTGTTGCTTAATACAAAACCGAGGTACCGAAGTATTGTTTGGCACTATTCGAATTCTCCGAAAGTAATGTTTGGCGCAACAAGTCCCCTAAGTACTAAGAATTTACGGGCTTTCGTAAGTAGACCTCTAACGTTCAAGATCAGGGACGCTGCGCGACGCTTTATCGCGCAACGTCCCCTGCACCGCGGGGTTAGCCATCACTGCGTTACCAATAGGCGACATAGAAGGGAACTGTTGTAACGGCAAGAGTGAGAAGCACCGTGATTGCGCTTGTTTGGTAATGTGGCCCGCAAATGCGGACAAAGAGCACAAAACTAACGATTGGCCACAAGCCAAACAGCACTGCATGGCCGGAGCCTTTGGCGAATGACACCCCAACGGCCTCCGGCCAAGCTAGCGCCAAAATGGAGACTAGGGCAGAGACGGCTGCTCCAGCGACGAAGATTCGTCCCTCAAGGGTTTGTACTACCACCGTCTTTAAGAATGTTGTGACCGACTCGCCGGCCCAGCCGTCCGCAAGCCTGCCGTGGGCAGAACCTCGCTCAAGTTTTGCGCCTCGCCAAAGAGTAATAGCAAAAAATATCAAGAGCGCCGTCATAAATAGCATGAGAAGGATGCCTTTCCAGTCTTGCTCTTGGAGCGCGATGGTTAAACCAAAGAGGTTGACTAGCAAGAGGGCAACGAGGCCAAGGAATCCGAGCAAGCGCATGCAGAGACGGCTAACGTAGAGGTGACCGGCACTGCGCGGCTTTATTGCGCAGCGCCCAGCGACCTAAGGGAGCGAGGTCGACCGCAATGTTAGGGCGCATGTTTGTCATGGCAGGAGATGTCGCCATATCCAGCACCCCACTCCCACGCCCCATGCGCGGTGCAAGTTTCAAGACGTACACGTTTGTGATGCGTGAATAAACGGATGCTTACGATTGCTGGATTTGCATTTAAGCAAGTCCAGTTAAATGGCTGGCGTGCGGGAAGTAAAACTCGATTTGCGATTTTTAAACTTTCAATAGATACATAGCCTCCGCCCATGCACATACCGTTATCGCCACCATACACAGCAATATTTGCCTCGACGATTGTTGGGCCTACTTGGCACGACAACCTGTGTACGCCGTGCGATAGCTTTTGATAGTTGGGCGGGATCTCCATGGTGCCAATATCGGGTTCACTGGTTTCAACCACAGAAACAAATGAAAACTCTCTCTTAGTTTGATCACATTTGATAGCCACACCAAATGAAGCCCAATCTGCATACACGCTGTTGGCGAGCATGCAGAGAAGAAGCAATGCTAGTAGCCGCATGGTGTGCATGTGCTTGCGTCCCAACTTGGGCGCCTGCCCTCTAACTCAGTTTTGTCATATCTCCGGAAACCAGCATAGTTGCAGGCATTCCCGGACTTACGGTTGAAGATCAGCGCTACTAAAAAGTCGTGAAAAACTGCATTCAGTACGTTAGCATAAAGCCTCCCTCCTTGAATGCCCGCTACAGGGAAAAACAGTCAATGGCTGCTTCTGACTGCCGACGTTACCTGGTCGATGCCCCCATCATTGATCCGCCCCCCCCTGCGCCGCACAGCACCGGCACGCAACAGACCCCAACGTCTCTATGACGCCCCGTCCACAGCCAGCCCCGCCAGCAACGCCTTCCATTCCGCAAGCGCCGGAGCGCGTCGCGCAAGATTGCCGTGCAGGCCGGCTTCGAGTTTTTCCAGCAGCTTTGCATCGGCCGCGCCAAGCTGGGTCGGATAGACCGGCTGCAGGCGGACGAGCAGGTCGCCGGCGCCGCGTCCGTGCTTTTTCGGGAAGCCGCGTCCGGGCAGGCGCAGTTCGGCGCCTGCGCCGCTTTCGCCGGCATATTCCGGCGCACCGCCGGGCGGCAGGTCGAGCGGGGCGAGGCCGTCCAGCGTCGGCACGTCGATGCGGCCGCCGAGCAGGAGGCGGAAGATGCTGACCGGCACCGTGCAGTGCAGGTCGCGCCCGTGCAGGGCGAACAGCGGATGCGCGGCGATGCGCAGTTCGAGATAGAGGTCGCCGGCGGCGCCGTCGCCCGCCGCTTTCGCCTGCCGCGCCAGGCGCAGGCGTTCGCCGTCAAGCACGCCGGCCGGCACGCGCACGGCGAGCGTGCGCGTGTGCGTCCGCCAGCCGCTGCCGGTGCAATCGGTGCAGTCCGCCTCGCGCAGGTAGCCGCGCCCGGCGCAGCCGGCGCAGACGCGCGTGCCGCCGCGCTCGCCGCGCACGCGGCCGCAGCCGCTGCACTGGGCACAGGGGACCGAATGCGCGTGGTGCACGCGGCCGCTGCCGGCGCAGGTCGGGCAACGCGCGCTGCGCGTCAGTTCGATGGTCTTCTGGCAGCCGTGCGCGGCTTCTGCGAGCGTCAGGTCAAGGCGCTGCGTCACGTCGGTCGCGCCCGCTGCGGCCGGCTCGGCGGCGCCCGTCGACGCGGAACCCGCGGAATCTGCGGCGGCCTGGCGCGCTGCGTTCCACTCGGCGTAGGCCTGCGGGTCGAGCAGCAGTTCGTAGGCGGCCTTGATGCGCTTGAATTCGCTTTCGGCGGCGGCCGAGGGGTTGCGGTCCGGGTGCCAGCGCATGGCGAGACGGCGGTAGGCGCGCTTCACCTCTTCGCGCGAGGCGTCGCGGTGCAGGCCGAGAGTGATGAAAGGGTCATGCGCGAAAGTCATGCCGCGATCATCCCGCCCCGGCGGCGCGCCGGCAAGGGAAAAGAACGCGCGGCGGCGTCGCGGGCGGCGCCCGGAACCCGGCGCCGCCGGCCGCTGTCTGAGCGCCTGCGCGGGCCGGGCCGGGCGGCGAATCGGTTAGAATCGGCCGACGACGAACACGCTACCGGCGCGGCGCGAAGGCACGCGGCGGATACGGCACGAAAACACGCGGCGGCGCCGGCCGGACGCCGGGCGCGACGCACACTCGGGAGCACTTTGCATGAGCTATTTCAAGCACCACGTCTTTTTCTGCTGCAACCAGCGCGCCGAGGGTGAAACCTGCTGCGCCAGCAAGGGCGCCGTCGAGATGCAGACCTACGCCAAGGACCGCATCGGCGCCCTCAAGCTGAAAGGCAAGGGCAAGGTCCGCATCAACAAGGCGGGCTGCCTCGACCGCTGCGACGACGGTCCGGTGCTGGTCGTGTACCCGGAAGCCGTGTGGTACACCTACGTCGACAAGGACGACGTCGAGGAAATCATCCAGGAACACCTGGTCAACGGCCGCGTCGTCGAACGCCTGAAAATCTAGAATCCGATTCCGCTCCCGCCATGGCACTCAACGAAGAAAAAATCCTGATCGACGGCCCGGTTGGCCCGATCGAGCTGATCGTCGAAAATCCCGGCGCGCCGCGCGGCATCGCGCTGATCGCGCATCCGCACCCGCTGTTCGGCGGGGCCAACACCAACAAGGTGGCGCAGACGCTGGCGCGTACCTTCGCGCGCATGGGCTACGTCGCGCTGCGCCCGAACTTCCGCGGCGTCGGCCAAACCGCCGGCACGCACGACGAGGGGCGCGGCGAGACCGAGGACATGCTGGCCGTGCTGGCCGCCGCCAAATGCCGCCACGGCGACCTGCCGGTGGTGCTCGCCGGCTTCTCCTTCGGCGCCTTCGTGCAGACGCGCGTGGCACGGACGCTGGCCGAATCCGGCCACCCGGCGCAGCGTCTGGTGCTGGTCGGCACCGCCGCCGGCTTCGTCGAGGGCACGCGCAGCTACGACACCGAAGCGGTGCCCGGCGACACCATCGTCATCCATGGCTCGGAGGACGAGACGGTGCCGCTCGCCAACGTGCTGGCCTGGGCCAAGCCGCTGGAGCTGCCGGTCGTCGTCGTTCCCGGCGCCGACCACTTCTTCCACCGCCGGCTGCACGTCATCCGCGAAATCGTCACGCGCGCATGGCGGCACTGATCTCCGGCGCGGGCGCCGCGTCCATGGCCGACATCGTCGCGACCGGCGAGACCGGCGCCGCCGCCCTGAGCGTGCGCGGCCTGCGCAAATCCTACGGCGGACAGGAAGTGGTCGCCGGCGTCGATTTCAGCGTGCCGCGCGGCACCTGCTTCGGCCTGCTCGGGCCGAACGGCGCCGGCAAGACGACCACGCTGCGCTGCTGCCTCGGGCTGACCGCGCCGGACGGCGGCGAGATCGCGCTCGGCGGCTACCCGGTGCCGGCCGCCGCCGACGCGGCGCGCGCGCGCGTCGGCGTCGTGCCGCAGTTCGACAATCTCGACCCGGACTTCACCGCCTCCGAGAACCTGCTCGTGTACGGCCGCTACTTCGGCCTCGCCGACGCCGGGATCCGCGCCCGCATCCCGGCGCTGCTCGACTTCGCCGGGCTCGCCGGCAAGGAGGGCGCGCGCCTGCAGACGCTCTCCGGCGGCATGAAGCGGCGCCTGACGCTGGCGCGCGCGCTGGTGAACGACCCCGACATCGTCTTCCTCGACGAGCCGACCACCGGCCTCGACCCGCAGGCCCGCCACCTCATCTGGGAACGCCTCAAGCGCCTGATGGCGCAGGGCAAGACGCTGATCCTGACGACGCATTTCATGGACGAGGCCGAGCGCCTGTGCGACCGCCTCGCCGTGCTCGACCACGGCCGACTGATCACCGAGGGCGCGCCGCGCGAACTGATCGCCGCGCACATCGAGCCGCAGGTCGTCGAGATCTTCGGCGACGAGGCGCCGGCCTGGGCGAAGGCGCGCCGCGCGCTCGGCGAGCGCCTCGAAGTGGCCGGCGACACCGCCTTCTTCTACTGCCGCGACGCGGCGCCGCTGCTCGCCGCGCTGCCCGAGGCGCCGGGCCTGCGCTACGCGCACCGCGCCGCCAACCTCGAAGACGTCTTCCTCAAGCTGACCGGGCGCGAGTTGCGCGACTAGGCGACCGGGAATGGACGCCTCCGCCCCCCTCCTGCCCGCGAACCGCGAAGACAGCGAAGCCGCGCCGCGCGCCGCCGACGCGCTTCGCCGGCGCGCCGGCCGCCGCCCCGGCATCGCCGGGCCCTCCCTACCGAAAGCACCGCCATCCCGATGACCCGATCCCTCTACGCCCTCCCCCGCCCCGGCCTGCGCTGGCTGCCGGTCTGGCGGCGCAACTTCCTCGTCTGGCGCAAGCTGGCGATTCCCTCGGTGCTCGGCAACCTCGCCGACCCGCTGATCTACATGCTCGGCCTCGGCTACGGGCTGGGCGGCCTGCTGCCGCAGGTGAGCGGCGTCAGCTACGTGTCCTTCCTGGCGGCCGGCACCATCGTCGCCAGCACGATGAACGCGGCGACCTTCGAGGCGCTCTACTCGGCCTTCTCGCGCATGCACGTGCAGAAGACCTGGGAGGCCATCCTCAACACGCCGCTCTCGCTCGACCACGTGCTGACCGGCGAACTGATGTGGGCGGCGAGCAAGAGCCTGCTCTCCGGACTGGCCATCCTGCTCGTCGTCACCGCGCTCGGGCTGACCGCCTCGCCGCTCGCGCTGTGGATCGTCCCGGTGATCTTCCTGACCGGCCTCTGTTTCGCGGCGCTCGGCCTGATCGTCTGCGCGCTGGCGCCGTCCTACGACTTCTTCATGTACTACTTCACGCTCTTCGTCACGCCGATGCTGCTGCTCTCCGGCGTCTTCTTCCCGGCCGACCAGCTGCCGGCGGCGGTGCAGGCGGTGTCCGGCTGGCTGCCGCTGGCGCACGCCGTGCAGCTCGCCCGCCCGCTGCTGCACGGCGCGGTGCCGGCCGATGCGGCGCTGCACGTCGGCGCCCTGCTCGCCATCGCCGGCGTCGCCTTCTTCATCGCCAGCGTGCTGACGCGCCGGCGCCTGCTCAAATAAACCCACGGGATTTTCGATGACGATCAAGCTTCTCGCCTTCTCCGGCAGCAGCCGCCGCGATTCGCTCAACGGCCGCCTGCTCGCCGCCGGCGTCGCCGCCGCGCGCGCGCAGGGCGCCGAGGTGACGCTCCTCGACCTGCGCGAACTGGCGCTGCCGATCTACGACGGCGACCTCGAAGCCGAATCCGGCCTGCCGGCCGGCGCCTTCGCCTTCCGCCGCGCGCTCGCCGCGCACCACGCGCTGCTCGTCGCCTCGCCGGAATACAACGGACTCTTCTCGCCGCTCCTGAAAAACGCGGTCGATTGGGCCTCGCGCCCCGTCGCGGGCGAGGCGCAGCCCTTCAGCGGACGCGTCGCCGGCCTGCTCGCGGCGTCGCCCGGCGCGCTCGGCGGCATGCGCGCGCTGCCCGTCGTGCGCCAGCTGTTCAACAACCTCGGCGTGCTCGTGACGCCGGGCATGCTCTCGCTGCCGCACGCCGACCAGGCCTTCGCCGCCGACGGGCAGCTGCTCGACGCGACGCGGCGCAAGGCGCTCGACCGCGTCGTCGGCGACCTGCTGGCAACGGCAGGCGCGCTGCGGCCGCCAACCGCCTGAGAAGCTGACGCCGGCCCGCGCCGGCACCCGGTCAGCGCCGTCAGCAGGTCATTTCGGCGCGTTCCGCGCCGGCGACGCAAACGCGGTTGCGCCCGCCCGCCTTGGCCGCGTACAGCGCCCGATCGGCCGCGCGCAGCAGCGCCTCGGCGTCGATCGCGCCGCGCGCGGCGGCCACCCCGAGGCTGGCGGTGACGCCGCCGATCTCCCGCCCGCACTCGGCGGCCAGCGCACCGCGCAGCTTCTCGGCGAGCGCCGCGGCGCCGGCCGCGTCGGTGTCGGGCAGCAGGACCAGGAATTCTTCGCCGCCGTAACGGATCACGCTGTCGCTGCCACGCACGGCGCTTCCGAGCAGGGCCCCCACCTCGCGCAGCACCGTGTCGCCGGCGGCGTGGCCGAAGCTGTCGTTCACGCGCTTGAAGTGATCGACGTCGACCATCAGCGCGGCCAGCGCCTGTCCGCTGCGCCCGGCGCGCTGCACCTCGGCGGCCAGGCGCTCGTCGCCGGCCCGCCGGTTGAGGGCGCCGGTCAGGCCGTCGCGGCTGGCCAGCGTGGCGAGTTGGGCGTTGGCCTCGGCGAGTTCCGCCGTGCGTTCCCGCACGCGGGCCTCAAGCTCGGTCTCGTGCTCGACCAGGCGGCGCGTCATGCCGTCGACGGCCTGCGCGAGCTGCGCGATCTCGTCCTGCCGGGGCGGGGTCGGCATCGCCAGGCCGCGTTCGCCGGCCTCGATGCGCCGCGCGATGGAAGCCATCGCGCGCAGCGGCGCCGCGATGCGCCCGGTCGCCGGCCACGCCGCGCCGATGAAGACGAGCGCGGCGAGCACGCCGAAGACGAAGGTCGCGTGGCTCAGCGCGCGCGCGCCGGCGAAAGCGCGCTCGACCGGCTGGCGCACGAGCACGGTCCAGCCGAGCTCGGCGTAGGGCGCGCGCTGCGGGGGCGCGGCGACGCCGACCAGATACGACGCGCCGTTCGGCCAGTCGACGATGGCGCTGCCCGGACGCAGGCGGTCGAGCGCGGGCACCGCCGCCGGGCTCTCCTCGGCGAAGATGACCTCGCCCTTCCGGTTGAGGATCAGCAGTTCGATCCCTTCCGCCCGCCGCGCGGTGTGCACCACGCGCTGCCCCACTTCGCGCACCCACTCCCAGCTGCCGTGCGCGCCGAGCACGCCGCGCAGCGTGCCGTCCGCCGCGTAGATCGGCGCCGCGAAATCGATGAAGCGCAGCGGTTCGCCGTTCGGCGCCGGCGGCAGCTTCTGCGCCAGCAGCACGGCCTCGTGCACGTCGCCGAGCATCGGCGCACGTCGCCCCGCGGCGAACCACGGACGCTTGCCGACGTCGGCGCCGACCAGCAGCCCGTCGGTCGCCGCGAGCACGCGGCCGTCCGGGTCGGCAATGCCGATCCAGGCGTAGTGCGGGTAGGTCGCGCGCCGCCGCTCGAGCTGCGTGCGCAGCTCCGGCGCGGTGAGCGGCTGTCCGGTCAGCAGCGGCGTTCCGGCGAGCAGGGTGATTTCGCGGTGGCGCTCGAAAATGGCGTCGCCGAGGATGCCCGAGACGCTCTCGGCGAGATCGGCCAGACGCGCTTCCTGCACATGCCGCAGGTACTGCTGGTGCAGCTGGCCGATGGCCAGCGCCAGCGCCAGCGCGATGCCGACGCCGAGCAGGCCGAAGAGGAGGAGCAGACGCGAGCGGAAGCTCTGCGGACGGCGGAACACGGCGAAGAGGGAGGACATGAGGCGGCGCGGCAAAAAGCCGGCATTCTACCTGTCCGGCGGCGCGCTGCCGGCGACGCGGCTCCGACGCGTCGCCCTTCGGCTCACCCTAGGCGTCGTCCGCCGCATCTTCCCGCGGCACGGACGCCGCATCGCGCTCGGCGTCGGGCCGGCGGCCGTCCGCCGGTGGCGTCGCCGCACCGACGCACACCCGGTTGCGCCCGGCATCCTTGGCTGCATAGACGCCGAGGTCGGCGCTGGCGAGCAGGCGGTCGAAATCGAGGCTGGCGGCGCTCGCGACTCCCTCGCCACCGCCGCGACGCGCCCCGCCGGCCCCCGTCGCGGCGACGCCGACGCTCACCGTGAGCGTCAGCGGCTGCCCTCCGACCTGCGCCGGGACGGCCGCGGCGACCGCCGCGCGCAGGTTCTCCGCCGCCGTCAGCGCCCCTTCCAGCCCGCAATCGGCGAGCAGGACGACGAATTCCTCGCCGCCGAAACGCGCCACCAGATCGACCTTGCGCAGATTGCCCGCAAGCACGTTGGCGACGCCCTTCAGGCATTCGTCGCCGACCAGATGCCCCCAGCGGTCGTTGATCCGCTTGAAGTGGTCGATGTCGATCAGGAGCAGCGCCAGCGTGCCGCCCGCCCGCTCCTGGCGCGCCACTTCGAGGTCGTAGCGGCTGCGGAACTTGCGCCGGTTGGCGAGGCCGGTCAGCGGGTCGTGCAGGGCCATCTCTTCAAGCTCGCGATGGGCGCGCGTCAGTTCGCTGATGTCGACATCGACGCCGCGATAGCCGACGAAGCGGCGCGCCGCACCGCCGGGCGCGCCGTCGTACACCGGCTGCGCCGAGCACGACAGCCAGACTTCGCGGCCGTCGCGATGGCCGGCGCACAGCGTGTGCCGTTCGAGCGGGCGGCGCGCGTTGATCGCGCGCATGATCTCGCAGCCGGCGGCGGCGCGCTCCGGGGCGCGCTCGCACTCGCCCTGGCAGGCGGCCTTGCACAGCGTCCGCCAGCGGTGCCGGCCGAGCAGCGCCGCATCGCCGACGCCGAGGATCTTTTCCATGCCCTGCACGAAGGTGTAGTGGCCGTCCGCGTCGGTCTCCCAGATGAAGGTCGGCGAAAAGTTCACCGCGTCGCTCATCAGGTCGCGCACGCGGCGGATGGTCTGCTCGTTGCGCACGCGCTCGGTGATGTCGGTATAGGTCGTCACCATGCCGACGGCGCGCCCGTCCTCGCTGACGACGCGGCCCTCGATCTCGAGCACGCCGCCGTCGCCGCGCGTGCGCTCCAGGCGGTGCGGCTCGAAGCGGCGCGCCAGTTCGACCGCCTGGCGGACCTTGGCCGCGACGTCGACGGCGCCGTACTCGCCGCGCTCGGCGTTGAAGCGCACCACCTCGGCGAACGGGATGCCGGGCCGCATGAAGCCTTCGGGCAGGTTCTGCACCTTGACGAAGGCGGGGTTCCACAGGGCCACCTCAAGCTTCTCGTCGACCATCGTGAGGCCCTGCGGCAGAGCCGAGACGACGGCGTCGAGATAGTTCGCCGCGCGCCGGGCCTCGTCCTCGATGCGCTTGCGCTCGGTCATGTCGGTGTAGATCGAGACGAAGCCGCCGCCCGGCAGCGGCGTGCCGCGCATTTCGAGGACGCGGCCGTTCGGCCGGCAGCGCTCGAAAACGTGCGGCTGCATCCGGCGCGCGCGCTCGATCACCTCGCGCACCTGCGCCGCCGGATCGCCCGGCCCGTACTCGCCGCGCGCAGCGTTGAAGGCGGCGAGCACGTGCAGGCTGGGCAGGCCGTCGGCGAACAGCGCATCGGGAAACTCCAGCAATTCGCGGAACTGCCGGTTGCAGGCGACCATGCGCAGTTCGACGTCGAACAGCGTGACGCCGCTCGGCAGGAAATCGATGATCGTCTGCAACAGGCCGTCCATGCCGCCCGCCGCCGGATCGCCGGCAGGGCGCGCGCCGTCTCGCTCGGCGCCTCGATCTATATCCACCACGTTCGTCCCCTCCGCTGGCACACGCGGGCGCCGCCGCGCGCCCCGGCCGTGCGGGGCGTCTGTTGTCGGGCCATAGTGAGCCAATCGGCGGCGCTCCGCAATATGACATCGGGCACGAGACCGGCCGGAGCACCCCGAGAACGCGGCATACGCCGCACGCGGACGGGCGGCAGGAACAGGCCGGCGCGGAACGCCGGCCGCCTCTGTTCCGCCACCCGCCGGCGCGGCGGGGTAGAATCCCGCGGATGTCTGCCCTGCTCGTCCTCACCAACCTGCCCGACCGCCCGGCCGCCGAGGCGCTGGCCGCGACGCTCGTCGAAACGCGCCTCGCCGCCTGCGTGAACATCCTCGCGCCGTGCCGCTCGGTCTACCGCTGGCAGGGCGCCGTCGAGGCGGCCGACGAAGTGCCGCTGCTGATCAAGACGACCGACGAGTGCTACCCGGCGCTCGAAGCGGCGATCCGCGCCGCGCATCCGTACGAACTGCCGGAAGTGATCGCGCTCCCCGTCGAACGCGGGCTGCCCGCCTACCTCGCCTGGCTGGCGGCCGAAACCGTCCCGCCGCCTCCGATTGTCCGCACCTGAAGCGAAACGAACGAAACCATCATGCTGCGCTGGCTGCTCACCCTCCCGCTGACCCTCTTCTTCCTGCTCGCCCCGCTGCTCCCTGGCGACGCGCGGGCCGACGACTTCCTCGACCCGGCGGTCGCCTTCAAGCCGAGCGCGCGCGCGCTCGACGGGCAGACCGTCGAAGTCCGCTTCGAGATCGCCAAGGGCTACTACCTGTACCGCGACAAGTTCCGCTTCACCGCCGAGGCCGACGGCGGGCAGGCCGCGCCGCTCGGCGCGCCACAGCTGCCCAAGGGCAAGGAGAAGCAGGACGACACCTTCGGCAAGGTCGAGGTCTTCTACAAAGAAGTGCGCGTGCGCGTGCCGGTCGAGCGCAGCAGCTCCGGCCCGCTGCCGCTGACGCTGAAGGTCGTCTCGCAGGGCTGCGCCGACGCCGGCATCTGCTACCCGCCGCAGACGCAGAAGCTGAGCGTCGAACTGCCCGACCCGGCGAGCGCCCCTGCTGCTGCGGCCGCCGCTCCCGCTGCCGACCTTGGCGGCGATGAATCCGGCCAGATCGCCCTGCTGCTCAAGGACGCGGGCTTCTGGCTGGTGCTCGCCAGCTTCTTCGGCTTCGGCGTGCTGCTCTCGCTGACGCCGTGCATGTTCCCGATGCTGCCCATCCTCTCCGGCATCATCGTCGGCGCCGGGCGCGACGGCCGGCCGGTGTCGCACGGGCGCGGCTTCATACTCTCGCTCGTCTACGTGCTCGGCATGGCGGTGATGTACGCCGCCGCCGGCGTCGCCGCCGGGCTGACCGGCACGCTGCTCTCCAGCGCCTTCCAGAACCCGTGGATGCTCGGCGCCTTCGCGCTGATCTTCGTCGTTCTTTCATTCTCGATGTTCGGCTTCTACGAGCTGCAGCTGCCGACCTTCCTGCAGAGCAAGGTGTCGGAGGAATCGAGCCACCTGAAGGGCGGCTCGCTGCCCGGCGTCGCCGCGATGGGCGCGCTCTCGGCGATCATCGTCGGCCCCTGCGTCGCCGCGCCGCTGGCCGGCGCGCTGCTCTACATCGGCCAAAGCGGCGACGCGCTGCTCGGCGGCGCCGCCCTCTTCGCCATGGCGCTCGGGCACGGCGTGCCGCTGCTTGTCGTCGGCGCCTCGGCGGGCACGCTGCTGCCGAAGTCGGGGCCGTGGATGGAGGCGGTGAAGAAGGCTTTCGGCGTGATCCTGCTCGCCACCGCGGCGTGGATGGTGTCGCCGGTGGTCCCGCCCGCCGCGCTGATGGTCGCCTGGGCGCTGCTGCTCATCGTGCCGGCCATCTACATGCACGCGCTCGATCCGCTGCCGGCGCACGCCAGGGGCTGGCACCGCTTCTGGAAGGGCATCGGCGTCGTCATGCTGCTCGTCGGCGCCGCGCTGCTGGTCGGCGCGCTGGCCGGCTCGCGCGATCCGCTGCAGCCGCTCGCAGCGCTGCGCGGCGGCGCCGCCCTGGCCGAGACGAAGCACCTGCCCTTCGAGCGCGTGCGCACGGTCGAAGAACTCGACGCCCGCGTCGCCGCCGCCGGCCGCCCGGTGATGCTCGACTTCTACGCCGACTGGTGCGTCTCGTGCAAGGAGATGGAGCGCTACACCTTCTCCGACCCGCGCGTGCAGGCCCGCCTCGCCGGCTGGACGCTGCTGCAGGCCGACGTCACCGCCAACAGCGACGCCGACAAGGCGCTGCTCCAGCGCTTCAAGCTGTTCGGCCCGCCCGGCATCATCTTCTTCACGGCGCAGGGCCGGGAAATTGACGGCGTGCGCGTGGTCGGCTTCCAGGACGCCGAAACCTTTCTCAAATCGCTCGACCGCACGTGAGCGGCGCGCCGCGCTGCCGCGCGATGCGCCCCGCCGATCTGCCGGCCGTGCTGGCGGTGCAGGCGGCGTGCTATCCGCCGGCCTTTATCGAGCCGCCGGCGACCTTGTGCGCGCGCCTCGCCGCCGCGCCCGACACAGCCTGGGTCGCCGAGCGGAACGGCGCGCCCTGCGCCTATCTGGTCGCCTACCGCTCGCGGATCGGCCGCGTGACGCCGCTCGGCGGCGATTTCGCGCCGGACCCGCGGGCCGATGCGCTCTATCTGCACGACCTCGCGGTCGCGCCGGAAGCGGCCGGCGCCGGCTGCGGCAGCCGTCTCGTCGACCGCGCGCTGCGCACCGCCCGCCGGGAGGGGTTGCAACTCGCGCTGGTCGCCGTCGGCGACGCGCTCGCCTTCTGGCTGCGGCAGGGTTTCCGCGATGCCGGAACGCTCGTCGACGCGGCGCAATGCGCGCATCTGGCGAGCTACCCCGGCACGGCACGCTATCTGGTGCGCCCGGCCTGAGAGGCCGGCGGTTCAACCGGGAATTGAGCCGGCAATTCAGCAGCCGGCAGTTCGACGCCGACGACGAGGCCGCCGCCCGCCGCGGCGTCGAGCACGACCCGCCCGCCGGCGCCTTCGGCGATGCGCCGCACGATCGCCAGCCCCAATCCGCAACTGCCGCCGGTGGCGCGCGCCGGCTCGATCTGGGCGAAGGCTTCGAGCGCCCGCGCGCGGTCGGCCGCGGCGATGCCCGGCCCGTGGTCGCGCACCGTCAGGCGCAGCATGCCGGCGCCGCTCACGGCGAGCGCCACTTCGACCGGCGGCGCGCCGTGGCGCAGCGCGTTGTCGATCAGGTTGTCGAGCAGACGCTGCAGGTTGCCGCGCGCCAGCGCCACCGTCGACGCGGCGGCGTCGGGATCGACCATGAGTTCGACCGGCTGGCCGAGTTCGCGATGGCGCGCCACCTCGTCGCTCAGCGCGTCGGCGAGGGCCAGCAGCGGCGCCGCGCCGGCGCTGCGCCGGTCGCTGTGCAGAAAGGACAGGCACTGCGTGACGATGCGCTCCATGTCCTCGGCGTCGCGTTCGAGCCCGGCGCGCTCGGCGTCGTTGTCGAGCAGCGCGAGGCGCACGCGCAGGCGGGCAAGCGGCGCGCGCAGGTCGTGCGTGAGGCCGGCCAGCATCTCGCGGCGTTCGGCTTCGACGGCGGCCAGCTGGCCGAGCATGGTGTTGTGGCGCTCGGCCAGCTGGCGCACTTCGCGCGGCCCCTCCGGCGTCACCGTCTGCGCGGCGCCGTCGCCGGTCGCCGCGACCGCTTCGCCGAGGCGCGCCAGCGGCCGCACGATGCCGCGCAGGAAGAGCGCGGCGAGGAGCAGGACGGCGGCCAGCGTCGCCCCCAGCCCGACCCACAGCTCGGGCGGCAGCGCCTGCGGCTCGAAGCGCGGCGGCGGCAACACCAGCCACCAGCGTTCGCTGCCGGCCGTGAAGCCGATCCACAGGCCGCTGCGGCTGCCCGGCCCGCCGTGGCGCAGCTGCACCGGTTCGCCGAGGCGCAGCGCCAGATCGTCGGCCAGGCGCCGCGCGAAGCCGAAGCGCGCCGCCTGGGGCGGCACGCCGGCGCCGTCCGGGCGCACCTGCAGGCCGCGCTCGCCGGATTCGTCGAGCGCCAGGCGCCGCCGCGTGGCGTCGTCGAGTCCGGGCAGCACGCTCTGCAGCAGGCGCACCTGCCCGCTCACCAGCTGCACCGTCTGCTGCATGTGCGCGCTGCGCCGGAAATGACCGAGCAGCTGGAAGGTGGCGACTTCGGCGATGGCGATCACGGCGACCACGAGCAGCGCGGTGCGCGCGGCGAGCGACCCCGGAAACAGCCGGGCGAGCGCCTTTGGCAGCGTGGGCAGCTTCACTGCGCCTCCCCGGCGGCGTCCGGCACGAAGGTGTAGCCGACGCCCCAGACCGTCTGCAGGTAGCGCGGATGCGCCGGATCGTCCTCGATCAGGCGGCGCAGGCGGTGCATCTGCACGTCAATGGCGCGGTCGAAGGATTCGCTCTCGTCGCCGCGCGTCAGTTCGAGCAGGCGCTCGCGCTTCATCGGCCGGCTGGCGTTGGCGACCAGCGCGTTGAGCAGCGCGAACTCACCGCTCGTCAGCGCCACCGGCTCGCCGCCGCGCGACAGCTGGCGCGCGGCGCGGTCGAAGGTCCATTCGCCGAAGCGCAGCACGCCGCCGGCCGGGTCGGGCGCCGCCGCCGGCCGCGCGCCCCGGCGCAGCACGGCCTCGATGCGGGCGACCAGTTCGCGCGGGTCGAAAGGCTTGCCGACGTAGTCGTCGGCGCCCATTTCGAGGCCGATCACGCGGTCCACCGTCTCGTCGCGCGCGGTCAGCATGATCACCGGCAGCGTCTCGCCGCGCGCGCGCAGGCGGCGGCAGGCGGCCAGCCCGTCCTCGCCGGGCATCATCAGGTCGAGGACGACGAGGTGCGGGTGATAGCGCTCCAGATAGGCGTCGAGCTGGCGCGTGTCGGGCAGCAGCAGCGTGTCGAAACCGTGCCGCCCGAGGTAGGTGGCGAGCAGCTGGCGCAGCTCGGGATCATCATCGATAAGGAGTATTTTTTTCATGGCGGGAAAAGCATAAGGTAGGCACGGGCTGGCGCGACGATTTCATTCTATGCCGCGTCCCGCCCGCCGCCGGGGGGCGGAAACAATTTGCAACGATCTACCCGGACGCAGCAACCGAATGCAATCGTTTGCAATCGACCCGGGCAGAAAATGGCATCGTCACGCAAGGCACGACGCCTTCGGGTCGAACGACGACGAACGACAATGAAGCACTCGAACCATTCGACAGCCAAGGAGCACACCATGAAAGCGAACTTCTCCCCCCGTCTTCTCCTCAGCGCCCTCGCGCTCAGCCTCGGCGTCGCCGGCGGCGCCTACGCCTACGGCCCCGGCCCGGGCGGCGCGCACTGCGGCCCGCAGGGCGGCGGTCGCATGGGTATGGGCATGGAACAGGGGCAGGGCTTCGGCATGCGCGGCATGGAACGCCTGCACGCCGACCTCAAGCTCGACGCCAAGCAGGAAGCGCTCTGGCAGGAAGCGGCGAAGTCCCCGCGCAACGACCCGGAACGCGACGCCCTGCGCGAACGCATGCGCAAGCAGCACGCCGACCTGCGCGCCGCGCTCGACCAGCCGGGCGCCGACCTGCGCGCGCTGACGAAGCAGATGGACGCGCAGCGCGACGAGATGCACGAAACCATGCGCAAGCAGCACGAAGCGCGCCGCGAACGCTGGCTGGCGGTCTACGACAGCCTGGGCGACGGGCAGAAGGAAAAGGTCCGCCTCTTCTTCAAGAGCAAGTTCGAGCGCATGGACGGCAAGATGCGCGGCCCGCGCGCCGGCGGCCCCGGCCGCCCCGCCGCGCCGGCGCCCGCGCCGCAAAACTGATCCCCTGGCACCGCCCCGCGGCGCCGGCGACAAGACCTCCCTCTTTCGGGCCCCGCGCGGGCCCGTTTTTTTGGCTCTGTAGAAATTAGCTGTTATCCCTATAGCGCTCTTGGTCCTTGTGCCTGCTGTCACAAGGATTGCAGCAGGACACAACACGCCCCTTGGGGGGCATTGCAATCAGTGAGTCGGAGCAGAGCAACACTTAATGCATACAGAGCTCTTTTTGCCCGGCGCTTGCCGCGCACGGGCTGCGCTCCGACCGCGCCTGCCGCCGTCCGGCCGACTATGACTTTCGACATATTGACCGTCGCGTCATTGGCTTCCAAAGTTCGGTTTGTGCACCGCAACATCCGCACCCCCGCTCACTCAACCGAACAGGAAGATGAATCATGAAAAAAATCGTCTCCAGCCTCTGTTTCGCGCTGCTCGCCGGCGCCGCCCAGGCCGCCCCGGCGGCCGCCGCCCTCGAACTGTGCGACAGCCACGGCCTCGTGCGCGGCGCCGAAATCGCCATGGACAACGGCTGCTTCGGCTGCCATACGCTGAGCAGCAAGCGCGTCGGCCCGGCCTATCGCGAGATCGCGGCGCGCTACCGCAAGGAAAGCGTCTCGCCCGAAACGCTCAGCCGCAAGATCAAGCGCGGCGGCAGCGGCGTCTGGGGCACCGTCGCGATGCCGGCGAACGCGATTTCGGAGGAGGAATCGGACGTCCTCGCGCGCTGGATACTCTCGCTCTGAGCGCGAGGCGTATAGTCGACCGCCGATACCCGCGCGCCCTGCCCGGTTTCCCCCCACCACGCCAGCGGAGCCCGCACCGATGACCGCCCTTCCCAGCTACAGCCCGCGCGAGGAACTCGCCAACGGCCTCACGCACGGCGCCGGCCTGCTTCTCGCGATCGCCGGCCTCGGCGTGCTCCTCGCCCACGCGACGCAGCGCGGCGACGTCTGGCACGTCGTCGGCTGCACCGTTTTCGGCCTGGCGCTGATCGCCTGCTACGCGACCTCGACGCTGTACCACAGCGTGCGCAGCGAACGTCTGCGCCCGTTGCTGCGCACGCTCGACCACGCGGCGATCTTCCTGCTCATCGCCGGCACCTACACGCCGTTCACGCTGGTCAGCCTGCGCGGACCGTGGGGCTGGTCGCTGTTCGGCGTGGTCTGGGGACTGGCGCTGCTCGGCATCGCCCTGCGCCTGCTGCTCAACGGCCGCCTGCACGGGCTGGTCGTCGCACTCTATCTGGCGATGGGCTGGGTAGTGGTAATCGCCGTGCAGCCGATGCTCGACCGCGTGGCGCCCGGCGGGCTGGCGCTGCTCGCCGGCGGCGGGCTGGCCTACACCGGCGGCGTCGTCTTCTACAAATGGAAGCGCCTGCCCTACAACCACGCCATCTGGCACCTCTTCGTGCTGCTCGGCAGCGCGCTGCACTTCTTCGCGGTGCTCTTCTACGTGGTTCCCTGGCCGCCGAACGCGGCCTGATTCCTCAGTAGAGCGGGAAGAGCAGCGGCAGCACGGCGACGCAGACGACGAGGACGATCAGCGTGAAGGGCACGCCGATGCGCACGAAGTCGAAGAAGCCGTAGCGCCCCGGTCCGACCACCAGCGTATTCACCGGCGACGACACCGGCGTCATGAAGGCGGCCGAGGCCGCCAGCGCGACCGTCATCGCGAAGGGCAGCGGCGAGGCGCCGAGCTGCTGCGCCAGGCTGATGCCGATCGGCGCCATGAGCACGGCGGTCGCGGTGTTCGAAATGAACAGGCCGACCACCGCGGTGAGCACGAAGAGCGTCGCCAGCACGACGCGCGGCGACGCTTCGCCGGTCAGGTCGAGCAGGCCGCCGACGATCAGGTCGATGCCGCCGCTCTTCTGCAGCGCCAGCGCGAAGGGCAGCATGCCGACGATCAGGATCAGGCTCTGCCAGTGGATCGCGCGGTAGGCGCTGTCCATGTCGATGCAGCGGAAGGCGCCCATCAGCAGGCAGCCGATCAGCGCCGCGACGACGTTGGGGACGAGGCCGGAAATCATCAGCCCGACCGCGATCGCCAGGCTGAGCAGGGCGAAGGGCGCCTGCGCCGCGGCCGGCGCCGCCTCGTCGATCTCCGCCGGCAGGCTGAGCACGAGGAAATCGTGCGCCTGCGTGTGCAACAGGCGGATCGCCTTCCAGGAGCCGGCGATCAGCAGGGTGTCGCCCATCCGCAGCTTCTTGTTCAGCAGGTCTTCGCCGAGCGCGCGCCCGCGCCGGCGCAGGCCGATGACGTTGATCCCGCGCTGCGAACGCATGCGCAGCTGGAGGATGGACTTGCCGATCAGGCTGGAGTCGGGCGGGATGGTCACTTCGGCAAGGCCGAGTTCGCGCGACATGTTGCGGAAGTAGTCGTCCTGGAAGGCCCGCCGCTGCAGCCCCATCTCGGCGCAGAAGCAGTCGAGGTCGAGCTCGGCGCGCACGAAATCGACGAGCAGGATGTCGTGCGCGACGATTTCCCGGTTGGCCGAGGTGCTCAGCATCAGGCGGCCGAACTGGCGCAACCGCTCGATGGCGATCACGTTGGCGCCGTAGCGTGTGCGCAGCTGCAGTTCGCCGAGCGTGTGCCCGATCAGCGGCGAGTCGACGTCCACTTCGAGGCGGCGCGAGCGGCCGAGCAGCTGGTAGTCGGCGGCCAGGTCGTTCAGGCGGCGGCGCCGGCGGTCGGGCTGCGCCTGCGCGTCGTGCGGGCCGACCAGCCAGCGGCGCGCGACGAGCATGTAGGCGATGCCGAGGACGAGCACGAGAAGGCCGGCAGGCGTGAAGTCGAAGAAACCGAAACCGGCGTAGCCCTCGCGCGCCAGCTCGCTGTTGACGACAAGGTTGGGCGGCGTGCCGACCAGCGTGAGCATGCCGCTGATCAGCCCGGCGAAGGAGAGCGGCATCATCAGCCGGCCGGGCGCCGTGCCGATGCGCGCCGCGACGCTGAGGGCGACCGGGATGAAGATGGCGACGACGCCCGTCGAGCTCATCACCGAACCGAGCCCGGCGACCGCCAGCATCAGCAGGACGAGCAGGCGCGTCTCGCTGTTGCCGGCGCGCGCCACCAGCCAGTCGCCGATGCGATAGGCGATGCCGGTGCGCACCAATCCTTCGCCGATGACGAAGAAGGCGGCGATCAGGATCACGCTCGCTTCGCTGAAGCCGGCCAGCGCTTCGCCGACTTCGAGCGTGCCGGAGAGCACCAGGGCGACGAGGGCGATCAGGGCGACGGCATCCATGCGCGGCCGGTTGGCGATGAACGCCGCGATGCAGGCCGCGAGCAGGAAAAACACCCAGAGCGTTTCGAGATTCATGTCGTTTTTGAGGGAAAATTCGTCAAGGCCGGCCCCGCCGGCGCATGCGCGGCGGCGGCCGCGGCGCCGAAGGGCGCGCGCGGCAGCGTATTGTAGCGGCGACCCGGCGCATCCGGCCGGATCGCACCGCCGGCGCCCGCTTCCGGGATCGCCGGCGGCGGGAAGGAAACGAAAGGACGAGATGGATTCAGACACGGAAAACCGCAAACACCCCCGCCCCGCGGCGGACGGCGACGGCGCATGGAGCACGGGCGGCGGCGCGGATGCGGCGGCGGATGCAACGACGGGAACGCCGGGCGCGGCGCGCGGACCGTTCGGACGCATCGTCGCCGGCGCGCTCGCGCTGCTCCTGTTCGGCGCGGCGCTGATGTTCTCGCTGCTGCTCTTCGGCGTCGTGCTGTGCCTGGGCGCGTTGGCCTGGGGCTATCTGTGGTGGAAGACGCGCCACGCGCGGCGCACGCTTTATCGGCAAGCCGCTGCCGGACAGCGCACCGCGCCCCCTCCGGAAGGGCGGATCATCGAAGGCGAAGTGATCCGCTCGACGCGCGCGCCGGACGAACCGCCGCGCTGAGCGCATCCCCGCGGGCGGCGCCTCAGGCGCTCCCCGTGCCGGCCATGCGCCTGATCGCCCGCCGCGCCTCGGCCGGCAGCACCAGTTCGGCATCGGCCAGCGGCGTCGTGATGCGTTCGTCGAAATGCAGCAACCCCGCCTCGTCCTCGCGCAGCAGTTCGCTGTCGACGAGGTTGGCGAGCAGCCCGGAGAACAGCGTCTTCTCGGCGAATTCGGCGATCTCGAAGGTGTCGAGCAGCGCCAGGCGCTGTGCGAGGAGGTGACAGTCGTCGGCCAGCGCGGCGCGCGTCAGGCGCCCCGAACCGCGCTGCTGGAGCAGCGCCAGGGTCAGGAAATGGCGCTCCAGCGTCGGCCGCACCGTCTCGCCGAGCAGCTGCAGCTCGACCGATTCCTGGCTGCTCGCCTCGGGCGCCGCCAGCCGCCCGGCGCCGAAGGTGCGCTGCAGCAGGCCGCGCTCGGCGAAGACGGCGAGGCATTCGTCGATCGCCGCCGGCAGCGCGGCCGGCGTCCAGTGCAGGAACAGCTCGGCGCCGAGCAGCGTGTAGATGCCGGCGACGGCGCCGGACAGGCGCGCCGGGTCGAGCAGACGGTTGTGCCCGAGCAGGCAGGCGATCAGCCCCGGCAGCGCGAACAGGTGCAGGACGTTGTTGCGGAACCAGGCGAGCTGCGCGCCTTCGCCCTCGCGCACGCGGATCAGGTCGCCGAGCGGATGCGGCAGGCGCTCGACGATGCCGAGGCGTTCGGCGTGCGCGACGATCTGCGCCGGTTCGAGCGCGCAGCCGATCACCGTCGGCGCGTACGGCGCCTGCCGGGACAGCGCCAGGTAATGCTCGATCTGCCGGTGCAGCGCGTGCTCGTCGGCGGTCAGGCGCGGCGTCGCGAGCAGCGCGAGGGCGATCAGGTTGACCGGCGTGATCACCGCCGCTTCGTTGATGCGCCGGGCCAGTTCGCCGGCGGCGCCGCGCGTCGCCGCGCGCGGCCAGTCCGCACCGCTCGCATCGGTGGCGCCCGCGGCGTCGGTCGCCGGCGCTACCTCATCCGCCTCACCCGCCCCGCCCGCCTGCCCGGCATCACCGCCGTCCGCGGCGTCGCCGGCGCGCCAGCCCGGACGCAAGCCGTCGAGATACTCGGCGAGCGGCAGCGGCTCGCCGAAATTGACGTGCACCCGGCCGAACACGCGGCGGATGCTGCGCGCACTGCGCAGCAGGCCCCACAGCGATTCGCGCCGCTTCGGCTGACCGGCCAGCTCGCGCACGTAGGTGGCGCCCTCGATGATCTTCTCGTAGCCGATGTAGACCGGGACGAAGACGAGCGGCCGCGCGTGCTCGCGCAGGAAGCTGTTGACCGTCATGCCGAGGATGCCGGCCTTCGGCATCAGCGTGCGCCCGCTGCGGCTGCGCCCGCCCTCGATGAAGTATTCGATCGGGAAGCCGCGCGCCAGCATGAGGTGCAGGTATTCGTGGAAGACCGCCGCGTAGAGCGGCTCGCCCTTGAAGCTGCGGCGCAGGAAGAAGGCGCCGCCGCGACGCAGCAGCGGGCCGACGAGCGGCATGTCGAGGTTGGCGCCGGCGGCGATGTGCGGCGGCGTCAGGCCGTTGCGGTGGATCAGCCAGGACAGCAGCAGGTAGTCGACGTGGCTGCGGTGGCACGGAACGTACACGATGCCGTGGCCGGGCGCGATGCGCGTCACGGCCTCGAAGTTGTGCACCTCGACGCCGTCGTAGAGGCGCGTCCACAGCCAGCTGAGGAAGAGGTCGAGGGCGCGCACGACGCCGTACGAGTAGTCGGACGCGATCTCCAGCGCGAAACCGCGCGCGCGCGTTTCGGCGGCGCCCGCCGAAACGCCGAGGCGCGCTGCTTCGGCGGCGATCGCCGTGCGCACCGGCGGCGCGGCGAGCAGCGCGTCGATCTGCGTGTTGCGGTGCGAGAGGTCCGGCCCGATGGCCATTTCGCGCTGGCGCCGGAAATGCACGCGCAGCACGCGCGACAGCTTGCGCAGCGCGCTCGCTTCGTCGAGCCCGTCGGCGAGCAGTTCGCGCAGCGAGATCGGCGCGTTGAAGCGCACCAGCACGTGCCGCCCGTGCAGGAGGATCGCCAGGAATTGGCGCAGCGGCCCCGGCGTGCGCCAGGTTTCGGCGAACAGCGCCTTGAGGATCGACTCCTGCTTGTCCGGCGCGCGCCCCCAGAGAATGACGACCGGCACCAGCTGCACGTCGAGCGCCGGATCGGCCTGCGTCGCCCGCACCAGCCGGGTCATCAGCGGCGAATGCCCGTAGCGCTCGCGCGCCGGCGTCGTCAGGCCGTGGCTGCGGTTGAGGAAGAAGAAGGAGCGCGCCGCGCGCAGGCCGCCGCCGCGCGGCGGCGCCTCGGCGAGCGGCAGGCCGCCGCGCCGCGTCTCCTCGAAGAGCACCAGCAGGTCGGACAGATGCCGGTCCTGCAACACATAGCAGACGGGTTTTGCCGGATCGAGGCCGAGCCCGGCCGGCTGTTCCGGAAATTGTGCGGTACGCACCCAGACGTACAGCAGACGCCGGGCCAAACGGGCGAAAACACCCGAAAAATCGAACACCTTGATCACTCCCCCATGCCGCGCCCGGCGCCCCGCCCGCAGGCGGGACGGCGTCCGGCGCGCGCCGGCGGCGGGCCGGACGCAACGGCGCCCGTTCCCTTGCCGGCTTCTTCTACGCTTCTATTCTTCTCCGACCCGCGACGTTCTGTACTGCGCCGCGAGCTGCTGCTGCGTCGCCGGCGGCACCGGCGCGTAGTGCGAAAAGGCCATCGTATACGCACCCTGCCCGCCGGTCAGCGATTTCAGGCGCGACTGGTAGCCGTCGAGTTCGGCGAGCGGCACCTGCCCGCTGATCGCCATCGTGCCGACGCCGCGCGGCTGCGTGCCGGTGACGTGGCCGCGCTTGCCGGCGAGGTCGCCGGTGAGGTCGCCGACCGCCGCTTCCGGCGCGACGACCTCGATGTCGACCAGCGGTTCGAGAACGATCGGATTCGCCGCGCGGATCGCCTCGACGGTGGCCTTGCGCGCGGCGGCGAAGAAGGCGATCTCCTTGCCGTCGACCGAGTGCGTCTTGCCGTCGTGCACGACGACGCGCAGGTCCTGCACCGGGAAGCCGCCGACGACGCCGTCGGCGAGCGCCTGGCGCACGCCCTTCTCGACCGCCGCCATGAACACGCCGGGAATCGCGCCGCCCTTCACGACGTCGACGAACTCGAAGCCGGCGCCGCGCTCGAGCGGCTCGATGCGCAGCGCGACCTCGCCGAACTGGCCGGCGCCGCCGCTCTGCTTCTTGTGCCGGCAGTGCCCCTCGGCGCTCGCGGTGATCGTCTCGCGGTAGGGGATCTGCGGCGGCCGCGTGTCGAGTTCGAGCTTGTACTGCTGCGCCATGCGCGCCAGCTTGGCGCGCAGGTGCATCTCGCCGAGGCCGCGGATCACCGTCTCGTTGGTGGTCGGGTGGCGCTCGACCCTGAAACAGGGGTCTTCGAGTTCGAGCTTGTGCAGGACGTCGAACAGGCGCTGCTCGTCGCCCTTGCGCCGCGTCTCGACGGCGAGGCCCTGCATCGGCAGCGGGAATTCGAGCGGCGCCAGCGCGATGCGGTCCTCGTCGTGCGAATCGTGCAGGACGCAGTCGAACTCGATCTCGTCGACCTTGGCGACGGCACCGAGTTCGCCCGGCAGCAGCTGGTCGACCTCGACGTAGTCCTTGCCCTGCAGGCGGTAGAGGTGGCCGACCTTGAACGGCCGGCGGGCGTCGCCGACGAAGAGCTGCGCGTCGCGGCGCAGGGTGCCCTGATGCACGCGGAAGACGCCGAGCTTGCCGATGTACGGGTCGCTGACCACCTTGAAGACGTGCGCCAGGACGTGCCGCGCCGGATCGGGAACGGCCGCGAAGGGCTGCCGCGCGCCGTCCGGCGCGACGCGATGGAAGGGCGGCGGGTTGCCCTCGGCCGGGCTGGGCGCGAGCTGCGCCAGCGCGTCGAGCAGTTGCGGCACGCCGGCGCCGGTGCGCGCCGAAACGAAGAGGACGGGAATCAGGTGGCCGGCGCGCAGCGCCTTCTCGAAGGGCGCGTGCAACTCCTCCGGGCTGGGGTCGGCGCCGTCCTCCAGGTAGCGCGCGAGCAGGCTCTCGTCCTCCTCGACGATCTGGTCGATCAGCGCGCGGTGCGCGGCGGCGACCGTCTCGAAGTCGTCGAAGTCGCTGGCGCCGTCGGCGTGGCCGAGCACCTCGACGGCGTCGGCACGCGCGTGCGCCGGCAGGTCGAGCAGCAGGCATTCGCGGCCGAAGCGCGCACGGATGTCGGCGACCAGCGCCGGCAGGTCGACGTTGTCGGCATCGATCTTGTTGACCACGATCATGCGGCACAGGCCGCGCGCGGCGGCCAGCTTCATCATGCGCTCGGTGGTCAGCTCGACGCCGGTCTGCGCGTTGATGACGACGAGCGCGGTGTCGGCGGCGGCCAGCGCGCCGATCGCCTGCCCGGCGAAATCGGGGTAGCCCGGCGTATCGACGAGCTGCACGCGCGCGCCCTGCCATTCGAAGCCGGCCAGCGCCGAGTTGAGCGAATGGCCGAGTTCCTTTTCCTGCGCGTCGAAATCGCACACGGTATTGCCCTTCTCGACGCTGCCCCGGCTGGCGATCGCGCCGGCGGCGGCGAGCAGGGTTTCGGCGAGGGTGGTCTTGCCCGCCGCACCGTGCCCGACGAGGGCGACGGTGCGAAGGTTGGCGGTGGCGTTCTGGCCCATTCTTCTCTCCCTGGATCGAAGCGCTTCCCGGGCGGCGAACGATCCTGCGCGCCGGGGAGCGATTGAGTACCGACAGTCCTGACGCGGACGATTCTACTCCTGCGCTCCGCTCCTGCGCGCTCGCGGCGCTAGCCCGCCGCCGGCAGGGCGTGCCGGCGGCGTGATAGAATCCCGGTCCCATCTGATTGATCTTCCATATGTTCTCCGGAATCATCGCGGCCGTCGGCCGCATCACTGCATTGGCGCCGCGCAACGACGGCACTTCCACCCTGCGCCTGACGGTCGACGCCGGCCGCCTGGACCTGTCGGACGTCGCGCTCGGCGACTCGATCGCCTGCAACGGCGTCTGCCTGACCGTGGTCTCGCGCACCGACGACAGCTTCTGCGTCGACGTCTCGCCCGAATCGCTGGCGTGCACCGTCGGCCTCGCCGCCCCCGGTCCGCTCAACCTCGAAAAGGCGCTGCGCCTGGCGGACCGCCTCGGCGGCCACCTCGTCTCCGGCCACGTCGACGGCGTCGGCGAGGTGCTGCGCTTCGACCCGGTCGGCGACAATCGCCTGCTCGAAATCCGCGCCCCGCAGGCGCTGGCGAAGTACATCTCGCGTAAGGGCTCGATCACCGTGAACGGCGTCAGCCTGACGACCAACGCCGTCGCCGGCGCCACCTTCACGATCAACCTGATCCCGCACACGCTCGAGGCGACGACGCTGCACCTCCTGCAGCCCGGCAGCCCGGTCAACCTCGAAGTCGATCTGATCGCCCGCTACGTCGAGCGCATGCTCAATCCCGACGCAAACACCCCCACCGACGCCCCGGAGGCCGCATAACATGGCACCGCAAAGCACATCCACCGCGATCTCGCCGATCGAAGACATCATTGCCGAGATGCGCGCCGGGCGCATGGTCATCCTGGTCGACGAGGAGGACCGCGAAAACGAGGGCGACCTCGTCCTCGCCGCCGAGCACGTCACGCCCGAAGCGATCAACTTCATGGTCAAGCACGCGCGCGGCCTCGTCTGCCTGACGCTGACCGAAGCGCGCTGCAAGCAGCTCGGGCTGACGCAGATGGCGCGCGACAACAAGAGCCAGTTCAGCACCGCGTTCACGATTTCGATCGAGGCCGCCGAGGGCGTCACCACCGGCATCTCCGCGCACGACCGCGCGCGCACCGTGCAGGCCGCCGTGGCGCGCAACGCGCGCGCCGAGGACATCGTGCAGCCCGGCCACATCTTCCCGATCACCGCCAAGCCGGGCGGCGTGCTGGTGCGCGCCGGGCACACCGAGGCCGGCTGCGACCTCGCCCAGATGGCCGGCTGCGAGCCGGCGTCGGTGATCTGCGAAGTCCTCAAGGACGACGGAACGATGGCGCGCATGCCCGACCTCGTCGAATTCGCCGCCGAGCACGGCCTGAAGATCGGCACCATCGCCGACCTGATCCACTACCGCAGCCGCAACGAGGCGCTCGTCGAGCGCACGCTGTCGAAGACCGTGCAGTCGGCGCACGGCGAATTCACGCTGCATGCCTACACCGACCGCAGCTCGAACGAAGTGCATCTGGCGCTGACGCGCGGCGAGATCCGCCCCGAGCGCGAAACGCTGGTGCGCGTGCACGAGCCGCTCTCGGTGCTCGATTTCCTCGATCCGACCGGCGCCCGCCAGACCTTCTCGCTCGACGTCGCGCAGGCGGCGATGGCCAAGGCCGAGTGCGGCGTCATCGTATTGCTGCATCGCCCGGAAAGCGGTCAGGACATCCTCGCCGGCCTCGCCGGACAGAGCGACCCGGGTGCCGTCCAGCGCCGCGCGACCAAGTGGGACCCGCGCATCTACGGCATCGGCGCGCAGATCCTGCGCGACCTCGGCGTGCGCAAGATGAAGCTGCTCGCCAGCCCGCGCCGCATGCCCAGCGTCACCGGCTTCGACCTCGAGGTGACCGGCTACGTGCCGACGCCGGCCGAACTCGCCTGAACCGATCCACATCGAACCGAATCTGAAAGAAGGCGCTGACATGGCCCGCTTTGAAAACATCTACGAATACGAACCCGCTCTCAAGGGCGACGGCCTCGCCGTCGGCATCGTCATGAGCCGCTTCAATCAGGACGTGTGCGAAGGCCTGCTCGGCGCGTGCACGGCCGAACTGCGCAAGCTCGGCGTCGCCGATTCGGCGATCGCCATCGCCACCGTGCCCGGCGCGCTGGAAATCCCGCTCGTCCTGCAAAGCATGGCGCAGAGCGGCCGCTACCAGGCGCTGATCGCGCTCGGCGCGGTGATCCGCGGCGAGACCTACCACTTCGAGGTCGTTTCCAACGACTCCTGCCGCGCCGTGATGGACGTGCAACTCGAAACCGGCATCCCGGTCGCCAACGGCATCCTGACCTGCGAGGACGACGACCAGGCGCTGGCCCGCATGCAGGAAAAGGGCGCCGACTGCGCGCGCACCGCCGTCGAGATGGCCAATCTGCTGCGCGCACTGGGGGAATAAGCCATGACCGAGAAAAACGCCGCCGAGGGCAAGGCCGTCAAGCCGGCCGCCAACAAGTCGCCGCGCCGGCGCGCCCGCGAATTCGCCCTGCAGGGGCTCTACCAGTGGCGCATCGGCGGCAACGACGAGGCCGCTATCGAAGCGCACCTGCACGACGTCTCGGGTTTCGACAAGGCCGACCGCGAGTTCTTCCTCGGCCTGCTGCGCGGCGTGCTGGCGCAGCGCGAAACGCTGCAGGAGCAACTGCAGCCCAATCTTGACCGCCCCTTTTCCGAGCTCTCGCCGATCGAGGCCTGCGTGCTGCTGGCCGGCGCCTTCGAGCTGGCCAACTTCCCGCAGACGCCCTACCGCGTGATCATCAACGAGGCGATCGAATTGACCAAGGGTTACGGCGGCACCGACGGCCACAAATTCGTCAACGGCGTGCTCGACAAGCTCGCCGCTCGCCTGCGCCCGGTCGAAGTCGAAGCCAAGCGCGCCGCGCGCAACAATCCGAACACCCCGCCGCGCTGACCCGGCGCCACCCCCGCAGCGCCCTTCGCGCGACGCTTCGACGATGCCCGGCGAATTCGACCTGATCGCCCGTTACTTCGCACGGCCGACCCCATCCGCCGTGCTCGGCCCGGGCGACGACTGCGCGCTGCTGGCGCCGGCCCCGGGCATGGAACTGGCGGTGACCACCGACATGCTGGTCGTCGGCACGCACTTCTTCGCCGACACCGACCCGCGCCAGCTCGGCTGGAAGACGCTGGCGGTCAACGTTTCCGACCTCGCCGCGATGGGCGCCGTGCCGCGCTGGGCACTGCTCGCCGGCAGCCTGCCGAGCGCCGACGAGGACTGGCTGGCGGCCTTCGCCGACGGCCTGTTCGCCTGCGCCAAGCGCTATGGCGTCGAGCTCGTCGGCGGCGACACGACGCGCGGCCCGCTCAACCTGTGCGTCACGGCGCTCGGCGAAGTGCCGGCCGGGCGCGCGCTGCGCCGCGACGGCGCGCGGGTCGGCGACGACGTCTGGGTCTCCGGCCAGCCCGGTCTGGCTGCGCTCGGCCTCGCGCAGCTGCGCGGCCAGGCGGACCTGCCCGCGGCGCTGAAGACGCGCTGCCTGGCGGCGCTGCAGCGCCCGCTGCCGCGCGTCGAACTCGGCCGCGCGCTGCGCGAACGGGGCCTCGCGCACGCCGCGATCGACGTCTCCGACGGCCTGCTGGCCGACCTCGGCCACATCCTCGAACGCTCGCACGTCGGCGCCGAGCTGTACGCCGGCCAGCTGCCCTGCCTGCCGCCCGGCGCCGACCCGCTGCGCGCGCGCGACGCCCAGCTCGCCGGCGGCGACGACTACGAACTGGCGTTCACGGCGGCGCCCGGCCAGCGCCAGGCGCTTGCCGCACTCGCCGCCGAAATCGACCTGCCGCTCTGGCGCATCGGCCGCATCGTCGCCGCCGCGCCGGACGGCCCACCGCGCCCGGCCGTGCTCGACGTCGACGGCCGCCCGCTCCCGATAGACCACACCGGATTCGACCATTTTGGCCAAAGCTAGCCCGCCCTCCCTCAGCTTCCTCTTCGCGCACCCGGCCCACCTCGTCGCCTGCGGCTTCGGCAGCGGCCTCTCGCCGTTCGCGCCGGGCACCGCCGGCACCCTCTTCGCGTGGGCCACCTTTCCGCTGCTGCGGCCGTGGATGAACGATTTCGAGCTGCTCGGCTTCCTCCTCATCTGCTTCGTCGGCGGCGTCCTCGCCGCGCACCGCACCGGCGCCGACCTAGGCGTCGTCGACCACGGCAGCATCGTCTGGGACGAAATCGTCCCCTTCTGGCTCGTCCTCGTCTTCTGCCCGGCCGGCTGGCTGTGGCAGACCGCCGCCTTCTTCCTCTTCCGCTTCTTCGACATCGTCAAGCCGCAGCCGGCGCGCTACTTCGACGAGCGCGTCAAGAACGGCTTCGGCGTGATGGCCGACGACGTGATCGCCGCCGGCTACACGATTCTCGTGCTTGCCGGCGCCCATTTCGTCCTCGCCTGAGCATGGACCAGAGCGCGCTCGAAGCCCTCGCCGCCGCAACCGGCGACCTGCTGCGCGGCAACGGGCAGCGTCTGGCCACCGCCGAGTCGTGCACCGGCGGCTGGGTGGCGATGTGCCTGACGGCGATCGCCGGCAGCTCGGACTGGTTCGAGCGCGGCTTCGTCACCTATTCGAACGACGCCAAAAGGGAAATGCTCGGCGTCGAGGCCGGCACGCTCGCCGCGCACGGCGCGGTCAGCGAAGCGACCGCGCTGGCGATGGCCGCCGGCGCGCTGCGCCACAGCCGCGCCGACTGGGCGCTGGCCGTCACCGGCATCGCCGGCCCGGCCGGCGGCAGCCCGGACAAACCCGTCGGCACCGTCTGCTTCGCCTGGGCCGGCCCCGACGGACGGCTCGACGCGGAAACCCGCCGTTTCGCCGGCGACCGCGCCGCGGTGCGCGCACAGTCGGTCGCGCACGCGCTGCGCGGCCTGCTCGACCGCGCAGCGACGCACGCCGCCTGAGCGGCTGGCGCAAAAGCGAATACTGTATATAATCACAGTAACCGACGCCGCCGGGTTCGCCATTCGCCCGTTCCGCGAGCCGCGCCGTCGAACATGAGATAATTCCCGTCAATTCAGACAAAGGACACACGATGGACGACAACAAGGCGAAGGCGCTCGCCGCGGCGCTGGCCCAGATCGAAAAGCAGTTCGGCAAGGGTTCGATCATGAAGATGGGCGAGGGCAGCGTCGAAAACGACCTGCAGGTCGTCTCCACCGGCTCGCTCGGCCTCGACATCGCGCTCGGCGTCGGCGGCCTGCCGCGCGGCCGCGTCGTCGAAATCTACGGCCCGGAATCCTCGGGCAAGACGACGCTGACGCTGCAGGTCATCGCGCAGATGCAGAAACTCGGCGGCACCGCCGCCTTCATCGACGCCGAACATGCGCTCGACCCTGTTTATGCGCAGAAGCTCGGCGTGAACATGGAAGACCTGCTCATCTCGCAGCCCGACACCGGCGAACAGGCGCTGGAGATCGCCGACATGCTGGTGCGCTCGGGCAGCGTCGACGTCGTCGTCATCGACTCGGTCGCCGCGCTCACGCCGAAGGCCGAAATCGAAGGCGAGATGGGCGATTCGCTGCCCGGCCTGCAGGCCCGCCTGATGAGCCAGGCGCTGCGCAAGCTGACCGCCAACATCAAGCGTACCAACACGCTGGTCATCTTCATCAATCAGATCCGCATGAAGATCGGCGTCATGTTCGGCAGCCCGGAAACCACCACCGGCGGCAACGCGCTCAAGTTCTACGCTTCGGTCCGCCTCGACATCCGCCGCATCGGCGGGATCAAGAAGGGCGACGAGGTGATCGGCAACGAAACCAAGGTCAAGGTCGTCAAGAACAAGGTCGCGCCCCCCTTCCGCGAAGCGATCTTCGACATCCTCTACGGCGAGGGCTCCTCGCGCGAAGGCGAGATCATCGAACTCGGCGTGCTGCACAAGCTGGTCGACAAGTCCGGCTCCTGGTACGCCTACAATGGCGACAAGATCGGCCAGGGCAAGGACAATGCGCGCGAGTTCCTCAAGGCCAACGTGCAGATCGCCGAGGAAATCGAGGGCAAAATCCGCGCCGCGGTGAATGTCCCCTCGCCGCAGCCGATCAAGGCGGCGGCAGCGGAATAAACGGCGATGGAACTCACGCTGCGCGAGCGCGCCCTGCGCTTCCTCGCGCGGCGCGAGCACGCCAGAGCCGAGCTGGCACGCAAGCTGGCACCGCACGCGGAATCGGCGGAACAGCTTGCCGCACTGCTCGACGACCTCGCGGCGCGGCGCCTGCTGTCAGACGAGCGCTACGCCGAAATGCGCGTCAACGCGCGCAGCGCGCGCTACGGCAACGCCCGCCTCGCGCACGAACTGCGCACGCAGGGCGTCGCCGACGAGTTGGTGGCCGAAGCGCTGGCCGCCGGCGACGACGAACTGACTCGCGCCCGCGCGGTATGGCGGCGCAAGTTCGGCGCCGCGCCGGCGGACGCCACCGGGCGCGCGAAACAGATGCGCTTCCTGATGAGCCGCGGCTTCGCGGGCGAAACCATACGGCGCGTACTGCGCGGCGATTTTGAAGACGATTGAGCGATGCCCGAGACGACCAGCAAGCAGACCAGCAAACAGCCCCAGAGCACCCTCTCCGCGCACAACCTCAAGAAGCGCTACAAGGCGCGCACCGTCGTGCACGACGTTTCCTTCGAGGTAAAAAGCGGCGAGGTGGTCGGCCTGCTCGGCCCGAACGGCGCCGGCAAGACGACCTGCTTCTACATGGTCGTCGGCCTCGTCGCCTGCGACGGCGGCGACGTCCACCTCGACGACGCCAAGCTCACGCACCAGCCGATCCACAAACGCGCCCAGCTGGGCGTTTCCTACCTGCCGCAGGAAGCCTCGGTGTTCCGCAAGCTGACGGTCAGCGAAAACATCAAGGCCGTGCTCGAACTGCGCAAGCTGCCGGCCGACGAGATCGAGCATCGCCTGGAAAGCCTGCTCGAGGAACTGCACATCGGCCACATCCGCAACAACCAGGCCGCCGCCCTCTCCGGCGGCGAGCGGCGGCGCGTCGAGATCGCCCGCGCGCTGGCCACCGAGCCGCGCTTCGTCCTGCTCGACGAACCCTTCGCCGGCGTCGATCCGATCGCCGTCCTCGAAATCCAGAAGATCATCCGCTTCCTCAAGGAACGGCAGATCGGCGTGCTCATCACCGACCACAACGTGCGCGAAACGCTGGGCATCTGCGACCACGCCTGCATCATCAACGAGGGGCGGGTGCTGGCCTCTGGCCGCCCGGACGAAATCATTTATAATGAAAGCGTCCGCAAGGTTTATCTGGGCGAGAACTTCCGCCTCTAGGGGCGCCGGACCGATCATCCGCAACACTGAAAAGAAGGGCTGCTATTCCCTCGCCGCACAGCGGCCGTAGCGGTTCCCCACATGAGACCATCCCTCCAGCTCAAGCTCTCGCAGCACCTCGCCTTGACGCCGCAACTCCAGCAGTCGATCCGCCTGCTGCAGCTGTCGACGCTTGAGCTTGAGCAGGAACTGGAAAAATACCTGCTCGAGAACCCCCTGCTCGAGCGCGAGGAAGAGGAATACGCGCCGGCCGTCCCGGCCGCCGGCAGCAACGAGGCCGAGGTCGCCGCCAGCGAGGCCGCCGACGCCGCCAACGCCGAGCCGCCCGAGCCCGCCGAGCCGACTTCGGCCGACGACGACAGCTGGCTCGACGAGGGCGCCTACCCGACCGCTTCGGCCGCTTCCGGCGACGACGACGACAACGACTTCCAGGACGTGCAGGCGGCGACCACCTCGCTGCGCGAGCACCTGTCCTGGCAGCTCCGCCTGATGAGCATTCCCGAGCGCGACCGGACGCTGGTCCAGTGCCTGATCGAAGCGCTCGACGACGACGGCTACCTGACGCAGTCGCTCGAGGAACTGGCGGAGGCCCTGCCGGACGAACTCGAGATCGACCTCGAGGAACTGCAGATCGCCCTGCGTCGCCTGCAGCATTTCGACCCGACCGGCGTCGGCGCGCGCAACGCGCAGGAATGCCTCGCCCTGCAGCTCGAAGTCCTGCCCGCCGACCCGACCCGCGACCTGGCCCTGACCGTCGTGCGCAAGCATCTGGAACTCCTGGCCGGACGCGATTTCGCCAGGCTCAAGAAGCTCACCGCTTGCGACGACGACGCGCTGCGCGCCGCGCAGACCCTGATCCGCAGCCTCAACCCGCGGCCCGGCGCCCAGTACGGCACGCTCGACGCGCGCTACATCACGCCCGACGTGGTGGTGCGCAAGGTGCGCGGGCACTGGGCGGTCAACGTCAACTCCGACGCCTACCCGCGCCTGCGCATCAACCGCCTGTACGCCGACATCCTCTCGCGCCAGCGCGGCTCCGGCCTCGCCGGCCAGCTGCAGGAAGCGCGCTGGCTGATCAAGAACGTGCAGCAGCGCTTCGACACCATCCTGCGCGTCGCGCAGGCCATCGTCGACCGCCAGCGCCAGTTCTTCGACCACGGCGAAGTCGCCATGCGCCCGCTCGTCCTGCGCGAGATCGCCGACATTCTCGGCCTGCACGAATCGACCGTCTCGCGCGTGACGACGCAGAAGTACATGGCGACGCCGCGCGGCATTTTCGAACTCAAGTATTTTTTCGGCAGTCACGTCGCCACCGAAACCGGCGGCGCCTGTTCGGCCACCGCCATCCGCGCGCTGATCAAGCAGCTGATCGGTGCCGAAGACCCGAAAAAGCCCCTTTCGGATAGCCAGATATCCGAAGTCCTTGGCCAGCAGGGGATTGTCGTTGCACGGAGAACGATTGCAAAATACCGTGAAGCGCTCAGCATCCCGCCGGTCAATCTCCGCAAGTCCATCTAATAAGGAGCCACACCATGAATTTGCAAATCAGTGGACACCACCTCGAAGTCACTCCGGCGATCCGCGATTACGTTACCGGCAAGCTCGAACGGGTGACTCGCCACTTCGACAACGTGATCGACGTGAATGTGATCCTGTCGGTGGAAAAGCTGAAGCAGAAGGCTGAAGTGACCGTCCACCTCTCTGGCAAGGACATCTTCGTCGAAGCGATCGAAGAAGACCTCTACGCAGCGATCGACACCCTGGTCGACAAGCTCGACCGTCAGGTCCAGAAGTACAAGCAGAAGCTGCAGGACCACCACCGCGGCAGCAAGATCAGCGACCACATCGACGTCGAGTGATCTCTCTCGGGCGGGGCCGGCGCCAGCCGTCCCGCCTTTGCCGCCCCCTTCCCCGCTCTTTTCCGCCTGCCGTTTCGGGCTTCCGCCGCGTATGAGCCAGATCACCAAACTCCTGCCCCTAGACAACATCGTCCTCGACCTCGACGCGAGCAGCAAGAAGCGCGTCTTCGAACAGGCCGGGCTGCTCTTCGAGAACAACCAGGGCATCGCGCGCAGCACGGTGTTCGACAGCCTGTTCGCCCGCGAAAAGCTCGGTTCGACCGGACTCGGGCAAGGCATCGCCATCCCGCACGGCCGCATCAAGGGCCTCAAGGAAGCGACCGGCGCCTTTCTGCGCCTCGCCGTTCCGGTCCCCTTCGATTCGCCCGACGGCAAGCCGGTATCGCTGCTCTTCGTGCTGCTCGTTCCCGAGCAGGCGACCGAACAGCACCTGCAGATCCTCTCCGAACTCGCCCAGCGTTTTTCCGACCGCAGCTGCCGCGAAGCGCTGAGCAGCGCTCCCGACGCCGAAGCGATCCGCCAACTCTTCGCGAGCTGACCATGAGCGCCCTGCGCCGCTTCAGCGTTGCCCAGCTTTACGAAGATCATCGGGACAAGCTGAAGCTGTCCTGGATCGCCGCGATCGGCCTCGACCGCCAGATCGAACTCAAGCAGCAGGGCAACTACGGCGCCGACGTCGTCGGTCACCTCAACCTGATCCACCCCGAGCGCCTGCAGGTGATCGGCGAGGCCGAGCAGGCCTGGGCCCTGCGCAACCCGGAACGCCTGCGCCACCAGATCGGCGACCTGATGGCCGCTGCGCCCCCGGCGCTGATCGTCGCCGACGGCCTCGAATGCATCCCGCTGATCCAGGAAGCCTGCGAAACGACGCAGACGCCGCTGTTCGTCAGCCCGAAACCCTGCTCGGCGGTGATCGACCTGCTGCGCATCTACCTGTCGCGCCGGCTGGCCGATACGGCATCGGTGCACGGCGTCTTCATGGACGTCCTCGGCATGGGTGTCCTGATCACCGGCGACTCCGGCGTCGGCAAGAGCGAACTGGCGCTCGAACTGATCTCGCGCGGGCACGGTCTGGTCGCCGACGACGTCGTCGAACTGGCGCGCATCGCGCCGACCACACTCGAAGGCCGCTGCCCCGGCATGCTGCGCGACTACCTCGAAGTGCGCGGCCTCGGCCTGCTCAACATCCGCACCATCTTCGGCGAGACCGCGTCGCGCCGGAAGATGAAGCTCAAGCTGATCGTCCATCTGCAGAAATCGGCCGCCGGCGTCGACGCGCCGCGCCTGCCGCTCGACGCGCAGACGCAGGAAATCCTCGGCGTCCCGGTCAAGAAGGTGGTCATTCCGGTCGCCGCCGGGCGCAACCTCGCCGTCCTCCTCGAAGCGGCGGTGCGCAACACCATCCTGCAACTGCGCGGCATCGACAGCATGGGCGAGTTCATCAACCGCCAGCAGCAGGCGCTGCTTGACGACGACATATAGGGCGCGCCTATAATCGCCGGACCCCTAACCGTCCCGGAGGAATTCATGATGAGAACGACCCTCGCCCTGCTCGCCCTGGCCTTCGCCTGTACCACCGGCACCGCCCTGGCCGCCGAAGAAACCAAGAAAGCCCCCTCCGCCGCGCAGAAGGCGCAGCAGGACAAGATGAAGTCGTGCAACGCCGAAGCCGGCGAGAAGCAGCTCAAGGGCGACGAACGCAAGAAGTTCATGAAGGAATGCCTGGGCGCCAAGCCCGCCCACGCGACGCAGCAGGACAAAATGAAGGCCTGCAACGCCGAAGCCGGCGAGAAGCAGCTCAAGGGCGACGAACGCAAGAAGTTCATGAGCGGCTGCCTGAAGGCGGAAAAGCAATAGGCCTCCGGCCATCGGAGAATGCCGGCCAAGCTTGGGCCGGCATTTTTTTTCGGCGCCCCCCGTACTTCCCCTCCCACTCTGCACTCCCAAAATTCCCGCCCGGTCGCCCGCAATGCACGCTAGCGCACTCCTGCTGCTCCTATCCCTCGCCCTTGCCGCGAACGGCGCCGCGGCCAAAGAGGAGAAGGCGCGCCGCGCCGCCGCCGACGGCGCGCGCAAGGGCGTCAGCCAGCAACTGGCGCCGGCCTGCAAGGAAGCGCTGAAAGACCGTCGGATCGTGATCCTGCTCGGCGAGCGCAGCAGCCGCGGTGTCGATGCCAACCAGGGCAGCTACGGCGCGCATTTCGCCTCGATCGCGCAGCGTCTGCGCAACCTCGGCCTGCGCCCCTACTCGCAGGAAGAGATCGCTGCGCAGATCACCCAGGCGGAAATCGACGCCTACCTGCGCGACGAAGCCGACGCCGCGCTCGATACCGGGCGCAAGATCGATGCCGATTTCGTCCTGCGCGGCGTGATCTCCAGCCGCTCGACGCGCAACCCGGCGCTGCGCGTCCCGGAAATTTCGGTCGACATGGGCTTCACGCTGGCGGCGAGCGACGGCCGCCCGCTCGCCGCGCTCGCGGCGCGCGCCGAGTCCTACACCGGCAACGATCCGCTCGGCATGGCGCTCACCCTAGTCAACGAGCAGGCCTCGGGCATCGTCGCCCGCCTCTACGGCGATTACTGCCGCACCGCCGGCATCGGCCGCGCGGCGCAGAAAGACTGAGACGGCGCCCCCATGACGGAGGCGCCGCAGCGCATCGGCCGCTACGAAATCCGCCGCACGCTCGGAACCGGCGCGATGGGCGTCGTTTTCGAAGCCTGGGATCCGGCGCATGCACGCCGCGTCGCGCTCAAGACGATGCGCCGCGCCGCGCCCGCCGGCGCGAGCGCCGGCGAGGACGAGCTCCTCGACCGCTTCCGGCGCAAGGCGCAAACCGCCGGCCAACTTGCCCATCCGAACGTCGTCGCCGCCTACGAATACGGCGAGGACGCCGAATCCGGCCGCGCCTTCATCGCCATGGAGTACGTCGAGGGCGAGGAGCTGAAACGCGCCTTCGAGCGGAACGCACGCTTCCCGCTCGCCGACGTCGAACGCATCATGACGCAGCTGCTCGCCGCCCTTGAGGAAGCGCACGCGCACGGCGTCGTGCATCGCGACGTGAAGCCGGCCAACGTCTTCATGCTCCCGGACGGCGGCGTCAAGATCGGCGATTTCGGCATCGCACGCATCGATTCGTCGGAGTTGACGCAGGTCGGCTCCGTCCTCGGCACGCCGAGCTACATGTCGCCCGAACAGTTCATGGGGCAAACGGTGGACGGCCGTTCCGACCTCTTCGCGGCCGGCGTCATCCTCTACCAGCTCCTGACCGGCGAGAAACCCTTCACGGGCAAACTGGCAGCGATCATGCAGCAGGTGCTCAAGGACCCGCCGCGCCCACCCTCCGCGCACAACCCGCACCTGCCGGCGGCCTTCGACGCGCTGCTTGCCAAGGCGCTCGCCAAACGCCCGGCCGACCGCTTCCAGAACGCCCGCGCCTTCGCCGCCGCCGTGCACGCGGCGGTGGCCGCGGCTCCGGCCGAAGCATCCAACCCCTTTGTGCAGCGCGACACGGCTGACGGCGCCCGGGCCGCAACCTCGCCGCCGGCAAGCGCGAACGGCGTCGCCGCCGCCCGTTCCGCTATCCATCCCGCCGCGGCGCCACCCGCGCCACCCGCCGCGCCACGGCGTTCGGCATGGCCGACCGTCCTCGTCGCCGGCCTCGTTCTCGCCCTCATCCTCGGCATTGCGGCGTTCTATCTGCGCCTACGGACGCCCGCCCCGCCTGCCGGCGACAAGCTGCGCACGACGGCGGCCGCGCCGGACCGGCACATCCCCGCGCCATGCCCGCAAACCTCGCAGCTCGAGAGCATCTGCCGATGCTCCGAGGCGCCGGGTCGGGCCTAGCGGCGCGTGCATGAAAAAGGGCGGCGCCGCAGCGCCGCCCCTCTCGCTTGAGCATCCGGCAAGTCAGAACAACTCGAACTCCGCGCAATCGGCGTCCGGGCTGCTCGCCGACGCGGCAAAGGCGATCATGCCGCTGCCGCGCAAGACCAGCTCCTCGCGGCGCAAGAAGCGCTCGGGCTCGCCGACGAAGGTTACGAAGGTACCGTTGGTGCTCTGATCGGCGAGCACGAAATGCTCGCCGCGCCGCTCGATCCGGGCGTGATTGCGCGAAGCCCGGCGGTCGCGCACCGCGACTTCGCAGGCCGGATCGCGCCCCATGTTGAGCGCCGACGACGACTCGTCGAGTACGATCGCCGCGCCGGCGTAACGCACGCGCAGACGGGCGCCCGCATCCACGCGCCCGGCCGGGCGCGGCGCGGACGGCAGACCGAGGTCCGCCGCGTCCTGCCAGACGACCTCGAAGACGCGCAGGCCGTCGGCCCTGTCCTTCAGCGCCAGCGGATCGAGGCCGCGCGTGGATAGCTGCTGCAGCGGCGAGAGCGCGGCCTGCGTCGCGGCGCTGGTCAGCACCTGCCCGGCCTTCGCCAGACCGGCCAGGTGCGCCGCCGTGGCGACACTTTCGCCGAGCACTTCACCGCCTTCCTCGCGCACCGCGCCGTGATGAAAGCCGACGCGGATCGCCAGCTTAACGCCGGACACCGGCGGCAGGTCGCCGACCCGTTGCTGCATCTCGCCGGCCGCCTGCAGAGCGTCGTCGGGGGTCGGAAAAACCGCCATCAGCTCGTCGCCGACCGTCTTGACGATGCGCCCGCGAAAGCCGTCGACGCCGCGCTCCATGCGCTTCAGACAACGGTCGACGGCGTGCAGCGCCTCGGTCTGGCCGAGCTTCTCGTACAACCGGGAACTTCCTGAAACTCCGGCGAACAGGATGGAAAGTTCGCTTTCCTTGCCACTCATCGATACCGCTCCCTTTTTTTGTGTTCTTGTCGTGCGGCATCCGCATGCGCCGCCGCGTCCGCACGGCCGCCCGCATCCGGGCAGGCGACTCCGGCACGCGGCGCGCCACGGCGGAACGCCGGGGATTTGCCTCCCCGGCAGGCCCGGATTCAAATGACGGCGGCGTTCATGCGGAACATTGCATAAATCATAGCAAAAGGCCGCCACCCATGCTTCAGGATCCGAGCACCTGGAGCGGAATGGTCGGCGGCAGCGACAGCTCCGCGCCGAACTGCGGCCCGTCGAACACCGTATCGCCGCCGTCCATCGCGGCGAGTTCGGCGCCGACGTGCAGCCCCTTGAAGTCGAACAGCGCATTGTCGGCAAGATGCGAAGGCACGACGTTCTGCAACGCCGAGAAGACCGACTCGGTGCGTCCCGGGTAGCGGCGGTCCCAGTCGGCCATCATCTCGCGGATTTTCTGACGCTGCAGGTTGTCCTGCGAGCCGCACAGATTGCACGGGATGATCGGGTATTCCATGCCGCGCGCGAAACGCGCGATGTCGGCCTCGGCGCAGTAGGCCAGCGGGCGGATCACGACGTGCGCGCCGTCGTCGGTGACGAGTTTGGGCGGCATCGCCTTCAGCTTGCCGCCGAAGAAGAGGTTGAGGAAGAGCGTGTGCACCATGTCGTCGCGGTGGTGGCCGAGCGCGATCTTGTTCGCGCCGAGCTCCTTGGCCGTGCGGTAGATGATGCCGCGGCGCAGGCGCGAGCACAGCGAGCAGGTGGTCTTGCCCTCGGGGATCTTCTCCTTGACGATCGAGTAGGTGTCGGCCTCGATGATGCGGAAGTCGACGCCGATCTTGGCGAAATAGCCGGGCAAGACTTCCTCGGGGAACCCCGGCTGCTTCTGGTCGAGATTCATCGCGATCAGGCGGAAGTCGACCGGCGCGCGCTCGCGCAGCGCCATCAGGATCGAGAGCAGCGTGAAGGAGTCCTTGCCGCCGGACACGCAGACGAGCACGGTATCGCCGTCCTCGATCATGTTGTAGTCGGCGATCGCCTTGCCGACGTTGCCTTCGAGGCGCTTTTTCAAGCGTTGCAGGGTGTTCGAAATATCCACGGAAGTTCTTTCAGACGAAGTTGCAGATTGCGGTGAAAGCTAGAGATGGGCGGTCCGCCCGCCATCGACGTTGAGAACCTGCCCGGTCACATAGGCCGCATCGGCGAGCAGGAAGCGCACGGCGCGCGCGATGTCCTGCGGGCTGCCCTCGCGCTTGAGCAGGGTATGGGCGACGATCTCGCGCCGTTCCGGCGAGGGAAACTGTCCGTCGTCCGGCCAGAGGACCGGCCCCGGCGCCACCGCGTTGACCCGCACCTCGGGGCTCAGCTCGATGGCCAGCGCGCGCGTCAGCCCGAGCAGGCCGGCCTTCGCCGCGCAGTACAAGGGGTAGCCGGCGAGCGGCCGCTCGGCGTGGATGTCGGTGATGTTCACCAGCGCGCCGCGCGCCGCGCGCAGCGCCGGCGCGGCGGCCTGACTGAGGAACAGCGGCGCTTTCAGATTGCTGCCGATCAGGTCGTCCCACGCCGCCGCGTCGATGCAGCCGAACGGCGTCGGATAGAAGCTCGAGGCGTTGTTCACCAGCGCGTCGAGCCGCCCGAAGCGCGCCAGCGTGTCGGCGACCAGGCGCGGCAACTGGGCCGTGTCGAGCAGGTCGGCCTGCACGCAGAAAGCCGAATCGGGGCGCGCGGCGTTCAGTTCCGCCGTCAGCGCCTCGGCATCGGCCGCCGCCGTTCGGTAGTGCAGCATGAGCCTGGCCCCGGCCGCGTGCAACTCGCGCGCGATCGCACTGCCGACCCGCTTTGCCGCTCCGGTGACCAAAACCGTTTTGCCGTCCACGCCCGCCCCCGGATCCAATGATTCGCCCTGCCATACAAGGATTTGGATTTTAACGGATTTCCGCATCCGCCGCCGGACAACGCGCCTGTGCGCGAGGCGCCGCGCGGGTTAAACTCGGCCCCTACCGCCACTGTCCGAACGACGCCCATGACGCACGAATCGAATCCATTCGCCCCGCTCGACGCCGACGATCTGATGAATTTCGCCGACCGTATCGGCAACCTGCCGCCGGAGCACGCCGACTGGGTCGGGCGCCTGCTGCAGGAGTGCATGCGCGCGCGCATGCACGAGGCCGAGCTGCTCAGCCAGGCACCGCTCGCCGGCCAGGCGGACGGGGAACTCGAACAGCAGCTCGCGCAGATCGCGCTAGATACCGCGGAATGGCTGAAAACGCTGTGGACCGTCGGCTATATGGGCGCCGGCAGCTTTCCGTCGGAACCGCGCTCGGCTTTTCCCTGCATCGAGTTCGAGGACGTCCTGAAGTCGGCGCTCTTCGCCCGCATCCGCCAGGGCAAGCGCCCCTTGCCCTTTCCGCCGCCGACCCGGAACGGCTCGCCGTGGCACGAGCTGGTCGAAGGCCCGGCGGACACGCACACGGTCGACGCCGAGATCGTGCGCGACGAGCAGGGGCAGGCCTTCGCCGCCCGCATCGAGGGCTGCGCCGACTGGCAGGTGGTCGAGACAATTGCGCGCGCAGGCGAAGAGGAGGAAACCCCAACGCAGAGCGACGAATTCATCGTCCAGCACCAGGGCAAGGGGCCGCTTTTCCAGCTGCGCCTCGCTCCGTTTACCGCCGAACTGCGCCGCGAACCGCCGCGCTGGACGCGCCGCATCCGCCGCCAGGAACGCGGCGGCCTGCTCAGCTACACGCTCGAATGGTGGGCCAAGGAAAGCGGCGGGACGCAGGACATCCCGCTGCGCGCGGCGACCTGGGAGCGCGCCGAATCGGAGGCGCAGCACTGGATCGCGACGCGCTTCCCGGCGATGTACGGCCAGGTCAGCTTCGAGCGCGTCGGCTGAGCCGGCGGGGAAAAAGGCGAGCGGCGGCGGCAGGCGGCACGGCGGCCGCCCGCGCTCACTGCCAGCGGATCAGGCAGTAGTTCTTCTTGCCGCGGCGCAACAGGGTGTATTGCCCGAACAGACGCTCGCCGTCGGTAAAGACGTGCTCGAGGCCGTCGGCGCGCGCGCCGTTGATGCTCACCGCGCCGCTCTGGATGAAGGTGCGCGCCTCGCTTTTCGACTTGGCCAGCTGACAGGCGACCAGCGCGTCGATCAGACCGCCCTGCGCGCGTTCCAGCGTCGCGCCCGGCATGCCGTCGAGCGCCAGCTGGGCGAAGTCGGACTCGGTCAGGTCGGCGAGGCTCTCGCTGAACAGGCTGGCGCTGATGCGCCGCGCGGCGACCACCGCCTCCTCGCCATGCACCAGCGCGGTGGCCTGCTCGGCGAGGATGCGCTGCGCTTCCGGCTTGCCGTCGCGGGCGCGGTCGGCAGCCTCGATGGCGTCGATCTCGGCGACGTCGAGGAAGGTGAAGTAGCGCAGGAATTTGTACACGTCGGCGTCGGCCGTGCCCAGCCAGAACTGGTAGAACTTGTACGGCGAGGTCTTCGTCGGATCGAGCCAGATGGCGCCGCTCTCGGTCTTGCCGAACTTGGTGCCGTCCGACTTGGTGACGAGCGGCAGCGTCAGGCCGTACACCTGCGCGTGGTTGAGGCGGCGCGTCAGGTCGATGCCGGCGGTGATGTTGCCCCACTGGTCCGAGCCGCCGATCTGCAGCACGCAGCCGTACTGGCGGTTGAGCTCGGCGAAGTCGTAACCCTGCAGCAGGCTGTACGAGAACTCGGTGTAGGAGATGCCGACCTCGTCGCGGTTGATGCGCTGCTGCACCGATTCCTTCTTGATCATGGCGTTGACCGAGAAGTGCTTGCCGATGTCGCGCAGGAAGTCGAGCACGTTGATCTGCGCGAACCAGTCGTGGTTGTTGGCCATGATCGCCGCGTTCTCGCCTTCGAACGAGAGGAAGGGCGAGAGCTGGCCGCGAATCTTGTCCACCCAGCCGGCGATCACCTCGGGCGTGTTGAGCTTGCGCTCGGCCGCCTTGAAGCTCGGGTCGCCGATCATCCCGGTCGCCCCGCCGACCAGAGCGATCGGCTTGTGGCCCGCCAGCTGGAAGCGCTTGAGCAGCAGCACCGGCACCAGATGCCCGAGATGCAGGCTGTCGGCCGTCGGATCGAAGCCGCAATACAGCGTCACCTGTTCCTTGCCGAGCAGCTCGTTGATGGCGTCGGCGTCGGTGGCTTGGGCGATCAGGCCGCGGGCCTGCATGTCCGGAATCAGGTTGGACGGGGTCATGGTGGTCTCCAGGGTGTTGCGCGGGCGCGACAAAGCGAAAAACCCTGAATCCTACCCTAAAAGCGCTCTTTTTCAGGCGGCGCCTGCGGCGGCGAGGCGACTTCCGCCCGTCCGGCGCCAAGGCAAGCGTCGCGGAAATATCGCCGGAACCGGCAAGCGCCCTATAATCGCGACATGAATACTGTGATCCGCCTCGGCGAGCCCGACGACAAGACGCTGCGCCAGAAAACCTTTCGCAAGCAGTTCGCGGACAATCTGAACGCCGCGCTCGACCGGCGCGGTGCGATTCCCTCCGGTTACGGGCGCGTCATCGGCGTCGCCGAACTGTTCGGCGTCAGCCAGAACACCGCGGCCAACTGGCTGAAGGGCGAAGGCGTTCCCGAACTGTTCCGTCTCCCGGAAATCGCCGAAACGCTCAACACCACGATCGAGCAGCTGGTGGTCGGCGATCGCGGCACCGGCGCGCACGTGATCGACGAGCACTACACGGTCATCGACGTGCATGGCGCCGATGACGACGAAAGCCACGCGCTGTACACGCTGCCCGAAACGCTGCGCGAACTCGGCCTGCCGAACGGCATCCGGATGATGCAGGTCTTTTCCGACGACATGGACCCTTACGTGCGCAGCGGCGACGTGGTGGTCTACGACCCGCGCATCAACCGCATTCACGCCAGCGGCGTCTTCATCCTGAACATCCGCGACACCCTCTTCGTACGCCGGGTGCAGTGCGGCATCCGCGGCGACATCCGCCTGATCTGCGACAACAACCGCTTCGACGACGAACTGCTGAGCGAGGCCGACTTCGACGCCGGCCAGCCGGACGACAAGCGCATCGACGTGGTCGGATGCGTGATGGCGCGCATCCTGATCGGCCGCTGAGTTCTCCCGCTCCCGTTTTCCCGCATGCCGCTTCCCGCGCCAGACGCAGACGCCCGCGCCCACAGCGCGGCGCTCAGCCGCCGCATCGCCGACGAGATCGCCGCGGCCGGCGGCTGGATCGGCTTCGACCGTTTCATGGAACTGGCGCTCTACGCGCCCGGCCTCGGCTACTACTCGGGCGGCGCACGCAAGTTCGGTGCCGCCGGCGACTTCGTCACGGCGCCCGAACTGTCGTCGGCCTTCAGCCAGACGCTCGGCGCACAGGCCGCGCAGATCCTCGCGCTGAGCGCCCCGCAGATCGTCGAGGTCGGCGCCGGCTCCGGGCGCCTCGCCGCCGACTTGCTGCTCGAACTCGAAACGCGCGGCGCGCTGCCCGAACGCTACGCCATCCTCGAGCTGTCGGGCGAGCTGCGCGCGCGCCAGCAGGCCACGCTCGCCGAGCGCGCGCCGCACCTGCTCGCCCGCGTCGACTGGCTGGAGCGCCTGCCCGAACGTTTCGACGGCCTGGTGCTCGCCAACGAGCTGCTCGACGCGATGCCGGTGCATCTCGTCGCCTGGCGCGGCGAAGGCATCTTCGAGCGCGGCGTGAGCCTGGACGACGACGGCTTCGCCTGGGCCGAACGCCCGGCCAGCGGCCGCCTGCTCGAACGCGCAGCGGCGCTGGCCGCCGAATGCGCGATCCCGCCCGGCTACGTCAGCGAAATCTGCCTCGCCGCCCCGGCCTGGGTCGCGGCCTGGGCCGGCATCCTCGGGTGCGGCGCCCTGCTCCTCATCGACTACGGCTTCCCGCGCCGCGAGTACTACCACCCGCAGCGCGACGCCGGCACGCTGATGTGCCACTACCGCCACCACGCGCACGCCGAACCCTTCTACCTGCCCGGCCTGCAGGACATCACCGCACACGTCGACTTCACCGCCGTCGTCGAGGCCGGGCACGCGGCGGGACTCGATTTCCTCGGCTACACGACGCAGGCCACCTTCCTCTTCAACTGCGGCCTGACCGAGGTGCTGGCGCGCACGCCGGCCGCCGACGCCGCGCGCTACCTGCCGCTCGCCAACGCCGCGCACAAGCTGATTTCGCCGGCCGAAATGGGCGAACTGTTCAAGGTCATCGCCCTCGGCCGCGGCATCGACGACACCTTGCTCGGCTTCCTGCGCGGCGACCGCAGCGCGACGCTGTAGGCGCCGGCGGCCGGCCCACACCCGCCACTACCCCGCCACGCCCCGCCGTCATCCGGGCGTCACCCGGCCGTAATCCCGCTGCAATCGCAGCATGCTCCAATGCGCGCCACCGCCGCACTGGAAACCCCATGAAAAAACTCCCGCTCTGCCTGCTCCTGGCCGCCCTGGCCGCGCCCGGCGCGCACGCCGTGCCGGGCGGCGAGCCGGCCGCCCGTCCGGCCCACTTCGTTCAGGACCTCGGCAGCGCGGGACGCCTGCGCCTGCAATCGCAACGTCTCGCCAAGCTCTATCTGCAGGACGGCCTCGGCATCCGGCCCGAGACGGCGCGCCGGCAACTTGCCGCCGGCAGCGCGCAGGTCGAGAAGGATCTGGTCGCGCTCGCCGACTACGCGCGCCGGCCGCGCACGCAGCGCACGCTGGCCCGCAGCGCCGAACTGTGGAACGACTATCGCGCCGCCCTGGCGCGCCCCTACGCGGCGGACAGCGTCCAGCGCGTGAACTATCTGGCCGAGGAACTGATGATCGCCGCCGGCAGGCTGGCGATGCAGATCGAAGAGGAAGCCGATACGCCGGTCGCCCGCCTGCTCGACCTCGCCCAGCGCCAGAGCATGCTGGCACAGCGCCTGGCGCGGCTGTACCTGCTCGCGCAGAGCGGCGACCGCTCGCGCGGGCGGCGGGTCGATGTCGAACAGGCGCGCAAGGAATTCGCCGCCGGCCTCGCCGAGCTCGACGCGGCGCCGGAAAACACGCCGGCCAGCCGCGAAGCGCTGGCGCTGGCGAAAACGCAGTGGCTGTTCTTCGAGCAGGCGGTCGGCGACCTGCAAACGCAGACGCCGGGGAACGCCGACGGCGCAGGGCACGTCGCGAGCACCAGCGAACGCATCGTGGAAGCGCTCGACGCGGTGAGCGCGCAGTACGCGCGGGACTACGCCGGCGAGGCCGGCCGCGGCGGCGCGCGGCGCAACTGAGACGACGCGGGCCGAAAGGCGGAACGGCACACGCGCCGCGACGGCGGGCGGCGAAGGCCGACGCCAGCGCCGTTGCGGAGCGGTTTCATTTTCCGGCGATCCGGCCGATAATGCCTCTAGGTACCGGAAGAATTAAGGAGTCGAAAATGGACGTTGGCAGCGTAGGAAGCATTTCGAGCGCCCTCAGCCAATCGGTGAACGGCGACGCGATCGGCATCACCGTGCTGAAGAAGGCGATGGACATCCAGGCGCAGAGCACCATGCAGCTTCTGCAGTCCCTGCCGCAGATCAACAGCAACAACCCGCCGCACCTCGGCAACAGCGTCAACACCTTCGCCTGACCCCGCCCGGGGAATCCGGCCGGCGAGCCCGGCCGGCGGCGGCGCCGTTCAGATTCCCTGTTCGGCCAGCCAGTTGCGGACCATCTCCGCGACGCGCATCCAGTCCTTCTCCAGCATCACGCCGTGGCCGAGGCCGCGGAAAATCTTGTCGGGAACGCCGTAGGTCCGCGCCGTGCTCTGCACCAGGAAAGCCGGCATCAGTGCGTCGCACTCGGCGCCGAGCACGAGCAGCGACGGCCGGTGCATGCGGTCGAGCAGAGGCAGGCCGAACACCGACATGTCCCAGATCGCGCGCTGCGATTCGGGCTGCATCAGCCGGTAGTAGCGCGCCAGCGTTTCCACGGGGACTTCCTGCGCGAACAGCGCCTCGCGCAGCACGTCGGGCGCCACGTCGGCACCGCCGAGCAGGCGGTTGAGTTCGAGCATCAGGTCGGGTTTCTGGAAAAGCATCGAGAACTGCGCAGCGACCAGCCCCTGCGGCGGCACCGAGCACATCAGCACGGCGGCCGGCGCCGGATGGCGCTCCAGATATTTCTGCACGACGAAGCCGCCCATCGAGTGCCCGATCAGCACCGGCGCGGCGCCGAGGTCGGCGATCACCGCGGCCAGGTCGTCGACGTAGTCGTGCACGCTCCACACGTCGATGTGTTCGCGCCCGTAGCTGCCGCCGTGGCCGCGCAGCGAAAGGGCGTGCGCGGCATAGCCCTGCCCGGCGAACCAGGGCAGGAAATGCTCGTCCCACACCCAGGCGCCGGAAAAGGCGCCATGCACGAAAAGCAGCGGCGTGGCGTGCGCCGGCCCGCCCGACGGCACGCAGGAGAGGACTTCGAGGCGATCGACGTAGCGCTGGATCATGCCTTGGGCACCGCTACCTTCATTCCGCGCTGCACGGCCGGGCGCGCGCCGATCACGGCGAACCAGCGCCGGACGTTCGGGTAGTCGGCGAGGTCGATCTTTTGCCACTCGTGGCGCGCCACCCAGGGGTAGACCGCCATGTCGGCGATCGAATATTCGCCGGCGAGGTACGCCGCCGCGCCGAGGCGCCGGTCGAGCACGCCGTACAGGCGCGCCGTCTCGCCGGTGAAGCGCTTGATCGCATAGGGCAGCCACTCGCCGGCGAAACGCAGGAAGTGGTGCGTCTGGCCGAAGATCGGACCGACGCCGCCGACCTGGAACATCAGCCACTGCAGCGCCTCATACTTTCCGCGCTCGGCGGCCGGCAGGAACTTGCCGCTCTTCGCCGCGAGATAGAGCAGGATGGCGCCCGACTCGAAGAGGCTGATCGGCTGGCCGTCCGGCCCTTCGTCGTCGACGATGGCGGGGATTTTCGAATTCGGGCTGATCGCCTCGAACTCCGGCGAGAACTGCTCGTCGCGCGTGATATCGACCGGCTGCACGCGGTACGGCAGGCCGCACTCCTCGAGCATGATCGAAATCTTGCAGCCGTTCGGCGTACCCCAGGTGTAGAGCGTGATCATCAGCATCCCTCTTGTGATTTAATGCGGCTTCCGCCGCTACCGGGGGCCGTCGCCGACCCCTTTCCCGCCATGTTCCGCTGGCTGCTCGCCGTCTTCTTCGCCGTCTTCCTGATCGGCATCTTCATGCCGGCCGTGGCGCGCAAGCTTAACCTCGGCAGGCTACCGGGAGATTTCGCTTTCCGCCTGCGCGGGCGCGTCTACCAGTTCCCCTTCGCCACGACCATCGTCCTGTCGCTGCTGCTCACCCTGCTCATGCGTCTTCTCTGAGCGCCGGCAGGGCCCGCCGCACCGCCGCGACGCGCGCCTCGTGCAGACGCTGCGGGATCTGCGCGGCATCGGCGCAACCGCGCACGATCATCGCCGCATCGACGCCGCGCACGGCGTCGAGCGCCGCCGTGAACAGCGCCGGCGCCGGATAGGGCTTGTCCTCCCAGCCCAGGCGACCGTTGAAATCGCAGGCGCAGGCCTCGAGCAGCTGCGCGAAGCGCTGCGGCCGGCGCAGGGCGTCGGCCTGTTCCAGCACCTTGACGACGGTCGCCGGACGCAGCTCGGCGGCGCGGTGGATGTCGCCGTGGAAGCGCGCCGCGAGCAGCACGAGATCGCGGCACTCGGCGGGCGCCTTGAGGCGGGCGCAGACCTCGCCGACCAGCGCCACGCTGCGCGCCTCGTGGCCGACGTGGCGCGGCAGCTCGGCCGCCGGCGTCGTGCCCTTGCCGAGATCGTGCAGCAGCGCGGCGAAGCGCACCGGCAGCGCGCAGCCGCGCCGCGCCGCGGTGTCGATAACGAGCATCGTGTGCGCGCCGGTGTCGATTTCCGGGTGGTACTCGGCGCGCTGCGGCACGCCGAACAGGCGATCGAGCTCGGGCAGCAGGCGCGCCAGCGCGCCGCACGCGCGCAGGACCTCGAACATGCGCGACGGCTGCGCCTCCATCAGGCCCTTGGCGAACTCCTGCCAGACGCGCTCGGCGACCAGATAGTCAACCTCGCCGCAATCCACCATCTTGCGCATCAGCGCGTTCGTCTCGGCAGCCACCGAAAAATTCGTGAAGCGCGCCGCGAAGCGGGCGATGCGCAGGATGCGCACCGGGTCCTCGGCGAAGGCCGGCCCGACGTGGCGCAGCACGCCGGCTTCGATATCGGCGACGCCGCCATAGGGATCGACCAGCGTGCCGTCCTCGCCGAGCGCGATGGCGTTGATCGTCAGGTCGCGGCGCGCCAGATCGTCTTCGAGCGTGACGTCGGGCGCCGCGTAGAAGGCGAAGCCCTGGTAGCCGCGGCCGGTCTTGCGCTCGGTGCGCGCCAGCGCGTATTCCTCCTGCGTGCGCGGATGCAGGAACACCGGGAAGTCCTTGCCGACCTGGCGGAAGCCTTGCGCCAGCATGTCTTCGGGCGTCGCGCCGACGACCACGTAGTCGCGGTCGCGCACCGGCAGGCCGAGCAGTTCGTCGCGCACGGCGCCGCCGACGGTATAGATTTGCATGGTGGGTAGCCGCCGCGCCTAGTTCGCCGCCTGCGGAGCGGAGGGATGTGGGCAGCGCATCGGAGTCGGGTCGGCGACCGTGGCCCGGCCGCGGCCGGCGCCGCGACAAGGGCGGGGATTCGCAGCGCGGCCACGGCGGCGAAGGCGCGCGTCCATCTCTCGATCCCTCCCGGGCGCGCGGCTAATTGCGCTCGGCCAGCGCGCCGGCCTGCCACTCGCACATGGCGGGCAGGGCAAGCATGGCGTCCATCCAGGCGCGCGACGCCGGCGGCACGGCGACGGCGTAGGTCGTGAAGCGCCAGACGACCGGTGCGTACATCGCGTCGGCGATGGAAAAGGCGCCGAACAGGAAGGGGCCGCCGCCGGCGTAGCGGGCGCGGCAGCCCTCCCAGATGGCGACGATGCGCGCGATGTCGGCGTCGACCTCGGGCGAACGTCCCTCGCCCGGATGGCTGGCGCGGATGTCCATGCCCATCGCGGTGCGCAGCGCGGCAAAACCGGAATGCATCTCGGCGCTGATCGCGCGCGCTTCGGCGCGCGCCGCGCGTGCGGCCGGCCACAGCGCCGGCGCCAGTTCGGCGAGGTATTCGCAGATCGCCAGCGAGTCCCAGACGACGACCCGCGCGTCGCCCTCGCCGTCGATCAGGCAAGGCACCTTGCCCGACGGCGAGTGCTTGAGGATGTCGGCCTTTGTCTCGGCGTGGCGCAGGCGCACGCCGATCTCCTCGAAGGCGAGCCCGGCCTGCCGGGCCGCCAGCCAGGGGCGCAGCGACCAGGACGAGAAGTTGCGATCACCGATGACGAGTCTGAGCATGGCGGACTCCTTGGGAACGAAGGATCAACGGCCGGCGCGGAAGCGGTAGCCGTCGAGGCGCAGCTTGGGTTTGATGGCGGTCAGGTAGGTCGGCGCCACCGCTTCGAGCGGCATCGGCGACCAGCCGGGGTAATCGTGGCTGCCGTCGGTGACGCTGTCGAGCTCCATCGACCGCAGATTGTCGGGCGACATCGGCGGATTGGGCAGCAGCCACAGGACGCCGGCCTGCAGGTAGGCGAAGCCGTCGCCGAGCGCGAGCACGGGACGCGGCTTGCCGATCAGGCGGCCGGTGTACTCGACGAGTTCGCGCAGCGTGTAGACCTTGGGGCCGCACAGCTCGTAGCGCTGGCCGAAGGTCGCGCTGTCGCCGAGCGCGGCGACGAAGGCGTCGGCCACGTCGCCGACGTAGACCGGCTGAAAGCGCGCGGCGGCGCCGCCGAGCGGGAACACCGGCAGCAGGCGCAGGAACTTGGCGAACATGTTGAGGAAGGAGTCGCCCGGGCCGCAGATGACCGACGGACGGAAGACGGTGACGTCGAGCGTGCCGGCCGCGCCGGCGGCGAGCACGACGGCCTCGCCCTCGCCCTTCGAGCGCAGGTATTCGGAAGGCGCGTCGGCGGCGGCGTTGAGCGCGCTCATGTGCAGCAGGCGGCGCACGCCGGCCTGCTGCATGGCGGCGACGATCTTCTTCGGCAGTTCGATGTGCGCGGCGGCGAAACCCTTGCCGTAGGGCAGGCGCGAGTCGGCGTCGTGCAGGATGCCGGCGAGGTTGATCACGGCGTCCTGGCCCTGCATCAGCGCAGCGAGCGCGGCCGGATCGTTGACGTCGGCCTCGACCACGTCCACCGTCGGCAGCAGCAGGAGCGCCCGGTTGTTGTCGCGCCGGCGCGTCGGGATGATGACGCGCAGTCCCTGCTCGGAAAGCCGGTTGGCGATCCAGCCGCCGACAAAGCCACAACCGCCGATCAACAGTACGTTCTTGATATCCATAGCCGCCCTTCCCTAAGCTGAAGCGATTTGTTTTTGACCAAAGCCCGTGATTTTACGGCAATTCCTCGCCCTTTTCCCGCCCCTCGCCGCCGGTGCGCGGCGGGATCACCCCGAGGCGCTTCTTCAGCGATTGCGGCTTGCCGTCGAACAGCGCCGAGTAATACACCGCGTTGCTCATCACCTTCTTGACGTAGTCGCGCGTTTCGCTGAACGGGATCGTCTCGGCGTAGATGGCCCCCTCCAGCGGCCGGTCGGCGCGCCAGTTGCGGGCGCGGCCGGGGCCGGCATTGTAGGCGGCCGAGGCGAGCACCGGATGGTTGTCGAGGCTTTCGAGGACGAGGCGCATGTAGCTGGTGCCGAGCAGCACGTTGGTCTCGGTGTCGTTGACCTGGCCCGGGTGGTAGTCGCGCAGACCGATCTTCTTCGCCACCCAGCGCGCCGTCGCCGGCATCAGCTGCATCAGGCCGGACGCGCCGACCGTCGACTTGGCGTTGGTGATGAAGCGGCTTTCCTGGCGCATCAGGCCGTACACCCAGGCGTCGTCGAGCGCCTGGTTTTTGGCGGCCGGGCGCACCTGGTCGCCGAAGGGCGCGAGGTAGCGCAGCGCGTAGTCGTGCTCGGTCTTGGTCCGGTCGGCGGCGGCGATGGCGCGGTCGTAGATGCCGGCGCGCTGTGCCAGCTCGGACGCGGCGAGCAGTTCGCGGTCGCTCATGCCGCGCAGCGCCCAACTCCATTCGCGCGTGCCCTCGAAACGCAGGTTCAGGCGGAAGAAGGCCAGCGCGCGCTGCACGCCGGGGTTGGCGGCGGCCTGCGCGAGTTCTTCGCGGGTCGGCGCGGCGGCGCGCGGCGGCGCGACGATCGGCCGGCTCAGTTCGTCGTCGGCGAGGTTGCCGTAGAAGCTCGGCTGGCCGGAGATGCGCAGGAAGAGCGCGGCGGCCTCGTCGGCGCGGCCGCCGGCGCGGTAGGCGCGTCCGAGCCAGTAGGTCCAGTCGGGCTGCGCGGCGAGCGCGGGCGACATCTGCTCTATCGTCGCGCGCACCAGCGCCCAGTCCTGCACGCGCAGCGCGGCGCGCACCTTCCACTGCGCGGCCTCGTCGGAGAGCGACACGTCGCCGGCCCGGGCGAACCAGTCGAGCGCTTCGGGCATGTGCTTCTGCGCCGCCTTCCAGGCGATCTGCGACCACGCCCAGCCGCGCTCGGCGGGCTGCAGGCGGTCGCCGAGGCGCGTCAGCTGTTCGGCCGCCTGGCGCACGTCGTTGCGCGCGATGCGCTGCACGGCGAGCGCCGCCAGTTCGCGCTGCATGCGCGGCAGCGTGCCGCCCGGCAGCTTGAGCAGCCAGGGCAGCGGCCTGTCGATCACCGTTTCCGCCAGCTTGCCGTCCGGCGTCTGGCTGGGCGGCAGGTAGTTCATCGTGTAGCGCGCGGCGGCCATCTTGTTCGCCTCGAACTGGCGGCGGATGCGCGCCCACACTTCGTCGGCCAGCACGCGCTTGTCGGTGATCAACGCTTCGAGCACCGGGTAGCAGGGGTCGGGCGGTTCGAGCAGCGAGAACCAGAGCGGCAGCGCGTCGTTGCCGACCGTCGCGTCGCCGCGCGCGCGGCGGCTCTGCAGCGCGTAGCAAGCCAGTTCCTGGTCGGCCTGCACGAGCTGCGGGAATTCGGCGTCGAATTCGCTCCAGCGCTGTCCCTTGCCGAGCAGCTTGAGCCAGTCGCCGCGCAGCTTGTCGGCGACGTAGGACTTGTCGTTGCGGTTCAGGAAAGCGCGCACGGTCGCCGGATCGATGTTTTCCTTCTGGTCGGACAACTGGGCCGACAGGCGCCAGGAATCGACGTAGGCCTCCAGCTCGTAGCCCTGGAGTTCCGGGGCGATGCGCTCGAAGCGCGCGCGGTCGCCGAGGCGGAAGGCGTCGCGCGCCGCGAGGAAGCGCTCGTCGTCGATGGCGGCGGCGTGGGCGGCCGGCGCCAGAAGGATCGTCAGGGCGAGGAGAGAAGCCGTCGAAAGACGCTTCGTGATAAGCTCAAACACGTGCGGAACACCCGTAAACACAGGCTTTCGAGCATACCACACGGACACCGGAAGGATGACGCAAAAGACTGCTGAAATGCGCCTCGCGGACCGCCGCCGGCTGCGCAAAACGCTGATCGAACGGCGCCTCGCGCTGCCGGACGCGGACTGCGTGCGCCACTCGGCGCGCATCTGCACGCTGCTGCGCGAGCACTTCCCGCAACTGGCCGGCATGCGCGTCGCCTTCTGCTGGCCGGTGAACAAGGAGCCCGACCTGCGGCCGCTGCTCGCGGCATGGGCGGCGGAGCAAAGCGGCGCGGACGCGCCGGACGGCAGGGAAGGCGGCGCAAGCGCAGCGAACGGAGCGAATGAAGGAAACGGAGAAAACGGATTCTGCGCGCTGCTGCCGGTCGTCGTCGCCGAGAACGCGCCGCTCGCCTTCCGCGCCTGGACGCCGCGGACGCCGCTCGTCGCCGACCGCTACGGCATCCCGACGCCGGCGGCCGGCGCCTTCGTGCAGCCGACGGCGCTGCTCCTGCCGGTCAACGCCTTCGACGCGGCCGGCTACCGCATCGGCTACGGCGGCGGCTACTTCGACCGCACGCTGGCCGCGCTCACCGCCGGCCCCGGCCCGGCGCCGCTGGCGATCGGCGTCGGCTACGAGCTGGCGCGCGTCGCCACGATCCACCCCGAGCCGCACGACCTGCCGCTCGCTGCGGTCGTCACCGAAGCCGGCGTCTTCCGCACGCCCGCCCCACCGGCCAGTCCGCGCTGCTAGGCGGCCCGCGGCCCCGTCCGGCGCGGCCCCAGCGAACGCAAAGCCGCCGCTGCGCGGCCCAGGCTGTGCGCAACGTCGCGCTGGTTGGCGACGATGCGCGCCAGCTTGGCGTGCAAACCGCCGACGCGGACGGCATAGCTGCGCGCCAGATCGTCCCGAGGCTCGGCTGAGGCGAGTGAAGGAAGAGTCGAACGCGAGGTCATCGAAGTCATGGCTGGCGATCCCGAAAAATTGGCGAACGGCAGGCCGGTCATCGCTTTGCGCCGACGCTGCACGGCGCCCAATCTAGGGGCCGGCGATGACGGCTTGTCGGCGGATCGATGACATTTTCGCGACGGTCGGCGGAAAACCGGGAAGCCGCGCGGAAAGGACGCGAAAAGGGGCGCTGGATGGAATGCCGAGGGAGACGCGGAAACGCCGCCGCCCGGGCGCGCCGTTCAGGCGGCGCGCATCCGTTGCAGCGCCGCTTCGAGGGTGGCGCGCGGACAGCCAAAGTTGAGGCGGACCCAACCGGGCAGGCCGAATTCGGCGCCGTTCGAGAGGCCGACGCCGGCCGCCTCGAAATGCGCGGCCGGATCGGCGACGCCGAGGCCGCGCGCGTCGATCCAGGCGAGATAGGTGGCTTCGACGTGGCTCATGCTCAGCCCCGGCATGCGTGCCACGGCGGCCTGCACGCAATCGCGGTTGGCGCGCAGATAGGCAAGCAGCGCGCCGTGCCAGTCGTCGCAGTCGCGGTAGGCCGCTTCGCAGGCGGCCAGCCCGAGCACGTTCACGTGCGGCACGATGCCCTGCATGGCGCGCGCGAAGCGGCGGCGCAGCGCGCCGTCGGGGATCACCGCGAAGGCGCAGCCGAGGCCGGGGACGTTGTAGGTCTTCGACGGCGCCATCAGCGTGATGCTGCGCCGCGCCGCGTCGGCGCCGAGCGTCGCCCACGGACGGTGGCGGCGGTCGGCGTCGAGCAGCAGGCCGCAGTGGATTTCGTCGGAGCAGACGATCAGGTCGCGGCGCGCGCAGAAGTCGGCGAGCGCCGCGAGTTCGTCGTCGTCCCAGGCGCGGCCGACCGGGTTGTGCGGGTGGCAGAGCAGGAGCAGACGGCAGTCGGAATCGGGCGCGGCGGCGGCCGCTTCGAGCGCCGCGAAATCCCAGCGCCAGCGGCCGTCGGCGTCCTGGCGCAGAGGGACGGTGCGCAGCGTGCGCCCGGACAGGCGCGGCGCGGAAAGAAAGGGCGGATAGACCGGCGTCGCCGTCAGCACGCCGCCGTCGACGGCGCGGCAGGCGACGTTGAGGCCGCTGACCAGCCCCGGCAGCCAGACCAGCCAGTCGGGCTCGATCTGCCAGGCGTATTCGCGCGCGAGATGTCCGCGCACCGCGTCGACGAGCGCCGGCCACGGGCCGCCGTAGCCGAAATGGCCGCGCGCGACGCGCGCCTGCAAAGCCTCGAGGACGGCCGGCGGCGCCGCGAAATCCATGTCGGCGACCCACAGCGGCAGGACGTCGCGGCCGGCGTAGCGGTTCCACTTGATCGAATCGCCGCCGCTCAGATCGACGACGCGGTCGAAATCGAAAGCATCCGGCCGCGCCGGATGCCCCGGCTCCCCGGAGCTTCCGCCGGCCTGCGCCGGCCCGGAGGAAGACAGCCCGCCCACCATCGTCGAACTGCGCGCGCCGCGCCTACGCTTCGAGATTCGCGAAGAGCGCGGTCGACAGGTAGCGTTCGCCGAACGAGGGGATGACGACGACGGTCAGCTTGCCGGCGTTTTCCGGGCGGCGCGCGACCTGCAGCGCGGCCCACACGGCGGCGCCCGACGAAATGCCGACGAGCAGGCCTTCCTCGGTGGCCATGCGGCGCGCCGTGGCGAAGGCGTCGTCGGCGGTGACGCGCACGACTTCGTCGTAGACCGCCGTGTTCAGCACCTTCGGCACGAAGCCGGCGCCGATGCCCTGGATCGGGTGCGGGCCCTTCTGGCCGCCGGAGAGAACCGGCGACGCGTCCGGTTCGACGGCGACGATCTGCACGCCCGGGCGGCGTTCCTTGAGCACCTCGCCGACGCCGGTGATGGTGCCGCCGGTGCCGATGCCGGAAACGAAGATATCGACCTGGCCGTCGGTGTCGCGCCAGACTTCCTCGGCCGTCGTCTTGCGGTGGATTTCCGGGTTGGCCGGATTCTCGAACTGCTGCGGAATGAAGTAGCGCGCGTCGCTCGCCGCCAGTTCCTCGGCGCGGCGGATGGCGCCGCCCATGCCGTCCGGTCCCGGCGTCAGGATCAGTTCGGCGCCGTAGGCTTTCAGCAGCAGGCGGCGCTCGCGGCTCATGGTTTCCGGCATGACGAAGGCGCACTTGATGCCGCGCGCGGCGCAGACCATGGCCAGACCGATGCCGGTGTTGCCCGAAGTCGGCTCGAGCACGATGGTATCCGGGCCGATCTTGCCGGCCGCCTGCGCGGCGTCGATCATCGCCGCCGCGATGCGGTCCTTGACGCTGTGCGCCGGGTTGTAGAACTCGAGCTTGACGGCGATCGTGCCGTCGATGCCGGCGGACAGGCGGTTGAGCTTGACGAGCGGCGTGTTGCCGATCAGTTCGGTGACGTTGTTGGCGATATTGAGGGGCATTTTTGGTTTTTCCTCCTGCGTGGATGCGGATCCGATCTTCACTCGGGCCATGCGCTGAGTCTAGCCGCCATTGCCCCGCGCCATTAGAACCATTGCTTCCAAAAATATAACGGCCGGCGATTAGCCGGCGACCGGGCGGCCGAAGCCGGCCCGGCCTCAGGCCAGGAAGAGCTTGTAGGCCGGGTTCTGCGTCTCGTCCCAGTGCGCGTAGCCGAGGCTCTTGAGGAAATCCTTAAACTCGCCCATCTCGGCCGGCGGCACCTGCATGCCGACCAGCACGCGGCCGTAGTCGGCGCCGTGGTTGCGGTAGTGGAAAAGGCTGATGTTCCAGCCGGCGCTCATGCGGTTGAGGAAATTCATCAGCGCGCCAGGGCGCTCGGGAAACTCGAAGCGGTAGAGGATTTCGTTGGCGATCTGCGGCGAGTGGCCGCCGACGAGGTGACGGACGTGGCCCTTGGCCATTTCGTCGTCGGTCAGGTCGAGCGTCGGGTAGCCGTGCTTCTCGAGCTGCTCGACGAGCTTCAGCGATTCGGCGCGGTGCGCGACCTGGACGCCGACGAAGATGTGCGCCTCGGCGCGGTCGTTGTAGCGGTAGTTGAACTCGGTGATGCTGCGCGCGCCGATCAGCGTGACGAATTTCTTGTAGCTGCCGGGCTGCTCGGGCAGCGTCACGGCGAGCACCGCCTCGCGCTGCTCGCCGATCTCGGCGCGCTCGGCGACGAAGCGCAGGCGGTCGAAATTGGTGTTGGCGCCGGAGGCGATGGCGACCAGCGTCTTGTCCTTCAGCTTGTGCTGCGCGGCGTAGGCCTTGGCGCCGGCGATCGCCAGCGCGCCCGAGGGTTCGAGGATCGAGCGCGTGTCCTCGAAGACGTCCTTGATCGCGGCGCAGATCGCGTCGGTGTCGACGAGGATGACTTCGTCGAGCACGTCCTTGCAGACGCGGAAGGTTTCCTCGCCGACGAACTTGACCGCCGTGCCGTCGGCGAACAGGCCGACCTGATCGAGGCGCACGCGCTTGCCGGCGGCCAGCGAGCGCTTCATGGCGTCGGCGTCGTAGGTCTCGACGCCGACGATCTTCGTTTCCGGACGCAGGCGCTTGATGTAGGCGCCGACCCCGGCAGCCAGCCCGCCGCCGCCGATCGGCACGAACACGGCGTGGATGGGCTGCGGATGCTGGCGCAGGATTTCCATGCCGATGGTGCCCTGCCCGGCGATCACCTCGGGATCGTCGAAGGGATGCACGAAGGTCAGCTTGTCCTTCTTCTCCAGTTCGAGCGCATGCGCATAGGCTTCGTCGTAGGACTCGCCGGCGAGCACGACCTCGCCGCCGCGGCTCCTTACCGCCTGCACCTTGATCTGCGGCGTCGTCGTCGGCATCACGATGACGGCGCGGCAACCGATCTTCGCCGCCGACAGCGCGACGCCCTGCGCGTGGTTGCCGGCCGAGGCGCAGATCACGCCGCGCTTCCGCTTTTCCGGCGAGAGCTTGACGATCTTGTTGTAGGCGCCGCGCAGCTTGAAGGAGAACACCGGCTGCATGTCCTCGCGCTTGAGCAGCACGCGGTTGCCGATGCGCGCCGAAAGATTCGGCGCCGGATCGAGCGGCGACTCGACGGCCACGTCGTAAACCTGCGCATTGAGGATTTTTTCGAGATAATCCGGGTGCATGGCGGCAAAATTTCTGTTCGGAAAACCGTCGATTCTAGCAGCAGAGCCGACATGGAATGGTTACACATCAGCGCGGAGACGGGGCTCTGGGGGCTTTTCCTGGCCAGCTTCCTGGCCGCGACGCTCCTCCCCGGCGGTTCGGAAGCCGTCCTCTTCGCCCTCCTTCGGCTGCACCCCGAGCAGTTCTGGCCGGCGCTCGCGCTGGCCACGCTGGGCAACACCCTGGGCGCCCTGACCTCCTACGCCTGCGGCCGCTGGCTGCCGAAATGGCAGCCGCGGGCGGACGGCGGGCAATCCGCGCACCTCGCACAGCTCGAGCGCGTCCGCCGCTGGGGCGCGCCGGCCCTCCTCCTCGCCTGGGCGCCGCTGATCGGCGACGCGCTGTGCGTCGCCGCCGGCTGGCTGCGCCTCGACTGGGTGCGCTGCACGCTGTTCATCGCGCTCGGCAAGTTCGCACGCTACTGGCTCGTCGCGCAGGCCGCCGGCGTCTGAAGCCGGCGCGGCCGCGCCGGCCGGCTGCGACCAGCCAGCAATTGTGAGCTTTCGTGAGTTTTCTCGTGGGATCGATCAATGGCGTTCGGTTAAAATTGCCGCCCCACGTCGTCGTCGACGGCAAGGCCTTCGGGCCCCGCGCGAAAACAACGGCACGCCGCAGCCTCTTCCCATCCGTCACCGCCTCCGGCTACCGCCCATGAAACGCTGGCTGATCGCCGCCCTGCTCGCCTTCCACCTGCTGCCCGCGACGAGCGCGCCGGCAGAGCCGGCGGGCGCCCCGGCGGTGGCGCTGTTCTACGGCAGCGCGGCGCCGCTCGACGAGCTGAAGGCCTTCGACATCGCCGTCGTCGACCCCGACCACGGTTACGACCCCAAGCGCTTCCGCAAACCCTACAGCGAGCTCTACGCCTACGTCGCGGTCGGCGAGGCGCACCCGACGCGCGCCTACTTCCGCGACATTCCGCCGGCGGCCCGGCTGACGACGAACCGCGACTGGGATTCGCTGGTCGTCGACCTCGCGCACCCGGCCTGGCCTGACTTCCTCGCCGAGCGCATCGTCGCGCCGCTCTGGGCAAAGGGCTACCGCGGCTTCTTCCTCGACACCCTCGACTCCTACCGGCTGGCCGCCAAATTCGACGAGAACGCGCAGCAGGCCGGCCTCGTCGCCGCCATCGAAACGCTGCACCGGCGTTTCCCCGGCATCCGCCTGATCCTCAACCGCGGGTTCGAGGTCGTGCCGCAGGTGCGCGACAAGGTGCGGATGGTCGCCGCCGAATCGCTCTTTCGCGGCTGGGACGCCGGCAGGAAGCGTTACGTCGAGGTGGGCGCCGAAGACCGCGAATGGCTGCTCGGCCAGCTGCGCAAGGTGCGCGACGAATACGGCCTGCCGGTCCTCGCGATCGACTACGTCGCCCCGCAGGAGCGCGCCCTGACGCGCGCTACGGCCGAGCGCATCAAGGCGCTCGGCATCGTGCCCTGGGTCACCGACGCCGCCCTCGGCACGCTCGGCGTCGGCCTGCGCGAAGTGCAGCCGCGCCGGATCGCCATCTTCTATCACCCGGGCGAAGCGCCGGCGCTCAACTACATCAACGCCCACCGCTTCCTCGAAATGCCGCTCAACCACCTCGGCTACATGGCGGAATACTTCGACGTGAATCAGACGCCGCCGGCCGAACTGTCGCCGGCGCGCTATGCCGGCATCGTGTTCTGGCTGTCCGACCCCGCGGCCCACCCCCGCCAGGTCAGCGAGTGGGTGCACAAGCAGATCGCGCTCGGCACCCCGCTGCTGTTTCTCGGCCGCCTGCCCGGCGCGGACGACAACGCGGCCCTGAAGCGCCTCGGCCTCGCCCGCCAGCCGCTGCCGGCAAATGCCCGCCTGCAGGTCGCCGCGGCCGACCCGATATTCCGCGGCGAAGCGCCGCTGCGCCCGGACCGCCGCCAGATCGAGCCGCTGCGCATCGCCGGCGACGGCACGCCGCTCGTCGAAGTCGCCGACCAGAACGGCACGCGGCACGTCGCCGCGGCGCTGATGCCGTGGGGCGGCTTCGCCCTGGCGCCCTTCGTGCTGAGCGAGATCGCCGGCACCGAGCAGGCGCGCTGGCACCTCGATCCCTTCGCCGCCCTGAGCGCCATGCTGCGCCTGCCAACCATTCCGGTGCCCGACGTGACGACCGAGAACGGCCGCCGCCTCCTGCTCGCCCATATCGACGGCGACGGCTTCCCGTCGCGCGCCGAGCTCCCCGGAACGCCGCTCGCCGGTCGCGTGCTGCTCGACGCGATACTGGCCCGCTACCGGATACCGCACGCCGTCTCGGTGATCGAGGCGGAGATCGCGCCGCACGGACTGCACCCCAAGGACGCCGGCGAAATGGAAGAGATCGCCCGGCGCATGTTCCGGCTACCGCACGTCGAGGTGGCCAGCCACACCTTCTCGCACCCCTTCCGCTGGGACGTCGGCATCAAGCACGGCGTCTTCCAGGACAGCGACGCCGACGAGGCCTACCACCTCGCCGTCCCCGGCTACACGCTCGACCTGCAGCGCGAGATCGGCGGCTCGGTGGATTACATCAACCGGCACCTCGCGCCGCCGGGCAAGCCGGTGCAGATCCTGCTCTGGAGCGGCGACACCGCGCCCGGCGCCGAGGCGCTGCGTCTGACGCAGGAGGCCGGCGTTCTCAACATGAACGGCGGCGACACGCAGATCACGCGCAGCAACCCCTCGCTGACCGCCGTCGCCCCGCTCGGCATCGCCAAGGGCGGCTACCGCCAGATCTACGCGCCAACCACCAACGAGAACATCTACACCAACCTGTGGCGCGGACCCTATTACGGTTTCCGGCGCGTCATCGAAACCTTCGAGATGACCGAAACCCCGCGGCGCCTCAAACCGATCGACATCTACTACCACGCCTATTCGGCGTCAAAGAAGGCCTCGCTCGACGCCCTGCACACGGTTTACCGCTGGGCGCTCGAACGCAGGACCTACGCGCTGTTCGCCTCGGAGTACATCCGCAAGGCCAACGATTTCTACGGCGTCGTGCTGGCGCGCGAGAGCGACGGCTGGCGCGTGCGCGGCGACGGCGAACTGCGCACCCTGCGCGTCGCCGCCGCGCTCGGCCAACCCGATCCGGCGGCCTCCGGCGCGGTGGCCGGCTACCTGGCGGGTACCGAGGGCAACTACGTGCATCTCGCCGGCGCCGACGCCCTGCTGCGCTTCGCCGCGCCGCCGACCTCGGTCCACCCGGCACAGCCCTTCCTGCGCGACGCCAACGCCCGCCTGAGCGACTGGCAGGCCGGCGACGGCAATCCGCGCTTCGCGCTGCGCGGCCACCTGCCGCTCGAATTTTCGCTGGCCGGCGCCGGCCGCTGCCGCGTCACCGCCAACGGCAAACCGCTCGCGCCGCAGCGCGCCGGCGACGACGTCCTGAACTTCCGCCTCAACGATGCTGCTGCAACGATCGAGACTCACTGCCGCGACCGTTGAGCGCCCGCGTCTGGCGCCGCCCTGGTCGATCGCCCTGCTCGGGACGATGGTGCTCGCCGTGCTCGTCGCCATCTACCCGCACGAGGCGCTGATCGAGCGCGTCCTCGCCGCGCCGCCCGGCGGCATCACCGAAGCCTATCTCGCCAACCTCCTGCGCACCGACCCGACGAACCCGCAGCTGCGCGTCATGCTCGCCCGCAACCAGCTGCACGCCGGCCTCCACGAACGCGTCGCCACCACGCTGGCGCCGGCGCTCGCGGCGTCCGATCCGCAGCTGCGCCGCGAAGCGCTCTGGCTGCTCTGGCAGAGCGAAGAGGCGCGCTACCAGCGCCTGCCCGAAGACGCCCGCGAACGCCCGGCGCTGCGCCGGGCGCTGCGCGACAAGCTGGGCGAAATCGCGGCGCAGGCGTGGAACGAGAACATCCTCGCCGAGATCGCGCGCAAGGCCATCGAGTTCGGCGATACGCCGCTCGGCCTGCGCCTTTTCGACCAGCTGGCCGCCGCCGGCACGGGCCGCACCGACTTCTGGTACGCCGAAGCGGCGCAGGCGGCGCTCGGCGAAGGCGAATACCGCGCCGCCGCCGAGTTCTACCTGATCGCCCGCGAAAAGGCCGCGACCCTCGCCGAGCAGCGCCGTTACTTCCTCGCCGCGCTGCGCGCCATGCAGTCCGGCGACCGCGGCGCCGAAGCGCTGGAAATGGCCGAACGCGAAATCATCGAAGCACCGGAACTGGCCGACGACGGCGCCACGCTCGAACTGCTCGTGCGCCTCGCCCGCGCCGCACGGCGCCCCGACCTGGCCGACCGGTACGCGCGCCGCCTGCTGCGCCTCTCGCTGCGCGAACAGTGGCAGCGCGCGCAGCTGGCGCAGCGCGGCTTCGACGCCCGCCCGCAGCGCGTCGCGCTGGCGGGCGACGAAAAGGCGCAAGGCACGACAGGCACGCAAAGCGGAGGAAGGGCCGGCGCCGCGACGCCCGGCGGCCCGCAACTGCCCTTCGACGACAAGATCTACACGCTCGGCTACGAGGCCTTCCTCGACAACCGCAAGCTCGAAGACGCCTGGCAGGTCGCCGCCGCGGCCGTCCGCCAGGCGCCCGACCATCTCGTCTGGCGCGAACGCCTGGCGCGCGTCGCCGAGTGGAGCGGCCGCCCGCAGGCCGGACTCGACAACTGGCTGTACATCGCCCGCGCGACGAACCGCGACGACGCCTGGCAGAACGTCCTGCGCCTCGCCCCCGGCCTGTTCGCCGACGAAGCGCTGCGCGCCGCACTGCAGTATCAGCTCGGGCGCCAACCGCAGGACGCCCGCCTGCTGCGCGAACTGGCCGCAACCTACGAGCGCCTCGGCGACCCGCAGGGCGGGCTGCGTTTCCTCGAAAGCGCCCTCGCGCGCAGCCGCCAGGACTGGATGCTCGAAACGATGGCCGAGCTGGCCGAGCGCGGCGGCGACGAAGAGCGCGCGCTGCGCTACTGGCAGCGCTTCCTCGCCGACGACGACGCCAGACTGACGCCGGCGCGCGCCGTGCGCGTCGCCACGCTGCTGCTGCTGCGCGGCCGGCCCGACGACGGGCTGGCCCTGCTCGAAAAGGCGCAGGCCGGCGCCGGCGCCGACGACATCGCCTTCTGGCGCCTGAACGCCGAACTCGCGCGCCTCGTCCAGAACGACCGCAGCGCGGTCGGCGCCTACCGGCGCATCGTCGGCCACGCCGATGCCGGCGCGGCCGACTACGACGCCCTCTACCAGCTGCTGCTCGACGACTACCCGCGCGAGGCGGCGCAGGTTGCCGCCGCCGCCTGGCGCCGTTTCCGGCAGCTGCCGCCGCTGGTGCAGGCGCTCACCCTGCACGCCGCCGGCGAGCGCTGGACGGAAATGAGACAGCTCCTCGCCGAACCCGACGCCCGGCAGCTGGCCGCGCTGCGCCGGCGCGCCGACTTCCTGCAGCTGTCGGCGCAGTACCGGATGCAAGAAGGACAGCCGGCGCTCGCCCGGCGCGACCTCGAAACGGCGCTGCAGATCGCGCCGGACGCGCCGGACGTGCAGCTCGCCCTGCTCTGGCTGCTGATCGACAGCGGCGACGGCGGCGCGCTGCGCAATGCGCTCGCCACCTGGGAGGGCGGCTGGCGCGACAACCCGGCGCTGCACGACGCGCTCGGCGCGGCCTACCTCGCCCTCTCGCTGCCCGACGTCGCCCTGCGCCGCTACTACACGCCGCGCCTCGCCGAACACCGCGACGACTTCCTGTGGCTGATGAACTACGCCGACGCACTCGAACAGAATCAGGACAGCGACCGCGCCTGGCGCCTGCGCCAGCAGCTGCTGGCGCAGGAACGGCAGCGCACGGCGCGGCGCGAATGGCTCGCCGTGGCGCCCGACGCCGGCGCCGAAGGCGCGCTGCAGCGCATCGCGCGCGCCCGTCTGAGCATCGTTCAACGCTCGGGCGAACACGGTTTCGCCGTGCTCCGCGAGTTGTTGCGCCTCGATCGCGACGGCGACCGCAAACTCTCGCCGGCGGCCAGGGACATCGCCCTCGGCTGGCTGCAGGAGCGCGCCGAATACGCCGCCGAGCGCGGCTGGCTGTGGCAGCAGTACGCCAGAACGGTGGCGCGCCCGCTGTGGGCCGAAGTCAGCCTGGCGCTCGCCGCCAACGACCGCGAAACCGCCGGCCAGCTGCTCGAACGCCACGGCGAGCGCCTGCCGCGCTACGACCGCATCAACGTCGCGCGCCTCGCCGACGACCTGCGGCTGGCGCAGAGCGACGCCTTCGACGCGCAGAGCGCGCAGCCCGCCGACGATCCCCTGCACCTGCAGCTGAGCGACGCCCTGCTCGCCCACTCCGACCAGATCGGCGGCGCCTTCGCCAACCGCGACGTCGGCAGCGTCGGCGAGCGCGAACGCGCCGCGCGCTGGCACCTGGCCCTCTCGCCGCGCCTCGCGCTCGACCTCGCGCTGGGCAGCATCGCGCGCAGCAACCGCGACGCCGCGGTGATCGGCAGCACGCCCGATGAAAGCTATCGCAGCGCCCGCCTCGCGTGGCGCCACGCCGACGGCGAGACGCGGCTCGGCGTCGAGCAGCGCAAGAGCTTCGCCAGCTACACGCCGCTGCTGCTCGAACACGAACAGCGCCTCGACGAACGCCTCGGCCTCTTCGGCGCGCTCGGCGTGCAGCAGGCGGCGAGCGAATCGACCGCGCTGCGCGTCGCCGGCATGAAGGACATCGCACGGATCGGGCTGCGCTACCGCCCGACGCAGCGCGACCAGATCGGCCTCGAACACGCCTGGTCGCGCTACGCGGTGCAGACCGGGACGCGCCTCGGCGACGGCCGCGTCTGGCAGGTCGAGGCGGCGCACGCCCTGCGCATCGAGCCGCGCGACCTGGAAGCGAGCGCCTTCTGGTCGAGCCACCGCTACGACCGGCGCGACGGCGCCTTCGCCGCGTCCGACGCCGCCCTGCAGGCGCTGCTTCCGGCCGGCAGCGCGCCGGCCGACGTCGGCGGCGACTTCTTCCTGCCCGACGGTTTCCGCTACTACGGCCTCCGGCTATCCACCGACACCCGCTTCGAGCGCGAATACACGCGCGCCTGGCGCCCCTACGCCAGCGTCGCCAAGACCTGGCACAGCAGCCTCGGCGCCGGCTACGACCTCGCCGCGGGGATCGCCGGCAACGTTTTCGGCGCCGACCACCTCGCCTTCGGCTGGAAGCTCGGCAAGGGCGGCGCCACCAGCGGCGGGCTGGTGCGCGAGATCGGCCTGACCTACCGCTTACACTATTGACTCTTCGGGAGATATCCATGAACGCGTTTTTCCTCCGCCTCGTCCTGCCGCTCGCCCTCGCCCTGCTCGCCGGCTGTTCGACGCTCGACCACAGCGCCGCCCCCGCCGTCGACGGCAAGGCGCTGTGGGTCGTGCTGCCCTTCGCCAACAACACGGAAACGCCGCTCGCCGGCAGCCGCGCCGAAGCAATCGCCGAAAGCCTGCTGCGCGCCCAGGGCATCGGCAAGCTGCGCCGCTACCCGGCGGCCCTGCAGCAGGACGCGCTCTTCGAACCGGGCGACCGCAAGCAGCTCGACGCCGGCCTCGCCTGGGCGCGCGAGGAAGGCGCCCGCTACGCGCTGACCGGCAGCGTCGACGAATGGCGCTACAAGGTCGGCGTCGACGGCGAGCCGGCGGTCGGCATCGCGCTCTCGATCGTCGACGTGGCGAGCGGCGAAACGCTGTGGAGCGGCGCCGGCGGCAAGAGCGGCTGGAGCCGCGAAGCGCTCTCCGCGGTCGCCCAGCAGCTGATGCGCAAGTTGATCGGCGCCGGCCTCGCCGCCCGCCAGAACTGAGCGCCGCCGGGATTCGTCACTTGAAACTCGCGCAGCTCCGCTATTTCGCGCCCTTCGGCAACCCCGGGGCGGTCGCCGCCGAGGCGCTCCTGCTGCCGCTGCTCGCCGTCGGCCTCGGCATCTGGATCAATCCGCTCGACCCGCTGTGGACGCACGCCGGCTTTCCCTGGGCGTGGTTCGCGCCGGTCGTCCTGGCCATGCGCTACGGCCCCTTCCCCGGACTGGCCGGCGCGGCGGTGCTGCTGCTCGCCTGGTTCGTCTTCTCCACGACGGGCTGGCTGCCGGGCGAATTCCCCAAGCAGAACTTCCTCGGCGGCCTGATCCTGGTCATGCTCGCCGGCGAGTTCTCCAGCCTGTGGCTGGCGCGCGCGCGCCGCGCCGAGGGCGTGCAGGTCTACCTCGATCAGCGCCTCGAATACCTGACCCACCAGTACTACCTGCTGCGCCTGTCGCACGACCGTCTCGAACAGGACCTGATCGGCCGCCCGATGGCGATGCGCGACGCGCTCGGCGCGCTGCAGGAGGTCGCCGGCGAGTCCGGCGCGCTGCCCGGCGCCGAAGCCCTGCTCCGCCTGTTCGCCCAGTACTGCCAGCTGGAGGCCGCGGCGCTCTATGCGGCGACGGCGGACGGCATCGCACCGCAGCCGCTCGCCACGCTCGGCCAGCCCGGCGCCGACGGCCGCCTGGCGGGCGACGATCCGCTCGTCGCGCACGCGCTGGAGACCGGCCGGCTGTCGCACATCGCCGGCGCCCTCGGCAGCGGCGACAAGCCGAGCCGCTACGTGATCGTCGCGCCGCTCACCAGCTTCAGCGGCGAAACGCTCGGCCTGCTCACCGTCGAGCGCGTTCCCTTCTTCGCGCTGCACGAGGAAATGCTGCAGACGCTCAACCTCCTGCTCGGCTACTACACCGACGGGCTGCTCGCGCGCCAGCTCGCCGCCGACATCCAGACGGATATCCCAGACTGCCCGGCCGAGTTCGCCGCCGAGTTGCAGCGCCTGTGGCGGGTCTGCCGGGAATCGCAGGTGCGCAGCGTGATCGTCGCGCTGCAGCTGCAGCCGCACGCCGAGATCGACGATCTGGCGGCGCAGATCCGCCGCCAGCGCCGCGCGCTCGACGTCAACTGGCTGATCGAGAAGCCGCAGCGCAAGCTGCTCGTCACGCTCATGCCGCTCGCCGGCAGCGCCGCGGCCGAGGGCTACATCGCCCGCATCGAGGAGTGGGTGCGCCAGAAGAGCGGACAGACGCTCGAAGCCGCCGGCATTTTCCCGCACGTCCTGCGCGTCGAGGACAAGCCGCCGCGCGTCCTGCTCAAACATCTTTTCGACATCTGCAATGTTCCAGACCAAGTTCGGCCTCTACGCACTGACGCTTGAAACGGCGGCCTGGGCCGGCCTGCTGCTCGGCAGCGACAGCGACCGCGCGCTGCTGCTCTACCTCGGCGCGCACGGCGCGGCCTGCGCGCTCGTCGCCCTGGCCGCCCTCGCCCTGCTGCCCTCGCGTCTCGCCACGCCGCGCCTGCCGGCGCTGCTGCTCGTCTTCGGCGTCGCCTTCGCGGTGCCGCTGCTCGGCTTCCTCGCCGCGATCGCCGGCATCCTCTTCCTGCAGGCGCTGGCGCCGCACGCACGCGGCGAAATTTTTTCCGCCGTCGCGCTGCCCAAGATCGACGTGCACCAGCGCTCCGGCACCGGCTTTCGCCAGGCCGGCATGCGCGCCTTCCTTGCCAACGCGCGCGCGCCGGTCGCCAACCGCCTGCGCGCGCTGGTCGCCCTGCAGAACATTTCCGGGCGCGTCGCCTCGCCGCTCCTGCGCGACGTGCTGACCGACCCTTCGGAAGACATCCGCCTGCTCGCCTACGGCATGCTCGACAACAAGGAAAAGCTCCTGAACGGCGCCATCCACCGCGAGTCGCTGCGCCTGCAGGCGGCCGCCGACAGCGCGGATGGCGCGGAGCACGCCGACGCCGCCAAGAAGCTGGCCGACCTGTACTGGGAGCTCGTTTACCAGGAGCTGGTGCAGGGCGACCTGCGCACGCACGCCCTGCAGCAGTCGCTCGCCTACACCGCCCTCTCGCTCGCCAGGGCGCCGGACGACGCCGCGCTCCACCTGCGCCACGGCCGCCTGCTGCAATCGCTCGGCCGCCCGGCCGACGCCGGCGCCGCCTACGACCGCGCGCGCGCGCTGGGCATGCCCAAGTCGCGCATCGTGCCCTATCTCGCCGAGGTGGCGTACGACCTCGGCGACTACGCCGGCGTGCGCGCGCTGATGCGCGACCTCGGCGACTGGCAGTCGCTGCCGCGCCTCAAGCCGGTGATCGGCTACTGGAGCCGGACATGACCCCGCCGCGGAACCTCCCGCGCGCCGCCGGGGCCGGCGGCGAGACCGAGGTGGATATCGCCCTCCTGCTCGAAGGCACCTTCCCCTACGTGAGCGGCGGCGTCTCGAGCTGGGTCAACCAGATCATCCGCGCCTTCCCGGAAATCCGCTTCGCCGTCGTCTTCCTCGGCAGCCGCGCCGAGGACTACGGCAACATCAAGTACGCGCTGCCGGACAACGTCGTCCATTTCGAAACCCACTATCTGTACGACTTCGCCGCGCCGGACCGGAAGCCGGCGCCGCGCCGCGCCGACGCCTGCGCCTTCGCGCAAGCCGCCGCGCTGCACGACGGCTTCGCCGGCAACCCGGACGACGGCGCCGCGCTCGCCGCCTTCCGCGCCGTCGCCGGCGAGCTGCTGCCCGGCGGCAAGCTGCCGCTCGCCGACTTCCTGCACAGCGAGGAAGCCTGGGAGGCGATCAGCGAGCGCTACCGCGCCCACTGCACCGACCCGTCCTTCGTCGACTATTTCTGGACCGCGCGCATCATGCACGCGCCGCTGTGGACGCTGGCCCGCGTCGCGCACGAACTGGTTCCGGCGCGCGCCTACCACAGCGTGTCGACCGGCTACGCCGGCTTCCTCGGCGCGCTCCTGCACCAGACGACGAAGCGCCCGCTGATCCTCTCCGAACACGGCATCTACACCAAGGAACGCAAGATCGACCTGTTCAAGAGCGAGTGGATCCGCGACAACCGCAACGTCTTCCAGCGCGACCCGACCGAGCTGTCGTACTTCCGCCAGATGTGGATCCGCTTCTTCGAGTGGATCGGCCGCTTCTGCTACGACGCGGCGGACCCGATCATCGCGCTCTACGAGAACAACCGCCTGCGCCAGATCGCCGACGGCGCGCGTGCCGAGCGCACCTTCAACGTGCCGAACGGGATCAGCCTGGCACGCTTCGCGCCGCTGCGCGCGCTGCGCCCGCCGCCGCCGGCCGGACCGCCGCCGGTGCTCTGCCTGATCGGCCGCGTGGTGCCGATCAAGGACGTGAAGACCTTCATCCGCGCCATGCGCCGGGTGCTCAACCGGATGCCCGACGCCGAGGGCTGGATCGCCGGCCCCGAGGACGAGGACCCGGGCTACGCCGAGGAATGCCGCAACCTCGCGGAGAGCCTCGGCGTCGCGCACAGCGTCAAGTTCCTCGGCTTCCAGAAGGTCGAGGAACTGCTGCCGAAGATCGGCCTGACCGTCCTCTCGTCGATCAGCGAGGCGCTGCCGCTCGTCGTCCTCGAAGGCTACGCCGCCGGCGTGCCGGCCATCTCGACCGACGTCGGCTCGTGCCGCCAGCTGATCGAGGGGCTGGGCGACGAGGACCGGGCGCTCGGCCGCGCCGGCGCGGTGGTCAACATCGCCGACCCGCAGGCGCTCGCCGACGCCGCCGTCGCGCTGCTCTCCGATCCGGCGGCCTGGCGGGCGGCGAGTGCGGCGGGCGTCGCGCGCGTCGAGCGCTACTACACCGACGACCTGATGTTCGCACACTACCGCCGCGTCTACGAAAACGCGCTGGCGGCGGAGGACGCCTGATGGCCGGTATCGGTTTCGAACTGCGCAAGCTGCTCAGGAAGGACACGCTGGTCGGCCTGCTGCAGGCCTACACCTTCGCCGGCATCATCGGCTCCGGCCCGTGGGTGCTGTCCATCCTCGGCATCCTGATCATCGGCCTGCTGAGCAGCACGATCGTCGTCCCCTCGTTTCTCGTCACGCAGTTCCAGACCTCGGTCACCTACCTGATCGCCAGCAGCCTGATCTTCACCGGCGGCCTGCAGCTCGCCTTCACGCGCTTCGTCTCCGACCGCCTGTTCGAGAAGCGCGACGAGCTGGTGATGCCCAACCTCAACGGCCTGCTCATGCTCGTCGTCCTCGCCGCGGCGCTGTTCGGCATCGCCTGCCTGTTCCTGCTGCTGCCGGGGCAGAGCGTCGTCTACCGCATCCTGATGCTGGCCGGCTTCGTGCTCATGTGCGCGATCTGGGTGCTCACCATCTTCCTGTCCGGGATGAAGCGCTACAAGGCCATCGTCGGCCTCTTCGCGCTCGGCTACGCCGTCACCGTCGGCCTCGCCCTGCTCCTGCGCCCCTTCGGCCTCGAAGGGCTGATGGCCGGCTTCGTCGTCGGCCACTGCGTGCTGCTCGCCGGCATGTGGCTGCTCACCGCGCTCGATTTCCGGCCGCAGCGCCTGATCGCTTTCGACTTCGCCCGGCGCGAAACGATGTACCCGAGCCTGCTGCTCATCGGCCTGCTCTACAACCTCGGGATCTGGATCGACAAGTTCATGTTCTGGTATTTCCCGGGCACCTCGGAGCCGATCGTCGGCGCCCTGCGCGCGTCGATCATCTACGACCTGCCGGTCTTCCTCGCCTACCTCTCGATCATCCCCGGCATGGCCGTCTTCATGGTGCGCATCGAGACCGACTTCGTCGAGTACTACGACAAGTTCTACGACGCCGTGCGGCGCGGCGGCTCGCTCGAGTACATCGAGGACATGCGCAACGAGATGGTCTACTCGATCAAGCAGGGGCTGGCCGAGATCGGCAAGATCCAGACGCTCGCCGTGCTCGTCACCTTCGTCGCCGGCCCGAGCCTGCTCAGCGCGCTCGACATCTCCGAGCTGTATCTGCCGCTGCTCTACATCCAGGTCATCGGCGCCAGCCTGCAGGTCGTCCTGCTCTCGGTGCTCAACGTTTTCTTCTACCTCGACCAGCGGCGCATCATCCTGTTCCTGTGCGCCGAGTTCCTCGTCCTCAACGTCGTCCTCACCGCCTTCTCGCTGCACGCCGACGCCGCCTTCTACGGCTACGGCTTCACCACGGCGGTGCTGATCACGCTCGCCACGGCGCTCGCCCTGCTCGACCGCAAACTCGGCCGCCTCGAGTACGAAACCTTCATGCTGCAATAGGGTCTGACCCGTCCGCACCGATGTTGCGGTGCGAGATGCCGCCCTTCTGGGCTAAAATTTCCCCTTTGCCGCATTAGCCGCCCGACCGCCCCTGGATTGCCCATGACCGCCCGCCTGCGCGAAATTCCCTACAACTACACCTCGTTTTCCGACCGCGAAATCGTCATCCGCCTGCTCGGCGCGGAAAACTGGGCGATTCTCGACGAACTGCGCAGCGAGCGCGTGACCGGCCGCTCGGCGCGCATGCTCTACGAAGTGCTCGGCGACATCTGGGTCGTGCAGCGCAACCCCTACCTCGAAGACGACCTGCTGGCCAACGGCGAGCGGCGCCGCGCGCTGATCGACGCGCTGCGCCACCGTCTCGGCGAGGTCGACAAGCGCCGCCAGGGCAACGAGAAGGTGCTCAAGCTGGTCGACGCCGCGCAGATCGCGGTCAATGCCTTCGAGCAGCGCTTCGAGGACAGCGCCCGGCTGCGCAAGAAGGCGCTCAAGGTACTGGCGCGCCACACGCGCCGCGACAACATCGCCTTCGACGGGCTGGCGCGCGTCTCGCACGTCACCGACGCCACCGACTGGCGCATCGAATACCCCTTCGTCGTCCTCTACCCGGACACCGAAGAGGAGATCGCCGCGCTCGTGCGCGACTGCATCGAGCTCGGCCTGACCATCATCCCGCGCGGCGGCGGCACCGGTTACACCGGCGGCGCCGTGCCGCTGACCCATCTCTCGGCGGTGATCAACACCGAGAAGCTGATCGACATCGGCCCGGTCGAGGAACTCGTCCTGCCCGGCCACAGCGACGCCTACGCGACGATCCGCACCGGCGCCGGCGTCGTCACCGAGCGCGTCGCCGAAGCGGCGGCGGCGGCCGGCCGCGTCTTCGCGGTCGACCCGACCTCGGCCAGCGCCTCCTGCGTCGGCGGCAACGTGGCGATGAACGCCGGCGGCAAGAAGGCCGTGCTGTGGGGCACCGCGCTCGACAACCTGGCCTGGTGGAAGATGGTCGACCCGGACGGCAACTGGCTCGAAGTCGAACGCCTCGACCACAATTTCGGCAAGATCCACGAGCAACACACCGTGCGCTTCCGCCTCAAGCGCTTCGATCCGACCGGCAAGAAGCTCTTGTCGGAAGAAGAACTGGCGATGCCCGGCCAGCACTGCCGCAAGGACGGTCTCGGCAAGGACGTCACCGACAAGTTCCTCGGCGGCGTGCCGGGCGTGCAGAAGGAAGGCACCGACGGCCTGATCGTCGCCGCGCGCTGGGTGCTGCACAAGATGCCGCCGGTCACGCGCACCGTCTGCCTCGAATTCTTCGGCCAGGTGCGCGAGGCGGTGCCGGCGATCGTCGAGATCACCGACTACTTCAAGCCGGGCGGCGAGGGCAACGGCGCCGGCGTCCTGCTCGCCGGCCTCGAACACCTCGACGAGCGCTACGTGAACGCCGTCGGCTACGCGACCAAGGCCAAGCGCCACGGCCGCCCGAAGATGGTGCTGATCGGCGACATCGTCGGCCACGACGAAACCGCCGTGATGAACGCCGCGTCGGCCGTCATCCGCATGACCAACGCGCGCGGCGCCGAAGGCTTCATCGCCGTCTCGCCCGAACAGCGCAAGAAGTTCTGGCTCGACCGTTCGCGCACCGCCGCCATCTCGAAGCACACCAACGCGTTCAAGGTGAACGAGGACGTCGTCATCCCGCTGCCGCGCATGGGCGACTACTGCGACGGCATCGAGCGCATCAACATCGAGCTGTCGACGCAGAACAAGCTGGCGCTGTGCGACGCGCTCGCCGACTTCCTGCGCGGCGACTCGCAGGACATGCCGCTCGATTCGGGCGACGCCGGCATCGACAAGGACGAGCTGATCGGCGACCGCCGCCAGGCCGCGCTCGACTACGTGACGAGCGTGCGCCGCCGCTGGCAGTGGCTGCTCGACCACCTCGACACGCCGCTCGCCGAGGCCGAAGCGCAGTTCGCCGAATACGGCGTGACGGCCGGCCCGCTCACCAACCGCGCCGGCGAGACGACGCCGCCGACGCTCTTCCACCGCCTGCAGGACTACTCGGTGCGCACCTCGTGGAAGGGCGAGCTGAAGCCGCGCCTGGCGAAGATCTTCGAGGGCACGGTGTTCCGCCCGATCCTCGAACGGATCGAGGCGATCCACACGCAGGTCCTGCGCGGCCGCGTCTTCGTCGCGCTGCACATGCACGCCGGCGACGGCAACGTGCACACCAACATCCCGGTCAACTCCGACAACTACGAGATGCTGCAGACCGCCAACCGCGCGGTCGACCGCATCATGGCGCTGGCGCGCGCGCTCGACGGCGTGATCTCCGGCGAACACGGCATCGGCATCACCAAGCTCGACTACCTGACCGACGAAGAGATGGGCGCCTTCTGGGCCTACAAGGCGAAGGTCGACCCGCAGGGCCGCTTCAACCGCGGCAAGCTGATGCGCGGCAGCGCCGGCGCGGCGCTCGACTACCGCTCGGCCAACCTCGACGACGCCTACACGCCGAGCTTCAACCTGATGGGCCACGAGTCGATCATCATGGAGCAGACCGAGATCGGCGAGATTTCGCACGACATCAAGGACTGCCTGCGCTGCGGCAAGTGCAAGCCGGTCTGCTCGACGCACGTGCCGCGCGCCAACCTGCTCTACTCGCCGCGCAACAAGATCCTCGGCACCTCGCTGCTGATCGAGGCCTTCCTCTACGAGGAGCAGACGCGGCGCGGCGTCTCGCTCGCGCACTGGGCCGAGTTCGAGGACGTCGCCGACCACTGCACGGTCTGCCACAAGTGCGAGAAGCCCTGCCCGGTCGACATCGACTTCGGCGACGTCTCGATCAAGATGCGCAACCTGCTGCGCAACCAGGGCAAGAAGTCCTTCAACCCGGGCAAGGCGGCGGCGATGGCCTTCCTCACCGCGAAGGACCCGGCGACGATCAAGCTGATCCGCAAGGGCATGATCGAGTGGGGCTACAAGGCGCAGCGCCTCGGCTACCGCGTCGCCAAGTCCTTCGGCCTGATCCAGGGGCAGACCAAGGCGCCGCCGGCGACGCTCGGCAAGGCGCCGCTCAAGGCGCAGGTCATCCACTTCATCAACAAGCCGATGCCCGGCGGGCTGCCCAAGCGCACCTCGCGCGCGCTGCTCGACATCGAGGACGACAAGGTCGTACCGGTGATCCGCGACCCGCAGAAGTTCAAGGAAGAGTCGGACGCCGTCTTCTACTTCCCCGGCTGCGGCTCCGAGCGCCTCTTCTCGCAGGTCGGCCTGGCCACCCAGGCGATGCTCTACGAGCTCGGCACGGCGACCGTCCTGCCGCCCGGCTACCTGTGCTGCGGCTACCCGCAGACGGCGGCCGGCGAGGACGCCGCCGGGCAGAAGATCACGACCGACAACCGCGTGCTCTTCCACCGCGTCGCCAACACGCTGAACTACCTCGACATCAAGACGGTGATCGTCTCCTGCGGCACCTGCATGGACCAGCTGCAGAAGTACCAGTTCGAGAAGATTTTCCCCGGCTGCCGCCTGCTCGACATCCACGAGTACCTGATCGAGAAGGGCGTCCGCCTGCACGGCGTCGAGGGCGTGCGCTACATGTACCACGAGCCCTGCCACGCGCCGATGAAGACGATGTCGGGGATCAAGGTGGCGAACGAACTGATGGGCCAGCCGGTCGACCTGTCCGACCGCTGCTGCGGCGAATCGGGCACCCTCGCCGTGGCGCGTCCCGACGTGTCGACGCAGGTGCGCTTCCGCAAGCAGGAGGAAATCGAGAAGGGCGCCGCCAAGCTGCGCGCCGACGGCTTCGCCGGCGACCTCAAGGTGCTCACCTCCTGCCCGTCGTGCCTGCAGGGCCTGTCGCGCTACAACGACGACGGCGGCACGCAGGCCGACTACATCGTCGTCGAAATGGCCAAGTACCTGCTCGGCGCCGACTGGATGGAGAAGTACGTGCAGAAGGCGAACAATGGCGGCATTGAGCGCGTCCTGCTCTGAACGCCGTCCGCTGCCCCGCCAGGAAGGCGGCCGCTCCCGCGGCCGCCTTTTTTTCCGCCCCGCCGGGGCTTCCGTGACATCTTTCCTTGGTTTTTCCGCGCCGGCGCCGCATCGTCTCTCGACGCGAGGACGAATACGGCACGGCGCGAGTCGTTTGCGAGGTTTCCTGCCATGAACTGCGAACTCTGTGAATCATCGGGCGGCACGCTCGTCTGGAACGACGCGACATGCCGCGTCGTACAGGTTGCCGAGCCGGGCTATCCGGGCTTTTGCCGCGTCATCCTCAACCACCACGCGCGCGAAATGACCGACCTTCCGGCCGCCGAGCGCCAACATGTGATGAACGTCGTCTTCGCCGTGGAAAGCGCCCTGCGCGGCCTTTACCGGCCGGAAAAGATCAATCTGGCGAGCTTCGGCAACATGACGCCGCACGTGCACTGGCACGTGATTCCGCGCTGGCCGGACGACCGCCATTTCCCGCAGCCGGTGTGGGGAACGGCGCAGCGGCCGGGCGACGCCGAGCGCCCGGCGGTCAGCGCGGCGCAGCTGCGCGACGCGGTCGCCGCGGCCCTCGGCAGCGGCTAGCAATGCAAAGGAGAGAGTCATGAGCGCAGTCCTCGTTCCCGACGCCCGATCGGCGTCCCCGCTGCCCGTTCCGGATCTGCCGAGCGGACTCCGGATTCTCTCCCGCCTGCCGCTCGCCAATCCGCAGGAGGCCGACCTTGAGCTCAACCGCTTCCTCGACGGCCTGCTGCAGGCGCCGCCCGACGCCGAGGTCTATCTCGACCTGCTGGAGCAGGCGCGCATTCCGCTCTGCTTCGTCGAGGAAGAACGCGCGCGGCGCTACATCAACAAGCCGCTGCCGCTCGCCGCGCCCGAAGCGGCCGTCTTCGATCAGGTCGTCGCCACCTGGCTCAAGGCGGCACGCGCCTACGCGCATTGCGCCCGGCTCGGAACGACCCGCGACGGCGTCGAGCACGCGCAACGCACCGCGCTGATCCTGCACCGCTGCATCTACTACACCGGGATGGCCATCGTCGAACACCACCGGGCGCGCCGCCAGCTGCCGGCGGGCCTGTGGCTGGATCTGCACGGCTACTACGCGAGCGCCGAGGAATGGGGCGTCGCCACGCTCGCCCTGCCCGACGCGCTCGACGCGCGCGGACGCGGCACGCACTGCGCGGCGGCCTACGTCAGTCTCCTGCTGTCCGACATGGCCGGCCCCTACGGCCTGACGGTGCACGAACAGGGGCTGGTGCGGCGCTGGGCGAGCCACTGGGCGCCGCTGGTCGGCCTGCAGCCGGCGATGCCCGGCGAAGCGCTGCCGCAGTTCGTCGTCGACCTGATGCAGGACGCCGGCCTGCGCGCGACGGCGGAATGCCTGCAGACCGAGCACCTGCGCCGCCTCGAGGGCGAGCGTCTGGCACAGCAGCTGGCGCAGGTGCGCCTGCAGTTGCAGCAGCGGGTGCCGCCGGGGCAGATCGGCCTCGGCGAGGATAGCACCGCCGACCAGTGCCAGCGCCTGCTCGAACATCTCGCCCGGCCCTGGTCGCAGGTGCGCGCGCCGCGCCGCTTCCGGCGCCACGCCACCTCGGGGCTGGCCCGCGTCTGCACCAGCTTCGAGGCCATGCACTACCGCGTCGCTGGCACCGAGTTCGCGCAGCCGGAAAACGTCAGCATGTACTCGCGGCAGGAGTTCGACCGTCTGTTCGCCTTCCGCCACATGGTCGACCCGACGCAGCAGCTGCAGGTCCAGCAGGGGCAGCTCGGTTACGACGTGGATACCTGGGAAGTGGTCAATCAGTCGGCCAACGGCTTCCGCCTGATCCGCAGCGTCGCCGGCCGGAAGATGGAGCACGGCCAGCTGCTGGCCCTCTGCCCGGGCGACGGCGGCGGCTATCTGCTGGCCCGCGCGACCTGGCTGATGCAGGAGCGGGGCGGCGGGCTGGTGGCCGGCATCGCCGCGCTGCCCGGCATGCCGCAGGCCGTCGCGGCGCGGCCGCTGGCGCAGCAGGGGGCGCACGCCGAAATGTACGGCCGGGCCTTCCTGCTCGGCGCCGTGCCGGCGGTCGGCAGCGAGCCGTCGCTGGTCGTGCCGCAGGGCTGGTATCGCGCCGGACGCATCATCGAGATCCACACCGACGTCGCGCGGCAGGTGAGACTGCTGCACATGCTCGAAGACGGCCCGGATTTCGAACGGGTCAGCTTCGCTCCCATCTGAACGGCGTCAGCCGAGAAGGCGGCGCGACGGAAAGCGGGCGACGAAGGTGCTCCCCTTGCCCGGTTCGCTGTGCACATCCAGAACCGCCTGGTGGCGGGTCAGCACGTGCTTGACGATGGCCAGTCCCAGCCCGGTGCCGCCGGTTTCCCGCGAGCGGCTGCGGTCGACCCGGTAGAAGCGCTCGGTCAGGCGCGGCAGATGCTGCGGCGCGATGCCGATGCCGCTGTCGCTCACTGCGAATTCCCCGCAGGCGCCGCCTCCGGCGCTTCCGCCGTTTCCGCCGTTTCCGCTGCGCACACGCCAGCTCAAGCCGATATGCCCGCCGGCCGGGGTGTAGCGCACGGCATTGCTGGCCAGGTTGCCGAAGGCGCTGCGCAGTTCGTTGGCGCTGCCGCTGATGCAGGCCGGCGCATCGATGCTCAGCGTGATCTCGTGCCGCCCGCCGGAGAGCGCCTCGGCCTCGGCGACGATGCTGCGCAGCAGCGGCTCGAGCTCGACGCGCTCCTCGGCCTGTCCGGAGCCGCCGGTTTCGAGCGCCGACAGCGTCAGCAGGTCCTCGATCAGGCGCTGCATGCGTGCCGACTGCTCGCAGATCAGCCCGAGGTAGTGCTTCACCTCGGCCTCGGCGTATGCTGCATAGTCGTCGGCGAGCATTTCGGCAAAGCCGGCGACGACGGTGAGCGGCGTCTTCAACTCGTGCGAGACGTTGGCGATGAAGTCGCGGCGCATCGTTTCCAGGCGTTCGAGCTGGCTGACGTCACGCGAGAGCAGCAGGTTCTGGTCGTTGCCGTAGGGAATCACCTGCAGGAGCAGGGTCTGCCCGTCGACGCGGTCGCTGTGGAAGACCAGCGGCTCCTCGTAGCGCCCGGCGTCGAGATAGGCGACGAAATCGGGATGGCGGATCAGATTGGTCAGGGCCTGCCCGCCGTCGGTTTCGGCGGACAGCTGGAAGTGCCCCTCGGCGCGCGCATTGATCCAGATGATCTGGCGGTGCCTGTTGAAGGCGATGATGCCGTCGGGCAGGGCCTGCGCCGCCTGCGTGAAGCTCTCCAGCGTATCCGACAGCACCTGCTGTTGGCCGGTGCGGATGCGCACGCGGCGGTGCAGGCCGGCGAAAGCGATGTCCCAGGCACCGCGGCTGACCGGCAGGGGCGCGTCGAGCGGACCGCGCAGCCAGCGGATCAGGCGCCCGAGCTGATGCAGGTGCCAGCAGAGCAGCAGCAGCAATGCGCCGCCCACGGCGGCGAGCGCCCACTGCGGGCCGTGGAATACGCGCACCAGCGCGTAGACGAAAACGGCGATGCACAGCAGCCAGCCGATGGCGCGCCCCCAGACCGAACTCATCGCGCCGCCCTCCGCCGCGCCGCCTTCATTCGACCTGCGCCGAACAGCGGTAGCCGCTGCCGCGCACGGTCTGGATCAGGCGGTCGTGGCCGGTGGCTTCGAGCGCGCTGCGCAGGCGACGGATGTGCACATCGACCGTGCGCTCCTCGACGAAAACGTGGTCGCCCCATACTTGGTCGAGCAACTGCGTGCGGCTATGCACGCGCTCGGCGTGCGTCATGAAGAAGTGCAGCAGGCGGAACTCGGTGGGGCCGAGGTCGATCGCCTTGCCGTCGCCGGACACCCGGTGCGTCGCCGGGTCGAGGCGCAGCCCCTCGATCTCGACCGCATCCTCGGTCATCTGCGGCGCCCGGCGGCGGAGCACGGCTTTGATGCGGGCGAGCAGTTCGCGCGGCGAGAAGGGCTTGGTCAGATAGTCGTCGGCGCCGGCTTCGAGGCCGGCGATCTTGTCGTGCTCCTCGCTGCGCGCGGTGAGCATGATGATCGGCAGGTCGCGCGTGCGTTCGTCGGCACGCAGGCGGCGAGCGAACTGAAGGCCGGGCATGCCGGGCAGCATCCAGTCGAGCAGGACGACGTCGGGCAGCGTGTCGCGCACCAGCAGCGCCGCCTCTTCGGCGTCGTTGGCGCGCAGGACGTGGTGGCCGGCGTGCAGCAAGTTGGCTGCGATCAGCTCCTGGATCGCCGGTTCGTCTTCGACCACGAGGATGTTGGCGGGCATAGAAACAGGGTCTCCTTTATCGATGGCGACCAGTTTATGAATGCGCGATTACAGAATGATGACAGCGCCGGGAAGGGACCGGGGCAGAGGTCGGAAAGTACCGTCGGACGGGCTTCTGCGCTATGATAGCGCGTCCACTTGCACACAGGGGCACCCATGGCCGGGCTCGATCACAACACGCCGATTCCGAGCGAAATCAAGCTGCATCAAAAGTCGAACCTGCTCGAACTCGCTTACGAAAACGGCGAGCGCTTCGAGCTCTCCTGCGAATTCCTGCGCGTCTTCACGCCGTCCGCCGAGGCGCGCGGCCACGGGCCGGGCCAGGAAACCCTGCAGATCGGCAAGCGCGACGTGCGCATCGAGCGCATCGAACAGGTCGGCAACTACGCGATCAAGCCGGTCTTCTCCGACGGCCACGACAGCGGAATCTACTCCTGGGACATGCTCTACAACCTCGGCACGCACCAGGCCGAGCTCTGGCAGACCTATCTCGAACGCCTCGCCGCCGAAGGCGCCAGCCGCGACCCGGCCGAATGCCCACCGGCACCCGCCAAGCCGCACGGCGGCTGCGGTTCCCACTGAGCCTCATTTTTCGAATTCAAACGATCTCCGCACAGATGAACGACAAGAACTCCACCCATTTCGGCTTCGAGCAGGTCGCCGAAGCCGAAAAGGCGCGCCGCGTCGCCGACGTGTTCGATTCCGTGGCGCAACGCTACGACCTGATGAACGACCTCATGTCGGGCGGCATGCACCGCCTGTGGAAGGCGTTCACGATCGCCCGCAGCGGCGTGCGCGAAGGCTCGCGCGTCCTCGACGTGGCCGGCGGCACCGGCGACCTCTCGCTGGCCTTCGCCAAGCGCGTCGGCAAGACCGGCGAGGTCTGGCTGACCGACATCAACAACGCGATGCTGACCAACGGGCGCGACCGCCTGTGCGACAAGGGCTTCCTGATCCCCGTCGCGCAGTGCGACGCCGAGAAGCTGCCCTTCCCCGACGACTACTTCGACTGCGTGACCGTCGCCTTCGGCCTGCGCAACATGACGCACAAGGAAGCCGCCCTCGCCGAAATGCGCCGCGTCCTGCGCCCGGGCGGCCGCCTGCTGGTGCTCGAATTCTCGCAGGTCTGGAAGCCGCTGGCGCCCGCCTACGACTTCTACTCGTTCAAGATCATCCCGCGCATCGGCCAGCTCATCACGCAGGACGAGGCCAGCTACCGCTACCTCGCCGAATCGATCCGCGTGCACCCCGATCAGGAAACCCTCAAGTCGATGATGGAGCAAGTCGGGCTCGAAAAGGTCGAGTACTTCAACATGACCCTGGGCGTCGTCGCCCTGCATCGCGGCTTCAAATTCTGAAACACCTGGAATCACCCCGGAGAAGACATGAAAAAGACCCTGTTTGCGATTCTGCTCGGCGTGCTGAGCCTCGGCCTGACGATCGGCGACGCGGAAGCCAAGCGCTTCGGCGGCGGCAAATCGTCCGGCATGCAACGCGACTCGGTGACGCAGCGGCAGGCGAGCACACCCCCTGCCGCAGCCCCGCAACAGAACGCCGCCGCTCCGGCGGCTGCACCGCAGGCCGGCGCCCCCGCTGCCGCCCCCAAGCGCAACTGGCTCGGGCCGATCGCCGGCCTCGCCGCCGGTCTCGGCATCGCCGCCCTGCTCTCGCACTTCGGGCTCGGCGCCGGCATGGCGAACTTCCTGATGATCGCCCTGCTCGTGTTCGCCGCGTTCTTCGTTTTCCGCCTGCTCTTCCGCCGCAATCAAGGCGCGGCGCCGGCCGCCCAGGGCCTGCAGTACGCCGGCGCCCCGGCCGCGCAGCCGCTGCCCGTGAGCGCGCCGCCGGAATTCGCCCAGGGCGCAGCCAGCCCCGCGGCGCCGACCGCCCGCAACATCCCCGAGGGCTTCGACAGTGAGGGCTTCGTGCGCATCGCCAAGCTGAACTTCGTGCGCCTGCAGGCCGCCAACGACGCCAAGAACCTCGACGACCTGCGCGAATTCGTCAGCCCCGAAATGTTCGCCGAGATCAAGCTGCAGATGGACGAGCGCGGCGACGCGGCGCAGCAGACCGACGTCGTCACGCTCAACGGCGAGCTGCTCGAAGTGACGAGCGACGGCAACCGGCACATCGCCAGCGTGCGTTTCAGCGGCATGATCCGCGAGGAAGCCGGCGGCGCGGCGCACCCCTTCGACGAAGTCTGGAATCTCGCCAAGCCGCTCGACGGCAGCAAGGGCTGGGTCGTCGCCGGCATCCAGCAGCTCGCCTGAAACGATGCTGCTTGACCGCGCCCTCGCCTTCGCCAATCACCTGCTCGCCGCCGAGGACTGGGCGAGGGCGCGTCTGAAGCCCTTCGCCGGGCAGACGGCGCGCCTAGAGATCGGCGCGCTCGCGCTTCCCCTGCGCATCGACGGCGACGGCCGCCTGCGGCGCGGCGACAAGCTCGGCGAGACCGGCGTCAGCATCCGCCTGCCGGACGACACGCCGCTGCGCTGGTTGACCGATCGCGCCTCCGTATTCGCCGCCGCGCGTATTTCCGGCTCGGCCGACTTCGCCGAGGCGCTCGCCTTCGTTTTCCGCAATCTGCGTTGGGACGTCGAGGCCGATCTGGCCGGCATCGTCGGCGACATCGCCGCGCACCGCCTGTTGCGCGGCGCGCGCGAGCTCGGCGCCTGGCAGGGCCGCCAGCTGCGCAACCTTGCCGCCAACGTCGCCGAGTTCCTCACCGAAGAGCGGCCGACACTCGCGCACGCCGCCGACGTAAGCGCTTTCTGCGGCGCCGTCGATGCCCTGCGCGACGACTGCACCCGCCTCGAAAGCCGCCTGCTGAAGCACGTCGCCGGCTAAGCCGGCGCGCTTGCTTGCATTCGGCCTGCAGGCAATTACACAAGATTGAGCGACAGCGAGCCAGTTCCGCACGTCCTCTTGCGTTCCGATTCCAGCCGCCTTCCCTACTTTTGCAAAAAGGGGCAAGGCCGATCAGGGCCGGGCAGTATCAAATTGATCAACGGCGGGTCATAACCATGAAAAAAGGCAGCCGAAGCTGCCTTTTTTATTGCTGCACAATCGCCGAACGCTCAGTGTCCCCGCTTGCGCAGACGCTGAATCGTCTGCAGCTGGGCGATGGCTTGCGCCAGCTCCGCTTCCGCAGCGGCGTAGTCGAACTCGGCCTTGCGGTTCTGCAGGGCTTCCTCGGCACGCTTCTTCGCCTCGAGCGCCTTGGCCTCGTCGAGGTCGGCGGCGCGCATCGCGGTGTCGGCCAGCACGGTGATCATCTGCGGTTGCACCTCGAGCATGCCGCCCGAGACGTAAACCATTTCGAACTCGTCCTGGTCGGGCACCTTGAGGCGAACGGTACCGGGCTTGATCCGCGTCAGCAACGCCGTGTGGCGCGGATAGATGCCCAGTTCGCCCGCCTCGCCCGGGAACACGGCGAACTCGACGGTGCCCGAGAAGATCGACTCTTCCGCGCTCACCACATCGACATGTACGGTCATTGCCATAGCTGGTTCCCCTTAACGGTGCCGCAAGTTACTGCAGCGACTTGGCTTTCTCGAAGGCTTCCTCGATGCCGCCAACCATGTAGAAGGCCTGCTCGGGCAGGTGGTCGCACTCGCCGGAAACGATCATCTTGAAGCCCTTGATGGTTTCCTTGAGCGGGACGTACTTGCCGGGCGAACCGGTAAACACTTCGGCCACGTGGAAGGGCTGCGACAGGAAGCGCTGGATCTTACGGGCGCGGGCGACCGACAGCTTGTCTTCCGGCGACAGTTCGTCCATGCCCAGAATCGCGATGATGTCGCGCAGTTCCTTGTAGCGCTGCAGGGTCATCTGGACCTGGCGGGCGACGCTGTAGTGCTCTTCGCCGACGACCTGCGGGTCGAGCTGACGCGAGGTGGAGTCGAGCGGGTCGACGGCCGGGTAGATACCCAGGGCGGCGATGTCACGCGACAGCACGACGGTCGAGTCGAGGTGCAGGAAGGTGGTGGCGGGAGACGGGTCGGTCAAGTCGTCGGCAGGGACGTACACGGCCTGGATCGAGGTGATCGAGCCGACCTTGGTCGAGGTGATACGCTCTTGCAGACGGCCCATTTCTTCGGCCAGCGTCGGCTGGTAGCCCACGGCGGACGGCATCCGGCCGAGCAGCGCGGACACTTCGGTACCGGCCAGCGTGTAGCGGTAGATGTTGTCGACGAAGAACAGGATGTCGCGGCCATCGTCACGGAAACGCTCGGCCATGGTCAGACCGGTTAGCGCGACGCGCAGACGGTTGCCCGGGGGCTCGTTCATCTGACCGAACACCATCGCGACCTTGTCGAGAACGTTGGAGTCCTTCATCTCGTGGTAGAAGTCGTTCCCTTCGCGGGTCCGCTCGCCCACGCCGGCGAACACCGAGAGACCCGAGTGCTGCTTGGCGATGTTGTTGATCAGTTCCATCATGTTCACCGTCTTGCCGACGCCGGCGCCGCCGAACAGGCCGACCTTGCCGCCCTTGGCGAACGGACAGACCAGATCGATCACCTTGATGCCGGTTTCGAGCAGGTCGACCGAAGGCGACAGTTCGTCGAAGGCCGGGGCCTTCTGGTGAATCTCGCGACGCTCTTCGGTCGCGATCGGACCGGCTTCGTCGATCGGACGGCCGAGCACGTCCATGATGCGACCCAGCGTTGCGGTACCGACCGGCACCGAGATGCCCTTGCCGGTGTTGTTGACCTTCATGCCGCGACGCAGGCCGTCCGACGAACCGAGCGCAATGGTACGCACGATGCCGTCGCCGAGCTGCTGCTGCACTTCAAAGGTCAGCGCCTTTTCGGCCATCGGCGATTCGCTCGCCGCGTCGACCATCAGGGCGTCATAGACCTTGGGCATCGCGTCGCGTGGAAACTGGATATCCACCACGGCGCCGATGCACTGAACGATCGTTCCTTGACTCATGTTAATCCCCAACTAACTTGTGAATTCGTTACGCTGCGTCAAACCGCCGCGGCGCCGCTGCAGATCTCGGACAGCTCTTTGGTGATCGCAGCCTGGCGCGCCTTGTTGTAGACGAGCTTCAGTTCGCCGATCACGTTCTTGGCGTTGTCCGACGCCGACTTCATGGCCACCATCCGCGCGCTTTGCTCGGACGCCATGTTTTCGGCCACTGCCTGATAGATCATCGCTTCGACGTAACGGATCAGGAGGTCGTCGATGACCGACTTGGGATCGGGTTCATAGACGTAGTCCCAGTTGGTCGAAGCCGAGCCGACGGAGTCGCCGGACAGCGGCAGCAGCTGTTCGATCACCGGCTCCTGCTTCATCGTGTTGATGAAGCGGGTGGACGCGATGTACAGCGCATCGATCTCGCCGGCCATGAACGCATCGAGCTGAACCTTGATCGGTCCGATCAGCTTCTCCAGATGCGGCGTGTCGCCGAGGGCGGTGACGTGCGAGACGATTTCAGCGCCGGCACGCTGCATGAAGCCGAGACCCTTGTTGCCGATGCAGGTCGCCTGCAGACCCGCACCCTGGTCCTCCCATTCCTTCATGCGGCCGAGCACCATGCGCAGCACGTTGCTGTTCAAGCCGCCGCACAGGCCCTTGTCCGAAGTGACGACGATCAGGCCCACCTTCTTGACCGGCGTGCGCTGGTGCAGGAAGGCGTGCTTGTACTCGGTCAGGGCATGCGAGAGGTTAGCCGCAACGCGCCGGATCTTCTCGCCATAGGGACGGGAAGCACGCATCCGCTCCTGCGCCTTGCGCATCTTGGATGCGGCCACCATCTCCATGGCCTTGGTGATCTTGCGCGTGTTTTCGACGCTCTTGATCTTGTTGCGAATTTCCTTGCCGCTAGGCATGGCGCTCTCCTAACGGCGGATCAGACCCAGGAACCCTTGAACGCTTCGATAGCCGCTGCGAGTTGCTTCGCGGAATCGGCGTCGAGGTCCTTGGTCGTCTCCATCTTGTTCATCAGATCCGCATTGGCCTGCTTCAGCGTGCTGATCATGGCCTTTTCGAAGTCGAGAACGCGCTTGACGTCGATACCGTCGAAGTAGCCCTTGTCGACCGCGAACAGGGTCACCGACATTTCAGCCACGCTCATCGGCGAGTACTGGGCCTGCTTCATCAGTTCGGTCACGGTACGGCCGCGTTCGAGCTGCTTGCGGGTCGCTTCGTCGAGGTCCGAGGCGAACTGGGCGAAGGCCGCGAGTTCGCGGTACTGGGCCAGGGCCAGACGGACGCCGCCGCCGAGCTTCTTGACGATCTTCGTCTGCGCGGCACCGCCGACGCGGGACACCGAGATACCCGCGTTGATGGCGGGACGAATGCCGGCGTTGAAGAGGTCGGTTTCCAGGAAGATCTGGCCGTCGGTAATCGAGATCACGTTGGTCGGAACGAAGGCGGAAACGTCGCCGGCCTGCGTTTCGATCACCGGGAGCGCGGTCAGCGAACCGGTCTTGCCCTTCACTTCGCCGTTGGTCAGCTTCTCGACCCACTCTTCGGAAACGCGAGCGGCACGCTCGAGCAGACGCGAGTGCAGGTAGAAAACGTCGCCCGGGTAGGCTTCGCGGCCCGGCGGGCGACGCAGCAGCAGCGAGATCTGGCGATAGGCCCAGGCCTGCTTGGTCAGATCGTCATAAACGATCAGCGCATCTTCGCCGCGGTCGCGGAAGTATTCGCCCATCGTGCAGCCGGTGTACGGTGCGATGAACTGCAGCGCGGCCGAGTCGGAGGCGGTGGCGGCGACGACGACGGTGTATTCCATGGCGCCGTGCTCTTCGAGCTTGCGCACGACGTTGGCGATCGTCGAAGCCTTCTGGCCGATCGCAACGTAGATACACTTCATGTTCTGGCCCTTTTGGTTGATGATCGCATCAACCGCAACAGCCGTCTTGCCCGTCTGACGGTCGCCGATGATCAGCTCGCGCTGGCCACGACCGATAGGCACCATGGAGTCGACCGACTTCAGACCGGTCTGCACCGGCTGCGAAACCGACTTACGCCAGATCACGCCCGGGGCGACTTTTTCGATCTTGTCGGTCAGCTTGTTGCCGATCGGACCCTTGCCGTCGATCGGCTGGCCGAGGGCATTGACGACGCGACCGATCAGTTCCGGACCGACCGGGACTTCCAGAATGCGGCCCGTGCACTTGACGGTGTCGCCTTCCGAAATGTGTTCGTATTCACCGAGAACGACGGCACCGACGGAGTCGCGTTCGAGGTTGAGTGCCATACCGATGGTGTTGCCCGGAAACTCGAGCATTTCACCTTGCATGACATCGGCGAGGCCGTGCACACGGCAGATGCCGTCGGTCACGGAAACGACGGTGCCCTGCGTGCGGGTTTCGGCGCCCACTTCCAGATTCTGAATCTTGCTCTTGATCAGTTCGCTGATCTCGGAAGGATTCAATTGCATGAATTTCTCCTAGTTCTTGAGCGCCGAGGCCATCGCTTCGAGCTTGCCGCGCACGGAAGCATCCAGCATCTGGTCACCGACCGCCACTCTGACCCCGCCGATCAGCGCCGGATCGACTTCGACCCTGGGCTGGAGCTTGGCGCCGAAATGGACCTCAAGCTGGCTCATCAGATTTTTCAGTTGTGCATCGTCGAGCGGAAAGGCGCTGGAAACGAAAGCGTCCTTGACCCCTTCTTCCGCACTCTTGAGCTGCTCGTAGGTTTCCTGGATCTGCGTCAGGACGTCGAGGCGTTCGTTCTCGGCCAGGAGGTTGATGAAATTCACCAGATCCTGGTTGCCGGCTTCGCCGGAAAGAGACACGAAAAGCTGGGCGACCTGTCCGGCGGAAAGCTTCGGGTTGCCGATGACCTGGGTCATTTCGGCATCCTGGGCGATGGCGGCGAGCAGCTTGAGTCGATCCGACCAAGCCGCCAGCGCCTTGCTTTCCCGCGCCAGGCGGAAAACCGCCTCCGCATAGGGACGAGCGATGGTGACAGATTCAGCCATGAGCGTTACAGATCCTGTTTGATCGCGACCAGCATGTCGGCGTGCGCCTTGGCGTCGATTTCGCGGCGCAGGATCTTCTCTGCACCGGCGACGGCCAGTTCGGCAACGCGTTCACGCAGGGCTTCCTTGGCGCGAGCGGCTTCCTGCTCGATCTCGGCCTTGGCGCCGGCGACGACCTTGTCGGCCTCGACCTTGGCTTGTGCCTTGGCTTCTTCGATGATTTGCAGGGCACGCTTGTCGGCCTGGGCAAGCACCTCGGCTGCCTTCTCTTTGCCTTCGCGCAGAGAGTCAGCGGAGCGCTTGGTCGCAAGCTCGAGGTCGTGCTTGCCGCGTTCAGCGGCAGCCAGACCGTCGGCGATCTTCTTCGCGCGCTCGTCTAGCGCCTTCACAATGGGCGGCCACACGAATTTCATCGTGAACCACGCCAGAATGAAGAACACAACGAGCTGGGCGACCAGAGTTGCGTTCAGATTCACGGTAGTCTTCCCTCAGAAAGGTTGATGGGGAGAGGTCCGATTACAGCTTGAACGGGTTGGCGAAGGCGAACATCATGGCGATACCGACGCCGATCAGGAAGGCGGCATCGATCAGACCGGCGAGCAGGAACATCTTGGTCTGGAGTTCGTTCATCAGCTCGGGCTGGCGTGCGGATGCTTCAATGTACTTGCCGCCCATCAGGCCAATGCCGATACAGGCGCCGATGGCGCCCAGACCAATGATCAGACCGGCGGCCAGAGCGACAAAACCGAGAACGTGTTCCATGACTACTCCTTCAAGTTGGGTAAGGGTTAAAAACGAAACTTAAACAGCGACAAACTGGAAATCAGTGGCTTTCGTGCGCCTGACCGATGTACACCAGGGTCAGCATCATGAAGATGAAGGCCTGCAGGGCGACGATCAGGATGTGGAAGATGGCCCATGCCGTACCGGCGAGCACATGACCGATCCACAGCAGGGGCCCGGTCAGTCCGGTCGAACCGCCGTAGGCGGCGCCCATCAGCGCGATCAGCATGAATACGAGTTCGCCGGCGTACATGTTGCCGAACAGCCGCATGCCGTGCGAAACGGTCTTGGCTAGGAACTCGATCATCTGCATCAGGAAGTTGACCGGGTAGAGCAGCGGGTGGCTGCCGAACGGCGCGGTGAAGAGTTCATGCACCCAGCCGCCGAAACCCTTGATCTTGACGTTGTACCAGAGGCAGACGAGCAGCACGCCGATCGACATGCCCAGGGTGCCGTTCAGGTCGGCGGTCGGCACCACGCGCAGATAGGCGTGATGGTCGCCCTGGATCGCCTGCCAGAGATTGGGCAGCAGATCGACCGGCAGGAAGTCCATCGAGTTCATCAGGAAGATCCAGACGAAGACGGTGAGCGCCAGCGGTGCGACGAACTTGCGCGATTGCTCGCTATGCACGATGCCCTTGGCCTGGTTGTTGACCATTTCGAGGAGGATCTCGACGGCCGCCTGCATGCGCCCCGGCACGCCGGAAGTGACGCTCCGAGCGACGCGCCACATGACGAACAGGCCGAGCACGCCCATCAGGACGGAGAAAACCAGGGTATCGAGATTGATGACCGAAAAGTCGATGATCGACTTCTGGGCATGGCCCGTGCTGTTCAAATGAGCCAGGTGGTGGACGATGTACTCGCCCGCGGTAGGTGCGTTTGCTGCTGCTTCGTGACCAGTAGCCATGATCAGGACTTTTTCCAAAAAGCTAAAAAACTTGCTTGCAAGACGACCGCCAGACCGATCAGCATCGAAGGCCAATGCAGATCGGCGTACGCTTTAACGGCGACCGCCATCAATCCTATCGTCGCGGCATTCTTGACGAACTCGCCGAGGAAAAAATTCACGGGATATGAAGCACCCGACCGGTTATGCACCGATCGCAGGCGCAAGGCGAACAGAAAGTTCGGAAGCGTGCATGCAACGCCCCCCAATACTGCCGACACCGCCCCCCGCGTTCCGACGAGTAGACCAGCTATCACCGCTGTAACCAGTGTTGCGCCTATCTGCAGAAAAATCGCTCTAAACATTGGCGCAATGCGGAAAGTCTAGCCAGCCGCCGCATACAAAGAAGTCTACTATAAGAGTATTCCGATGGTAAGTCAAACGGCGTTGCAGCGCAGCATTGCAGCGTTTGAAACGCGGCCACCGCTCAGCGCAGACGCTGCAGAATCCCTTCCAGCTGGTCGAGGTCGCCGAACTCGATATGCACTTTTCCAGCGCCTTTTTTGTTGGCGCGGATTTCGACGCGCGCACCGAGCAAGTCGGCGAGTTCGTCCTGCAGGCGGACCACGTCGCGATCGGGTTTTCTCGCCTCTGCATGCGCGGGCGGTTTTAGGGCGTGCTGCACGAGACGCTCGGTCTCGCGCACGGAAAGGCCTTTCTGGACGATGCGCTGGGCAAGCTGCACCTGCAGCGCACCGGCCAGCGGCAACAAGGCGCGTGCGTGGCCCATGTCGATGGCGCCGCGCATCAGGAAATCCTGCACCGGCGGGGCGAGTTGCAGCAGGCGCAGCAGATTGGACGCGGCGGGACGCGAGCGGCCGACGGCGTCGGCGGCCTGCTGGTGCGTCATGGCGAACTCGTCGACCAGGCGCTGCAGGCCAAGCGCTTCTTCAAGCGGGTTGAGGTTCTCGCGCTGGATGTTCTCGATCAGCGCCATGGCGAGCGCGGCTTCGTCGGGAATCTCGCGGATCAGCGTCGGCACCTCGGTCAGGCCGGCGAGCTGGGCGGCGCGCCAGCGGCGCTCGCCGGCGATGATCTCGTAGCGGTCGTTGCCGAGCGGACGCACCAGAATCGGCTGCATCAGGCCCTGCGCGCGGATCGACGCGGCCAGCTCGTCGAGCGACGCCGGGTCCATCTGCGTGCGCGGCTGGTATTTTCCGGGCTGCAGCGTGCCGACCGGCAGCGCGCGCTGCTGCTCCTTCTTCTCCGCTTCGTTGCCGGCCAGCAGGGCGTCGAGCCCGCGGCCGAGACCCTTCATCTTCATGCTTCCGCTCCCTGTTCGGTGACGGCGCGCGTGACGCCGTCGCGCCGGTCCAGCATTTCCTGGGCCAGCGCAAGATAGGCCTGCGCACCGCGCGAACTGCGGTCGAAGGCGATCACCGGCTTGCCGTACGACGGCGCTTCGGCGAGACGCACGTTGCGCGGAATGATCGTGCGGTAGACCTTGTCGCCGAAGTGCCCCTCGAGTTCGCCCGAGACCTGCTGGGTGAGCGTCGAGCGTGCGTCGAACATGGTGCGCAGCAGGCCCTCGATCTCGAGCTTCGGGTTGAGGTTGCCGCGCACCTTCTTGAGCGTGGCGACGAGGTCGGTCAGCCCTTCGAGCGCGTAATACTCGCATTGCATCGGGATCATCACCGCCTCGGCGGCGGCGAGCCCGTTGACGGTCAACATGTTGAGCGCCGGCGGGCAGTCCATCAGGATGAAGTCGTAGTCGGCGCGCGCCTCGCTCAGCGCATCGCGCAGGCGATATTCGCGGTTGCCCATTTCGATCAGTTCGACCTCGGCGCCGGCCAGTTCGCGGTTGGCGGGCAGGATGTCGAAGCCGAACTCGGTGCGGATGCGCGCCTCGGCGAAGGTCGAGCGGCCGATCAGTATCTGGTACACCGTCGGCAGCGCCTCGCGCTTGAAGACGCCGCAGCCTGTCGTCGCGTTGCCCTGCGGGTCGAGGTCGATCATCAGCACGCGCTGGTCGAGCGCGGCGAGACAGGCCGACAGGTTCACCGCGGTCGTCGTCTTGCCGACCCCGCCCTTCTGGTTGGTTACCGCCAGTATCTTTGCCAACTCAATCCTCCCCGCGACGCGCTGCGTCGGTCTTTCGCAAAACGACCAGATGACGTTCGCCCTCGACGCCGGGCACGGCCAGCCGATGCACCGCGTCGACCGCGACGGCCTCCGGCAGGCGCGCGATCTCGTCGTCCGGGCGCACGCCCTTGAGCGCCAGCCAGCGCCCGTCCGCTTTCAGCAGTTCAGCGGACAGCGTGACGAAATCGGCCAGCTCGGAAAAGGCGCGCGAGACGATGCCGGCGAATTTTTCCGGCGGCCGGTAGTGCTCGACCCGCCCGCAGTGTACGGCAACATTCTTCAGTTCGAGCTCGATCGCGGCCTGCTGCAGGAACGCCGTCTTCTTCGAATTGCTGTCGAGCAGCGTGACGGCGAGGTCGGGGCGCGCGATGGCCAGCGGAATCCCCGGCTGGCCGCCGCCGCTGCCGACGTCGAGCAGCGAATCCTGCGTGACGTAGGGCAACACCGCGAGCGAATCGAGCAGATGATGGCTAACGGCTTTTGCCGGATCGCGCAGCGCGGTCAGCGCGAAGGTCTTGTTCCATTTCTGGAGCAGCGCGACGTAGGCGAGCAGCTTGCGCTGCGCGGCGTCCGGCAGGGCGATGCCGAGCGTCTCCAGCCCGCGTTCGAGTTGCTGCGCCTGATCCATCAGCGCGGCTTCCTTGCCGCGGCCAGTTCGCCGCGCTTGAGGTAGATCAGCAGCATCGAGATCGCCGCCGGCGTCACGCCCTGGATGCGCGACGCCTGGCCGAGCGTCTGCGGGCGGTGCTGGGCGAGCTTCTGCTGCACTTCCTTGGAGAGGCCACCGACCTGCGCGAAATCGAAATCGACCGGCAGCGGCGTTTCCTCGCTGGCCAGATTCTTCGCCACCTCGCCCTGCTGGCGGTCGATGTAGCCCTGGTACTTGGCCTGGATCTCGACCTGCTCGATGACCTGCGGATCGCGGAGGCCGGCGTCGGCGCTCGTCTCGCCGAGCGGCAGCGTCATCAGCGTCGCGTAATCGACGTCGGGCCGGCGAAGCAGGTCGTGCAGCGTGTATTCGCGCTCAATCGGCTTGCCGAGCACGCGGGCGACTTCGGCGGGAGCGACTTTCCCGGGATGCACCCAGGTCGACTTCAGGCGCTCCTGTTCGCGCGCGATCGCCTCGCGTTTCTCGCAGAAGGCCGCCCAGCGCGCGTCGTCGACGAGACCGAGATGGCGCCCGTGTTCGGTCAAACGCATGTCGGCGTTGTCCTCGCGCAGCGACAGGCGGTATTCAGCGCGGCTGGTGAACATGCGGTAGGGCTCGGAGACGCCGCGCGTGATCAGGTCGTCGACGAGCACGCCGAGGTAGGCCTCGTCGCGGCGCGGCGACCAGCTCTCGCGCTCGCGCGCCTGCAGCGCGGCGTTGGCGCCGGCGAGCAGGCCCTGCGCGGCGGCTTCCTCGTAGCCGGTGGTGCCGTTGATCTGGCCGGCGAAGAAGAGGCCGCCGATGGCTTTCGTCTCGAACGTGTCCTTCAGTCCGCGCGGGTCGAAGTAGTCGTACTCGATGGCGTAGCCGGGGCGCAGGATGTGGCAGTTCTCCATGCCGCGGATCGAGCGCACGATGGCCAGCTGCACGTCGAAGGGCAGGCTCGTCGAAATCCCGTTCGGGTAGATCTCGTGCGTCGTCAGGCCTTCCGGTTCAAGGAAGACGTTGTGGCTGTCCTTCGCCGCGAAGCGGTGGATCTTGTCCTCGATCGACGGGCAGTAGCGCGGCCCGACGCCCTCGATGACGCCGGTGTACATCGGCGAGCGGTCGAGGTTGGCGCGGATCAGGTCGTGCGTGCGCGCGTTGGTGGCGGTGATCCAGCACGGCAGCTGGCGCGGATGCCGCGCCGCGTTGCCGAGGAAGGAGAAGACGGGCAGCGGGTCGTCCGAGTGCTGCTCCTCCATCACCGAGAAGTCGATCGTCTTGCCGTCGAGGCGCGGCGGCGTGCCGGTCTTCAGGCGCCCGACCGGCAGCTGCAGTTCGCGCAGGCGCGCGGCGAGCGAGACCGAGGGCGGATCGCCCATGCGCCCGCCGGTGTAGTTGTCGAGACCGACGTGGATCAAGCCGTTGAGGAAGGTGCCCGCGGTGAGCACGACGGCGCGCGCCTCGAAGCGCACGCCGAGCTGCGTCACCGCGCCGACGACGCGGTCGCCGTCGACGATCAGGTCGTCGCAGGCCTGCGCGAACAGCGTCAGGTTGGGCTGGTTCTCGAGGCGGGTACGGATCGCCTGCCGGTAGAGCACGCGGTCGGCCTGCGCGCGCGTCGCGCGCACGGCCGGGCCTTTGCTCGAATTGAGGATGCGGAACTGGATACCCGACTCGTCGGTGGCCGCCGCCATGGCGCCGCCCAGCGCATCGACTTCCTTGACCAGATGTCCCTTGCCGATGCCGCCGATCGACGGGTTGCAGCTCATCGCGCCCAGCGTTTCGAGGTTGTGCGTGAGAAGCAACGTGCGCGCGCCGATGCGCGCGCTGGCGAGCGCCGCTTCGGTACCGGCATGGCCGCCGCCGACGACGATCACATCGAAACGTTCGGGATACTGCATGGGGAATAGGAATCCGGGAGCCAGGGAAATCCGCCGGGGACGGCGGGAAGGCTCCGGATTTTACGCCAGTCGGCTGAAAAATAACAGGTTTCCGCCCGCCTTCCGCCCTGCCGCCGGGCTCTCGGCGAGGCGCCCGGCGAAGCCCGCCGACACCGTCCCGCTCAGCCCGCCACGCCGCGTGCGCGAAAGTCGCCGACGGCGGCACCGAGGTCGGCCATCAGCGCATCGAGACGGCGCGTCGCGGTGGCGATCGCTTCCGTTTCGCCGCCCAGCATGTGCGTCGCCTGCCCCATCCGCCGGATGTCGTCGGCGAAGCGGGCGATCGCCGTGCGCTGCGACTCGCCCGACGCCGCCAGTTCGCCCATCGTCTGCCCGAGCCGCTCGGCGCCGCCGATGATCGTCACCAGCTGTGCCTGCGCCAGTTGCGCATTGCCGCAACCGCCCCGCATCGACTCGGTGCCGCTGCGCATGGCGCCGATCGCCTCCTGCGTGCCGCTGACGATGAGGCCGATCCTGCTTTCGATGTCGCCGGTCGCCTCCTGCGTGCGCTCGGCCAGACGACGCACCTCGTCGGCCACCACGGCGAAGCCGCGTCCCTGCTCGCCGGCGCGCGCCGCCTCGATCGCCGCGTTGAGGGCCAGCAGATTGGTCTGCCCGGCGACGTCGCGAATCAGCTGCACGATGGCGGTCACTTCGCTGCTGCGCGCGCCGAGTTCTTCGAGGCGCTGCGCGGCGACGTCGATCGCCTCGCCGGCCCCGTTCAGCTTGGCCACCGCCTGGTCCATGACGGCGCCGCCGCTCGCCGCCTGCCCGCCGGCCTCGCGCACGGCCTGCGCCGCGCGTCCTGAGTGCTCGGCGTTGTGCGTCGCTTCGCCGATCATCCGGTCGGCCGTCGCGCTCATCGCGTCGGCCCGCCCGCGCTGCTCGTGCATGGTGCTCGCCATCAGCGCGACGCTGCGCGCGATGCCGCCGCTTTCTTGCGCCGCGCCGGTGATCGAATCGGTCACCCGGCGCAGCATCTCGGCCGTGCGCTGCGCCGCCGCCTCGGCCTCTGCGCGCGCCGCGTCGAGGCGGGCGAAGCCGCTGCTCTTGGCCCGTTCGAAGGCGAGCGCGATGACCAGCACGACGAGCGTCAGGCCGGCCAGCGCCTTGGCCTGCAACTGGCCGTGCAGGCTGGCCGGGATCGGCGACGGCGGCAGCGCGCCGCGGCCGTCGACGGCGGCGAAGACGCCGATCGCCGCGAAGGTGAGCGCAGACCAGAAATAGCCCGAGCGGCGGCCGCCGACGAAAATCGCGGCGACCGGGACCGAGACGAACCACATCACGCTGGTCGACAGGATGCCGCCGTTCACGTAGACCATCCACGTCACCATGCCGAACATGCAGGCGGTGACGAATTCGGCGGCGAAGCGGACGCTGCCGGAGAAGCGCAGGAGCGGCGGACCGAGCAGGAGGCCGGCGCTGCCGAGCAGGATGCCCTGCCCCATCGCGGCGTGGCCGAGCTTGAAGTAAGAAACCGCGAACAGCGGTGCGACGACGCCGGCCAGCAGGGCGACGTTGACCACGGTGCGGGCGCGGACGAGGGCATCCTGGCTATGGCGGATGCCGGCCGGAATGAACCATTCCAGCAAGGTGGCGAACTGCATTTGACTGTCTCCATGCCCAGCCGTCGCGGTCGGGACCGTCGTTCCGGAAGGGCTTATCGTGAAGGTAAGGCGCAGGGAAATATAAAACGATCGTTTGAATATTGCAATCGATTAGCCGAAATCCCCGCCTGGCGCGCCTTTCCGCGCATTTGGCGCTTGCCGGAAAGGCGCGCTGTGCGTTAACTTCCACGCCATGGGAACCCACGACTCCACCGAAGAACTGCTGCTCAAGCTCAGCAAGGAACTGCCGCGTAAACGCGTCCTGATCGTCGACCGCCATCCGCACGCGCGCAACTCCTTGCGCATGATGCTCTCCACGCTCAACATCACCGCCGTGCACGGCGCCGGCACCTCCGCCGAAGTCCTGCGCCAGATCGGCGCGGCGCACTTCGACATCGTCCTCTCCGACTACCTGCTCGACGACGGGCGCGACAGCCAGCAGCTGCTCGAGGAACTGCGCCAGCAGCGCCTGCTATCGCTGGCCGCGGTGTTCATGGTGATCACCGGCGAGCGCTCCTACCGCAACGTCGTCTCGCTCGCCGAACTCGCGCCGGACGACTACCTGATCAAGCCGTTCACCGCCGATCAGCTGCAGTCGCGCCTGCTCAAGGCGGTCTACAAGAAACACTTCTTCGCCCGCGTTTTCGAGCATCTCGACAACGGTGCCTACGGCGACGCCCTGGCGGCCTGCGAAGGACTGCTCGCGCGCGCCGGCGGCTTCGCCAGCGAAGCGACGCGCTTCAAGGGCGAGATTCTCAACACGCTCGGGCGCTACGACGAAGCGCAGGCGGTCTACCAGCAGGTGCTCGCGCAGCGCCCGGCGCCGTGGGCGCGCATGGGCCTCGCCGTGGCGCTACGCGGGCTGGAGAAGCTGGCCGATGCGGAAACGCTCGGGCTGGCGATCGTCCAGGATTACCCGGAGTTTCTCGCCGCCTACGACTTCGTCGCCGGCGTGCGCGAGGAAATGGGCAAGCTCGCCGAGGCGCAGGAAGTCCTGCTGCAGGCGGCGACGATTTCTCCGAACAATTCGCTGCGGCAGCGCATGGTCGGCGACGTCGCCGCGCGCAACAACGACATGGAGGCCGCCGAGCGCGCCTACGGCAAGGTGCTCGAGCGCCATCGCGGCTCCAGCCTGAAGAACATCGACGACTACACGAATCTGTCGCGCATCATGCTCGACCGCGGGCACGCGGCCGGCGCCCGCGTCGTCGCGCAGCAACTGCGGCGCGACCTGCGCGGCAGCAAGCAAGGCGAATTCGCGGCGCTCGTCACCGAAAGCCTGTGCGCCGAAAAGGAAGGCGAGCCGGCCAAGGCCAAGGCCGCGCTGGCCAAGGCCCTGACCCTGCACGAAGCGCTGCTCGGCGAAGCCGGCGAGCAGGGGCTGTCGCAGAAGCTCACGGTCGACCTCGCCGAGGCCTGCCTGGCGACCGGCGACGAGGCGCGCGCGCAGGACATCCTGCGCAAGGTGGCGGCGGAGAACCACGAGAATCGCGCGATGATCGCGCAGATCGAGGGCGTCTTCGCCAAGACCGGCAAGGAGGAAAGCGGCCAGGCGATGCTTGCGCAGGTCGGCCGCGAGATCGTCGAACTCAACAACCGCGGTGTGCTGGCGGCGCGCAGCGGCGACGTCGAAGGCTCGGTGCAGATGCTGATCGAGGCGGCCGAGCGCGTGCCCAACCTGCAGTTCCTGGTCAACGCCAGCAAGGCCATCTTCACGCTGCTCGAACGCCAGGGCTGGAACGAGACGATGGCCGAACGCGGCCTGCGCTACCTGCAGCTGGCGCAGGCCAAGGATCTACGCAATCCGAAGGTGATTTCGGCGCGCGAGCTGTACCAGCAGACGGCGCGCAAGTACGGCATCGAGATCGTGCCGATCCGGGCGCCGCACGGCGAACGCTAGGACGCGTCGTCCCGGAATGCGGCGGCCCGCCGGTGCCCGGATTTACCGATTCGGGGATTCACCGGTTTGCGGCCGGACGCCGGACCCGAAGCGCGCAGTTCAGCGCGCGGCCGCGCCGCCTTTGCCGCCCAGCCCCAGATAGCTTTCGATGACGCGCGGATCGCTGGCGAGTTCGGCGCTCGGCCCTTCGAGCGAGACTTCGCCGGTCTCCAGCACGTAGCCGTAGTCGGCCACCTGCAGCGCGGCGCGCGCGTTCTGCTCGACGAGCAGGATGGCGACGCCGGTCTTCTTGAGTTCGGCGACGATGCGGAAGATTTCCTTGATGATCAGCGGCGCGAGGCCGAGGCTGGGCTCGTCGAGCATCAGGAGCTTCGGCTTGGCCATCAGCGCGCGGCCCATGGCCAGCATCTGGCGCTCGCCGCCGGAGAGGGTTCCGGCCAGCTGCTCGCGCCGCTCGGCGAGGCGCGGGAAGATCTCGAAGACCTGATCCATCGTCTCCAGCTCGTCGCGGTGACCGCCGCGGTAGCGGTCGAAGGCGCCGAGCAGCAGGTTGTCCTCGACGCTCATCTCGCCGAACAGCTCGCGCTTCTCGGGCACCAGCGTCATGCCCTGGCGCACCAGCTGCTCGACCTGGCGCTCGGCGCCCTGCCGCTCGCCGAGATAGACGATCTCGCCCTGCGCCGGCAGCAGGCCCATCAGCGCCGCGAGCAGCGTCGTCTTGCCGGCGCCGTTCGGGCCGATCACGGTGACGATCTCGCCGCGCCGGATCTTCAGATCGATGTGGTGCAGGGCCTCGACCTTGCCGTAGCTCACCGAGAGGTCGCGCACGTCGAGGACGACGGGCCGGGTGCCGCGTTCCCGCTCGGCGCTGGATTCGTTGCTCGCGTTCATTGCATTCATCGCCGTCATTCCACACCGCCGAGATAGGCTTCGAGCACCGCCGGGTTGCGCTGCACTTCCTCGGGCAGGCCCTCGGCCAGCTTTTCGCCGAATTCCATGACCACCACGCGGTCGGCCAGCCCCATCACGAAATCCATGTCGTGCTCGACGAGCAGGATCGCCATGCCGTCGTCGCGCAGGCGGCGCAGCAGGTCGCCGAGCGCCTGCTTCTCCAGGTAGCGCAGACCGGCCGCCGGTTCGTCGAGCAGCAGCAGACAGGGGTCGGCGGCCAGCGCGCGGGCGATCTCGACGATACGCTGCTTGCCGAGCGGCAGGTTGCCGGCGGCGTCGTACATGTGCTCGGCGAGACCGCAGCGTTCGATCTGCAGCGCCGCCTCGTGCAGCAGGCGCGCCTCCTCGACGCGTTCGGTGCGCAGCGCGGCGTGCACGAAGTTGCGCTGTCCGCGCAGATGCGCGCCGATCGCCACGTTCTCGAGCACGCTCATGGTCGGCAGCAAGCGCACGTGCTGGAAGGTGCGGCTCATGCCGCGCCGGGCGATGTCGCGCGCGGCGAGCGTTTCAATGCGTTCGCCGCGGAAGCTCACGGCGCCGGACGTGACCGGGTCGACGCCGGAAATGCCGTTGAACATGGTGCTCTTGCCGGCGCCGTTCGGCCCGATCAGCGCCATCACTTCGCCTGCCCGCACCGAGAGGTTCATCGCGTTGTTGGCCACCAGTCCGCCAAAGCGCTTGGTCGCATCGCGCACCTCGAGCACGACGCTGCCGCGCTCGGGCAGGCTGCGCCGCGGCAGCGGCTCGGCGTCGGCGACGCGCGGACGCGCGTTCTGCGCCGGGAAAAGGCGCAGGACGATTGGCCACAGGCCTTCGCGCGCGCGGTGCAGGACGAAGATCATGAGCAGGCCGAAGACGATCACCTCGAAGTTGCCGCTCTGCCCGAACACGCGCGGCAGCCAGTCCTGCAACCACTGCTTGAGGATGGTGATCAGGCCGGCGCCGAGGATGGCGCCCCAGACGTGGGCGACGCCGCCGATGACGGCCATGAACAGGTATTCGATGCCCTGCGCGATGGCGAAGGGCGTCGGGTTCACGAAGCGCTGCAGGTGCGCGTAGAGCCAGCCCGAAAGGCAGGCGTAGAGCGCCGCGACGGTGAAGATGACGATCTTCGAGCGCGGCGTGTTGACGCCCATCGCCTCGGCCATCAGCGTGCCGCCCTTGAGCGCGCGGATGGCGCGCCCTTCGCGCGAATCGAGCAGGTTGCGCGTGGCCAGCACGATGACCAGGAGCACGGCCCAGATCAGGTAGTAGAACTCGCGCCCCGACTTCAGTTCGAAGCCGAACAGCGACAGCGCCGGGACGCCGGTGATGCCGGTGTGGCCGCCGAGGAAGTCGACGTTGCCGAACAGGAAGTAGAGGCTGATGCCCCAGGCGATGGTGCCGAGCGGCAGGTAATGGCCGCCCATGCGCAGCGTGATGGACCCGAGGAAGAGCGCGACGGCGGCGGTGATCGCGAGGCCGGCGAGCAGCGTCAGCCAGGGCGAAACGCCGTGCACGGTCGTCAGGTAGGCGGTGGTGTAGGCGCCGAGGCCGACGAAGGCGGCCTGCCCGAACGATGTCAGGCCGCCGACGCCGGTCAGCAGGACGAGGCCGAGCGCGACGATGGCGTAGAGCCCGATGTAGTTGAGCAGGGTGACGTAGAACTCGGGCAGCAGCAGCGGGCCGACGGCGAGCGCGGCGATGAAGGCGAGCAGGAATTTCATGCGGATCATTCCTCTTCCTCCACATGGCGCGTCGTCAGCGAACGCCAGAGCAGCACCGGAATGATCATGGTGAACACGATGACTTCCTTGTAGGCGCTCGCCCAGAAGGAGGAATAGGCTTCGAGCAGGCCGACCAGCACGGCGCCGGCGGCGGCCACCGGGTAGCTGGCGAGGCCGCCGACGATGGCGCCGACGAAGCCCTTGAGGCCGATCAGGAAGCCCGAATCGTAGTAGATCGTCGTGATCGGCGAGATCAGCACGCCGGAGAAGGCGCCGATCAGCGTCGCCAGCGTGAACGAGAGCTTGCCGGCCATGGTCGCCGAGATGCCCATCAGGCGCGCGCCGGTGCGGTTCATCGCGGTGGCGCGCAGCGCCTTGCCGTAGATCGTGCGTTCGAAGAAGAAGTAGAGGGCGACGATGAGCACCGCGCTGGCGACCACGACGAGCACCGTCTGGCCCTGCAGCAGCGCGTCGCCGATCTCGAAACTCATGTCGGTGAAGGCCGGCGTGCGCGACCCCTCGGCGCCGAAGAAGAGCAGGCCGAGGCCGATCAGCGTGACGTGCACGGCGATCGAGACGATCAGCAGGACGAGCACCGAGGCTTCGGCGATCGGCTGGAAGGCGAGGCGGTAGACCATCGGCCCGAGCGGCACGACGAGCATCAGCGCGAGCACGACCTGCACGGCCAGCGGCAGCGTCGCCGGCGGAATGGCGAACAGGATGCCGCCAAGCAGCAGCGGAATGCCGCAGTTGAGCAGCAGGATCGACGGGATGCGTCGCATCTGGCGCGTGCGCAGGGCCAGCGCGATCTCGACGAGGGCGACGGCGGCGCCGAGACCGAGCAGCAGCCAGAGCGTTCCCGGCAGCTTGCCGGCCTGCAGGCTGGCGAGGGTCAGCGCGCCGTAGGCGACGAACTCGCCCTGCGGGATGAAAATCACGCGCGTGACGGCGAACACCAGCACCAGGGCGAGCGCCAGCAGCGCATAGATGGCGCCGTTGGTGATGCCGTCCTGGCCGAGCAGCAATGCGATCTGCAAATCCATGAAACGCTATCCAGATTCTTACGGAAAAACCCGTGCAACAAACAAGCGCGCCGGGACATGCCCGGCGCGCCGAAGGGGAAAGCGGCTTACTTCACCAGCTTCCAGCTGCCGCCCTCGATCTTCGCCATGACGCGGGCGCGCTGGTCGAAGCCCTGGTGATCCTGCGCCGAGAGATTGAACACGCCGTGCGCGGCGGGCAGGTTCTGCGTCGTTTCGATGGCGTCGCGCAGCGCCTTGCGGAACTCCTTGCTGCCCGGCTGCGCCTTCTTCAGGGCCTGCGGAATAGCGTGGTTGATCAGCAGGCCGGCGTCCCAGGCGTGGCCGCCGAAGGCGCTGACGCTGCCCTTGCCGTGCGCGGTCTCGTACTTGCTCACGTAGTCGAGCGCGACCTTCTTGTTCGGATAGCTGTCCGGCAGCTGGGCGGCGACCATCATCGGACCAACCGGCAGCAGCGCGCCTTCGACGTCCTTGCCGCCGACGCGCAGGAAGTCGGCGTTGGCGACGCCGTGCGTCTGGAAGATGACGCCCTTGTAGCCCTTTTCCTTGAGCGACTTCTGCGGCAGCACGGCCGGCGTGCCGGCGGCGCCGATCAGCACGGCATCCGGCTTGGCGGCGATCATCTTGAGGATCTGGCCGGTCACCGAGGTGTCGTTGCGCTGATAGCGCTCGCTGGCGACGATGCGGATCTTGCGCGCTTCGGCGATCTTGGCGAATTCCTTGTACCAGCCTTCGCCGTAGGCGTCGGCGAAGCCGATGAAGGCGATGCTCTGCAGGTTGTGGCTGGTCATGTACTCGACGATGGCGGTCGCCATGTGCGCGTCGTTCTGCGCGGTCTTGAAGACCCAGTAGCGCTTGGCGTCCATCGGTTCGACGACGATCGCCGAGCCGGCCAGCGAGATCATCGGCGTTTCGTTTTCGGCGGCGACGTCCATCATCGCCAGCGAATTCGGCGTCGTCGTCGAGCCAACCACGAGGTCGACCTTGTTTTCGGAGATCAGCTTCTTGATGTTCTTGGTCGCGGCGGTCGGGTCGGTCGCGTCGTCGAGAACGATGTAATTGACCTTCTGGCCGGCGACGGTCTGCGGCAGCAGCGCGAAGGTGTTCTTTTCCGGAATCCCGAGCGACGCCGCCGGGCCCGTGGCCGAAACCGAGACGCCGATGTTGATATCGGCGAGCGCCGTACTGGCGGCGGTGGCGGCGACAGCGGAAATCAGTGCGGCGACGAGCGTTCTACGGAAAGGTTTGGGCATCGCGGTTCTCCGGTTTCGTTGGTTCGAGCAAACGGGGGATGATACCAAAAGCGCGCGAATTTCCCCGGCCCATATCGGGCGGCGGCGCCCGCCGGGCCGGGGAAAGCGGTCTTACTGGACGAGTTTCCAGGCGCCGCCCTCGATCCGGACCATGACGCGGGCGCGCTGGTCGAAGCCGAGATGGTCCTGTGCGGAGAGGTTGAAGACGCCGTGCGCGCCGGTCAGTTCGCGCGTTTCCTCCAGCGCGTCGCGTAGCGCCTTGCGGAATTCGGCGCTGCCCGGTTGCGCCTTCTTGAGCGCTTCGGGAATCGCGTTGGCGAGCAGCTTGCCGGCGTCCCAGGCGTGCGCGCCGAAGGCGGAAACGCTGCCCTTGCCGTGCGCGGTTTCGTACTTGCCCACGTAGTCGAGCGCCGCCTTCTTGATCGGATTGGCGTCCGCCAGCTGGGCGGCGACGAGCACCGGCCCGGCGGGCAGGAAGGTGCCTTCGCAATCCTTGCCGCAGATGCGCAGGAAATCGCCGTTGGCGACGCCGTGCGTCTGGTACATCGCGCCCTTGTAGCCCTTTTCGCGCAGCGATTTCTGCGGCAGCGCGGCCGGCGTGCCGGCGGCGCCGATCAGCACGGCGTCGGGCCGCGCGGCGAGCACCTTGAGCACCTGCCCGGTGACCGAGGTGTCGGTGCGGTTGTAACGCTCGTTGGCGACGATCTTCAGCTTGCGCACTTCGGCGATCTTGGCGAACTCGTTCCACCAGCCTTCGCCGTAGGCGTCGGCAAAACCGACGTAGGCGACCGTCTTCACGTTGTTGCTGGTCATGTGCTCGACGATGGCGGTGGCCATCTGCGCATCGTTCTGCGGCGTCTTGAAGACCCACTGGCGCTTGGCGTCCATCGGCTCGACGATGCGCGCCGAGGCGGCCAGCGAGATCATCGGCGTCTCGGCCTCGGCGGCGATGTCGATCATCGCCAGCGAATTCGGCGTGATCGTCGAACCGACGATGACATCCACCTTGTTCTCGGCGATCAGCTTGCGCGTGTTCTTGACCGCGGTCGTCGTGTCCGAACCGTCGTCGAGAACGATGTAATTGACCTTCTGCCCGGCGACGGTTTGCGGCAGCAGCGCGAAGGTGTTCTTTTCCGGAATCCCGAGCGACGCCGCCGGGCCCGTGGCCGAAAGCGTCACGCCTACATTGATGTCGGCGTGCGCGGGCAGGCCGCCGCCCAGCGCGCCGAGTGCCGATAGTCCGGCCAGTGCTGCCTTGAATTTCATAGGGTCTCCTCCTGCTTTTTTATGGAATTCGCCGAAACGTACCCAGAAAGGCCATTTCCAGCGAATGGGCATTGTGCGACGAGGAGACGCCAAGGACAAGGTCCTGCCGGGCTCAGGCGAATGTATCCCAGGCGAATTTAAGGATCAGCGCGCTGACCACGAAGAGGAAGATCTTGCGTACGAAGGCGCTGCCGTGACGCAATGCGAGATGGGTGCCGACCACCGAGCCGCCGACGTTGCACAGCGCCATGGCGACGGCCAGCACGGGCAGCAAGTAACCGTTCGGGATGAAAAAGCTGAGCGCCGCAAGGTTGGTCGCGACGTTGACCACCTTCGACGCCGCCGACGCATGCAGGAAGTCGAAGCCGAAGAAGCGGATGAACAGGAAGATCAGGAAGCTGCCGGTTCCCGGCCCGAAGAAGCCGTCGTAGAAGCCGATCGCGCCGCCGAGCAGGAGGGCGTAAACAAGTTCGCGGTTGCCGGCGTGCTGCGGCCGGTGAATGGCGCCGAAATCCTTGCGCCAGAAGGTGTAGGCGGCCGCACCGACGAGCATGACGAGAATCAGCGGCCGCAGCAGTTCGCGCGGCAGCCAGGCCACCGCCATGGCGCCCAGGTAGGAACATGCGAAGGCCGCGAAGGCCGCCGGCAAGGTCGTGCGCCAGGGCATTTCGACGCGCCGCGCGTAGCGCCAGGCCGCATTCATCGTGCCGAACACGCTGGCGAACTTGTTGGTGCCGAACACCGTGGCGGGAAGCTCTCGCGGTAAGGAGGTGAACAGCGCGGGGATCTGGATCAGTCCACCGCCGCCGACCACGGCATCGATGAATCCGGCGCAGAACGCCGCTAGGGCGAGGATGGGAAGCAGGTCCAGATTGGCAATTTCCGCAGTCATTGCAGCCTGCTTCGGGTGTTTATAGGGTTCATATATATAACAACGATAAAGATAAAGTAACGGTCAATTCTGTGGATAAGTAGTTTTTGTCTAAATAATTCAGTTGGTTGATTAGTGTTTTCGAGCCTAAGTAAACCCTGTATCGATCTGTGGATGGAATTGGATAAGTTATCCACAGGTGGATATCCGGAGGAATGTCCACTTATTACCCACAGGGTACACGGCGAGTTATACAGACGGTTTTTTGCCGCCGGCGTTCCTTGCGCAACGTAGTTCAACGCACCGGTTCGGGGTGCGTTTTACTCCACTTTGGTGCGCCGCGCAAAAACAGTGCCGGCAAATACGCAGTGCAGCAAAGCCGGAGGGCGGAGTCATGTCTTGGTACGCGTCTTGCGTTTCCATCGTTAAAAATCAGCCGCATCGCCCGGACCGAAAAAATCGGGCTCGTCGATCCGGGCGAATCGAACGAAAAGGGAGCCGCGCCATGCTGAAGAGCCAGTCGATGAATCTGTCCGCCGTCGAGCGCGCCTGGCTGCCGTGGCTCGGGAAAACCGGCAAGCTCGCGCTGGGCTGGAGCACCTTTCTCAACCGGGCGCGCTACCCGGCCCTGGAAAAGGCGTTCGAGGGTTTCGCGGCGACCCGCGTCGGTCTTCTGCAATCGTGGGCGGAGCAGGTCTGGAGCCTGCTCGACGGAATCGCTGCCGAGATCGAACACGATTTTCCGCAGGTGCCGCGCGCCCTCCTCCAGGCGCGTTGCGCATCCCTGCGCGACGCGTCGGAACTGTTCGTAATCGATAGCACCGGCCTCGTGCTGGCGTCGAGCCATGCCGCGCGCGACGGCGCCAGCCAGAGCACGGCTGCGGTCGCGGCCGGACTGCGCGGGCGCTTCCTGCACGGCCCTTACGCCGACCCGGCGACGGCCAGCCTGCCGGCGAGCAGCTCGCGTTTCCACGACGCGGTGACGCTGATGTTCTATCGCCCGCTGACCGTCGCCGGCCAGCCGGTCGGTGCGCTCTGCGCGCGCGTGCCGAACGACGTGGTCGGCGATCTGATCCAGCGCGAGGCGGGGCACATCTTCCACGAATCCGGCGACAACTACCTGTTCATGGCGGAATCGCGCTTCGATCCGGCGATCCGGCCGGGAGCGGCGCTCTCACGCTCGCGTTTCGAGGACAGCACCTTCTCGCTCGGCGACAACCTCAAGCAAGGCGTGCGTACCCCTTACGGCGTCGTGCGCGTCGCGCAGCACACCGAGCTCGAACTGGTGTTCAACGATCCGGCGACCGGCCAGCTGCATGCCGGCGTGCGCGAAACGATTCGCAAGGGCGACAACCTATTCGTCACCTATCCCGGCTACGCGGACTACCGCCACATCCCGGTGATCGGCAAGGGGACGACCTTCCGCATGCCCGGCTCGCCGGACGTCTGGGGAATGATGTGCGAGGCCGATCTCGAAGAGGTGTATCGCTATCGCGGCATCGCCTATCGCCTGAGCCGCATCTACGCCGCGGTGGTCGTCGGCGCCTGGGCGGCGAGCATGGGGTTGCAGGCGCTGTTCGATTTTCCGATGCTGATCGAGGCCGTGCTTCAGCTCGCTCTGACCTTCGTTGGCGGCTCGCTTTTCTACCGTTTCGGCATCCGTCCGCTGGTCGAACGGCTACGCGGCACGGCCGCCGTGCTGCGCACGATCGCCGAGGGCGGCGGCGACCTTTCGCTGCGGTTGCCGCGCACTGAGGGCTACAGCGACGAAGTGGCGGTGATCGCGCAGTGGCTGAACAGCACGGTGGACAATCTCGAACAGATCATTCGCCAGGTGATCGCGACCAGCCAGGAAATCGGCGTCGCCAACACGACGCTGCAGGACAAGAGCCGGCAGAGCGGGAGCGCGGCGCAACGCATGCACGACACGTTGCGCACGACGCTCGATTCGATCCGCCGGCAGATCGGCGAAATCGACGCGGCGGGCAGCGACGTCGAAGCCATGCGGCGCGCGGTGCAGGCCGCCGGCAAGGAAGCGCGCGAGCATCTGGCGCTGGTGCAGGCGCGCAGCGCGGGAATCCGCAGCTCGGTCGGAGCGGCGACGCACACGATCCGCGAACTGAACGCGCGGACGCTGGAAATCGGCCGCATCGTCACGGTGATCAACGAGATTGCCGCGCAGACCAATCTGCTCGCGCTCAACGCCGCGATCGAGGCGGCGCGCGCCGGCGAGGCCGGCCGGGGGTTTGCCGTCGTCGCCGACGAAGTGCGCAAACTGGCCGACCGCACGGCGCGCTCGACGGTGGAAATCGGCGACATGATCGGCGCCGTGCAGGCGCACGCCGAAACGGCGGTGAGCACGATGGACGGCGGCATGCACAGTCTCGAAGAGGGATTGCAGCTGGCGGCCGAGGCGGCGAGCGACAAGCGCGAAATTCAGGAAATCCAGCTGCGCCTGTTCACCAAGATCGACGAACTGGCGATCGCCGCGCACGCCAACGGCGAACGGGTCGAGACGATGGCGCAGTCGGCCGATCTGGTCGGCGGCGCGATCGCCGACGCCAGCCGCAGCGCGCAGATGACCAGCGTTTCCGTGCAGACCCTGCACCGCCTGATGGGACGCTTCAAGGTCGCCGGCTGAATGCTGCCGGCGGAGGGCGGCGCGCCCTCCGCCGCGCCTGCTTCTTCATTTCTTCATTTCGTCCTTCTCCATCTCCTTGCCCATTTCCTTCCCCGCGGCGTCCTTCTTCATCGCGTCCTTGTGCATCTTGCTTTCCTTCTTGTGCGCGGGCTTCTTCATCCCGTCCGTCTTCATTTCGTCCTTGCCCATCGCATCCTTCTTCATGGCGTCGTCGGCGGTTGCCGCGCCGCCGCTCAGCATCAGGCACAGCGTGAGCGCACTCAGCAGTAGGGTTTTCATTGCAAGCTCCTTCATGGGGTCGGGGAAGAGGGAACGCCTTCGTCCGGCGATGGCGTCCGCAGCCCGCGCTGTTGTTCATCTTTTCGTCGTCATGTCGCCGGGCCGCATCTCAATCTAGGTCATGGCCGGGACCTTGCCAAGGCGGGAGCGCCGCCGCGCCTGCAAGCGCGGCGCCTTTCAATTCCGCCGCCAACTGCTAGATTGATTCATCAGCCCGCATCGGCAACGAGGAGGTGTGTCGATGTCTCCGTCCGCAAGCCGCCTTGCCCGTGCCCCGCTCGTACATCCGCTGGCGGTGCGCGTCACGCACTGGATCAACGCGCTGGCCGTTCTGGTCATGGTGCTGAGCGGCTGGCGCATCTACAACGCGTCGCCGATCTTCGCCTTCAAGTTTCCCGCGGCGCTGACGCTCGGCGGCTGGCTGGGCGGCGCCCTGCAGTGGCATTTCGCCGCGATGTGGCTGCTTGTCGGCAACGGGATCGTCTATCTGCTGTACGGCGTTTTTTCCGGACATTACCGCGACGATTTCCTGCCCGTCCGCCTCGCCGCCCTGCGCCGCGAACTGGGCAATGCACTGCACGGCCGCCTGTCGCACCGGCTCGGCGTCTATAACCCGGTGCAGCGTCTGGCGTATCTCGGCGTCATCGCGCTGATCGCGCTCGTCGTCCTGTCCGGGCTGGCGATCTGGAAGCCCGTCCAGTTCCAGGCGCTGGCCGCGCTGATGGGCGGTTTTGCCGGCGCGCGGGTGGTGCATTTCGCGGCGATGGCAGCGCTCGTGCTGTTCGTGGTCGGCCATGTGGCGATGGTCTTGCTGGTGCCGAGCACCTTCCTGCCGATGCTGACCGGGCGCGCCGGCAAAGCCGAACGGGAGGAAGTATGAAGCGTCTGCCGACCGTGCCTCCCTGGCGGACCTTGGCCGCCGATGCGGCGCCCGAGTTGCGGCAGCTGCAGCGCCGCCTGTTCCTCAAGGGTTCCCTCGGCCTCGGCGCGCTGAGCCTGCTTTCCGGTTGCAGCGTGACCGACGCGGCGAGCGTGCAGAAAGTGCTGAGCGGCATGTCGCGCTGGAACGACCGCGTGCAGGCCCTGCTCTTCGATCCGGCGCGGCTGGCGCCGACCTATCCGGAAAGCGCCGTGACACGGCCGTTTCCGTTCAACGCCTTCTACGGCGAGGACGAGGCGCCGGAAGTCGACGGCGCCAACTATCGTCTCGAACTGGCCGGGCTGATCGCCGACCGCCGGCCGTGGACGCTGGCGCGTCTCAACGAGCTGCCGCAAGCCTCGCAGATCACGCGCCACGTCTGCGTCGAAGGCTGGAGCGCCATCGGCAAGTGGGGCGGCGTGCCCTTCCGCGCCTTTCTCGAACGCATCGGCGCCGACCTCAGCGCGCGCTACGTCGGCTTCAAGTGCGCCGACGATTACTACACGAGCATCGACATGGCCAGTGCGCTGCACCCGCAGACCCTGCTGACGCTGCGCTTCGCCGACGCCATCCTGCCGCGTTCCTACGGTTTCCCGATGAAGCTGCGCCTGCCGACCAAGCTTGGCTTCAAGAATCCCAAGCACATCATGGCCATCTACGTGACCAACCTGTATCCCGGCGGCTACTGGGAAGATCAGGGCTACAACTGGTTTTCCGGGCTGTAGGCGAGCATGCGCAGCTCTTCCCGCTCCGTTCCGCTCGCCGTCGCCCTCCTCTTCCTGGTCGTGCCGCTCGTCGCGCAGGAAGCGCCGGCGCCCGGCATGGCGGCGAAAGAGCAACCGGCGATGCGGACGGACGAGCCGATGCCGACCGGAATGAAACGCGACGGCATGACCAAGGGCGAGGTGCGCCGGGCGGCGGCGAAAAAGGCCGCGCAAATGAAGGAGGCGATGGAAAAGGAAGCGCAAGCGATGCCGGCAAGGAAATCCGCCAGATAAGGGAGAACGGGATGGCCGCCAGGCGCGGAAAGACGAAAGAGCAAGCGGTGCCGCCGAGGCCGGCGCTGCCCGGACAGGTGGTGCTCGTGCTGCAGGGCGGCGGCGCGCTCGGCGCCTATCAGGTCGGCGTCTATCAGGCGCTGCACGAGGCCGGCATCGAGCCCGACTGGGTGATCGGCACCTCGATCGGCGCGATCAACGGCGCGCTGATCGCCGGCAACGCTCCGGCCGACCGCATGGCCCGCCTCGACGCCTTCTGGGGCAATCTCGAACGACTGGCCGGCGCCCCGGCGTGGCTCGGCGGCGGCGAATTCGGCGCGGCGCTGAACCAGGCGGAAAGGCTGCTGCTCGGCGTTCCCGGCTTCTTCGCGCTGAATCCCTTGAGCGCCTGGAGCATGTACTTGCCGGTCGGCGTCGAGCGGGCGGCCTTCTACGACACGCGGCCGCTGCGCGCCACGCTGGCCGGATTGCTCGATCCGGCGCAGCTCAACGCGGGGCGGCCGCGCCTGACGGTCGGCGCGGTCAACGTGAAGAGCGGCGCCATGCATTACTTCGACAGCCATCGGGAAGCGCTCGACCTTTCCCACATCATGGCTTCCGGCGCGCTGCCGCCGGCCTTTCCGGCGGTGCGCGTGGGCGGCGAGCCGTTCTGGGACGGCGGCGTCTATTCGAACACGCCGCTCGAAGCGGTGTTCGACGACCGGCCGCGGCGCGACTCGGTCGTCTTCACCGTCAACATGTGGCATGCGCACGGACCCGAGCCGGGGTCGATCTGGGATGCGGTCGGTCGGCAGAAGGACATCCAGTACGCGAGCCGGGCCGACAGCCACCTGTTTCGCCAGAAGCAGCTGCACCGCCTGCGCCACATCGTCAACGAACTGGGCCAGCGCCTGCCGGCGGCGCAGCGGGAACTGCCGGAAGTACGCGAGATGCTCGGCTACGGCTGCACGACGCAGATGCACGTGGTGCGCCTGCTGGCGCCGCGTCTGGCCGGCGAGGACGCGACCAAGGACATCGACTTTTCCGCGGCCGGCATCCGGGCGCGGCGCACGGCGGGCTACGCCGATGCGCGGCGCGTCGTCGCGCAGGCGCCGTGGACACGGGCGCTCGATACGCTGGAGGGCGTCGCGATCCACGAACCGGGGGACAGCGCGGGCTGATCGTAGGTGGCGCGGCCGCCGTCCGGAAACCACCAAAACACGGCGCACCGTCGATGCACACGCGGCGTGCCGGACGGCTACTTGCCGATGCAGAAGCGGCCGAAGATTTCGCCGAGCAGGTCGTCGGCGCTGAATTCGCCGGTGATCTCGGCGAGCGCGCGCTGCGCCAGGCGCAGCTCTTCGGCGAACAGTTCGAGTTGCGGCAGCTGCGCCTGCGCGGCGGCGATGTGTTCGCCGGCGCTGCCGAGCGCGCGCAGGTGGCGCTCACGCGCGATGAAGACGTCCTCGGCCGGATGCCAGCCGGCGATGCGCAGCAGTTCGGCGCGCAGCAGGTCGATTCCGGCGCCGTTTTTGGCGGACAGCGAAACGGCGACGCCGTCGGCTTCGTCGTGTCGTTCGGCGGCGCGTTCGGCGAGGTCGATCTTGTTGTAGACGGTGATGCGCGCGAGCCCCGCCGGCAGCTGCGCGAGGATGGCGCGCTCGGCTTCCCCGACGCCGCTGCGCGCGTCGACGAGCAGGATCAGCACGTCGGCGCGTTTGATTTCGCGCCAGGTGCGCGCGATGCCGATCTGCTCGACCTCGTCGTCGGTCTCGCGCAGGCCGGCGGTGTCGATCACGTGCAGCGGAATCCCCTCGATCTGCAGCGTGCCGCGCACGACGTCGCGCGTGGTGCCGGCAACCGGCGTGACGATGGCCAGCTCGTCGCCGGCCAGGCGGTTGAGCAGGCTGGACTTGCCGACGTTCGGCTGGCCGGCGAGGACGACGTGCAGGCCGCCCTGCAGCAGCCGGCCCTGCTGGGCGCGGTCGAAGACCGCGGCGAGGCGCAGGCGCAGGCGGTCGAGGCGGCCGAAGGCGTCGGCCGCTTCGAGGAAATCGACTTCCTCGTCGGGAAAATCGAGCGTCGCTTCGACCAGCGCGCGCAGCTCGATCAGCTGGTCGAGCAGCGCGTTGATTTCCTTTGAAAACTCTCCGTGCAGCGAGCGCACGGCGCTTTTCGCGGCGGCCGTCGTCGCGGCGTCGATCAGGTCGACGACGGCTTCGGCCTGCGCCAGATCGAGCTTGCCGTTGAGGAAGGCGCGGCGGGTGAATTCGCCGGGCTCGGCGAGGCGCGCGCCGAGGTCGAGGCAGCGTGCGAGCAGCATCTGCAGGACGACCGGGCCGCCGTGCCCCTGTAGTTCGAGGACGTCTTCGCCGGTGAAGGAGTGCGGTGCGGGAAAGTAGAGCAGCAGGCCGCTGTCGATCAGGCTGCCGTCGGCGGCGCGGAAGTCGGCCAGCGTTGCGACGCGCGGGGCCGGCTGCTTGCCGGAGAGCGCCGCGGCGAAGGCCGGGAGCCCGGCGCCCGAGACGCGGATGACGCCGATGCCGCCGCGGCCGGGGGCCGTGGCGATCGCGGCGATGGTGTCGGTGGCGGGCGCGCGCCGCTCGCCCGCCACGGGATCAGGCCTTGGCGTCGTTGGCAGCTTTTCCGCCACCTTCGATCATCCGCGTGATCTGCCACTGCTGGGCGATCGACAGGGTGTTGTTGACCACCCAGTAGAGCACCAGACCGGACGGGAAGAAGAAGAACATGCCGCCGAAAATGAAGGGCATGGCCATCATCACCTTGGCCTGGATGGGATCGGGCGGCGTCGGGTTGAGCTTGGTCTGGATCAGCATGGTGACGACCATGATCACCGGCAGGATGTAGAAGGGGTCGGCCGACGAAAGGTCGGTGATCCACAGGATCCACGGCGCGTCGCGCATTTCGACGGCGCCCAGCAGCGCCCAGTAGAGGGCGATGAAGACCGGAATCTGGATGAGGATGGGCAGGCAGCCGCCGAGCGGGTTGATCTTCTCGGTCTGGTACAGCTTCATCATTTCCTGGTTGAGCTTCTGGCGGTCGTCGCCGTAGCGCTCCTTGAGCGCCGTCAGGCGCGGCGTGACCGTGCGCATCTTGGCCATCGACTTGTACGAGGCGGCCGACAGCGGGAAGAAGATGGCCTTGATGCCGACCGTCAGCAGGACGATCGCCCAGCCCCAGTTGCCGACCAGCGCGTGGATGGCGTTCAGGCACCAGAAGATCGGCGCGGCGATGATCGTCAGCCAGCCGTAGTCGACGACCAGCGGCAGGCCGGTGGCGCCGATGCCGCCTTCGGCCGCCGGCTTGGCCAGGTGGTCGAGCGTGGACTGGATCTGCGGGCCAGCGTAGAGCGGGACCGCGAAAGCGGTCTTGGCGCCCGGCGCGGCCGCCGTGACCGGCACGATGACGCCGGCGGTGACCGCCGGGTTGGCGGCGCCTTCGACCTTGCGCATGTAGAACTCGCGCTGCATGCCGGCCGGCGGAATCCAGGCCGCGACGAAGTAGTGCTGGACCATGGCCAGCCAGCCGTTGTCGGCCTTGGCGTTGAACTTGGCCTTGCCCTTCTCGATGTCGCCGAAATCGACCTTCTGATACTTGTCCTGCTCGGTGTAGACGGCCGGGCCGGTGAAGGTGCTGACCATCCGGCTTTCGCCTTCCGGCGCCTTGATGTCGCGCTGCAGCTGGTAGTAGGCGTGCGGGGCGATTTCCTTCTGGCTGCCGTTGTCGATCTCGTAGCGTACGTCGATCAGGTAGCTGCCCTGCGTGAAGGTGTAGACCTTGGCGACCTTGATGCCGTCGGCGGCCGGCGCTTCGAGGCGCAGTTGCACGCTCTTGTCGTCGGTGCCCGTTTCGCGCTTGCCCGGAACGATCGAGAACAGCGTCTTGTGGCTGGGCAGGCCGTCGCCGATCAGGCCGCTCTGCGCGAGATACTGGTGCTTCGCCTCGAACAGGTGGAAGCTGCTTTCCTTGTCGGCGGTCGACTTGTAGCGCTTGAGTTCGAGGCTGACGATGTCGCCGCCCTGGCTCGACACTTCGGCGACGTAGAGGTCGGTCTTGATCGTCACCGTTTCGGCCTTGGCCGGCGCGGCGCTGGCGCTGGCGACCGGCGCGGCGACCTGGCCGGCCTGCAGGCTGGTCGTCGGGAGCGGCGTGGCGCTGCCGGCGGTGGCGGCGGCACTGGTAGCCGGCGCGGCGGGCGGCAGGTTATGCTTCTGCCAGGCATCCCAGAGCATGACCAGCGAGAAAGTGAAGACGAGCAGCAGGATCAGGCGTCGGTTATCCATGAACGGCCTATGCAGTTGTGTATTTCAGGGTACGGGATCAAAGCCGCCCGGGTTCCACGGGTGGCAGCGGGAAATGCGCTTGAGGCCGAGACGCGAGCCTTCGAGCGCACCGTATTTCTGCACCGCCTCGACGGTGTATTCCGAACAGCTGGGGAAAAAGCGGCAACGGCGCCCGAACAGCGGGCTGATCGCATATTGGTAGAAGCGTATCAGTGCCAGCAGCAACAATTTCATCGGCTCATCGTTCGGGTGAGATCATCTTGCCGAGCAGCCCCCGGATTTCCTCGGCCAGCGCGCGCCGGTCGAGCGGTTTGGGTTTGACTGCCAGCCGCAGCACCAGATCGCGTGCGGGCAGGCGCTGGCGCAACAAACGGAAGTGCTCGCGGCCGAGACGCTTGACGAGATTGCGGTCGAACGCTCGTTTCAGCAGTCGCTTGGCGACGACCACTCCCAGACGGGCGCCGTCACCTTCCCCGGCCGCCCGAATTCGGTAATGTAACAGGAAATGGCGGCTCTTCAGCGCCCTCCTGAAACCAAAAACGGATGAAAACTCATCCGTTCTGGTCAGGCGATACTGCTTGGGGAACGCGGCAGCCGATGCCTTGCGTTCTCCCGTCCGGCTCTCGGGATTCAAACCTTAGAAGGTTCAAACCGCCAGACGGTGACGACCCTTGGCGCGGCGGGCGCGGATCACGGCACGACCACCACGGGTGCTCATGCGGACGAGGAAGCCATGGGTGCGCTTGCGGCGAACAACCGACGGTTGATAAGTGCGTTTCATGATTAAACCTTTGAAGTCAAAGCGAAGTAAACGCGAAATTAGACAGGATTCGCAACACCCGTGTCAAGTCCAAATTTTTCCCGATCCTGTGGATAACTTTCCGGCAACAGGTTAAAATCGAACCCTCTCAGTTCCCGCAGGATACTGACAAAAGTTATATAAAACAAACACAAACAGTATCGTTACGCCCAAGCCATGTTTGCCCGAACGTTCTCCTGCCTGCTTTCGAATCGCGAAAGCAGGGGGATAAGTTTTTGTACGCATTTATGTATCGCCTATTCAGGATTGCAGCGAATCGCCCGTGATGAGTAGTTTTTGGACCTCTTGCCTGAGCCAGTTCGAACAGGAACTACCGCCTCAGCAATTCAATACCTGGATTCGCCCCCTGCGCCTCGAAGGCGAGGAGGATATCGCCAACGGCCTGCGGCTGCTGGCGCCCAACGGTTTCATCCTGAAATGGGTGAAGGAACGCTATCTGACCCGCATCGAGGAACTCGGCACCGCCTATTTCTCCGTCCCGGTGAGCATTTCGCTGCTGCTCGGCGAGAAGAAGACCGTAGCCCCCGCGCCGTCCGCTGCCGCCGCGCCGCTGCAGACGACGGCGGCACCGATGATCGGCGGTCTGCGTTCGGCGGCCGAGACGCTGCCGACGCCGATGCCGGCCCCGGTGCGCAGCACGTCGAGCTACGAAAAGACGCGCCTGATCGCCGGCTTCACCTTCGACAACCTGATCGTCGGCAAGGCCAACGACCTCGCCCGCGCGGCGGCCACGCAGGTTTCGCTCAATCCCGGCGGCGCGGCCTACAACCCGCTCTTCATCTACGGCGGCGCCGGCCTCGGCAAGACGCACTTGATCCACGCCATCGGCAACCAGATCCTGGTCCAGAATCCGGACAAGGTCGTGCGCTACGTGCACGCCGAGGACTATTACTCCGACGTCGTGCGCGCCTACCAGCAGAAATCCTTCGACGTCTTCAAGCGCTACTACCGCTCGCTCGACGTGCTGCTACTCGACGACGTGCAGTTCTTCAACGGCAAGAACCGCACGCAGGAAGAGTTCTTCTACGTCTTCAACGCCCTGATCGAGGCCAAGAAGCAGATCGTCATCAGCTGCGACACCTATCCGAAGGACATTTCCGGCCTGGAAGACCGCCTGATCACGCGCTTCGACTGGGGCCTGACAGTGCAGATCGAGCCGCCGGAAACCGAGATGCGCGTCGCCATCCTGAAGAAGAAGGCCGAAGCCGAGGGCGTCGCGCTCGACGACGAGGTCGCCTTTTTCATCGCCAAGCATCTGCGCTCCAACGTGCGCGAGCTGGAAGGCGCGCTCAAGAAGGTGCTCGCCTACTCGTCCTTCCACGGCCGGCAGATCGCGCTCGACCTCGCCAAGGAAGCGCTGAAGGACCTGATCGGCGCGGTCAACCGCCAGATCACCGTCGAGAACATCCAGAAGACCGTCGCCGACTACTTCAAGATCAAGGTTTCCGACCTCTTCTCGAAGAAGCGCACGCGCGTCATCGCCCGGCCGCGTCAGGTGGCGATGTGGCTGGCCAAGGACCTGACCTCGCAGAGCTACCCGTCGATCGGCGACGCCTTCGGCGGGCGCGACCACACGACGGTTCTGCACGCCGTGCGCACGATCGACAGCCTGCGCGCCAAGGACAACGAGCTCAACCACGATCTGCACGTTCTGCTGCAGGTTCTCAAGGGTTGAACGAGCGGTGGATAAGTCGGCGGTATTGTTGTGAGCAGTTGGTGGATAAGGTTGTAAATGCTGGGTTGTGGATAAGTTATTAAATTCTATCCACAAGTGGATACAGGTGTTTTTCAGTTGCGAAACTGCTACTCAAGTAGCTGAAAAATAAACGAGAAATAGAGATATCCACAGACTTGTCGTTGAGATTATCTTTATAGGATTTATATATATGGTTCTTATTAAAACCCAACGCGATACCTTGCTGGCTCCGCTGCAGTCGGTTTCCGGCATCGTCGAAAAGCGCCACACCCTGCCCATCCTGTCGAACGTGCTGCTCGAGAAGAAGGGTGAGAACCTCACCCTGCTCGCCACCGACATCGAAATCCAGATCACCACCTCGACCAGCGGCGCCGCCGGCGACGGGGACGGTGCCGTGACCGTCGGGGCGCGCAAGCTGCAGGACATCCTGCGCTCGCTGCCGGACAGCGCCGAAGTCAGCCTGATCCTCGAAGAGAAGCGCCTGCAGGTGCGCGCCGGCAAGAGCCGCTTCAGCCTGCAGACGCTGCCGGCCGACGACTTCCCGCGCATGACGGTGACCGAGAACGACCTGAAGAAATTTACCGTCACCCAGAAGCAGTTCCGCCAGCTGCTGGCGCAGACGCAGTACTCGATGGCGGCGCAGGACGTGCGCTACTACCTGAACGGCCTCCTCCTGCTCGTCGACGGCAGCGAGCTGCGCGCCGTGGCCACCGACGGCCACCGCCTGGCCTACGCCAGCATGCCGCTCGAAGCCGAGCTGCCGCGCCAGGAACTGATCCTGCCGCGCAAGACCGTGCTCGAACTGAACCGCCTGCTGGCCGACAACGACGAACCGCTGTCGATCGAAATGTCGCCCAACCAGATCCGCTTCCAGTTCGGCCACATCGTCCTCGTCTCCAAGTTGATCGACGGCAAGTTCCCGGACTACGAGCGCGTCATCCCGGCGACGCTGAAGAACATCGTTTCGCTCAACCGCGCCGCCCTGCTGCAATCGATGGTGCGCGCCGCGATCCTGACCAACGAGAAGTTCCGCGGCGTGCGCCTGGTGCTTTCCGACGGCAGCCTGAAGATCATGGCGGCCAACGCCGAACAGGAAGAAGCGCTGGAAGAGATCGAGGTCGATTACCACGGCGACACGCTCGACGTCGGCTTCAACGTCGGCTACCTGCTCGACGTGCTCAACAACACCTCGGTCGAGAACATCGAATGGGGCTTCAACGACGCCAATTCGAGCGCCCTGCTGACCGTGCCGGGCAACGACCGCTTCAAGTACGTCGTGATGCCGATGCGCATCTGATCGGCCGGCAGCACCGCACGCGCAGCAAAGCAGCAGACGTTCCACCGAAACAGGATTTGGATACAGCATGATTGAACAGAACAGCCAGCCCGCCTACGACGAAGACAGCATCCAGCAACTGGAGGGTCTGGAGGCGGTGCGCAAGCGGCCGGGCATGTACATCGGCGATACCTCCGATGGCACCGGCCTGCACCACATGGTTTTCGAGGTGGTGGACAACGCGATCGACGAGGCGCTGGCCGGCCATTGCGACGATATCGTCATCACCATTCATGCCGACAACTCGATCTCCGTGACCGACAACGGTCGCGGCATCCCGACCGGCGTCAAGCTCGACGACAAGCACGAGCCGAAGCGCTCGGCGGCGGAAATCGTCATGTGCGTGCTGCACGCCGGCGGCAAGTTCAACCAGAACTCCTACAAGGTGTCGGGCGGCCTGCACGGCGTCGGCGTCTCCTGCGTCAACGCGCTGTCCAAGTGGCTGCGCCTGACGATCCGCCGCGACGGCAAGAAATACCTGCTCGAATTCAACCGCGGCCACGTCGTCGACCGTCTGGTCGAAGTGCAGAACGGCGTCGAGATTTCGCCGCTCAAGGTCGTCGGGGAAACCGAGAAGCGCGGCACCGAGGTGCACTTCCTGGCCGACGAGGAAATCTTCGGCCAGGTCGAGTTCCACTACGAAATTCTCGCCAAGCGCCTGCGCGAACTGTCCTTCCTGAACAACGGCGTGAAGATCCGTCTCCTCGACCAGCGCACCGGCAAGGAAGAGGATTTCGCCTTCGCCGGCGGCGTGAAGGGCTTCGTCGAATACATCAACCGCGCGAAGACCGTGCTTCACCCGAACGTCTTCTACTCGACCGGCGAATCGCAGATTCCGAGCGGCGGCACGATCAGCGTCGAAGTCGCGATGCAGTGGAACGACTCCTACGCCGAGCAGGTGCTCTGCTACACCAACAACATCCCGCAGGCCGACGGCGGCACCCACCTGACCGGCCTGCGCACGGCGATGACGCGCGTCATCAACAAGTACATCGAAGAAAACGAGATCGCCAAGAAGGCCAAGGTCGACATCTCCGGCGACGACATGCGCGAAGGCCTCGCCTGCGTTCTCTCGGTCAAGATGCCCGACCCGAAGTTCGCCTCGCAGACCAAGATGAAGCTGGTTTCCAGCGAAGCGCGCCCGGCCGTCGAAGAAGTCGTCGCCGCCAAGCTCGCCGAATTCCTGCTCGAACGCCCGATCGACGCCAAGACGATCACCGGCAAGATCGTCGAAGCCGCGCGTGCCCGCGACGCCGCCCGCAAGGCCCGCGAAATGACGCGCCGCAAGGGCGTCCTCGACGGCATCGGCCTGCCCGGCAAGCTGGCCGACTGCCAGGAGAAGGACCCGACCAAGTGCGAACTCTATCTGGTCGAGGGCGACTCCGCCGGCGGCTCCGCCAAGCAGGGCCGCGACCGTAAGTTTCAGGCCATCCTGCCGCTCAAGGGCAAAATCCTCAACGTCGAGAAGGCGCGTTTCGACAAGCTGATCTCCTCGCAGGAAATCGTCACCCTGATCACCGCGCTCGGCACCGGCATCGGCAAGGACGAATACAAGCCCGAGAAGCTGCGCTACCACCGCCTGATCATCATGACCGACGCCGACGTCGACGGCGCGCACATCCGCACCCTGCTGCTCACCTTCCTCTATCGCCAGATGCCCGAGCTGGTCGAGGGCGGCCACGTGTACATCGCCCAGCCGCCGCTGTACAAGGTCAAGCACGGCAAGACCGAGCGCTACATCAAGGACGACCACGAACTGAACCAGTTCCTCCTGCGCCTCGCGCTCGAGGATTCCGTACTGACGCCGAAGGCCGGCGCCGAAGCGATTTCCGGCACCGCGCTGGAAGCGCTGGCGCGCGAATACCTGCTTGCCGAAGCCGTGATCAACCGTCTCGCGCACCTGATCAACCCGGAAGTCCTGCACGCCCTGATCGACGCCAACCTGAGCATCGACCTCGCCAACGAAGCCGCCGCCAAGGCCAGCGGCGAGGCGCTGATGCGCGCCGTCGGCAGCAAGCTTGGCGTGAACATCGTGACGCGTTACGACGAAGCGCACGAGCGCTGGCAGCTGCGCCTCGAAAAGATCCTGCACGGCAACCTGAAGGTCAGCGTGATCGACGACGACCTGCTGGTCAGCGGTGACTACGCCCAGTTGCGCAAGACCGCCGAACTGCTCGCAGGCCTCTTCGGCCCCGGCGGCTTCGTCGCCCGCGGCGAGAAGAAGCAAGTGGTCGGCAGCTTCGCCGAAACCATGCGCTGGCTGCTCGCCGAAGTCGAACGCGGCGTCAGCAAGCAGCGCTACAAAGGCCTCGGCGAAATGAACCCCGAGCAGCTCTGGGAAACGACGATGGACCCGACCGTCCGCCGCCTGCTGCGCGTGCAGATCGAAGACGCCATCGGCGCCGACGAAATCTTCACGATGCTGATGGGCGAATTGGTGGAGCCGCGGCGGAATTTTATTGAATCAAACGCTTTGGCGGCCCGGAACATCGACGTTTGATGTTTGTAGGATCCCGCGATTGTCTAGATTTTTCCTAAAAGTCTAGATTTCGGGGGATTGTTCGAACAAAGAGGCTGCTCGTTTAGAGTGGCCTTTTTGATTTTATGGGTCAAGTTCAGCTGGCTGCTATT
>Ga0209935_1000241_pt1 | contig 175331 bp, 181 predicted proteins | sample ThiBio_1000_plan_2_FD_183958 | JGI IMG/M metagenome (GOLD analysis project Ga0209935, IMG submission 183958) | Wastewater bioreactor microbial communities from Cape Town, South Africa - Thiocy_cont_1000_plan (SPAdes) | ecosystem: Engineered > Bioreactor > Thiocyanate-remediating >... | reverse complement strand
GTAAAATGTGGGAGAGTAGGTCGGTGCCAACCTTTATTAAAAGCCTTCACTGGATAACAGTCGAAGGCTTTTTTGCGTTAAGAACTTTTTTCAGTTACTAACTGCACGCAAATCCTTCGATAAAATTCAAACTATAACGCCATCATACGTAGGATTATATTTCTCCAATATCTAATAAAGCTATTTTAGCAGATATCTGATTGTCACAAATAGGTGATTTGCTGCTCTTACTGCCAAGAAAAGTTTGCCTGCCAAAATATTTTTATTAATATTGAGGCATCTACGTATACCATGAAAACTATTGTCTATGTAAGTAAATCGGCATATCCTATGCACGAAAATCAGCTGCTTGATATTCTGCACAGTTCGCGTATACATAATGCAGCACTCAAGATTTCAGGCGTATTACTTTATTCTGAAGGTACATTTATACAATTATTAGAAGGTAAGGATAATTTTATTGATGCGCTGTACAAGCGTATACAAGCCGATGAAAGGCACAAGAATATCATCACGTTGGTTGATCGGTCTACGCCCGAAAAAAGTTTTGAGCAATGGCTTATGGGTTTCGCCGTAACAGATGCGAATAAAACAGAAAAACTGGTTGGTTACCTCAAATCAATAAGCGACTTAGACCTGGATAATAAAAGCAATGAAGCTGTATCAGCTATTAAAGATTTTATTGAAAGTAACAAACTTAACATCAAGGATTAAGTCTTTGCCCTATACTTGCATATCTGCCCTGCTACCGTTATATTAACGGCATAAATCATTCCCTTTTATTTTTATGAAAATTGCAATGCTCGGCTCGGGCTTTATTGCCAGGTTCTATGCGGATTCATTGATCGGTCATAGGCGTATTGATAAGCTTCATGCGGTTTATTCACGAAATATTGAAAAGGCTAAGACATTCGCAGCTGATTATGGGCTACCTATTTACAGCGATAGCCTTGAAGAAGTAGTAAATCATCCGGAGATAGATGTAATTGTAATTTCGCTGCCTAATGACCTTCACCTTACCGCGGTTGAAGCTTGCGCTAAAGCTGGTAAACACGTGTTATGCACTAAACCATTGGGCCGCACTGCTGCCGAAGCTAAACAAATGCTGGATATGGTGGAGCAGGCCGGGATTATGGGTGGTTATCTGGAAGATCTTTGTTATACGCCTAAGTTCAACAAATCTTTAGCGAGTGTTAAAGGCGGCAGCCTTGGCCGCATTCTTTGGGCCAAAAGCCGCGAAGCGCACCCGGGCCCTCATAGTAATTGGTTCTGGAATAAAGAGCAGAGTGGCGGTGGTGCCATTGTGGACTTGGGTTGCCACTGTATTGAAATTGCCCGCAACTATATTGGTAAGGATGTTCGCCCGGTTGAGGTGATGTGCTGGGCAGCTACGCAGGTACATCCAATTGATGCCGAAGATAACGCTATAGGTATGGTGAAATATGCTAACGGTGCTATTGGCCAGTTTGAGGTAAGCTGGTGCTTTAGAGGTGGTATGGACTTGCGCGATGAGGTAATGGGTACAGAAGGCACCATATGGATCAATAACTTTCTGCGTACTGGGTTTGACATGTTTAGCACCGGTAAAGAGGGTGGTTATGTAGCCGAAAAAGCGGAAAGTAACACTGGGTGGTTATTCCCTGTCGGCGATGAGGTAAACGAACTGGGCTACAATCACATGTTTACCGATATGTTTGAAGCCATTGAGCAAAAGCGCGAACCTTTTGAAACTTTTTATGATGGTTACGTGGTGAATGCCATCATCGATGCAGCCTACGCATCAACCAAAAGTGGGTTATGGGAGCCGGTAATAATTGATGACTGGAGGGGGCGAAAAGAAGATAACAGCGGTAATAAATTTGCTGAGTTTGATGAGCAATACTACCTCATTAAGGAAGAAATACTACCCCATGGCGACCGAAAACTTATTCTCAAGGATAAAAAGACCGGTGATGTAATTGTAAGGGACCTGTAATTCTGATTAATATAACTCATAAGGACCCTAAAAGATTAACGCATGAACAGAAGAAACTTTATCCAAACCGGCGGCATGTTAGCTGCACTGGCAGTATCACCGACCATGGCGAATATTACCCATAAGAAGCCTGCCTTAGGTATGCAGCTATACATGGTAAAAGAAGATATGGAGCGCGATCCGGCTGGTACGCTTAAGCTGCTTGGTGCTATGGGTTACAAGCAAATAGAAAGTTATGGTAGCGATAAGGGAATATTTTGGGGATATAGCCATAAAGATTTCAAGAAACTTGCCGGTAGTTTTGGTTTAGAGTTGATCAGCAGTCATTATAACCCCTGCAGTCTACAGGAGTTTGACAGATTAGCCGGGCAGGCGGCCGAAATCGGTATGAAATATCTGGTGTGCCCCTGGTTAGGCCCGCAGAAAGATATTGACGCCTTTAAACGATTTGCGGAAGATTTTAATCAACGGGGAGCTATCTGTAAAAAGCACGGATTGCGGTTCGGCTACCACCCGCATGATTATCCGTACAAAGCGGTTAATGGACAATTACCTATTGATGTATTATTAAATAATACCGATAAAGCGCTTGTTGATTACCAGATGGATGTTTACTACGCCGTTACCGAAGGTGCCGACCCTTATGCCTATATGAAAAAGTACAAAGGGCGTTTCACGATGGCGCATATGCGCGATGTGCTGAAAAAGCGCTTACCTGCCGGCAGCAAAGAAGAATCCGCCTGTGACCTGGGAGAAGGTATTATTAACTTCCCTAAGTTTATTGCAGCAGGCGAGGATAATGGCATGGAATTTTTCTTTGTTGAACAGAGCCGCTATCATAACGAAACGCCTTTACAAAGCGCGCAAAAAAATGCCGCATACTTAAAAAGCATGCGGCTGTTATAAGGAATAGGAGATAGGAATTATAATAAAAAGCTCTTGAGGTAAGATTGACCCCAAGTACCCCAATCTTTCATCACTTTTTTCATGGTAGCTACAAAGCCTTTGTAATCCGTTGCTTTACCTTTGGCAGGTATTTTTAATTGATTTTCAGATACGGGTAGGTCGGTTACCTTGGTAGCAAACCAGGTAATATTATCATGTGGCATAGCTACCCCCAATATCATCCCTGGTAAACCCGTAAATGATTCCGGCCCGCCAGATAGGGGTATCTCATCTGTATAAAAAGCGACCACATAAACAGAATCCATAATAACCGCGTTGGCCCTGCGGCAATTATAGCCGGCAATTTCGCGGGTTTCATCCGTAATTTTCCAGTTGATCTTACGCACGGTATCCTTTACTAAAAACTGTTCCTCAAAAACACGCTTTGCGCTGGTACTAATGTTGGTGCTCAAATCGGTATAAACGGTATTGCCCTGCAAACCCTCCGGGACATCGCTAAACCAGCTGTTATTGCTTTCAGCAGGAGCCGCGGGCGTAAACAAGGTTTTGTTATTGGTAAACGTAAGGGTGCTCTTTAATACTTTAAACTGTGGTTGAGTTTTCTTGTAGTTCTCAAACGCCTGCGCGCCAAAGCTACCTTCGTCATCCCCCATACGTTTCTTAATGATCGCGTACATGTTTACGCGTTTTTCATATTCAATAGTGCCCGAGGTGGTGAAATGCGCGTTGGTTTGGGCGAATATGCTGCTGCAGAACAACGAAGCTATAATGGTTAGTATTAAATTTTTCATGTTATTTTTTTGCAGGCGCTCCGCCGCCCATTTTATTAAAGTCCCATATTACCGAAAACAGGAAGTACCTTCTAATAGTAACCGAACGAGTTTCGCTGTAATTGGTACCGTTTGAATTACGATTAAAGCCCGAATTTTGGTTTAAAAGGTCGTTGCCTGAAAGCATCAACTTTAAGTTTTCAGACTTGAAGAATGATTTACTGATCCGTGCATTCCAGATAAACTGCCTGAAATCGTCAGGCAAGGATTGCGTGGCTGCCTGGTAGCTATAGTTACCATCCGTTCCAATTTGAAATTTAAAAGGCAGGTAAAAGCTCATGCTGCCATTAGCGCTAAAACCATAGCCGTTGTTATTAATATTCGGGCTTAATGATGACTGCCCTGTGTTGTACATCGGCCCTGCCGATAGATCAAAAGAATATTTCTTTTGCACGTATTTACTTAGCTGTAACTGTGCGTTGATGGTGTTAGATGAAGTGCGGTTTAAGCGTTTTCCCGAAAGATCATCGGTTTTAAAGCTATAATACACCGCGCCATTCACGTTTGCCGAAGCTCCTGCGTTAATGCCCCAAACACCGGTTTTACGCCCCATGTACAGGCCTCCATAGTAATTGAGCGGTGTTTTACCTGAAAGATTTTCATACTCAAAAGTGTTTTTACCCGTAGCTGTACTGGTGGTGATGTTATTTACAATAGGGTCTTGAGTAAAAGTGAAGCCGCTATATAATGACACATATTGCTCGCTTAATACCTTATAATTATTAAAGTTAACGTTAAAGCGGTGATTGAAAGACGGGCTAAGGTTAGGGTTACCGATAGTAATATTCAGCGGGTCGTTGTTAATGCGTACCGGCTGTATCTGGTCAATACTTGGTTGATTTTGGCTTCCATTATAACTAAACCTGAATGAGCCTTGTGACGCATAACGGAACTGATAGGTTAACTGCGGATTCCAGTTGTTAAAATGCCGCTCCAGAATATTATCAACCGATGAACCACTTTGCATAAAGGTGGCAATTTGCTTAAAGCGCAGATCGGCCACACGCGTGCCAAAATTAAGGGTGTGTTTACCCTTCTTATAATTAAATATGGCACCCACCTGGTTGCTAAACTGGTTAAATTTGTAATCGCTGCTTAAAGAATCTATCAGCACATTATAGTTCCCCGGGGCCGATTGACTGTATGATTTACGGTCGGCGTTACTGTTATTAATGCTGATACCATAATTAAATACTAATGATAGCGCTTTACTTAAAGGTTCTGTATAAGTAATATTAGTAAGGAAGTTAGATCCCCTGAGATCGTTGGTCTTAAACTGATCGATCAGTTTGGTACTGTCTTTACCTGTACCGGTTGAATTAAAATAATTGATCTGTGAGTAAAGATTACCGTGTGCCTTACTTTCATTAACACCGCCAGTTATGTTTACGGAGAAAGTGCGGCCCGGTTTTTTAAGCTTTTTATTGTAGAATACCGTCGCGTTGAAAATTTTACCGTCGAGTTTATTATCCAGCCTTCTGTTTTGGTTATTTACCAAGGTATCGTTCCTGAAGGTAGATGATTTATCTGTGGTGTTGGTTTCAGAGTTTTTGAGGGTGCCATCAACCGTTACTTTTAAATTTGAAGTGGTATCCAGTTTAACCTGATAGGTAGCATCGGCCTTTTGCCTGAACATGAAGTTGTGACTGGTCTCGTCAGAATTATTACCTATAACAAGCGAATCTGACAGCGTATTGCGGGAAAGTGAAGTCTGCCGGCCATCAACAGTTAACGAACCAATTTTATAGTTAAAGTTGATAGACTGTTTATCGTTATTCCATTTATTATCATAGTGTACGCCACCTGTGCGGGCAACAGGTATACCCTGGCCGTTATACTGACCGCTAAATGAATCAAGGTCGTCGCCGCTGCCCGAAATATAGATCTCACCGTTATCACCAAAGGTCATACCGTCCTGGGTGCCCAGTTTGTTATTATCTTCCCAACCTAAACCTACTTTACCGGTATTACTTACCGTGCCATAGGCAGAGAATTTCTTTTTTCCTCTGAATATATTAAACAATGCCTGGGTTTCGTAATAATCGTCGGTACCAACGCCACCCGTTACTTTACCAAAATAGCCGTTCTTTTTATCTTCTTTTAGTTTAATATTAATGGTCTTGGTTTTTTGGCCATCATCAATTCCGGTAAAAGTAGCCTGGTCGCTCTTTTTATCATAGAGTTGCACCTTATCAACCATATCGGCACGTATGTTTTTGGTAACAAGGGTAGGGTCGTCACCGAAAAATTCTTCCCCGTCAACCAATACTTTAGGAACTGATTGCCCCTGGGCGGTTATCTTTCCATCCTTGTCTACCTGTATACCTGGTAACTGTTTTAAAAGATCTTCTACTTTTGAATTCGGTTCTATTTTAAATGCTTTAGCATTAAATTCTGTGGTATCTCCTTTAATCTTAATTGCCGCTACAGTACCCTTCACAATAACCTCCTTTAACAAACGCGATTTAAGGTTCATGTTAATGTTACCGAAATTGCGGGTAGTTTTTACAGAATCAAGCGCAAATGGCTCTACGTAATCGGCGTAGCCAGGGTAGGTGACCAGTAGGATAAACTTGCCTTTGCCAAGTCCACTGATGCTAAAAGAGCCGTCAGACCGTGCGCGGGTAAATTTTCGGAGAGTGGAGTCTTTCGCGTTAAGTACGCTGATGGATGTGTTGGCCAGTTTAGCATTGGCAACGCTATCTGCAGCTATACCCTTAATAGCATAGGGTGTTTGCTGCGCAAGCGCAGTTAAAGAGCACAGGAATAATACCAGTGCCGTAATTGTGACTTTCATACTTAGGATTTGATGCCGCAATATATAACTAAAGATTTAGTAATAAAAATGAGCGAGATGTTAAAAAGTGTTAAAATTACAGTTTAGACTAACTGTGACGATATTATGTTACGGTAACTTAACAATTTTGTTTGTGAGTAAAGTTTTACCATTAAGCGAGATAATCCCAACGTATACGCCTGGGATCACTGGTAAGATGAGATGATTTTCGTAATTATTAAAAGTGGTATGGAAAGCCGGCCTGCCCGCCATATCATATAAGGTGAAGGTGTAGAGTTTTGAGTCGCCGGCGAGGATATTAAGTTGGGTACTTACCGGGTTAGGATAAAGGGTAAACTGGTCGGTTTGTAATAGTACGGCACTCGCCGTATCGGTGGTTATGGTACTGTTATCTGTTTTGTTTAAAACCGCCCTGTAATAATTAAGGCCTGCCCGGGGGCTGGTGTCAACAAAATTGTAATTTAATGTACCAGGCGTTATGTTGGATTTGCCTATGGTAGTGTAAGTATCCTTGCCGGTAAGCCTTTGCCATGTTACCGATGCCAGCCCCTGGGTACTGGCTACAGATAGGTTAAGTGTAATTTGAGTTTTGTTGAGCGGTGTAGCCAGTAAGGTTTTTACATAGCAACCTACTCCCTGCGCGGTAGCATCAATCGTATAACTTTTTGTACCTTCAAAACCATTACCTATGGCGCTCACAGCGTAGTATTTTGAGGTTTGCAATTGTGGCGGTATAATGATAGAGGTATCTGTTGCTGATGAAAGCTGCTGTAAACGGTTGTTGTTAATGGTGTAGATACGATAGCCAGTTGCATTTGGCTGTGGGTTCCAGTGCAGTAGTAGCCCATCCGTACAGTTAAAGCCCACCTGTAGGGTGCGTGGAGCCGAGATCACAAAATCGGTACTGGTAAAGGTATTACTACCGATCTGCATTTTTATCCTTGCCTGGGTAAAGGCGTCGGGTACCTGCCATTTATAGTAACCCTGACTGATGTTAACCGCGCCCGAAAGCTGTTGCCAGGTTTGCCCTTTATCATAACTGATACTTAGTATGCCGTTTACATTGGTGAAGGTATGCTGCCATCTTAGGTATGCATCTTCGCCGGGAATCAATTGCCTTAATACTGTTGGCGCAATCCACTCAAATTGGCCGGCTACACGGGTTTGATAATTGACAAAAAATGGCTGCTTACTGTTCTTTATCCGTCTTGCATAAATATTAATGGTGTAAACACCTGCCTTCGGCGATTGCAGTGTTACCTGCTCCACATTGTTAAGCGAATCGCGACCCGTTTTTGCCGGGGCACGCAGCGAATCTGCCGACGGATAAGTACTCAAAACCCAGGGCTGGTATGTTTTCCCATCGGGCCCTGTAATGGAGAGGTCCAAATCATTTACCAGGGCGGCAGGGGCATTAAGCTCCGCGGCGGGGTCGGCCCAGGCAAGGGTGGCTTTAAATGTTGAAGCATTAGCCGGAACGGTTATCTGATAGCTTGCCACTAAACCCTGCGTTAAAGCATCAGTTTTAAAATCGCCGGCGTTTAAACTACGGAGTGCTTCCAACGCGTTGAGCTTGCCAAAACCTGTTTTAAAATCAACGTTGGGGTTGCCAATATCATCGGCAGTATTGATGAGTATGCTCTTGATCAGTGCTGATGGCGCGGATTGATGATATTTTGACTGGTAAGTTTGCTTTAGCAACGCCACGCTGCCGGTAACCAACGCGGCAGCGCCGGAGGTTCCGTCCTCACCATCGGCAACCAGTTCGGGTTTTACACGGCCATCATACGCCGGGCCCGATGAACTAAGATCTTCCGGTATGCCGGTTAAGCCGGTACCACCTATTACCAGTACATTTTTTGCCTGCTTAAAAGTACCGGAGAGGTTAGCCACGTTATTAATGCCTGCATAAACACCGGTATTTGGCGTAGTGGTGCCAATATTACCCGATGAAAAAACATGCATCAGGGTATCGTTCTCATAAGTTTGCTGGTCATAAGCAGCGGCCTCAATGCCGTAAAAATTTTCAATACCGGTTCCATAAGAATGGTTTTGCAGGCCAATGCCAAAATTTCTGAAGGCGGTAATGGTATCAGGTAACAGGCGAGCAAAATCTGATGAGGTAAGTTTAACTTCTGGAGCGGCTCCTTTGCCTTTAATAAAAGAGTTTCCGCTGCCACCAATGAGCGTAGCCATAATGGTAGCGTGGGATGAGCTATTTTCGGGCAAGTCGATAGATTTAAAAGTGCGCCCCAGCAGGTCAAGGTCTTCTTTATCAAATTGCTCTTCTTTAACACTTACTTTTATACCGCTGCCATTGATAGTGGGATATAAAGCAGCTATAGCGTCAATGTTATTTTCCCCGAGATCAAGATCATTAATAGTGAGTTCGGTATGGGCTTTTCTTACTAATGTAGCCGCTGTAATGGTGGTATCGGTTAGTAGCTGCGGAAGATCGGCCAGCTTTACTTTGATGGTTGAAAATGCTAATCCGGTATTTTTTTGCCTGGTTGCCAGCGTCAGCTCCACCTTTTTCTGCGGCGAGTGTTGATAAGCGTAAATGAGGTTGTCGTCGGCTTTCCAGATAGGATTTGCAGGACTTACTGAGATGGCATCAGTACTGTTAAGTGTGCCTTTAGCAGATACAATGTAATAGTTATAGGCCAGGCGCCTTAAAATTTTAGTTCCCGGTATAGCCGGTCCGGAACCGTTAGTTTTTAAAAGGTATACAGTTTCACCATTAAACTTACTGTTAATGCCTGCTGCTCCGAAAGTTTTGCTCATTACCGCGTCTTTAGGTAACTGCTGACCCAAAGCGAACGCGGAAATAAATAACAGGATAAAACAGGCAAAAAGTTTAAACATAAGGTAAAAAATAAAGGGGAATAAAATTCCCCTTTAAAATAAAGCACTTGCTTACATTAATCAAAGCTATATTTTGGTTTAGTAAAGGTAATCTAAAGCAATTTTGTCATTTGCGTTAAACGTTCTGTCGCCTCCGTTTGAACAGGCCAGCATCCATGAACCGGCATCAGCGGTTGATGGTGTGCCTGGGATAAGTACTGCCCCTACGTTTGACGCGCCTTCATTAGTAGCGGTACCACCACAGCTAAATGCACGGTTAAAGTAATCGGTATGGCGGAAACCAATGCAATGGCCCATTTCATGCTGCAGCACAGAGGTAAGGTAATTAACATCCGGGTTTGTACCATAAGCCTGTGAGTTGGTGTTCATTTGGATCTGGCTGTAAGGGTTACCCTGTTTGGTTGGGAAACCTGATGAGCCTAAAGTAATGTAGCCACCGCTTGGGCCTTCGTTAAAACCAACGATCTGTATTTGACCGCCGCTGCTAACGAACTGAAATTTAAGCCTCAGGTTTAAAGCATTGTAACGTGCAATAGCGTTTTGCGTTGCGGTTGCATAAACTGTTGGCAGGTTAGAAATAGATACCGTAACGGTACGCGGAAGGTTTTTTACCAGGTTGGTGGTACGGTATTGCTCAGTTTCGGCAATGCGTACGTTAGGGCTGGTACTTGCTTCTGTTAAGTTTTCGTTAGTTAATACAATATCGCCTTCTACCAGGTAACCGTTGCTTACCTTTCTTACCTGGTCGGTGCTAAAGCCGAGGTCGGAGATGTTTTTCAATACCGCTGAGGATATACCGTTTTGTGGGGTGTCGGCTGTAGCGGTTTTGTTGTTCTCTTTAGTACAAGCAAATAATACGGTGGCCGCGAACACGGCTGCTGCGCCGGTACGGAACATAAAGTTAGTTTTCATACGTGTTTAGTATTTACTGAATTAAATAGTTTAGTTATGTAGCCGGCCAGCTATCATGGTATACGAAAGATAGGAAAATAAAGTTATAGGTATTAACAAATAATTAATCAAATTATTAAATATTCCTTTTGGTTGTTGTTTTATTGTTAAACGAAAAAGCCGTAACATTTATGTTACGGCTTTTTTTATCAGTAAAAATGCACTTCCGGATTAATACACAAAGGGGCTTTGGTATGATTTCCAGTCGGGCAACAATTGGTCTTTTTCTGATACGATAGCGTCAAACTCGTTAATACCCCATCCAATGGTCAGTTCAGGATCATTCCATATCAAGCCTGTTTCAGAGGCTTTATCAAAGTAGTTGGTTACCTTGTAAGCAAATATGGTATCGTTCTCTAAAGATACAAAACCATGCAGGCAACCGGGCGGTATGTAAAATTGTTTATTGTTCTCGCTGGTAAGCTCAACGGCAACATGTTTGCCATAAGTTGGCGAGCCAACACGTACATCAAGCGCAACATCCAAAACAGCACCTTTTATTACCCGCACCAGTTTACCCTGTTCAAAAGGCCCTTTTTGGGCGTGCAGGCCGCGTACTACATTTTTATGCGAAACCGATTGATTATCCTGCACAAAATCAACATCAATACCTTTTTGTATAAAATGCTTTTTATTAAAGGTTTCTATAAAGTAGCCGCGATCATCGGCATAAACGTTGGGCTCAAAGATATAAGCTCCGGGTATGATGGTGTCTGTGATGGTCATTATTATTCAACTGTTTTCATTAACGTATTGAACAATACAAAACGCTCGGCAAATTGTTGTTCATGCGCGTCTTTAAACTTAAACAGGTGTTTGCTGTAAAACTCCTGGAACTGCTCCATGGTATCGGCGTTATATTGCACACAATAAGTAACCCCGTCGTTAGGCGAATCAACTATGCTGAGTATACGGTATGAGCTAAAGCAGCCGGTAGCCATAATAGCCGGTATGTGTACCTCTTTCATCCAGGTAAGCCATTCCTGCTCGGCCGCGTCATCTAAAATTACGGTATCGTTGTAAACTATCATGTGGTAAAATTACAATTTGTTTTGTTGGGATTGCAGTGATTTTGTATTTAGGATCACACTGATGTGATTAGATCATTACACCGGTGATTGGTTGATCTCCAATTGCATAAACCGGTTAACTGATCTCTAATTAACAAATCTCTGATCAACTAACTTTATCCCCACGCAAAGCCCTGAACCGTTTACGTGCATCATTTATCCAAAGGCTGCCGGGATAATCGGTAATGATCTTTTGGAAATAGGTTTTGGCCATATTGGTATCTTTTAGTTGGGTTTCGTAAATGTCGCCCAGCATAAAAACGGCGTCATCGGCCCAAAGGTCGGTACTGTGTTTTTCCGTAATGTCTTTTAATAAGAGAACGGCGCCGGTAAAGTCTTTTTCCTGTATCCTGATGCGGGCTTTGGCCATCAGTACATCAGCCTCAAGCGTATTGCCCGGAAACTGTTTCTCTATACTGTCAAGCGTTTGCAGGGCTTTAGCCGGTTGTTCGGCAAATATGAGCAGATCGGCCCGTGCATACATTTTTAGCGCCTTACCGGTACTATCGACATTCAGGTTATCGCTGATCAATAAGGAAAGGTTCAACGCGTCATTAGCGATCAGCTGAGTGGTGGCCGCTTTTAAAACATCCAGCTGCCTTTTTGCCCAGGCAAGGTCGCCGGTATAATAGGCCAGTTTGGCATTACGTAGCATAGCTTCCTGTGCAACGGCCGTGTTAGGGTTGTCTTTTTCGGCCTGGCTGTAAAGCAGGGTGGCATCCCATGGCTGGTTGCTCAACAGGTATACATCGCCCAGGTCAATTTTACAGGCGGCAAGCAGGGTTGGATCAATGCCGGCCATGCCAACCACTTCTTCCAGTAACGCCTTTGCTTCGGGTAGTTTATGCAATTTAAACGCCTGCAGGTTGGCCAGCTTTTGCATGGCAAATGCTGTGGTTTTATTATGCCCGTAAGTTGCCAGCAGGCTGTTATAATCACTCTCGAGACTAAGAAGATCAGCAGGGTTATAGCGGCCAGTGGTGATCTTCAGGTTACGCGTGTCTATCAGGTTTATCCTTGCGGCAATATAATCGCCACTTGCCTTGTCGGTATTTTCAATGATGTACTCGTATCCGCGTATAGCGGCGTCATAAGCGCTATTGGCAACCAGGGTGCGGCATAAGTCATCAATTTGGGCCGTGCCATTATTCTGGCGGCGACTTAGCGCAAGCGCCTGGTTAAGCGCCATATCATATTCCTTTTGTTGTATAAATACCCATGTAAGCATTTCGGTGTAAACCACTTCCTGCGGGTCTTTCTGTAAACCTTTAAGTAAGGCACCCTTCAGCATATCATAATCGGGACCTCCTTCGTAAACAGAGGCCAAAGCGTTTTTAGCCTGCCCAATGAACAGCGGATTTGCAGGTAAAAAATTAAGGCATTCTTCTGTAAGTGATACTTTATCGTGCCTGTAACGGTAAAGCGCCATAAGTTCGTATGCGAAAGCCTTATCATCCTTTAACAGCTCGCGCCCCCGTTTAAAAACACGTATGGCAAGGTCGGCATTCCCTGTTTGGTAAAATTGCGAGGCCAGCATATTTACCGCGTTGCGGTTCGCGGGCAGGTTTTTGATCAGGTCGTTATATAAGGCTTCGGCCTTGCCTGGGTTACCCTGTTGGGTATAGATGTTACTTAACGAAATTACGTACTCATAATTCTCGGGATAGTTGCGTACCATTGTACGGGCAACGGCTTCGGCTTCGTTTAATTTCTTAAGGGCAATAAGTTCACCAACATACAACTGGAAGTAGGCCTGTTTATCCTGTTTAAAAAGTTTCTGGTAAATATCAGCGGCCTTTTGGTGCTCATTGTTCAGTGAATATTCACGGGCTAATTCTGCATTATTGCTTTGCGCGCGCGCTACTCCGGTAAAGCATATCAAAAGTGTAAAAAGCAGGCCGTACAAATATTTCATGAGAAAAAATGGAGTATTTTACCGCTTTTTATATAACGTACCAGCCGGGTAAAATTGTAGTGACATAGTTATAAAACTCTGAGTAAATTAGTTATTTTGACCTCGATATTTATTTATAATTAATACAAATGCCGATCCGCTTCAGATATTTACTTTTGATTGTTGCAGCAGTGATAATTACCGGCTGTAAGCAAAATAAGGTACGTTCTATACCGGTTGAGGTATTTTTTAAAACGCCCGAAAAAACTAACTTTAAGATCTCTCCCGACGGTAATTATATATCGTATTTAAAGCCTTATAAAGGTAAACAAAATATATTCATACGATCGCTGGTTAACGGCGCCGAAAATATAGCCACTCAGTTTACTGATTATTCGGTTAGAGACTACACCTGGACATTTAATAACCGTATTGTGTTCACACAGGATATCATCGCTATAGACCAGTTTAGGGTTTATACGCTTGATGTAGCCACCATGAAGTACGACAGCCTGCTTACCCTTAACAGTACCAGGATGCGTATTATTAACCGTAACCGCCAGCAGCCTGATGTGGTTACCGTTGCCATGAACAAGCGCGATCCTGTAAATTTTGATGTGTACAGGCTTAACGTGAAAACCGGTGAGCTAAAGTTGTATTTACCCAATCCTGGTAATATTATTAAATGGTATCCTGATGCCGACGGGCGCATCAGACTGGTAAAGGTTTCAGATGGGGTAAACGAGAGTCTGATGTTCAGGCCCGATGATGGCTCGCCTTTTAAAACCATCATCACCAATAATTTTAACGACCGGGTAGAGCCGATAGCCTTTGCGGGTGAAACCAATAGTTTTTACGCACTGTCAAACGTTAATCGCGATAAGACCGCCCTGGTAGAGATGGATGCCGAGAACGGACAGCAGGAACGGGTTGTTTTTGCCAGCGACAAAGCCGACCTGATGGATGTAGGCTACTCAAAGAATAAGCAACGCATTGAGTATGTTGGCTGGGACGAGGCCAAGCCGCAAAAGCATTATCTGGATGCGGCTATTGCCCATATGTATAACAAACTGGAGGCCGTAATTAAAGATTATAAGGTAGATATTGTTGACCGCGATAGTAACGAGAATAAGTTTGTTATTGTTGGGTACACGGATAAGAACCCCGGCACTTACTATTTGTATGAGCGTAATAAAGACCAGTTAACGAAACTGGGTGATATTAATCCGGAGATCAGCAGCTCGGAGCTATGTGATATGCGGCCCATTACTTTTACCGCGAGTGATGGTATGCTGATCAATGGTTATTTAACCACACCGCAAGGCAAAGAGGCAAAAAACCTCCCGGTGGTAGTAATGCCGCATGATAATATTTGGGGCCGCAACTCATGGGGGTACGATGCTGAGGTGCAATTTTTGGCCAACAGGGGTTATGCGGTTTTCCAGGTGAACTACCGCGGCTCCGCAGGTTATGGCAAGGCTTTCCGTAAGGCGGGCTTTAAACAGGTTGGCGGCAAAATACAGCAGGACATTACCGATGGTGTAAAATGGCTCATTGCCCAAAAAGTGGCCAACCCCAAAAAGATAGCCATATTTGGCGGTGGTTTTGGAGGCTTTTCGGCGCTTTATGGTGTATCGTTCCATCCGGAAATGTATAACTGCGCTATTGTAAAATATGGCCTCATCAATTTCTTTACCTACTTAAAAGATGCGCCGCCGTTTTTTAAACCTTTTCTGAAAATGACGTATGAAATGGTGGGCAACCCTGAAACAGATGCCGACCAGCTACGGGCCATTTCGCCGGTTTTCCATACTGATAAGATCAAAAGCCCTTTATTGATATTCCAGGGAGCTAAAGACCCCAGGGCCAATATCAGCGAGCTTAACCAGTTTGTTCGCGAATTAAAAAAACGGAATGTGCCCGTTATCTATCGCCTTAAAGAAAATGAACGGGCCTATTTTAAAAGTGAGCATAACCGTATGGAAATGTATGCCGAGATAGAAAAATTCCTGAACACAAATATGCAGGTTAAACCTTAGCCTGTTATGAAAGCGCCTAAGAATATCTACCGCAAAAACTTTACGCTTTTAACGGTTTTCCTGGTGCTGATAACCGTAAGCTTTGTAATAGCGGTTATTATTTCATACAATCTTACGGCGAAGTATGTTGAAAACGAGTTCTCATCCAAAAAGGTGGAAGTACTCGACCAAACCTCAAAACCGTATAACGACTTTTTTCAGCTCAAGATACCTGAGATCACCTCTTACCAGGGTTTTTTGGACTCCGCGTCAGCCGCCAACTATTCGGCAACAGTATTTAAAACCTACCCCTTTGTGCGGCGCATATTATTCTATGATTTGCAGATAGGTAACAAGCCAACCAATGTGCATTTTACAAACGGCCGTGGTATATCGGTCAAAGCTATTTACCAGTATAAATTAAAGGGCAATGCGGTAAGAGGATTAAAGGATATGGCCTTTGCCAATCAGGAAGACTTTAAGCGCATGGCTTACAAGCTTAGTAATTTCATTAGCGTGGCAGATACTACCAAACTACCCACACAGGATGAGATTTTCCGTACTTTTTATGACGTAAGCCCAGATAAGATCAGCTATTTGAATATACCCCGAAGAGAGGATGTAAAGATTTACCAGTCGTTATTGCGCAACAGCGCGGGTAAAACCTTTTACAAGCAAAATATGATGACGTTTTTGCTTGACGCGCATTTTCTGCGGGTAAAGAATACCCACCCCGAGCTTTACCAGCAGGTTAGTATAGAACCGGTGGTGTATGACCCGCTTGATGTTGACGGAAGCCGAAAGGTGACAGAAGCCGCCTTAACCGGCGCGTTCTCTAATTACAAACTGTATTTTACCTCAAGCAACGAGCATCTTAAAAAGGAGATAGGCCGGCGTTTTTTGCCCATAGGCGCTATAGTGATGCTGGTTTACTTGTTTATGATACTCATCATATGGCTTATTTACCGTAACCTCAACGTTAACCTTAAGATTTTTAAGCTACAGTATGATTTCATTAACAATTTTACGCATGAGTTTAAAACGCCTGTAAGTGTGATAAAAATAGCGGGCTCAAACCTTAGGGGCGATGCCGAACTCAGCGAACGACAGCGTAAGCATTATGGAAAGATATTGGACGAGGAGGCAGATAAGCTGAACGACCTGATGAATAGGTTGCTGTCCTTTACCCAACTCGAAAACCGGTCTATCAACATCAACAAAGAAAATGTGGCGCTGCGCGATTTTGTGCAGGGCTATGTAAATACGTTTAAAATAAAATATCCGGATTTTGCGCTGAGCCATACCATTGCCTCCGGTGTAAACGAATTTAATACCGATCCTGTATTATTAGGGAGCGTTTTCCAGAACCTGATGGAAAACGCGTATAAGTATTCGCATCCCGGGCGTAAGGAACTGCATATTGATATCAGGCCGGAAAAGCGCAACCTGGTATTTAAGTTCGCCGACAAGGGCATAGGAATTGCTCGGCCAGAGGTAGGAGATGTGTTTAAAAAGTTTTACCGGATTGAGAACCAGTACAACCAAAACGGAAGCGTGGGTTTAGGGCTTGCATTTTGTAAAGAACTGGTTAACTTTATGGGTGGCGAAATTACGGTGACCAGCAAGGTTAAAGAAGGGTCGACTTTTACCGTGATATTACCTTTTGATAATTAGCAATTATAATTAAATAATGAATAAGGAAATTAAGATAGCACTGGTTGAGGATGATGAGAACCTGAGGTTCCTGGTGGCAGAGCGCCTGCAAAGTGAGGGCTATAAGGTTTTGGAAAGCAATAATGGCGATGATGCCGAAAGAATGATTCTGGCAGAACAGCCTGATATAGTACTATTGGATTGGATGCTGCCCGGTAAACAAGGCTCCGAAGTATGCGCAGAATTACGTAAAAACGGTTTTGATAAGCTGGTGATTATGATGACAGCCAAGGCGCAGGACATTGATAAGATCGACGCTTATAATTTCGGTGTAAGCGATTATATTACCAAGCCTTTTAACATGGATGTGCTGGTAGCAATGATAGAAAGCAAGATCAAGTTTTCGCTGAACAGTGAGAAAACCGAATCGCACAGATTTGGGAATATGGAACACCAGCCCAACACCCACTTGCTTATACGTGATGGGCGCAAAACAGAGCTTACCATACTGGAGAACCGTATTTTACTTTACTTCCTGAAAAATAAGAATAAGGTAATTAACCGGGAGGAGCTAATGATGGAAGTTTGGGGCTACAACGCCGATGTAAATACCCGCACACTGGATATGCACATTGTACGGCTGCGGAAAAAAATAGAGAACAATCCAGACTCGCCTACCTACCTGCAAACGGTTAGGGGAATAGGCTACCGCTTTGTTTATTAGTCGATAAAAAGGAAAATCTTTTATCGGGGAGAGGTATAGTTATCAACTTACCCTCCCCATTTTATTTTTGATAAGCCCGGCTGATGATGAAATTGCCATAAAAGCCTTTTTCATCTATAATGGAGTACTTATGCCGTGCAAAAAGCCCCGCCACGTTAGGCAATCGCCATGATTCTACCCCGCACAAAATTTTAAAGAACAAGAGCATACTTTTCAGCATCAGGTTTTGCCAAAGTTTTCCTGTAAGCCTGAAATCGGTATAGAGCCACACCCCGCCGTCTTTGAGTGCCTGGTGTATGGGCGTAAATATTGCCGGCAGGTTCTTATCGGTAAAATTATCCAGCAAAAAGGGGGTGATCACCACATCAAATGCTTGAGAAAGCCGGGCTTCCTGTATAGGCTTGTTGATAAAGTTAACCTCGTTGTGGCCATAATTACGGTTTTGAGATAAAGCCATCATTTTAGCCGATATTTCTACATAGGTGATTTTTAAACCGGTAGGGTGTTGTTTAGTAATTTCTTCGAGAATGTAGCCGGTACCGCCGCCAACAATTAATATAGTGGCGTCAGGGGGGATATGTTTTAGCAAATAAGCCTGCGCGTTAATAAGCGCCTTGCCGAATACCAGGCGGGAGAGCCGGTCATAAAATGGCGCGGCGTTATCGTAGTTACCCTTTGCCATTAATGGTTGCCAAATATCAGTGTAAACGCAACAAGCATTACATATTGCAATACCAAAACGCCATCAAGATAAAAGAAATAGTAGTATTCGTTTTTTTTCCATTTAGACCTGAAGATGAGCCAGCCCATTAGTACAGCGGTAAGTGCCAAAGCAAAGAAATCTACATTAAAGCCATTGTTCCTGAACATGAACAGCAGCACAATGTAGCCTGCAAGTAACAACTGGCAAAACAGGTAAGCATTTTTTTCGCCCCATGAAACGGCGATGGTTTTTAAGCCATATTGCCTGTCCTGGAAAAGGTCGCGTATATCAAAGGGTACGGTTAGCGCGCCAATGAGCAGGAAACGTTTAGCAATTAAAATGGTGATATCACGAGTAGATATATCAGCCAGGTGCATATCCTGGGCCTCCAATATAGGTAGCAAAACACAGCTTAATGTCCACACCAGGGTTATAAGAAAAGGCTTCAACCCCGGAATATTTCTTAATCCGAACTTTTGTTCACCAACAGTAAACAGTGGCAGGCTGTAACAAAATGATAGTACCGAAAGGAATACCAGTAATATGCGCGATTCCATGGAGAGCAAAAAGAAAAGCGGTATCAGCGAGAGCAGCGATATCATGGTAAAGGTAACCATGAGCCGGTAGTGCGCAAAAAACCATTTTACCCGGCGGTATGGCGATTTTTCAGGGTGCTTGGGCTTACTCAGTAGTATGCTGAAATTGTATATACCCAAGGTAGAGGCAAACAACAGGCCGGTAACCGTATGGATGGGTTTGGTATCAATTAAATGAAAAGTAACCAACGCCTGCGCTACCGCGCAAATCGCCATAAACAGGTTGCTAAAAAGCAAAAAATCAAAAGCGCTTAAAAGTGTTTTCTTCATTTTTTAGCAGCCGCTTTTCAGGCTTTGTAATTTGGATCGGTCGCAGCTTTGAGCTCAAATATCGTAATCTCCGGCAATATTCCAATTCGGCCGGGGTAACCTAAAAAGCCGTAGCCTACATTCACGTAAATTTGCTGGTGCTTTTCGCGGTAAAGGCCAGCCCATTCCTGGTAAACATATTCAATAGGGCTCCATTGAAAATCATCGGTACGTACGCCAAATTGCATACCATGCGTATGGCCCGAGAACATCACATCTATCTGCGGATATTTAGGTATTACTTCCGCACGCCAATGCGAGGGATCGTGCGAGAGGAGCAGCTTAACTGGCAAATCATCGGTACCTGCAACAGCTTTTTCCATTTTGCCATATTTGGGGAAACGGCTTAACTCGCCCCAGTTGCCAATACCCAATACGCCCAGTTCCTGCCCATCAATTTTAATACGGCGGTGTTCATCTATCAACAGGTCCCAGCCAAGGTTTTTATGCGCCTGGTACATATCCTGCATATTTTTTTCCTTGGCAGCAGGAGTTGGCCAGTTGCCATAGTCGCCGTAATCATGGTTGCCTAATATGGAGTATACACCCAATGGCGCACGTACTTTCTTAAACACATCAACTACCCGGTTTACCTCCTCGGTACGGCTATTAACCAGGTCGCCGGTAAAAAATATCATATCGGCTTTTTGCTGCATCAGCAGGTCAACACCGCCGCGCATATTATGTACGCTGTGAAAGCTGCCGGAGTGTATATCAGAAATTTGGCCAACACGTAATCCATCAAACGCTTTAGGCAGGTTGGGTAAGTAAAGTTTTACATTTTTAACCTGATAATCGTAGATGCCTTTAGACATGTTGTGTTTTAGCAAATACAAGGGTACGGCTCCTGCCAATATGCCCGCCTTCATCAAAAAATCTGAGCGTGGGATTTCTTCGAAAAACCAATCGTCAGATGTTGGTTGAGTTGGCTCAAGACGTTTTTGTCGCCTTTTGATAATACGTTTTATTGCCCTGCGTATGTCGTCAATTATAATAAATAGCGCATAAAATATCTTAAAGAGCAGGGTAATAAAAAACAGGAACAAAAAGGCTCCCCGTGCGCCAACGGAAAGGTTGCCATAGATGCTGAGCATCATAATGGTGATCAGGAAAATCGAAGAAAACCAATAGATAATGGCAAACCACCTTTTACGCGTAAATGGCCGCTTGCGGAAAGCCGCATGCAGCCCTTGCAATATGTAATAGTCAATGGCTAAAAGTACCAGTGGTAGGGTAATAATGTAAAAGGCCTGCAGCATAGAAATGACAAAGGTATTAATTAAATGACTGTAGCTTCTCTAAATTTCCTCACTTCGCTGTCATGATGAACTTGTCGAACCACTCACCCGTCGTGTGAGGTCTTCGACAGGCTCATATTACAAACAAAAAACCCTCCCTTTTAGGGGAGGGTTTGGTTGGGGTTAATACCTGTCGTCAATATCAAAATCTTCGTCATCATCGTCCGGCTCCAGATTAAACAGGCTGTTGAACATGTCTGAAAAGGCGAATCCGTTGTCCAGGAAACCTTTATTTAATTGCGAAAACTCTGCCAGGCCATGCAGCACAAATTCCATTAATAACAGGTGTTGGTTTTCGCTTAGGCGCGGATGGAAAGTTTTTACCAGATTTTTAAGGCCCGGCACACTGTTAAGCAATTTTTTATATTGCTCAAGTGGCAGGTTATCTATCAGCGAAATGGTGTTACCATCGCCAAACCAGTTGACGATCTCGGCATAAGGATTTGGCGCTTTTGATTTTTTAGCTTTCTCCGGATCAGGGAAGAATTGCAGCATCAGACTTTTAATAGCTTTGCCAATAAGGATGTTGGCTACTTTGCCAGGACCTTCCAGCTCACCCTCGTAAACCAGCTCTATTTTACCGGTAATGGCAGGGATTACCCCCAGAAAATCGGAGATGCGTACAAATGTTGATTTTTCAGCATTGATGATCATGCGGCGTTCGGCATTGCTGATCAAATTTTCATATGACGCGATGGTTAAACGCGCTGATACACCTGATTTTTTATCGATGTATTCAGATGCACGTGCTTCAAAGGCTATTTGCTCAACCAGGTCTTTCACCAGGCCATCTGCCTCAATAGTAGCGCGTTGCTCGGGCGTTAGCAAAGCCTCCTGCTGGGTTATCTTGCGCGAGATCTCTACAGAACGAGGGTAGTGCGTTAATATCTGACTTTCTATACGGTCTTTAAGCGGGGTAACTATAGAACCACGGTTGGTGTAGTCTTCCGGATTGGCCGTAAACACGAATTGCAGGTCAAGCGGTAAACGTAGTTTAAAACCACGTATTTGTATGTCGCGCTCCTGCAGTATATTAAATAACGATACTTGTATGCGCGCTTGTAGATCGGGCAATTCGTTGATCACAAAAATACCACGATGCGCACGTGGGATCAATCCGAAGTGGATAACGCGTTCATCATTATAGGTCAGCTTTAAAGTGGCGGCTTTTATGGGGTCAACATCGCCTATGAGGTCGGCAACGGTAACATCAGGCGTAGCCAGCTTTTCGGTGTATCGCTCGCTACGGTGCAACCAGGCTATAGGCGTGGCATCACGGTGTTTTTCCACGGTTTCGTGTCCATACCAGGAGATGGGCGCCAAAGGGTCATCAAATAGTTCTGATCCTTCTATGTAAGGTATATACTCGTCTAACAGGTTTACCAGCAGGCGGGCGATACGTGTTTTGGCCTGCCCCCGCAAACCTAACAACAAAATATTGTGCCGTGATAGGATAGCCGTTTGCAGATCGGGAATAACGGTGTCTTCAAAACCAACTATTCCTTCAAAGCCGCCCTCTTTTTTCTGTAATTGTTTGATGAGGTTGGCCCTCAATTCATCCTTTACCGAACGGCTCACATAGCCCGACTCTTTAAGCTGACCAAGGTTATTTATTTCTGTATGGTTCATTTGTTCAATTGTTCATTGGTATCTGTGCGTACATCATTTGCATATCTGAAATTTGCACATCAGCACATCAACGTACCGTTCTTCTTCTGTTTTTTATGTAATCCTCAAAAATGTATTCGCCTAAACCATTAAGAGAGCTATAGAATGCGCGGCCACCATTAGTTTCGGTAAACTTGCGCACAAACTGCTGCAGGTAAGGGTCTTTGGCTATCATAAATGTGGTGATAGGGATCTTTAAGCGTTTACATTGTGCCGCCATGTTCAGCGTTTTGTTCACCACTTTTCTGTCGAGGCCAATGCTGTTCTTATAATACCGTGTGCCTTCCTTTAAACATGTAGGCTTACCATCGGTTATCATAAAAATTTGCTTGTTATGCGTTTTGCGGCGGCGCAGCATGTCTGTAGCCAGCTCTAAACCTGCGTAGGTATTGGTATGGTATGGGCCAACCTGCAGGTACGGAAGATCCTGCAAAGTAATTGGCCAGGCATCGTTACCAAACACCACAATGTCCAGTGTATCCTTAGGGTATTTGGTGCGGATAAGCTCGGCCAGAGCCATCGCTACTTTTTTAGCGGGTGTTATCCTGTCCTCACCATATAAGATCATGGAGTGCGAAATATCGATCATGAGTACAGTTGAGGTAAGGGTTTTATAGTCCATTTCCTCCACCTCAAGGTCGCGCTCGGTCATCATAAAATCGCCGCCGATGCCATGGTTGATCTGCGCGTTATGAATAGACTGGGTCATATCTATCTGGTCCAGGCTGTCGCCAAACTCAAACTCACGGCGTTCGGCGTTGCGCTCGTCCCCCTGCCCGCTTTGAGGCGAACGGTGGTTGCCCTTTCCTGATTTTTTTAACTTACCAAAGATCTCTTCCAGTGCCGATTGCCTGATGCTTTGCTCGGCCTTGGCGGTAATATTGAAACTTCCATCCTGTTTGTTCTCGTCCAGATAACCCTTTTGCTTTAGCTCATCAATAAAATCGCCCATGCCATAATTGTCATTGGTGATATTATATTGCTTATCCAGTTCGTTAAGCCATGCCAGTGCCTCTCCGGCATCGCCGGCGGTATAATTTAATAATTCGAGAAATAGTTTTAGCAATTCTTCAAACCCGCCTTTGGGGATCTGATTTGGTGTAAACTTCGAAAATCCGAAACCACGCATAGTATACCCTTTCTGATATAAAGTAACGGATTATCCGGCTTAAAAGTTTAACTACAGCACCAATAAAGCGCAATTGTTAAGCTGTAATGACAATTACACCTGCGCCCCCTCCTTTATGTTCGTAATTTCATCTCGTACATAAACAGGGTTAGCACCGCGTTTGCTTGCTACAAATGAACCTATTGCGCAGGCATCAACCAATACTTTCTGCATGGGCTGTTTTTCAATAAGGCCGGCAATAAAAGTAGCCAGGAAGGCATCTCCCGCACCAACGGTATCGGCTACCTGTACAGGAAAGCCCGGGTGCTCATAAAATTCATGGTTATGCCATACAATGGCGCCGTTTTCGCCGCGGGTAACACAAATGGTTTGTGTATGATATTTTTTTTGGAATTCTACCATTTTCTCCCTGAGTAAGCCATTACTGCCATGTATCAGCAATTCAGCTTCTTCCTCGTTCATTTTAATAATATTAGCACGGGCGGCAAGGGTTTCAATATCAGCTACGGTGTAATGCGGGGCACGCAGGTTTACATCAAAAACCTTTAAGGCCGGTGTTTCTTCCAGTAGGTTCAATAGCGTATCGCGGGTGGTTTTACCGCGGCTGGCTAAGCTTCCAAATACCACTATGGTAGCGGTCTTGGCTTCTTCAAGCAGGTTTTTATCTGATTGTATGTTATCCCATGAAACCGGTTCAGGTATAATGTAAGTGGCCTGGTTTTTTTCATCCAGTTCTACCGTTACTTCGCACGTGGGTAAGGCGTTATCTCTTTGGATAAGATTAGCCGTGTAAAGCTTGTTCTCTTTTAAAAAGTTAATAAGCCCTTTACCCGATTCATCTTTTCCTACACGGCTGGCAAATACCACACTTACATGTTGTTGAGCCAAATGCCTGGCCACATTCATGGGGGCGCCACCGGCCTTTTTTTCTTCGCCGAAAGCGTCCCATAATACCTCACCAAAGCATAATACCTTATTTCTCATATCGTGAATTTGAAATTTTGCGTAAAGCTATAAAGGATTTACTGGATGCAGTGTTAAATTTATGATAATTGACTTAATAAATACTTAACAATTGTTTAAAGCCTGTAAGCCTTAATCATTATTTGTTATCATTTCAATAAAGTTCATGGTAAAACTTATATTTAGGCTATGAAGAAACTTACCCTCTTATCATTACTGCTTTTTTTATCTTTTTACTGCATTGCGCAAGACAAACAAGCTATTGCCAAAGTGATGCACCAACAGCAAGTAGACTGGAGCAACGGCGACCTCAATGCTTTTATGCAAAGTTACTGGAAATCGGACTCGCTGGTTTTTATTGGCAAGCGCGGCCCGGTATATGGGTGGCAGCAGGCGTTGGATAATTATAAGAAAGGTTACCCGGGTAAGGCAGCTATGGGGAAGCTGAGCTTCAGGCTGGATAAGATACAATTGCTCGGCAAAACCGACGCTTTTGTAATGGGTGCCTGGCACCTTGCTCGCGAAAAGGATAACCCCATTGGTTATTTTACGCTCTGGTTTAAAAAGATAAATGGCAAATGGTTGATCGTTTGCGACCATTCGAGTTGAGCAGGCTAAATCAAAATCGACAATATTGGAGGATTCGATAGAATCTGCTACTCAATATAAGTTTTCAAATAATACGTCATTGCGAAGGCCGAAACAATCTCAGAACTGTGCAGAACGGCTTTTGTGGGTACACATTGCTTCGTGCCCTGCAATAACGCGATTGGATTAAGTGGGGTTATTCACCAAACAATAGATCATCCCGTTAAGCAGGTTGATATAAGTTTCAATACCTTCATATATCTCATCAAGATGAATATACTCATCGGCTATGTGTGAGCGGGCCGAATCGCCAGGCCCCATCTTGAGCGAGGGGATAGATAACCATCCCTGGTCGCTGCTGGTGGGCGATACATAGCTACGCAAACCCATTGCTGCCCCGGTACGTACAATGGGATGGATGCTATCTATACAGGAAGCAGTTAAAATGCCTTCGCGGGCGCATATGCTGCAAGTGGTGTTTTGTTTAATGATATCTAAAACTTCGTTGGGTTGGTAGCAGTCGCTCAAACGAATATCAACGGTAAAATGGCATTCATGCGGTATAATGTTATGTTGCATGCCGGCATCAATTTGCGTTACCGTCATTTTAACCGGCCCCATAAATGCCGATTGCTTGGGGAAGTGGTAGTTGGCAAACCAATTAATATCAGATAAAGCTTTATAAAGTGCATTGGTCCCTTCGTTTCTGGCGGCATGCCCTGCAACACCATAACATGTACAATCGAGCACCATATTACCCATTTCGGCAGTGGCCATCTGCATTTGGGTAGGCTCGCCAACAATGGCAAAACTAAGATCGCCTAAATGTGGCAGTACCTCGCTTAAGCCATGCTTGCCGGAGTTTTCTTCTTCGGCGCTGGCAACCAGGCAAATGTTATAGCAAAGATCTTTTTCGTTATAAAAATGTACAAAGGTAGCCATAAGCGAAACCAGGCAACCCCCGGCATCATTACTGCCGAGGCCGTATAACTTGCCATCTGTTACCTGCGCGAAGTAGGGGTTTTTAGTGTAGGCGCCGTTTGGCTTAACAGTATCGTGGTGAGAGTTAAGCAGGATAGTTGATTTACTTTTATCAAAGTAGCGGTTAAAAGCCCACACATTATTGTGCAGGCGATGGGTAGTAATATCATGGTTTTCTAAATAAGCTTGTATAATATCAGCGGTTTCAAATTCGTTGCCGCTGGGTGATGGGGTGCTGATGAGTTTTTTAAGCAGCAAAATAGCCTCGTGACCTAAATCACGGTGTGGCCTATTGCCGGTATTATCTGTAAACGCTTGTATCATGTTGGTTAGCTTTAGTTTTCTGATGGTGTATAAAGCATAGCAGTACACAAACAGTTGCGGCCTTGCTTGCTCGTTAGGATGCTATAGTTAACACAGCTTTTACAGCCCTGCCAGAAAGCTTCCTCTTGTGCTATTTCGGCGTAGGTTACAGGCTCGAAACCCAGGTGGGTATTCATTTTCATAATAGCTAAACCGGATGTAATGGAGAATACCTGAGCTTCGGGATAAGCCTCGCGACAAAGGTTAAACACCATTTCTTTTATCTGATGTGCCACGCCATGCTGCCTGAACTCGGGTGATACAATAAGGCCGCTGTTTGATACAAATTTGCCGTTATCCCAAACATCAAAATACGAGAAGCCGGCCCATTTCCCATCAGGAGATACAGCTACTACAGCACGGCCATTGTTCATTTTATCAAGTATGGATGCTATTGATCTTTTAGAGATACCGGAACCGCGTGCAATGGCAGAGCGTTCGGTTTCTTCAGAAATTTGTTGCGCGTAAATACAATCAGCCGATTGGGCAAGTCTCACAATTATTCGTTCATCTTCCATTTTAGTATTGTTTACAAACGGTTATACCCGTTGTTAGCCATGCCACTAAAAGGATGCCTTATCGTATAATTTTCGTAAAAAACGCCTTTTAACAGTGTAGAAGCTGTTTTTAGTTTTGAAGTATGAAGGGCCTTTGTGAAAAGCTTTCCATTTTGGAAGTGCAGTTTGCAGGAATGGGAGGCCGACTCACCCGATCGTCGCTAAGTTTTAACCCCTCTCTTCGCTTTATGAAAAGAGGGGCTGAGTAAATCTAAAATCTTAAATCAAAAAATCTAAAATCAATACGGTTTTCCCTCAGCCAATGCTTGGTTAGCGCGTTTAATGGCTACGCCTTCTTTCCAATCCATGTAGCGGCTTTTAAAGCTCCTTTTCATCACATCATCAAATTTGCGCTGTATGGTAAGGTTGTACAGGCTTTTCGCTTTAATGGCCCATGACTTGTCCCAGGCGCGCAGGCTAAGTGAGTAGGAGCCATCCAAATACTTCATCCAATGCCAGTAGCCGGTGGGCATAAACAGGGTATCGCCATGTTCCAGGTACGCCTCGGTGCCGGGGATGCCGTTTAGCGATGGGTATTTTTCTACATCCGGATTAAGAACATCATAATCTTCCAATGCGTAGGTGGCGTTGGGCAGGCAATATAAGCGTTTTTTCCACTTGTGTTCAAACAGTATAACATGCTTGCGGCCGCCAAAGTGGGTATGGAAGATATGCGGCAAATCAATATCATAATGCAAAAACGTTTCGGAGTTTGAGCCGCCGAAGAACATGGCCGGCATACTTTCTATAAAGCCGCCCATGAGCTCCTTTGGCAGCACTATGTCATTAAGTAATTGTGGCGCGTGCTTAAATATATTGAAGAAGAAAATTCGGAGTTCAGTTGGTTGGGAGCGGATAAGGTCAATATATTCATCGAAGGGCATTTCTGCCGCTGCAGAATTAATGGGCTTTGCGGGGTCGGCTTTTGAGTTATCATACAGCGGGACAACTTTGTTGCCTACCACACTTTTCAAATATTCCGGCGTCCATTTTTCGCGGGCAGGCCAGTTGTTCGTCAGTCCTTTGATGATCAGCGGGCGGCGTGGTTTGAGGTAATTATTTTGAAAATCATGTGCGCTAATGGTATCAACAGTATCAATTGGGGATAGTTTAAAGCTCATATTGCCGGCATTGAATACAATAATGAGGTAAGACACCTCATCTCAATATGGCAAATAACGGCCATGCATGTTGGTTTGCAGTTAAAGTGGTGTTAAGTTTTTGGGTATTTTGCAGACTCTCTAAAGAGAGTTGGACAATAACTATCGTTGCGAGCAGAAAGTTTCCCAAAAAAAAGCCCCCTATGCAAAGCACAAAGGGCTAAATAAATCTAAAATCTTAAATCCGAAATCTAAAATTAATACGGTTTACCTTCTGCCAGGGCCTTGTTGGCACGCTTAATAGCTAATTCCTCTTTCCAGTCCATATAGCGGTTCTTGAAGTTCTTTTTCATGATATCATCAAACTTGCGCTGTATGGTAAGGTTGTAAAGGCTTTTTGCTTTTATGGCCCATGATTTATCCCATGCGCGGAGCGAAATGGAGAATGATCCATCCAGATATTTCATCCAGTGCCAGTAACCGGTAGGCATAAACAGCGTTTCGCCATGCTCCAGTATGGCTTCCTGCCCCTCAATACCGTTAAGCGCCGGAAATTTCTCAAAATCGGGGTTGGCAATGTCGTAATCTTCTAATGCGTAGGTGGCAAATGGCATGCAGTATAAGCGTTCGCGCCATTTATAGTCGAACAGGATAATATGTTTACGGCCGTTGAAGTGCGTATGGAAAATATGAGCCAGGTCAATATCGTAATGCAGGAAAGTCACCGAACCCTGGCCACCAAAAAACATATTAGGGTACTTATCCAGGAAACCACCCATCAGGTCTGATGGTGAGCGGTAATCTTCCAGCAAGCCCGGAGCATGTTTAATGGGGTCAAACAAAAAAATGCGCAGGTCGGTAGGGCCTTTTTGAATGAGGTCGATATAGTCGCCAAACTTCATTTCGGCAGCCGACGCGTTTATGGGTTTTGATGGGTCGGCTTTAGAGCTGTCATACAGAGGCACTACTTTATCGCCAACAACTTCCTTCAGGTAATCAAAGGTCCATTTTTGCAGAGCAGGCCATGTTTCGGTAGCTTTGCTAATTACCAGGGGCTTACGGGGCTTTAGGTAGTTGTTAACAAAGTCTTCTTTAGAGATATTGTCAACTCTGTCTATAGGGGTAAGGGACAAACTCATTTCTTACTATAATAATTTACGCAAAATTAATTATTTAATAAAGAGCAAACATCAGCTTAACTCAATTTTAAATTCGGCTGACAAAAAAGCCCGGATGGTCAAACCATCCGGGCTCATCTTTGAATTAGCAGTATTCAGTAACGGCTTATGCTCATTAAAGTATCTGCAAATTAATTTCTGCCAATCAAATTAGTTAGGCATTAATACGGCATTTACTACGTGGATAACGCCATTGCTTTGGTTAACATCAGCAATAGTTACCCAGCTTTTACCACCTTTTTCATCAACCAGATAGATCTTTTTACCTTTCATCATGGCTTTTAACGTACCACCGCTAACGGTTTTAAGTTCGGCAACACCATGTCCGGCTTTAATTTCGGCAGCTATGTCTTTAGCGTTTAATTTACCGGCAACCACGTGGTAGGTTAAAATTTTGGTCAGCGTAGCTTTGTTCTCTGGTTTTAACAAAGTTTCTACAGTGCCTTTAGGTAATTTGTTAAAAGCCTCGTTGGTTGGTGCAAACACGGTGAACGGGCCTGCCGATTTTAATGTTTCTACCAAACCGGCAGCTTTAACAGCAGCTACCAGGGTAGTGTGGTCTTTAGAGTTAACAGCGTTATCCACAATATCTTTTGTTGGATACATTGGCGCGCCGCCAACCATTTTAGTTTGAGCGAAAGTACTTGGGGCAATAGCTGTAGCTACTATAGCTAAGGCCGCGATGATCAATTTTTTCATTGTTGTTTTTGAGGTTTCTTGTTTTTATAGAAGATACGGCGATAGCTTCATGTCAGTTTTAAAGCGGGCTTACGTTTCACACTCTAAAACGGTGTAGGCAATAGCTAATTGGAGTATGGGCCCGATTGGTGTGTGGTTGGCCAGGCACACCATGGTAATTCGGGTAAATTAAAAACCAGACCAGTTAACGATTAAGCCTGGAAAAACATCTCGGCAGCAATAGCATCTGCGTATAGTTTACCCTTTGCGGTTAAAGTAAGTGTATTTTCGCTTAGTAACACTTTTTCCTGCGCGATATATTCCTCGGCTGTTTTCATCAGGATAGATGATGAACCTTTGGCTATGTTATCCAGTTTGCCAAGATCAAGCCCCCACATGGTTCGGAGCGAGGTCATGATGTATTCGTTCAGCCGGTCGGCCTCGGTAAGTGTCTCCGTTTCGGCAGGGATGTGGTTATTACTCAAGTGCTCCAGATATTTAGCGTTATTGGCTATATTCCATTGGCGGGTATCGCCATTAAAGGAGTGTGCTGATGGGCCAATACCTAAATAGGTTACACCTTTCCAATAATTAGAATTATGGCGGCTGTAATGCCCCGGTTTGCAAAAGTTAGATATCTCGTACTGCTCAAACCCGTTTAATCGTATGGCATCAAGCATCATGGCAAATTGTTCGGCGCTTTGCTGCTCATTCATGGGCGACTGTTTCTTTTTGCTGATGAATGCTGCCAGCGCTGTTTGCGGTTCAACCGTCATGCTATAAGCAGATATGTGGGGGATGCCAAGTGCAAACGCGGTATCAAGGTTATGTTTCCATTTGCTGTCAGTAAGCAGGGGATAGCCGTATATGAGATCAATGGTGATGTTTTCAAAGCCGGCATCCTGCGCGCGTTTCACGGAATCTTCTGCCTCCTGCGCTCGGTGTACCCGGTTCATCCAGGCAAGGTCTTCATCAAAGAATGATTGTATGCCGATACTGAAACGGTTAACGGGCGTTTGCCTTAGACCATTAATTTTTTCACGGTCAATATCGTCGGGGTTGGCCTCCAGGGTGATCTCCGCGTTGCCAATTACCGTATGCAGTTGGGTGATATGATCAATTATTTTATTTACTTCTGTTGATGCCAAAACAGATGGCGTGCCGCCTCCGAAATAAATAGTCTCAATGCTTTCGCCTTGCAGGTAATTTTTTTGCAGTTCCAATTCGCTATGTATAGCTTCAAGCATTTGGTTCTTATACTTTAAGGAAGTGCTGAAATGGAAGTCGCAATAATGACAGGCCTGCTTGCAAAAAGGGATATGGATGTAAATACCGGCCATGCTTTTAAGAGTATATAATCCCGTAAAGAATGGGATAGATTAATGATATTAATGTGTTGATTATCAATGTTAAATACGTTTTAATAGCTTCCTTAATCTTTTGTTTTTTATTCTATTTTATATTACTTTTGTTACTTGGGTGTTACTATTTAGGTTTAACGAGTAACAAAAGTAACAATAAACAGTAATTAATAAGTCATGGTAACTATTAGATACAAAAAGCTAAGCACAGGCAAATTTAGTGCTTATTTGGATGTCTATTCCAATACCGGTGAGGGTAAAGGTAAGCGCAATTACGAGTTTCTTAAGATTTATGTCGATAAAGACTATTCTGATGCAGCAAGCCGTATTAGCGAACCTGATAAAGAGAAACTGAAGATTATTAAAGCACTTCGTAATAAAAGAGAGGACGAACTGAATTTCTCGGAGCATGGCTATAAGCAACCTGCCAAGATCAATTATTATCTTCAGGACTATCTTGGTCAATGCCTTGCAAAGAAATTTAATTATAAACTGGAATGCCTGATCATTCATCTTGGAAAGTATTGCCCCAAACGAAGCATATTATTCCAGGAAGTAGATGAAGAATTTTTAGATAAATTTCAGAGTTACCTGCTTAATCAGGTTAGCAGAAATACAACTAATGCCTACATGTCCGTATTCAGGCAGCATTTCAATAAACTGGTAATTAAAGGGATTATTCAAACTTCTCCTTTTGGTAGTTTTAAGATTATCGAGGAGGAAGACTCAGAGCGAACCACTCTCACTATTGAGGAAGTGAGAACCTTAGCTCATTACGTTCCCAAAAGAGGAAACAGCCAGATCAGGGAAGCTTTTATATTTTCTTGTTTTACTGGTTTGCGTTTTTCGGATATTAAGAAATTGCATTATGATGAAATTGTTAACGATCAGCTGATTTTTCGACCGGCAAAAACGATAAAGAAAATTGTTACTGTACCATTGGCCGATGAAGCAAAAATGATTATTGCAAAAGTGGTCAAGCATCCTACAAATAAGAAAGTGTTTTGGGATTTGCCAACGAGTCAGGTAGTGAATGTTTACTTAAAATTCTGGGCATTGGAAGCCGGTCTGAAAAAAAACCTCCATTTTCATGCTGCCCGGCACACTTTTGCGACCATTGGCCTGACTTTTGGAATCGATATATATACTATGAAAGAACTGCTGGGGCACAGTAAAATTGAAATGACCCAAATCTATGCCAAAATCGTTGACGAAAAGAAACGAAACGAAATGTTGAAATTTCCTAAACTTTGAATATGAAAAAGGTTTTTTTTGAAATCGGTTTAGTAATAGCGTTTACCCTGGTCTACCTTTTGGTTCCTGGAATACGCTTGCCGCTGATTATTACCTTTGGCGTGTTAGGCATTTGGCTATTGCCTGTCCAATTATTTTTATCGATAAGTTTTAAAAACTGGCAGGACGAACTAAGTGGCCGTTTTCATAATCTGCCGACACAGGAGCGTTTATTGCAGGTTAAGGGTACTTTTGAGGGTCTTGACCCGATAGAGGTTAACAAGCTTCGTTTGTTTTATATCAATGTAAGTATTTTTCACTACCTGCTGATGGTTTTCTATGGCCTGTCGTTTTTGTTGATCGGCCTTTTGTTTTTGGGTTTCGGTGTCTATTCTAAAGGCACATATTTTGTTGCTATAAGTCTTTTGGGATTTATTATTACCTCTTTTATAGGCTACGTCTTGATTGGTCAGATTTTTCCTGCCGGAAACAAGAAAAATATCGATGCTGTTTTCTATCTGTTTTGGAGCAAGGACTGGCAAAAACAACTTTCTGCACTTGCTCAGATAGACAAGGAGGATTTTCAGTTATTGCGTAAACCGCAGTCATTCTATGATTTTTGGCGGCAAGGTAAAACAGTAGAAGAAAAGGAAATGGCATTTAAAAAATTAATAGAAGACCTAAACAGGCATAGTAAAAGCGGGCCACTTTTTAAATATAATGAGCAGGGAAAAATAGCGCTTACCGAAATTATACGTAATGGTGCGCCCGACAAAACGCTGGCAGGTTTCCTTAAATATTGCATCAAAGACCGGAAAATACTTTCGGAGGATATTTTGAAAAAAAGTCATAGGGGATTATTGCATTCCGTTTTTATGATCGGTCAAAACAAAGGACTTGTCGTATTAGAGAACGAAAGATTTAAAACCTTACCCGATGATTATGTCGAGGTATATAAATCAATCCTTAAAGAATAAACGTTTTGGATAGAACTCCATAATGTACCCAAGCATGACATAAAGTACGTTCATACGATACCGCCCAATCGGTCGTATTGGTCAATTTTGTTCTATTTTTTTGCTTCCGTTAACCAAAACGGAGGTCGAATGAATATCAATGAAAACACCAGGGTAATAGATCTTAAAGTATCAGATCTGTTGACCATTTTAAAAGAATCCGCAACAGCTTTGCCCGCACCAATACTGGTGCCAAGCGACGAAGATGAAATAGGAGGCTATGAGGTAGCAGAGAAAACTACGGGTTACGCACGCCAAACCCTTTACCAGTTAAAATCCGCAGGAAAGATTCCCTGCATTGTCCTTCCTAACGGTGGTGTCAGGTTCTCTAAAAAGGAGATCGTTAGCTGGCTGATGTCCCATAAAAGGCTAACCGACAAAGACATAGCCGAGAAAGCAGAAAATTTTGTTTTTAAACGCCGTTTGCGCAGAAAATAAGGGGAAATATGGAACAGGAATATCCTTATCTCCGAATCGGCACGGCCTATTACAAGATCGTTCAAAAGCCCCTCGCTTCGGGTGACCGCATGACACTGCTCCTTCCCTGGTCGGTAGAGTGCATTAAGCAAGATCATGGCAAGAGCTATCTGTCCGGTATACCGAAATATGATGGCTTTTGCTTTGTACCGTCATACCTGCATTACAAGCGGTTTATCGGCAATTTTTATAATCGGTATCATCCATTTATACATGTTCCGAAGATTGGCCAGCCAGAACGGACGCTGGCCTACCTGGGCCATATTTTCGGCGACCAGCTCGAATACGGTTTGGATTATTTAAAAATTCTACTCGAAATACCGATGCAGATGTTGCCCATCCTTTGCCTGGTCAGCACCGAACGGAATACAGGCAAGACCACTTTTTTGAAAAGTTACAAAGATGTATTTCTGTTTTTAAACAACGACAAGGCCGGACAAACCGCCGCAGAAAAGTTGAGACAAGCAGATATCAACGGCATTGATGCCAGCGAGTTTTACAAAGGCTATAACGATGTGAACGATTACCTGAGCGCCCAAAGGAGGGGCGCTTTGCGAGCGGAGGCAAGGCGCGAAGCGCCTGAATAAAAGGGGCTGGGGTTGGGACGGTAAACCAGTTTTTTTTCATCAGAAAATACTGCTTGCGGTATAGATGTATATCGGTATAAAGGGCGAACGGCGAATGGCCGTTTTTTATCCGCTTGTAAGGAGCAAGTTTGTGTTTTTGTTGCCACAAAAACATCCCGGATGCCTGTCGGCATCGGGCAAACTTGCCTTTTGCGCCCGATGGTTGCAAAAAGGAAAATGGAAGAAAGAGTAAGGAGTTAACCGATGGAAGCAACAGCAAAGACCACTCATAAACAACAGTTATCCCAATCAAAAAACAAAGGCGGTGCGCCGAAAAAAAAGGTTAAACGGGAGTTAATTATTCGCATTAGAATGACAGCGACCGAGCGCTTTTATATCGACAGTAAAGCCAAAACCGCAGGCATGCGTTCAAGCAGTTGGTTAAGAGCAGCAGCCAAAAGTGCCATTGTGGTTCCCCGCTTAACAGACGATGAGCGGCGCATCCTTTGGATGCTTGCCGAATTGGCCAACAACCTTAATCAGCTAACTAAGCTTGCGCATCAACTTGGGTTATTAACCGTAGCGCGGGATTGCAGTAAGATTTTGAACGAGATAGATATTACTTTAAAACACCTCAATAACCATGATAGGAAAAGTGATAACGGGTAGAAGCTTTGGAGGATGCATCCGCTACGTGGTACAAAAATATGATGCGGTCGTATTGGATGCCGCAGGCGTAAGAATGCAGCAGGTCAACCAAATCATCAATGATTTTAACCTGCAACGAAAGTACAATCCCAATTTAGGAAAGGCCGTTGGCCATATTGCTTTGAGTTGGAGCGTAAACGATGCCGCTAAGTTGAACGATGAGATAATGGTAAATATGGCTAAAGAGTATCTGCAAAAAATGAAGATACAAGACACACAGTACCTGATTGTTAAGCACAGGGACAAAGATCATCCGCATATTCACATCGTTTACAACAGGGTAAGCAACAATGGTAAAACCATATCCGATAACTTTCAAAAGCAGCGAAATGTACAGGTAGCAAAGGAACTGACCATAAAGCATGGCCTTTATATCTCACCGGGTAAAGAACGGGTCAACCGCCAACAGCTAAAAGGCGAGGACAAAATCAAATATGAATTATTTGATGCTATCAGTACGGCCAGCAAAAAAGTAAAAAATATCAATGAGCTAAAGCAGGTATTGGCTAAGCAGGGCATTGTTACCCACTTAAAATATAGAAGCGGTACCACCGAGGTGCAGGGCATTAGTTTCAGCAAAGGCGAATATAAATATAAAGGATCAGAGATAGACCGGAGTTTAAGTTATGCAAAGCTTAGCCAGGCAATAGAACAACAGCAGGCTAAACCGGAAAAGAGTTTGGCAGACCAGCTAAGAGAAGTAATGGAAAACGCAAAGCAGGAAAGAGAAAGTCAGGACAAGACTGAACAAACCACTTATTTAAAGCCGGAGCCGGAAACCCATTACCTGAGGCAATCGCTATCAGCAGGAGCGGATTTATTAGGTGGCATGCTTGGCAATATAGCCGACGACGATGACAGCCCGGAAAGAAGACGGCGAAAGAAAAATGAACAACAGCAAAGTAGAGGAATATCAAGATGAAAGAAATAGATGAACTAAACCAAAGGATAAATGGAGTAGATGAACTTATTGACACCTTAGTCAAAACCAACACGGATATGGAAAGAAGACAAGCAAAACTCGAAGAGCATATAGAGAATATTAAAGACCTTGTTCCTAGAATTAAAGCAATGGAAAGTAAAACGAATTATCCTGAGGTTTATATACCTGACTACAGTGAAGAGTTCGGACAGATCTTTGCGGAAATTCAAAAAGCTTATGCCGAATCCGGCAAAGAAACGTCCACTGCATCCTTCCAAAAAGTTATAGATAAAATAGACGCCTTGAATATAGATATAAGGGCATTGGCTAAACGTTACTTTGATCCAAAGACGAGTTGGCTGCTTATCATTTGCAGCATACTCATCCTACTGGTAGCCGCATTGACAGGTACGACAATGGGCTTCGCATTCGAAGCATATGAATTTAAACTGAAAAACAACGCTGAAAATATATCAACTAGAGATACTGTTAACCGGTTCTCCCCAAATAAAACTTTTAAAAAACATAAAGTGAAAGCTGGAAGAATAAAACAGTTTTTGCACCATACAGACAAAACAGAATAAGTGAACCCTTTATTTGTAAGACAATGAACAAAACGTTAAATTTGAATAAGTTTGAGAAGAACAGCGAACTTAGCATTTTTATAAATGCTAAACATGAGCCAATTGGTGTATTAATTCCATTGGAGCAATGGAAAAAGATAGCACCTACGGTAGATAAAAATTCTGAACTGCATCAACTAATGGATCAATTAACATTTAAACCGATTTTTGAACGTTCTTTAAAAGAGCAGAATAATTGGCTGGATCAGGAAATTGAACAGGTTGAAGCAGAACACCTGCAAAAAGGATTATATAATATTTATCAGGACGATACATATTGCAAAGACAAAGATGTCTTTATACATCAATATACTGACCACCGTGAACTTGTAAAAGTAAATGCGGATACGGGCCAAACCCAAACTATCAGGAGAAGTTTCTAATGAAGCATCCACAATTGTATGTTTTTGCCGGACCCAATGGTGCCGGTAAGAGCACGCTGTCGGCGAGTATGCTTTTGCCTGGTACGCCCATATTTGACGGTGATAAGGAGTTTGCATTGTTAAAGAAAGAATTCCCGTCCACCGATAGTGGCAATCTCTACGAAGCCGTAAATGGGCATATATTTTCCGATTGGAAGAATAAAGCAATGGAACAGTCGCTCGATTGTGCCTTTGAAACTAATTTCAGATCCTCAGAGGTGATGAGCTCTGTAACTGAATTTAAAAAATCTGGTTATCAAGCCAGGCTCATCTTTTTCGGACTTGATAGCCTGGAGGCTTCTATCGAACGCGTAAAACTTCGGGTGGCGAATGGTGGTCATCAGGTTAGCCTGGATAATATAAAAGCTAATTATGAAATGGGATTGAAGAATTTGACTAAATACTATCAAGATTTCGACTCTGTTCACTTAGTGAAAAGCTTTGCATCAAATGAGTTAGATAGGAAGCTAACCTCCTATTTAACAATCGAGGCTGGCCAAATTGAGGAGCGAGCAGAATTAATTCCTGATTGGGCGAATGACCTTGTAAAAACTGCTGAGTTAAATCAATATGCAAAAATCATGGACAAGCAGCAACCCGAACAGAATCAAGAAAATAAAAAAGATCAATCACGTGGAATTGGTCGGTAACCATTCCATTTCACCGCGCTCGGCAAAGTTACCGACCGGCGGATGAAATGTAAAGGCTATACAAGCGAAGCATTTTAATTTGTTTTTTAGCGGTGCTTCGGCCTTGACATTTCATCCACCTTGCGCTTTTGGTGCCTAAGCGTTGAAAATGGAATGGTGAATTCAACTACTAATTAAGTTAGAATTTTATCTGTAAAAGAAATGTCTTTAATAACAAGAACCTTATCATAAAGGAACATTTTTATGATAGTAAGGACAAGCAGGAAAGCCACCTTTAATCAATTTCTACACTAAACCCAGCCTCTCCGGCAGCATAAAATTCAATATTTCTCTTCTTGAAATGTTTAGCGTAGTTCTCATACCGTTGCTTCAGAAAAAAGTCTTTCGCATACCCGTCGTGAACCGGAAGTATATGCTTTGGATGAATTTTGTCGCCAAATTCAGCAACTTTCAATTCGGTGGTAAAGGGTGCCATGATTGGAAGAATCAATAAATTTATTCCTTCATATGCATAAAGCTTTTGCTCAAACGAATCAACCGGATTCAATATTTTACTGTCAATAACGTAAGCTTGCATATCCGGCAAGGGGCTATCCAGTATATGCTCGTGAGCAACATTCAAAACCTTCAAACTAAAAGGACCAATTGTCATTTCGCCTTCTTCGACAAGAATACTTTCCAAACCATTGGCAAAAAGTTCTTTCGAAACTTCTGCGTTAGTATAAATAGTAGCCTTGCTTAGTTCAATTATCTTTTTCAAATTCTCCATATCCAAATGGTCGGGATGATTGTGGGTGATAATCACCGATTGCACATCGTTAAACATTTCCGCTGTGACCAACCCTTCAGCAAAAGAAAACTTTCCAAGATCAAATAGAATTTTAAAGCCAGTTTTTTCAAATAAAAGACAAGAATGAATGTATTTTGTAATCTTCACTACCTTATTTTTTTAAGTACTTTTCTATTTCTTCTGTAGAGTTTCCTACTTTACTTATTGCGGACTTTAATTCATCGACTGAAATTTTAAAGTGTTTTGCCCAATACTCAAAATCATAAGCCTCACTCGATTCAAATTCCCTTTCGTCGCGCTCTTTAGCATTTATCGATTCATCCATGTTTTAATTATTTATCTACTCAATAACACTAAGCACAGGTTATGGTTTCATTACCTGAGATTATACTTGTTTAACGAGTTATCTTATAATTAGTAAAGCCTGCAATAGCTTAATTGTCATGGCTTACCGCCCTATAAAGCAAATCGTTGCTAACTAATTAGACATTTTGTTGTTTATGAAACACTTATGTCAACCGAAGAAAACAAGCCAACTTCAAACCCCAGCGATCACCTCGCTAATGAAAGAACATTTTTAGCCTGGATCAGGACCAGTGTTGCCATAATGGGCTTTGGCTTTGTGGTGGTAAAATTTGCGCTTTTTATTAAACAGATCTCATTGGTCTTGAATACCAAACAAACCGTATTACCCGGCAAAGGTTATTCTACACAAATAGGAATCTTGCTGGTTGGCATTGGTGCTTTTATGGCTTTGTATTCGTACCTGAGATATCGAAATACGGAAAAGCAATTATTAAATAAGGCCTATAAGCCATCACAGCTTCCTTCACTTTTACTAACCCTAGCTATTGTGATAGTAGGTGCCTTATTAGTAATCTACCTGATACCTGGTTTATAATTAAAATGTTTTATAACTTTTAGTTATTGAACATCATTAATCATGATAAAAATACCCCTCATTCTGTAATTACTTTTGATGTATTAAATAACAACAAAATATTACAAAATGAAAAACTCAATAATCAAAACAGCACTTATCCTGATGGTATTAGGATTTACAATTAACTCCAATGCTGCAACGGGCGGTGTAAAAGCGCCAGAACAAGTTACGGCTGAATTTACAGCTAAATATCCCGGCGCAGTACTTAAGGATTGGAAAATGGATAAAGCCGGTTACAAGGCAGAATTTAAGCTTAACCATAAAAAATATACCGCCGTTTATGCTGCAGACGGAACCTGGTTGAAGAGCTCGACAAAGTTGAACTGGACGAAGGATATGCCGGTGGCTGTTAAAAATGCACTAAAGAAGGGCAAATATGCGTCGTTCTATGAGGATGAAATTAAGGAAGTCACCACAAATACAGGAACGCAGTATATTTTAACTATTGACAATCATAACGGAAGTACAATGGCTACCGAGGGTTATGGCTCATGGGAAGATTACCAGATAATTTACGACATTAACGGCGCTATTTTAAGCGTAAAAGAATTATAATAATCCTCTTAATAAATAATAGTATCATGCAACCCGAAGAAGAAAAAGAACTGGTTAAAACGATAGTGAAGGTATCACGCTATACGATTTATATAACGTTGATTGCTGTAGCATGTATGGCAATTACAATAGTTTCCTTATTCAATAACGGATCGGGAACTACAGCAAGCCCCAAAGCAAATGAGGGCGCAGCTACAACCAGTGTTACTGCTCCTTCATCTCCGCTTGCCGCAGCTGGAACTACGCCGAGAGCCATACCTGAAGATGCCTGGAAAGCGCCGGATGAAAGCACCATCCCGGCAGGAAAAGCAGGCGACATGATTCGTTATGGAAAAGAGCTTTTAGTACATACATCTCAATATTTTGGCCCGCAGGGTTCGGTTGCGCATATTACCAACGGCATGAACTGCCAGAATTGTCACCTTGCAGGCGGCACTAAATTGTTCGGAAACGATTACGCCGGTTTCATTGCCAGCTATCCAAAAATGAGTGGGCGCAGCGGTAAGATAGAGCCAGCTTCAGAACGAATAGCGGAATGTTTTGAACGCAGCCTGGCAGGTAAAGTACCGGATACTTCAAAAAAAGAGATCCAATCTATATTGGCCTATATGAAATGGATCGGTAAGGATGTAAAAAAAGGGCAGAAACTATTCGGAAGTGCAACAGAAAAGTTGGCCTTCATGGATGGGGCTGCCGATCCGATAAAAGGAAAAGCGGTTTTTACCATGAAATGTCAAAGCTGTCACGGCAATAACGGAGAAGGCATGTTAGCTGCCGATAAAAAATCCTACACCAATCCGCCTCTATGGGGTAAGGATAGTTATAATGATGGTGCGGGTATGTACAGGCTGACTAATCTTGCCGGATTTGTTAAAAACAATATGCCTTTCGGCGCCACTTATGAAAGCCCGCAGCTGACAGATGAAGAAGCCTGGAACGTAGCAGCCTTTATTAACACCCAACCCCGTCCGCACAAAGACCAGCACAATGACTGGAAGGATTTGAAAAAGAAACCGATAGATTTTCCTTTTGGGCCGTATGCGGATGCCTTTAGCGAAAAACAGCACAAACTTGGCCCCTTTAAGCCAATCAAAGACGCACAAAAAGAATTAACCGTTAAAAAATCATAAACATAAAAACCATGAAAAAGTACACCTTAATTTTAGTAGCCTTCGCCTTTTTAACTTTTGTAAAAACAGCAAGCGCCCAAACCGATCCTGCAGCTTTTACCGGCGCGACAGCAAAGTTGAAGCATTACGATGCGCTGTATATCCTGAATTCAAACGACGATAAAAAAATAAAGGCCACGCTGCGCAATATTGACAACGCGCTGGAAGATGTCCGCCTGAAAGGCAAATTGCATGTGGAGCTTATCGCTTTCGGCGATGGCGTTGCCGTTTATATGAAGAGCGACGCATATGAGCAAACGCTGAAAGACCTTCAGGCCAAAGGTGTTGTTTTAGCTCAATGCAGCAATACGATCAAAGAACGAAAAATAGATAAAAACGACCTATTCCCGTTTGTATCATACGTACCTAGCGGTAATGGCGAGATCATCATCCGCCAGTATGAAGGCTGGGCTGTAGTTCATCCATAACCTCCTTATCATTTCTAAAAATCATTTACAACCATTAAAGTCAAATGAAAAGTTATAAAAATATATTGTTTAGCGTAGCGGCACTTATTGCATGCAGCAGCCAGGTTAAAGCGCAGGATCACCGTTTTGATCCGCCGTGGAACAGCCCTCCCGAAAGTAAGGTCATGTTTACCGTGCCGGGCGTAGATAACGTACCCGATCTATTCGGCGATATCAACGATCCCCAGTTAGTCGTGTTCTTTGCCGGTAACCAGTTTATGTGCCTGGATGATATGATGGCGGCATTTAAGAAGGCTTATCCACAATACCAGCGGGTATTTGCGGAAACGTTGCCTCCGGGCATTTTAGCCAAACAAATTATGGGTGGCTCGATCACCATCGGTAACCTGCGTATCACGCTTAAACCTGATGTTTATACCGCAGGAAAAAACCGCACGGATCAAATGCCGGAATATTTCAGCAAAACCGAAGCCTATGCCTATAACCGTTTAGCCATAATGGTACAGAAAGGCAATCCGAAAAATATTAAAGGATTAAAAGATTTAGGGCAGGCTGCGATCCGTGTTAGTATGCCGAACCCGGATTTTGAAGGGATAGGTAAACGCATTGAGCAGGCTTACGTACTTGCGGGAACAGAATCTTTGCGTAAGACCATTATGGAAGATAAGGTAAAAGATAGTACCACTTACCTTACCCAGATCCACCATCGTCAATCACCGATGCGTATTATGTACGGTCAATCGGACGCAGCACCGGTATGGTATAGTGAGGCTTATTACCAGGTGATGATCAAGCACCCGGTTGATATGGTCGAGATTCCCTCTGATCAGAATATCAACGCGACTTATGTTGCAGGACAACTAAAAAATGCGCCGCATGCGCAGGCAGCCAGGGATTTCATGGACTTTTTAGTTAGCCCGGCAGCCAAAGCGATATACCGCAAATACGGATTTACAACCAAATAATAAACGAACATTAACATTAAAAATATGTCATTGCATTTAGGAGATTTAGCTCCAAACTTTACCGCACAAACTACCATCGGGGAAATTGATTTTTATGAATACCTGGGCGACAGCTGGGGTGTATTATTTTCTCACCCAGCTGATTATACCCCCGTATGTACTACGGAACTGGGTAAGACAGCCCTATTAAAAGGCGAATTTGACAAACGTAATGTAAAAGCGCTTGCTTTAAGTATAGACCCGCTTGATAAGCATCTTGCCTGGATCAGCGATATTAACGAAACCCAAAATTGCAGCGTAGAATTCCCACTGATTGCAGATGAAGATCGAAAAGTATCGATGTTATATGATATGATACATCCAAATGCGTCGGCAACAGCCACCGTTCGTTCCTTGTTTATCATCGGGCCTGATAAAAAAGTTAAACTGATGATCACCTATCCGGCATCTACCGGGCGTAATTTCAATGAAGTATTACGGGTGATAGATTCTTTACAGCTAACCGACGAATACAGCGTAGCTACGCCAGCGAATTGGGAAGCAGGCGAGGATGTGATTATTGGCTTGGGTGTTAAGACGGAAGACATTGAATCAAAATTTCCGAAAGGGCATCGTATTATTAAACCTTACCTGCGTTATACGCCACAGCCTTCATCAACCACGAAAGCATGAAAAAATATCTTTTAATAATATTTCTTATCGGGCTGATCAGCCGTGCTGCATTTGCTCAGACTGATACGCTTCATGTTTACGGCCCAGGTGGTCCGCTATCGGCGATGCAGGATTGCGCCAAAGCTTTTACCGCGAAAACAGGTATCCCTGTAAAGGTGATGGGCGGCCCCGACCCTAAATGGCTGACCCAGGCTCAGCAAAATGCCGATGTGTTCTATGGTGGTGCTGAATATATGCTTACCCAGTTTATTCAGGCCCATCCGGGGATGGTTGATGCCGTTACACGAGTTGAGTTGTATAAAAGAAGAGCGGCCATTTTGGTCAGGCCGGGGAACCCTAAACATGTTGCAACGCTGAAGGACCTAACCAAACCGGGAATCCACGTCTTAGATGTGAATGGTGCGGGGCAGTTTGGATTATGGGAAGATATCGCGGGTAAAGAAAACCTGATCGGAGCGATACAAAATAATATTAGCAGCTCTTTTGCCAATACAGCGCTGGGCATCGAAGCCTGGAAAAAAGACAACCGTTATGATGCCTGGATTACCTATGCCTCCTGGCATCAAAACTTAAAAGAGATCACTCAGATAGTAGAATTACCAATTTCATTGCGTTTGTACCGGGGTACACCAGTTGCATTAGCCACCAATAGTAAGCATGGCACACAGGCTAAACAATTTGTTCAGTTCCTGCAAAGCCCGGCAGGTCATACGATATTTGAAAAATGGGGTTGGGAATAATCAGGCATAGGGGGCCTTTATTAAAGCACGCCTTAATTGCCAGCTTTATTGCCATCTCGGTAAATACATTGTTGCTCCAACTTGCACCAATGATCCATATTAAGGCGGAAGGTGGCGGACTTTTAAAATTATTATTAAAATATGGCCGGCCAATAACCGGCCATATTGCTTTTTTATATACGTCATTATTTGGCGTAGTCTTTCATTACCTTACAGGACGTGTAATGGTTATAATTTATGTCTGCTGGTTTAGCCGGTTGTTAAAAATGTCTGGCTGGATTAAAGGCAGCCTCTTTTCTTTATTGCCATGGCTAATTAATGGAGTTATAGTGTTACCACTTTTAGGGTATGGTTTGCTTGGCAATTACAAACTCTCCTTAGCAGGGATGTGTTATTTCTTTATAGCGAATTGGTTATTCGGATTAGTACTTGGATGGCTATTTGCATATTTGAGTAAATCTGCGAACAAATAATTCATAACTTTACATTATCAACCATGTACAATGGTGATGAAAATAATGCGTTTTCATGATTGATCTTTGATTAACAAAATCAAACAGATCATGAAAACTTTACAAAACTTAACTCATCACCAATTTACAGAAAGAACAATCGAATTAGGCGATAAGGCAATTAATACAGGGGTGATTATAGCTGCCTTCGCCTTTTCAGTTTTACCTTTTATATTAATGATTGCCAGGTTATCTTAAAACGTTAATTCATCCAAATGTTAGACTTCCGATTACAAGTGTTTTATACAGTAGCCAAAAGGCTCAATTTCACCAAAGCCTCAGCTGAATTGTATATCAGCCAGCCAGCAGTTACCAAACACATTAAAGAGTTAGAAGCTGAATATAAGGCAACCCTTTTTGAGCGCAGCGGAAATAAAAAGATCGTATTGACCCCGGCGGGCGATATGTTGCTTCAATATGCCGATAAGCTATTGGCTATTTATAAAGAATTAGAATTCGATATGAACTTACTGATAAAACAGCATTCGGGCGTGTTGCGGATTGGTGGCAGTAATACCGTTGCACAGTATGTGATACCACAGGTATTGGCACAGTTTCACAAAAAGTTTAGAGACACGCGCGTAAATCTGGTGACCGGTAATACAGAGCAAATAGAACAGGCTTTATTAAATAAAGAAATAGACCTGGGAGTGGTAGAAGGAATAAATCGTAATCCGCAGATAAAATACCAGGAATTTATTGCCGATGAACTGGTGCTGGTTTGCAGTGCAACTAATAATATCGTTAAAAAGGATATGATAAAGCCTGAGGAATTAAAAATGCTTCCTTTACTGTTACGCGAACCCGGCTCAGGGTCACTTGATGTCATTGCGCACGCGCTCAAGCCATTCGATATTAAATTATCCGACCTGCAAACAGAAATGCAGTTAGGCGGAACCGAAAGCATTAAATCATACCTGATGCATAGTAATTGTTTCGCCTTCCTTTCCGTTCAGTCTATACTAAATGAACTCAAGGCAAATACTTTGAAAATAGTAGACATTAAAGACTTTAATATAGAACGGCCTTTCTACTTTATTCAACCGCACGGGCAACCGTCTTCATTGGCGGAATTATTTATGCGTTTTGCGAAAACTTACAAGACACATTAAGTTTATAATGCTATTTGATTAATAACTAAGGGTTATTGTAAATAAACAATCGCGATAAAAATTGATAGTTTTTCTGATTGGTATTTGTATCAACAAAAAGAAAAAACATCATGAAAACATTTCAATTAGTAGTCGACCCTAAAATCTTAATCACCGGTAAATCTTGTCACTACACTTACGCCCCGGTAAAAAAAGTTGAACATATCGCTTTGGAAGACAAAGCAATGATTGGGATTAAAACCAAAACAGGTTGGTTTGATAAAGATGCACCGCAAAACCTTTCTTATAAAGAAGCGGGTATAAGGGCAATAATCGTAGTATTTATGCCGGCACTATCCGCTATCGACTGGTATTTGCACACGCATACCATGATCTTTATTGCTCCTTTCACCATTTATCTTGCAGTAAGCGCACTTACAATGACCTGCCAGGTGAAGGCTTTATTTACGAAGGATAAACAGAATGATAGCCAGGTATTGTAAATAAGCTTTCATATATATAAAAGGATTTTTTTGAATAAAAAACGCTTATAAAATGAAAAACATCGTGCAAATAATTTCGATCAAAGACATCACTCACAATGTAAAACGATTTAGAGTGACAAAGCCTGCTGGCTATCATTTTAATGCCGGGCAAGCTACCGAATTGTCCATTAATGCCCCCGATTGGAAGGAAGAAAAACGCCCATTTACATTTACCAGCCTTAATAATGACAGTTTTCTTGAATTCACTATAAAAATTTATAATGATCATCAGGGAGTAACTAACCATTTGGCTATGCTGCAAAAAGGCGACGAACTCCTTTTAAGAGACGTTTGGGGGGCTATTGAATATAAAGGGCCGGGATATTTTATTGCAGGCGGTGCAGGCATTACACCTATGCTGGCCATATTAAGGCAATTGCATCAATATGGTCAGCTGGAAGGAAATAAACTATTCTACTCAAATCAGACCGATCAGGATATCATTCTTCAAGACGAGCTGCAGGATATGCTTTGCCAGAATGTTATATTCACAACTACGCGTCAAAACGATGTCGCGCATGACCATCGCAGGATAGATGCGGCATTTTTGCAAGCCGAAGTTATAGATTTCAATAAACATTTCTATGTATGCGGCCCGGACCAAATGGTATCTGCTATCAATGAAGCTTTAAAACTGCAGGGGGTAACGCCGGATTATTTAGTTTTTGAACAGTAATCCCTTAGTTCCGCTATCTTTACTCTATGAAACTATTCGGAGCAATTTTCGAAGAAGAACTGCGTGCTAACAGTCAGCTTAAAACCCTGCCGGCTGAAACGGTGATGATGCAATCGAATAGTTATATCCGGTCCATCCCGGTGGTGCTTTCCGGGAGCATGCGTGTAATGCGCGAAGATGAAGATGGCCGCGAGATCCTGCTTTACTATATCAAACCAGGCGAAAGCTGTATCATGTCTTTTTTAGCCGGTATACATGAAGATACCAGCAAAGTCAAATTAGTGGTGGAAGAAGATTCGGAAGTGTTGATGCTCCCAATAGCCAAAGCCAGCGAATGGATCAAGATTTACCCGGAATGGGCTGACTTTATCTTTAAGCTTTATCATAAGCGTTTCGAGGAGTTGCTCGATGTGATCAATGCCGTAGCCTTTCAAAAATTAGACGACCGGATCGTTACCTTGCTGAAAAGAAAAGCAAGTGTTTACGGATCGAATGAGTTCAGCATTACCCATCAACAACTGGCCGAAGAATTAGGTACTACTCGCGAAGTGGTTTCCCGGCTGCTCAAACAAATGGAAAAACAGGAATTAATTATGCTCTCCAGAAATAAAATCACATTAAATATCCCTCTGTAACATAGGTCACCAATTCACAGTCTGCATCCTGGTACATTTGTTTCCTAATCAAAAACGAGTGGAAATAGCAGGATACGTAGCGGCAATATTAATAGGTCTGTCTTTAGGTTTGATCGGCGGTGGCGGTTCTATTCTTACTGTCCCCATTTTAGTTTATTTTTTCCTGATCGACCCTGTTATAGCGACAACCTATTCCCTGTTTGTCGTAGGGTTAACCAGTTCGGCAGGCGCGATAAGCCATTACCGAAAAGGTAATGTGAATTTTAAAATAGCTTTTGTATTTGGTATCCCATCATTAATAGCTGTATTCATCATGCGTAAATGGGTGATGCCTGCCATGCCGCATCATTTGCTAAATATGGGTTCGTTTGAATTGACCAAGCCGGTATTATTAATGCTTGTTTTCGCGGTGTTAATGCTGGCCGCTTCAATTTCTATGATCAGAAAGAAAAAAGAAATTTTAGTTTGCGACTCACGGTTGAGCTATACCAAATTGGTGATCCAAAGCATTATAGTTGGCATCATCACCGGTTTTGTAGGCGTGGGCGGTGGCTTTTTGATTATTCCCTCTTTGGTTTTGTTTGCCAGTCTGCCAATGAAAAAAGCAGTAGGCACATCCCTAATGGTCATGACCATCAGTTCATTGTTGGGTGTTTTGGGTGACGTAAGCCGGCATGCCCCTATTAACTATCAATTCTTATTACTGTTTTCGGCATTTGCCATAGTCGGAATTATAATAGGCAGCTATTTAACCAAATATATAAGCGATACTAAACTAAAGCCTGCTTTTGGATGGTTCGTGTTGTTAATGGGCATTTTTGTGTTAATCACTACTTTAATTAAATAATATGGAGCTAATTAAACAACCCTGGCCCTGGTATGTGGCTGGCCCCCTGATCGGGTTGATCGTACCGGCTTTACTACTCTTAGGTAATAAAACTTTTGGTATTTCAGGAACGCTTAGACAGGTCTGCGCTGCCTGCATCCCCGCCAATATTTCATTCTTTAAATATGACTGGAAAAAGGAGAGCTGGAATCTTTTCTTTGCAGTCGGGATTATTATAGGCGGTTTTATTGCAACCTACCTGCTTTCGAACTCCGGGCAGGTTAATATCAATCCACATACGACAGCGCTGCTGCAGCAGGAAGGTGTCAAGGATTTCAGTGGATTATTGCCGCAGGATATATTCAGCTTTAGCCAGCTATTCACCCTGCGTGGATTCATTTTTATTGTTGTGGGTGGGTTCCTCGTTGGTTTCGGAACCCGGTATGCTGGAGGCTGCACTTCAGGTCATGCCATCATGGGGATATCTTCTTTGCAATGGCCTTCTTTAGTTGCTACCTGTTGCTTCATGATCGGCGGCTTTGTGATGACCTGGTTTATTTTACCTTATTTATTACAGTTATGAAAAATATAAAGTTCTTAGTAGTGGGGATGCTGTTCGGTATTATCCTCGTCAAATCAGAAGTAATCTCCTGGTTCAGGATACAGGAAATGTTTCGCTTGCAGGCCTTTCATATGTATGGGATCATCGGCAGCGCCATAGTCGTAGGCATCATTTCAATTCAGCTCATCAAACGGTTTCAGTTAAAGACCATACACGGGGAGCAAATTGTTGTTCCTGACAAAATATTTCATTGGGGTAACGTTTATGGCGGCTTGATATTTGGTTTGGGCTGGGCAATTACGGGGGCTTGTCCGGGGCCGCTGTTTGCTGAGATCGGCAGCGGTTTTTGGGTAATCATTGTCACGCTGCTGAGCGCTATTGCCGGAACATGGACCTATGGTTTGTTAAGGGAGAAATTGCCTCATTAATAATTACAGATAATATGAAAATAGAACAATTTGAAGATAAAGGCTTATCGCATTATTCCTATGCTATTTTAAGTGAATGTGACCGGCAAATCGTTTTAATAGATCCTTCACGGGATGTAAGTCAATATTTAGCTTTTGCTGAAAATAATGGAGCGACGATCAACGGCATAATCGAAACGCATCCGCATGCCGATTTTGTAAGCGGGCATTTAGAATTACATCAAACAACCGGCGCGACCATTTATTGTTCTGCATTAGTAGGCGCTGCTTATCCGCATCAAACTTTTGATAATGGAAATAGTATCAGTTTTGGCAAGATCACATTGAAAGCATTAAACACGCCCGGCCATTCTCCTGATAGTATCTCCATCGTATTAAGGCACGATGGTAAAGACAAAGCGGTATTTACAGGTGACACCTTATTCATCGGTGATTGCGGCAGGCCAGACCTGCGTGAGAGTGCAGGTAACTTAACAGCTAAGCGGGAAGAATTAGCAGCCAAAATGTATCATTCACTCCGGGATAAATTAATGGTGTTGGACAATGACGTAATTGTTTACCCGGCGCATGGGGCCGGAACACTTTGTGGCAAGGCTTTAAGTGAGGCCAATAGCAGCACCATTGGCGCTGAAAAACTGAGTAACTGGTCGTTACAAAGTATGACTGAATCGAAATTTATAACTACGCTTTTACAAGATCAGCCCTTTGTGCCAAAATATTTTCCGTTTGATGTGGAATTGAATAAGCAAGGTGCAGGTAACCTGGAGCAGGCAATTACAAATGTTCCGATTGGCCAGGCTGGTATACTAAACAGCAGTATTTATATCATTGACACACGGGCTGAAAAAGAATTTAAAAAAGGGCATCTTCCGGGATCTATCAACCTGCAAAATGGTGGCAAGTTTGAAACCTGGCTGGGTAGCACCATCGCACCGGAGGAAGCGTTTTACCTGGTTGCAGAAAATGAGGAAATTCTCGAAAGCCTTATTTTGCGCTGCGCGAAGATTGGCTATGAGCATTTTATTGAGCGGGCATTTGTTTTTCAGGCAGGGACAGCAATAATGGATGTCATCGACATAGATAGGTTTTCAACGAATCAAACGGAATATACTATAGTTGACATCAGGAATAATGGAGAAGTGAAGGAACACCCGGTATTTAAAAATGCAATCCATATACCGCTTCCCGAATTAAGGGAAAGAGTTTCGGAAATACCCTTTAATAAACCCATAATTGTACATTGCGCAGGTGGCTATCGCAGCGCGGCTGGCAGCAGTATCATTAACAATGCTTCTGGCAATAAAGTAAAAGTATATGACCTTGGTGAATCTATAAAAGCATTTTTATAAACATGAGTATATCATCCATTCGTAAAAAGCTGACCGTTGCAAATATGCTGAATGGAGTCTTCATTGTATTGGTACTCATCGTTTTTTTCAGCCCGTCTGCCAGGGCTTTACTGATTCGCGGTTTAATGCAGGTTGGTTTATTTCAACCCGATATATCGCAGCCGATAAAAACCACCGGTAATACCAGTTTGCCAAATATCACTTTTCAAAACACTAACGGGCAAACGCTCAGCCTGAGTCAACAGAAAGGTAAGGTCATATTTATGAATTTTTGGGCGACATGGTGCCCGCCCTGTATAGCGGAAATGCCATCTGTTAATGAGCTCTATGAAAAACTTCAGCACAATAAAAATATTGTTTTTATAATGGTAGATGCAGATCACGACTTTAGTAAATCAGTACCATTTATGAATAAACATCAATTCACCCTTCCGCTTTACGAGGCCAACAGTGTGATACCGGAGAATCTTTTGGGAGGCTCTATTCCCACTACCGTAATCTTTGATAAAAATGGGCAGTTGGTATTTCATCATGAAGGAGCTGGTGACTATAGTAGTGTAAAAGTTGCAGATTATTTATTAAAACTATCCCGTTAATCATGGAAAGAAAAGCGCATTGGGAGAATGTTTATCAAACAAAACCACTTTCTGAAGTAAGCTGGTATGAGCCGATACCGGCTACTTCCCTTAAGATCATTGATGAATTAGGCCTACCCAAAAGTGCTGCGATCATTGACATCGGGGGCGGCGACAGTTTGTTAGCCGATCATCTATTAGAACTGGGCTATACCAATATTTCGGTACTTGACATTTCGTCAGCAGCTATTGAAAGAGCCAAATTACGTTTAGGTTTAAAATCGATATTAGTTAAATGGATAATCAGTGATATGCTCTTATTTACAGGAACGGAAAAATTTGATCTTTGGCACGACAGGGCGGCTTTTCATTTCCTGACCGACCCGCAGGATCAGCAACTATACTTATATACCGTAAACAAGAATTTAAAGGATGACGGTTATTTGGTGCTCGGTACATTTTCCGTAAACGGCCCCGAAAAGTGCAGTAATTTGCCGGTACAGCAATATTCGGAACTTACACTTACCAGGCTTTTTAGCCAGTATTTTAAAAAGATAAATTGTTTCATCAAGGATCACACAAGTCCTTTTCTAACTTTACAGCAGTTTATCTTTTGTATATTTCAAATGAATCAACAACTTTTTGTTATTGAGCATCCTATTTTATGATAAAAACACAGGGGTAAATTGATTGATCTTTGGGTATCAAACCAACGAATATGAATACCCAACAATCAACAATACCATCGACCGGCCTGATATTTAATATTGGCACCAATGCTAAAAAGATATTATTTTTTATTTGTGTGATCTTTTGCCTTTCACCTTTTGCAAGCCCAGCAATAGCTTTGTTAATAGGAATTGTTATAGCACAATTCACCGGTCATCCTTACTTGCACCTAAATCATAAAGCTACTAACCTGTTGCTTAAAATAGCAGTAGTAGGACTGGGTTTCGGGATGAATGTACATAGTGCCATGCAAGCGGGTAAAGAAGGTATTTTATTTACTATTGCTTCCATAACCGGAACCCTTGTGTTTGGCTATTTCATGGGTAAATGGTTAGATATCGAAAAGAAAACTTCTTTTCTTATCTCAGCAGGCACGGCCATTTGTGGTGGAAGCGCTATTGCGGCTATTTCACCTGTGATCAAAGCGGAGGAAAAACAAATATCTGTCGCATTAGGATGTGTATTTATTCTTAACTCTATAGCATTGGTGATATTTCCTATAATAGGACATCACTTTAATCTATCTCAAACTCAATTCGGCTTGTGGTGTGCTATCGCAATCCACGACACCAGTTCAGTAGTAGGTGCTGCAAGTAAGTATGGTGTTCATGCCTTAGAAGTGGCCACCACTGTTAAATTAGCCCGTGCCTTATGGATCATCCCGGTTGCTTTTATGTCAACCTTTATTTTTAAAAATAAATCAAAAAAGATCAGCATCCCCTATTTCATAGGCTTATTTATACTGGCTATGATAGCCAATACTTATATCCCAGCTACTAAAATTATCAGCCCCTACATGATCGCCATTGCTAAGGCCGGATTAACCCTTACGTTGTTTCTGATCGGTGCAGGCTTATCCAGGAAAGTGATCTTGTCAGTTGGTTTTAAACCTTTATTCCAGGGCGTTGTTCTTTGGATCATCATATCAGTTGCTGCTTTATACGCAGTAATGCATTTAGCTTAATCTAAATGCCTTTCTTAACCTTTGTAATTCTCTTGTCTCTTATCAAGGGAACGATAAGAAATACAAACAGCCAGATTAATCCAAATACTACACTTGAACTTAGAAAAATAATACTTATTTTCTGTTTAATCAGATATTCCGCAATCGTCTGAAATAATGAAAACTGGAAAACAAACTGAAGCACCTGTTTGGCTTTGTTAGCAGATATCGTCAGATTATAAAGCAATAACAAAGGTAAAAGTGCGAAGCTGATCAACCGTCTGGATATTACAATAACCAGCCTATGTTTGGGTATATGCTGATATTTCATAAGCAAGCCGAAGATGAAAACAGTTAATATCATGACTGCAAATGATACCAAGAACTTTTTGCCGAGGAATTTTGGATATCCTTTGAATCCTTCAGTGTTTTCACTAATTTCAAGCAGATCTTTTTGCTTGACGTCTTGCTTCGCCCGCTCAAATGAAGTTTCAAAATCACTTCCTTCACCGAGATATAATTCTGTCAGGATTGCCAGGTGGTCGGCCATCTCTATGATTAATTTGTCTTCAATTACTCCAGAATGTTTCAAATAACCTATTATCTGGTCATACTCAAATTCCGTTAATTCTCGCTTCATGCGATATTTACGTTAAAATCAATTACATCATTTAGCGATTTGATGAAAGATGCCAGTTCAGCGATCTTTTCGGTTGCTACGGCAGCGCCGCTTTTCGTCAGCCGGTAATATACCCTCGGCCTTTTGCCTACCATTACAGATTCTGTTTCCAAAACCCCAGTCGCTTCCAATTTGTGGAGAGACGAATACATCGCACCCTCACTGATCTGAATTTTATTAGCGGTAAGTTCTTTCACCGTTTGGGTGATCTCATACCCGTACATCTTAACGTTTTCCGACAGTAGTTTCAAGATAATAATCTCAATTGTACCCTTTAGCAGCTCTTTAGAATACATACTTTTTTTTAGGCAAATATAGCCCTAAAATGATTACATACCCTTTATAGCAAGGTATATTTTGAAAAAGATTAAACCTTTAATTGAATATTGAGTTTAACACTTATATAAGATACGATGCATTGTATAAGGATGTATTTATCGATCAATTTTAAAGATGAAAAAGCTAATCATACTGTGTGGATTTATTTCAATTATGAACGTAGCGTGTGCGCAGCAAATGCAAAAAACACCCAATCAGAGGGCTGAACATAAGACTCTTTTACTTCAAAAACAATTGTCGCTTAATAAAGAACAAGCCAGAAAAGTAAAAGTAATAATGTTGGAGCAAGCTGTTCGCATAGATAGCCTTAAAGCTAACAGGCAAGCAGAAAAGAGAAACCGGCGGCTAACAAAACGGCAAATTATTGCCCAGACTGACGGCAGGATGGAAAAAATACTCTCTGCTGATCAAGAAGCAACATACCTTAAATGGAAAGAATTAAAAAAGGCAAAACACAGTAGAAATGGAAAACAGGCGGACTAACCACCGCTAGAAAATGAATTAATAACAACTAAATAATATCTATGAAAAAGAAAGCAATTGTTGGTGGTTTATTTGTTGCCATGCTGGCAGTGACCAATGTATCCAACGCACAGACCAGGACACCATTGATCAATCACCGGGAGAAAAACCAAAAAGCAAGGATTAATCAAGGTGTAAGAAGCGGTGAATTGACCCATCATGAGGCACATACGCTGAGAAATAATGAACGAAATATTAACGCAGAAAAAAGAATTGCAAGAGCAAACGGAAAAGTCGGCCCAAGGGAAAGGAGCATGATCCGCCATCAAGAAAGCCGGGATAGCCGAACAATTTACAATAAAAAACACAATGCAGCTGTCAATTAATTAATTGTTTAATCATACACCTATCAAAATGAAAATAATGAAATATCTGCTTTTACTCTTTGTAATCGCATTCAGCTTTAGTTCTTGTGTAGTCAGGCGTGGACCCGGATGGATTCCCGGTCACTATGATGTGGGTCCTTACGGTGGCAGGCATTGGGTTCCGGGTCATTATCGTTAATATATTTATTAAATCTCAATACATTTTTATGAAAAAAATAGCAAATTTTATAATATTGTTATCCGTCCTAACATTAGGCGGAAACAAAAGTTTTGGTCAAATCATCGTCAGAGTTCGTCCTGCAAGACCTGCCGTAGTTATTAATCGGCCGCCCGCGCCGTCGCCCCGCCACGTTTGGGTAGATGAAGACTGGCAGCTAAGTGGTGGCAGATATGTTTGGCATGGTGGTTATTGGACAGCGCCGCCTCGACCGGGGGCTTTCTATGTTAGAGGGCATTGGCGAAACACACGTCGCGGCTCAATTTGGGTTCCAGGTCACTGGAGATAAAAGAGAAGGCCATCTCATAACTAGTTTATGAGATGGTTTTTGTTTAAAAAGCATTTAATAGCCCCACTAGGAACAAAGTTTGTAATGGTAGATTGTCGGGGGATTTTTCTATTTGAGCAGGATTTTAGCGAAAAAAGCGAAGTTTTGCTTACGCTTCCTATTTTCTGAGGTTATGTCCGATGGAAAGTAAGCCGATTTCGACTTCTGTTTTTGTTAATCCTTTGAGCAGGAACCTGCGGAAACCATGATTATGCTTGATTTGGGCGAATACGGGTTATACATAGGGCTACTTTATCGTGATTTATGGTACTTTATCTTACTGGTGATGTTACTTATTTGTTACTTTATGTTTTTAACTATTTGAAAATCAATGGTTAATTACATTCCTGCCATGACGCAAAAATCGGGATATTAATTTAATTGCCGTGTAAATATCTGTTATTTAAACTTCGCCCAAATACAATAACTTTGCGGCGGATGGCAAAAACGCGCTGGCTGATTGTATGTTTATTAATTACCTTTTGCACTTGCGCAATGGCGCAGGCGCAGGTAACGCAGGATAGCGCCGTTACCACAACAGATACTACAGCAGTAAAGCCGCGGCCGCGATACAATGGCCCACTGCCGTTTCTCGACTCGGTAGCACGTGCAACGGCCCTGCATGAACAGTTTGTTTCCGACTCGCTGGCTAAGCGCTACATAGCCAAGCCCGACCCTAACCGCCCTAATGCGTTTGTTGACAGCATATTAAGGACAAACCGTTATAAAGGCGATTTTTTTCTGAGCTTATCATCAAAAACAACTATTCAGCAAGGATACGGGCGCAACCGCCCCGCGCGCGATATTTGGGTAATAGGGGTTATTTTTGTTTTGCTGCTCTTCGCGGCATGCTTAAACATTGCTTCCAGTAAAGATGTAAGTAATGTATTCCAGTCATTTTACCAGCGCCGCAGTACCGGTCCCGCCGGTAAGGAAGATAGCCCCATAAACGCATGGACATTTATCGGCCTTTTCGCGTTGTTCGGGCTAACATCGGGCATGTTCCTTTACCTGCTTACCACCGGTTATTACAAGGTTTATTATACCATTGCAGGCTTTCAACTGTTTTTAACCCTGTCGTTTGTTATCATTGCGTTATTTGCTGTTAAATTTCTTGTAATTAAGTTCCTGGGTTTCGTGTTTGATATTAACAAACTGGTTAACGAATATATCAACACACTTGCGCTTACTTACTTTAACATCACATTTGTGTTTTTGCCTGTAGCTGTGTGCTTTAGCCTCATAGCAGATAAATTTATTCCATTCCTGCTGGTTGTAACGTTATTGCTGGTCATTATTATTTTTATTTGGCAATATCTGCGCAGCAGCGTAAGCATCATAGCAAATTTCAGGTTTCATAAGTTTTATTTATTTATGTATCTTTGTGCCCTCGAAATTTGCCCTATATTAATACTAATAAAGGCGCTTAATATTGGATTTAGGTAGATAAAATGGCATTGGAAGACAGAAAGAAAAAGGTAAAAAGTATACTGGTTACCTTACCCAAACCTGAAAGTGATAAAAACCCCTACGCCGAACTGGCAAAAAAACTGAACTTAAAGATCGATTTTCGTTCTTTTATCCATGTTGAAGGGGTGCCCGCGAAAGACTTTCGCAAAGAAAAGATCAACCTGGCCGATTTTACTGCTGTTATCTTTACCAGCCGCAACTCTGCCGATCACTTTTTCCGCATTTGCGAAGAAATGCGTTTTGAAGTACCTGTTGAGATGAAATATTTCTGCCTTTCAGAAACCATTGCCCTTTACCTGCAAAAGTATATCCAGTACCGTAAGCGCAAAATATTTTTCGGAAAGCAAACCGCTGCCGATCTGGCCGAAGTGTTAAAAAAGCACTCATCCGAAAAGTTCCTTTATCCATGCTCTGATGTAGCCGCCGAGGAAACGCAAAAGTTTTTGCTGGACAACGGTTATAATTTTACCCCGGCGGTATTGTTCCGCACTGTTTGTAGCGACCTGAGCGACCTTGCCGATGTGTTTTATGATGTCATCGCGTTCTTTAGTCCGTCGAGCATACAATCATTATACAAGAACTTCCCTGACTTTAAGCAGAATAATACCCGTATAGCCGCATTTGGCGCAACCACTCATAAAGCCGTGCTTGAAGCCGGTCTTATACTGGACATACCCGCACCTACACCCGGCGCGCCGTCCATGACAATGGCCATTGAGCAGTACGTAAAACAAGCGAATAAATAAAATAAACAGTAGTTAATTGCAACTTTCTGTTTTATCAAGCGTATAACGGTGAAATATTTTATCAAAATGATTAAATATTTCACCGTTTTTTTTGAGTGCAACGACTTGAAATTCATTCGATCAACGCGGGTTTTTGCTCAGTTTAAAATTGAATATTTGGCTTTGTATACGTTAAAAATTAATATATTCGGGGCGTTTCGTTTACTTGAAGATTGAAGCATATTACTGATTGGTATATACAATGAAACAAATTTACTTTGTAATAGCAGTTTTGGCCGGTACTGTACTAACCGGCTGTGGTATTGGAGGAGGGGGCAACAGCGGCGAGGTAACCGGTGTTAAACAACGTTCATTCAGATCTACGGTACCTTATGGCATGGTATACATTAAAGGCGGTACCTTCTTAATGGGGCAAACCGACCAGGATGTTACCTTTTCGCAAACCGCGCAAACCAAACAGGTGACCGTTCCGCCATTTTTTATGGATGAGACGGAGATATCGAATACCAAATACAAACAGTTTGTGTTCTGGGTACGCGATTCAATAGCCATTACCAATTACCTCAACGATCCTAAGTATTATTATCAGCCTAAAAAGGGCGCAGCGGCTGATCCAAACGGCCGTAAATACATTAACTGGGATTACGTTGCCAAAAATCCTGTTTTTAGCACCCGCGGTAAAAACGCTTCGGCCAATCAACAAAAATTACAGGGGCTGTATTACCAGGGCGATGACCGCGTATTCGATCGAAATGAGATCGATATCCGTTTGCTGAAATATAACTATTCTATCATGTCATTACGTGAGGCATCAAACTACCGTAATGACAAAAACAAGCGCCGTTCAGATTTCATTATCCGCGATACCGTAGGTGTATACCCGGATACGCTGGTGTGGCTAAGCGATTTTTCATATGCGGCCAATGAGCCTATGGTTGAGGGCTATTTTTCTCACCCGGCTTTCCGTAATTACCCGGTAGTTGGGGTTACCTGGCGCCAGGCCCGTGCCTTTACTGTATGGCGCACACGCCTTAGTGATGGCGCAAAAGATAAACGCAAGTTACCACACAACAACCCTTACGGCCTACCTAATGAGGCGCAGTTTGAATATGCTGCACGTGGCGGCCGTGTGGGTACTGATTACCCTTGGGGCGGCCCATATATTAAAAACGCCAAAGGCTGCCTGATGGCTAACTTTAAGCCGGGGCGCGGTAACTATACCGATGATGGTGGCGCATATACCGTTAACGTACGCTCGTATTTCCCTAATGATTTTGGCTTGTACAATATGGCAGGTAACGTGGCCGAATGGACCTCATCAGCCTATGACGAATCGGCTTCAACATTTGTGCATGACCTTAGCCCAACCTTTAACTATGAAGCTAAAGCTACCGACCCTGAAGTTCTGAAACGCAAAGTAGTACGTGGCGGCTCATGGAAAGATATCGGCTACTTCCTTCAAAACTCAACCCGTACCTTTGAGTACCAGGATACTGCCAAATCATACATCGGTTTCCGTTGTGTAACCGATTACATGGGCAGGGACATCAGAGACAAACGCTAAAAACAAATAATAAAACAAATATCTCAACAAATTTATGGCTGGTAAAAAGAAACCCTTCGGAATTAGTAATATCGTGTCATGGGGAGCAACGGTGGTTATCATAGGCTTGTTATTTAAAATACAGCACTGGCCATATGGTGGTACTTTTATCTCAATAGGCTTATTAGCCGAGGCACTGTTATTCTTCATACTTGGTTTCCAGAGAGAGGAAAAAGAGATCGACTGGACACGTGCGTATCCTGAATTAAGTGAAGATTATAACGGCGAATTGCCTAAAGTATCTGCACGCCCTGTAGCCGCCCCGGTGAGCGCAGGTTTTTCAAACACCGCTGCTTTAGATAAAATGCTCGAAGACGCTAAAATAGGCCCTGAACTTATCGGCAGCCTTGGCGAGGGTTTAAGAACATTTGGCGATAAAGTAAACGCTATTTCACGTGTTACCGACGCTGGCGATGCTACCATCGCTTTCACTAACAAGGTGAAACAAGCAACAGCCAGTTACGATAACCTGAGCAACGCTTTTGACCGTGCATCAGCTAATCTTGCCGAAATGGCCAGCACTAATATTGATACCAAAGCCTATCATGAGCAGGTAAATAACCTGGCTAAAAACCTGTCATCGCTTAATGCGGTGTATGAACTGGAATTGCAGGATTCAAGCGCGCACTTAAAATCAATGAACAAGTTTTACCAGAACCTGTCATTAACTATGAGTAATTTCAATGAGTCGCTTGAAGATTCAAAGCAATTTAAAGACGAAGTGGGCCGCTTGGCTAAAAACCTTGCATCATTAAATGCAATTTACGGTAACATGCTTACCGCTATGAACCAACCCCGCGTTAGCTAATAATTTTGATAACCAGGCAATAAATACACCATAGGATGGCCGGAGGTAAAGAAACCCCAAGACAGCGAATGATAGGTATACTCTACCTGGTATTATTAGGGTTAATAGCCCTTAACGTACCGGATAGTCTGCTTGATTCGTTTAAGAATATTACACGCAGTTTAGATGCCTCAAGAGGTAATGTAACCAACAGTTTAAAAACTACTTACAGCGCATTTGAGGCCACCAAATTAAAAGAACAGCCCGAAAAGGCGAGCCAGCTATTGGCTAAAGCTAAAGAAGCCACTAAAATTACAGATGAGCTGAACAGTTACGTAGAAGAACTGAAAGCCGAATTGATAAAGAAAGGCGGCGGCATTAACCCGGACATCGATGATGTAAATGCACGCGAAAGCCTGGATATATCATCAGAAGTGATGATCAACGGCAAAAAGGCCGATGTGCTGAAAGAAAAGATAAAGGCAACCAAAGAAAAGTTATTGGCATTACTGGGTAAGGATGCCCAGGGTGTTAATTTCTCGCTTAATGCTGATGATCTGCCATCCCGCCCGGGATATGTTAAAAAGACCTGGCAGGAGGCCTACTTCGGTGAGGGTATCCCACTGGGTGCGGCGTTAACTACATTAGCCAAAATACAGGCTGATAACAAGAATGCCGAAAATGAAGTGGTTAAAAAACTATTAGGTAAAGTTGATGAAGCGCAGGTAACGCTTAACCAATTCAGGGCTGTAGCGGTTGCGCCAAGCAGCTATGTTTTGGCAGGGCAACCTTACAAAGCAGAAATTTACCTTACTGCTTATGACGCCAATTCTAATCCAAGTATTACGGTAGGCGGCTCTACGGTGCCAACTTCAAATGGTGTAGGTACTTATACGGTGACAACCAGTGGTGAGGGTTTACGCACCTGGACAGGTACCTTATCTGTAAAACAGGTTGATGGGCCGCCAAAAACTTATCCTGTAAGTGGCAGCTATATGGTAGCCAAACCATCTGCAGTAGTATCGCCTGATAAAATGAATGTATTGTATATCGGTGTGCCTAACCCGCTATCGGTATCTGCACCGGGTGTTTCCAAAGAAAGCATGAAGGTGAGCATGAGCGGCGGTTCTATTAGCGGCTCTAACGGGCACTATACGGCTACAGTAAGTTCTGTAGGTACGGCTAAAGTTACCGTAACAGGTGATAAAGGTATGGTGCTCGGCACCTCGGAGTTCCGTGTGAAGCGTATACCTGACCCTAAAGCCATGTTTGCCGGCAAAAGCGGTGGTAACACCAGCGCGGCTAACCTGCGCGCTCAAGACAGGGTATTTGCCAAGTTGGAGAACTTTGATTTTGACGCTAAATTTAACGTAACACGCTTTACGCTGATCGTTATAAAACCACGCCAGGACGCTATTATCAACACCACAACCGGCGGCGAACTTTCAGGCGCAATGAAAGCGGCGATGAACGGCATAACGCCGGGTTCAACCGTAGTGTTTAAAGATATTGTGGCTGTTGGCCCTGATGGTACACAGCGCGGTTTGGACGCTATTGTGTTAACGGCTAATTAATAGAGAGATTATGAAAAAGAGCTATTTGATCATTTTACTTTGCCTGGCTTGCAGCGTTACTTTTGCGCAAAGGAAAAGGACCACAAAAAGAGCTGCTAAACCTGCGGCGGTAAAGGCCGCCCCTAACAGCGGTGTTTCGCAGGCCGGTGCAACTACAAGTGCGGCTGTACAGCCCGATACCTCACGCAAAGCTTTTGACCGCCCGCTCGATGGCTATTACAAAAAAAATAATATTTTGAGCGCTCGTGTAACGCCTTATGCTAACCTGCGCGAGGCTGATGTAATGTTTGCAAGGCGTATATGGAGAGAGATTGACCTGCGCGAGAAAATGAACCAATATTTGGCTTCGCCCAAACAGCGCCTTATTGACGTGCTAATGGCGGCTATAGCCGATGGTGAATTGACTGCTTATGACCCTACTCCGAGCAAGGATGATCCTAACGGCGACAGCTTCAGCAAACCGCTTTCGGCCGCACAAGCCCAAAGCAGAATGGCTGACAGCGCCGTGGTAGATAAATTTGATAAAGATGGTAATAAGATAGGTTCTGAAGTACGTGCCGGAGAGTTTAACCCCGATAGCGTAATTAAATTCAGGATCAAGGAAGACTGGGTGTTTGATAAACAGCGCTCTATTTTTGAGCCGCGTATTATCGGTATAGCGCCGCTTATTAAACCTAAAGCCGCTGGTTTAGACCTCGAGTATCAGCCAGCTTTCTGGATCTATTTCCCTAAAGCGCGCCCTATATTAGCAACCAAGGAAGCGGTAAGCCGTAACAACGATGCTACCGGGCTAAGCTTTGATGATTGCTTTGTAAAGCGCATTTTTACCAGCTACATTGTAAAACAATCAAACGATAAGGATGAGCGTATACGTGATTACATGCAGGGTATCGATAAATTATACGAATCAGATCGTATCAAGAAAACCTTGCTTGATTACGAACTCAACCTTTGGAGATACGGTGAATAATCTCATTGGTTAAACAAAAAGACCCGCTTATCGAAATAAGCGGGTCTTTTTGTTATAATGAAATTTTAAGGTAGTAAGCCGCCTGCTTTTTGCTCGCTTACAGCAGGATTAAAGTATGCGGTTATAGCTTTAGCCTGTTTCAGGTTTACTACCTCCTGTAATTCCGCTTCAGTAGCTTCACGTATCTTCTTTACCGATTTGAAGTATTTTAAAAGCTTTTCTGCGGTGGTTTTGCCTACGCCGTCTATCAGCTCCAATTCGGTGGCTAAAGTGCCTTTGTCGCGCTTTTTGCGGTGGGCCGTAATACCAAAGCGGTGCGCTTCGTCACGCAGTTGCTGTATGATCTTTAAGGTTTCTGATTTTTTGTCCAGGTACATCGGGTATTGGTCGCCGGGGTAGTACAATTCTTCCAGGCGCTTGGCAATGCCTATCACGGTTACCTGTTTATCAATACCCAGCAGTTTAAGGCTTTTCATAGCCGATGAGAGCTGGCCCTTGCCACCGTCAATAATGATGAGTTGGGGTAGGCCGGTATCTTCATCCAACACACGGCGATATCTGCGGTAAACGGCTTCTTCCATTGTAGCAAAGTCGTTTGGTCCCTCAACTGTTTTTACGTTAAAAAAGCGGTAATCCTTTTTGGAGGGTTTCGCATCCCTGAAAACCACAATGGCCGATACCGGGTATTTACCCTGGAAGTTAGAGTTATCAAAACACTCAATATGGCGGGGCAACTGATTCATGCGCAGATCTTTCATCATTTGCGAAAGCAGGCGCTCGGTACGCACTTCGGGGTTAAGTTTTTCGTACTGGTCTATCTTTTCTTTTTTAAAGAACTGCACATTCTTTTGCGACAGATCCAGCAGTTTCCTTTTCTCACCCAGTTTTGGTACGGTAAATTTAATACGGGTATCTTCCAGGTCGATGTTAAACGGCACAATGATCTCTTTCGATGTGCTATTATACCGGCTCCTGAACTCGCTTATGGCTATCTCCAGCAGTTCCTCGTCGCTTTCATCCAGCCGTTTTTTAAGCTCAATGGTTTGCGTTTGGATAATAGTGCCATTCATCACCTTTAAGTAGTTAACAAAGGCATATTTTTCCTCGGATGCGATGCTGAATACATCCACATCGGTAATTGACGAGTTTACTACTGTTGATTTGCTCTGGTAGTTTTCTAAAAGGTCCGATTTGCGTTTAAGACGGTGGGCCAGTTCAAAGTTAAGGTCGGCAACGGCTTCGTCAATATCGCGTTTAAGGTTACGCACCACATTGCCTATTTTGCCATTCAAAACATCGGTAATTTCGCTGATGTTGCGGTCATAATCTTGTTCAGACTGAAAATTCTGGCAAGGGCCTTTACAGTTGCCCAATTGATATTCCAGGCATACTTTAAACTTGCCTTTATCAATGTTTTCGCGCGTGAGTGCCAGGTTGCAGGTGCGCAGCGGATAGGTTTCTTTGATAAGCCCTAATATGGTATGCATCATGCTTACTGAGGCATAAGGGCCAAGGTATTTTGAGCCGTCTTTGATAATGCGCCTGGTCCAGTAAATACGCGGGAAATTCTCGTTCTTAATGATGATCCAGGGGTAGGTCTTATCATCCTTAAGCATTACGTTGTACCGTGGCTGATGCTTCTTGATCATGCTGTTTTCCAGCAGCCAGGCGTCCACCTCCGTATCAACAATGGTAAAGGTGATCTTGCGTATCTTAGATACCAGTACCCTTGTTTTGGCGTTGATCTGCGTATCCTTGTTAAAGTAAGAACCCACACGGTTGCGCAGGTCCTTTGCCTTGCCAATATATATCAGCTCGTTATTCACATCCCAGTATTGGTATACGCCGGGTTTATGAGGGATATTTTTTAACGCTTCTCGGTAATCGAATTTTTCCATACCACCTAACACACAAAGAATAATTGTCTTTTAACCCACTATTATATTTAATAAGTGATTGGCGCTAAAATACAACTACTACAGTAAAATAGCGTACAGGTTAAATTTAAAAGACAAGTGTTGTGTGTAATACATGCCAAATATGGTTAGATCGGTAGCGGGATGTTGCTAATAATTGTTTACCTGTGCATATTTCATTTTTAGCTCCTCTATTTTTAAATCCCTGCGTTTAATTTTGTCTTGAAGTTCCTGCTTACGGCTTTTTAGATCTGTAACTAAGTCTTCTAATTCTATTATACGTTTGTGAAAAGCCTGATCTTTTTGATCGTGCGTACTAATGATGTTGGCATAATCATTCTGAAGTTCAGTTTGCACATTATCAGGGAGTAATTTAAGGACAGGGGTTTTTGTGTAGGCGGCAACTTTTAACAAATCATCGGCAGAAATACACAAGTTATCGTTCTCAATTTTACTTAATGTGCCTTGCGTTATATTTAAATGCTTAGCTAAGTTTTGCTGTTTTATATTTTTATCATGGCGCGCTTGCCTTATTTTATTACCAAAACTCATCATAATAGTTATATAATATATAAAGCAACATATAATATGTAACTATTTTTCTTTTAACGCATTAGAAATAGATTAGATTTTCTCTTAAATTATATTTTATGAGAATATTTTTATGCCCTAATGAATATAATATTCTTGTAATTTCTTAAATTTATTTTAGCTGTAGCGTAAATTTGATTTCTATAAATGTAATAGTAATTAAAATTTAACTTAAACTAAAGGCAAATGAAAAAATTAGAAATTGAGCAAATGCAAGACATTAATGGTGGTGGCTGGTGGTCAAGTTGGGGTAAATGTGCTGCCGGTATTGTAGGCGGTGCAGGTATCGGTGGTTTGGGCGGTGCTGCTGCAGGTAGTGCTGTTCCGGTTTTGGGTACTGGTGCTGGCGCCGTTGTTGGTGTTATTGCCGGTGGACTGAGCGGTGCTGCAGCTGCTTGCTAATTCTTAAGCATCATACAGCACTCAGCGTTGCTGTATGATGCTTATTTTTGTAAAAAACTTTAATTATCACGTTATGACATTTACACGTAGTCAAATCGTTTCTATTATACTTTTCAACTTGGCAATATTTACTTTCTGTATCTACAATGCATTTGGCTGGTACAGTATTTCTGCCGTTAAGTTTACCACTCTTGCTTTATGTAGTTTAGTTTTTTTAGGTTTTGTAATAGTTGTTTTAAAGAAACATTATAGGTTAATATTTGGTGCCGGTAATAAAGCAGCATAATAGGTAATAAAGCAGCATAATATTTACTACTAATGATTAGCAGAAGCGTTTGCCTTCGTTTATTCATAAAAGCCTTATCCATCGCTTAAAAATCAGGCATAACGCCGTCGGCTGTTTAGTGCCCTGTGATAAGCCACAATCAATTGTGAGTGATAAAGACGGTGCTGAGCTAAAACTAACCCCCGCTTTAAGGAACAGACTAGACCTGGGCAAGCTTGCAAATGGGGTTGTTTATGATATGAATACTTATAGCTTTTTACTTTATATCCAAAACAGAACCCCTAATGAACGCCCGAAACAAAAATTTATACCTGTATCTGATACTTGTATTTATTAGTATGGTACTTACTTTTTTATTTCAAAAAGTACTGCTAACCAAAAATGTCTACTACAATAGCCTTCAGGACCAGTTAGATAACAGCCGCATAGATCAGCTTTTTGATTCTCAGGCAAAGTATGCCTGGTTTGGTTATGTGGTTATTCCTATATGGTTGTTAATAAAAATAACTATTATCACTTTATGCCTGCAGGCGGGCATTATTTTGCAGAATATTAAACTGAGTTTTAAGAAAACATTTACCATAGCTATAACCGCTGAATTTGTTTTCTTATTATCAATTTTCATAAAATTCTTTTGGTTTTTTTTTGTAAAAACCAACTATACAATAGCAGATGTGCAACAATTTTACCCGATATCGGCTTTAAATCTGTTTGATGTAAAAACCATATCTCCGCTATTGGTTTATCCTCTCCAAACGCTTAATATATTTGAGGTTTTATATTGGTTTATATTGGCCGCGGGTATTAGCCAGGCCTTAAAAACAGACATGGACAAAGGGGTTCGAATTGTTTTTGTAAGTTATATACCAGCTTTGGTAGTATGGTTATGTTGCGTTGTTTTTTTAACGGTGAATTTAACCCCAGCTTCATAAGTAACAGGTAATTTCCTGATAATCCATATCTAAGATGAAGAAAAGAATACTTGCAGTTTTTGCTACCGCGATAGTTGTGATGCTTTGTTTTTTTGCCTATAAAACAAATCAAAAATACAAGCATGATAAGGCCATTGCTTTACAAAAGCAAAACTTGCCTAATTTCCAGTTTTATAATCAAAATGTAGAAAAGTTTAGCGCGGCGTTATTAAAACCTAATATACCCGTTTGTATATTTTATTATAATACCGATTGTGAGCACTGCCAGTATGAAGCTACCCAGATAAGCAAATATGCGCCATTGTTTAAGAATATACAGGTGCTAATGGTGTCTGTTAACACACCAGCGCAGGTTAGGGCTTTTGCCAAAACGTATCAGCTCAGTAGCTATCCTTACATTACCTGGCTTTATGATAAAGATTATGAATTCTTTAAATGGTTTGGGCATTCGCCAACACCATCTGTTTTTATCTACAATCAGAAGCATATGCTGGTAAAAGAATATAGAGGAGAAGTGAAACCAGGCGCAATTGTAAAGTACCTTAAGGATGCAAAAAAAAGCTAAACAAACCCTCGTAATGCAACAGGATATTAGTGATTGCGGGGTAGCCTGCCTGCTTTCGGCTATACGCTATTTTGGCGGCAATACCAGTCTTGAAAATTTGAGAGAACTCAGTGGCACTACAAGTATGGGTACAAGTTTATTGGGATTATGCCAGGGTTCCCGAAAATTAGGTTTGGATGCAGATGGTTTTGAAGCCGAAATAGTACATTTAAAAGACTTAACCGATCTGAGTATATTACAGGTAGTGTTAGAAAACGGCCTGGAGCACTTTGTGTTAAATTACGGCTACGACAGATCTCGTCAAAAGTTTTTAATTGGCGACCCGGCAAATGGTGTTTCTTACTATAAAGAAACCGAGCTTAATATACTATGGAAGAACAAATTTCTATTACTGATAAAGCCCAACAATAGTTTCATTAAAGCAAAGGCGGAGAATGCATCTAAACGCCGGTGGTTTATATCGTTAATAAAAGAAGATTATAATATCCTTTTAACGGCCACCTTTTTGGGTGTAATAATCGCATGCTTAAGCCTTTCAACAGCGGTTTTTACCCAGAAATTGATTGATGTAATTATTCCAAAACATCAAATAAGCAGGATGTTTGGCGGCTTTATCATGCTGCTTTTTTTGCTGCTTATTAAGTGCGGTATAAATTATATAAGGTCTTTATTTATACTGCAACAAGCAAAAGATTTTAATGAACGCATCAATAGTACTTTTATTGAGAAACTTTTAATGTTACCCAAAGCTTTTTTTGACAGCCGCAAAACCGGTGACCTGATCGCGCGGCTTAACGACACAATGCGCATACAGCATAGCATAACTTATTTAAGCGGAACATTTATTATCGATTTTTTGGTGGTCACCATTTCTTCGGTTTATTTGTTTCATTACCACTATAGTATTGCGATTACCGCTTTAACTACTGTACCGTTAATGGGTTTAATAGCCAGGAATTATAACAATAGGATTATCAATCAAAACACCGCTGTTATGGGCTCTTACGCAGCAAACGAAAGTAATTATATTGATACCATACAAGGTATAAGCGTAATTAAATCAACAAATAAACAGCCTGTTTTTGCTGCTCGTACAGGAGATTTTTTTAATGCTTTTCAAAATAGTAGCATAGTTTTGGGTAAAACCGGTAACCGGTTTAATTTGATTATAGAAATTATAGCAACTATTATTATCCTTTCTGTAATGGCTCAAACAGCTTACTTCACATTGCATAAACAGTTAAAGCTTGGTGAAATGATGGCCGTTTTGTCCATTGGTATCGGTATAATACCTTCATGCGTCAGGCTAATGTTAACTAATTTGCAAATACAAGAAGCCAGAGTTGCCTATAACCGTATGTATGAATTTGCAGCAGTTGAGCCAGAGGATTGCACTTTGCCAAACACAGAGGATAAATGGGACGGACACTTTAGCAAATTGGAAATTAAAGATCTGAGTTTTCGATTTACAGGCCGAAAGCAATTGTTTAGTGGAGTAGATCTCATAGTAAAAAAAGGCGAAATAACCGCGTTGCTAGGCGAAAGCGGTTGCGGTAAAAGTACCATTATACAAGTGTTGCAAAAGTTTTACAAGCAGCAGCATGGTAATATTATTGTTGATGAAAAATACAATCTGAATGATATATCTGCTTATCAATGGAGATATGTAATAGCTGTTGTACCACAAGAAGTTAAGATATTTAATTGCTCTATACTTGAGAATATTTGTTTAAGCACTAATAACGAAGATTTAGAGCGCGTTTTTGAATTATGTGCTAAATATGGTCTGGAAAATTATTTTAACCAGTTCCCGCAGAGCTTATTAACTAAAGTAGGAGAAGAAGGAATAAATTTATCTGGTGGGCAAAAACAAATTATAGCTTTATTACGCGCTTTGTTTACCCAGCCCCAACTGCTTTTATTAGACGAAGCAACTGCTTCATTAGATCCCGGAACGGAAAGTTTAATATTAGCATTACTACTAACGCTTAAAAAAAACATGGGGATATTACTGGTGACTCATAAAGAGAGTACTGCTAATATTGCCGATCACAAGGTTGAAATGCTAAAAAGTGACATTCTTGCGGTGGTAATATGATTGGTGTTTCTGAAAGACAGTACAACATATGCAATTTTACAACAGATAGGGTAAATAATGAAATATCATTGGCGCTATCTGTCTGTATTTCTTGTGATCACCTATCCTTAAAAATCTAACTTCTTCTCCACTTCTGTTTGCCCGGTTTGCTGCTGGCTGTAGGCATTGCAATCAAGAGTAATAGACAGTCCGGATTTGGGCGGAACAAAGTCCACATTCTTTTTAATGCCCAGTTCGGGGTTGGCATATACCCGCTTCATATACAACGCAAATATAGGCAGCGCGGTATTGGCACCCTCGCCCAGGCGGGTAGAGCGGAAGTGGATATCCCTGTCTTCGCAGCCGGTCCAAACGCCGGTTACCAATTGCGGGGTGATGCCAATGAACCACCCATCAGAGTTATCATTGGTAGTACCGGTTTTACCGCCTATAGGGTTCATAAGCTTGTAAGTACCGCGCATGCGCCAGCCGGTTCCTTCGTCAATAACGGCCTTTAGCATGTAGGTCATTACGTAAGCGGTTTGCTCGTTAATAGCCTGCACTACACGGGGCGAATTATTATATAATACGTTTCCATTTTTATCCTCAATACGCAACAGGTAGGTAGGCTCTGTCCAAACACCCTGGTTGGCAAATGCCGAGTAAGCCCCCGTCATGTCAAATACCGAAGCGTCAAAAGTACCAAGGCAAATGGATGGGTATGGCGGCACAGGGCTGGTGATTCCCATCTTTTTGATCAGATCGGCCACGGGCTGTGGTTTAACCTCGTTCATTACATAGGCGGTAACCCAGTTCTGCGAACGTGCCAGCGCGGTGCGTAAGGTAATTACCCCGGGCACAGTTTCACTTGGCGATGAGCGTGGCGACCATGGCGTACCATAACCCGTAATAGTAATAGGCTCATTAGGTACCTGCATACATGGCGAAAAACCATTCTCCACAGCCACCGTATAGGTGAAAGGTTTGGCAGTAGAGCCTACCTGCCGGGTACCCATTTTTACCTGGTCGTATTTGAAGTGTTCAAAGTTGGTGCCGCCTACCCAGGCTTTAATGTAACCGGTAGTAGGATCCATACTCATCATGGCGTTGCGCAGCATCATTTTGCAGTACACAATAGAGTCAATGGGTTTCATCAACGTATCAATGTCACCACGCCAGGTAAACAGGTTCATTTTGGCCGGCGTATTAAATTCTTCTCTTATTTCCTCGTCAGATTTTCCTAACTGCTTGGCGGCGATATAACGGTCAGACCGTTTCATACCCTTATCCAGCAGTGATTTAAAGGTAGGGATGGTTTTCCACAAGCTGATGCCTTTCCAGTGCGCGTTAAACTGAGCTTGCAGGTTACGCATATACTCTTTTTGAGCATCTTCGGCGTATTGCTGCATGGTAGCGTTAATGGTGGTGTATATCTTTAATCCGTCGCGATCCAGGTCGTAAGGGGTTACGCCGTCCGGTTTAAAAATGGCTTTATCTACCATTATCTTTTGCACTTCCTTTTTTAATACCGCTCGAAAATAGGTGGCAATACCGTCATTGTGGTCAATGGGATTAAATTTAAGCCCAAGTGGTTTGCCCTTAAATTCTTCGGCCTGCCCTGCGCTCAGGTAATTTTCCTCAGCCATGCGGCGTAAAACAAAATTACGGCGGTTAAGGGCGTTATCCGGGTGATTGATAGGCGAGTAGATGCCCGGGCCGTTGATCATGCCGATGAGCAGAGCAGCCTGGTCTGGTGTTAGCTTATCTGGTGTGACATTAAAGTACGTGCGCGATGCCGAGCTAATACCAAAGGTGTTGTAAGCGCCAAAATCAACGGTATTTAAATATAGGGTGAGGATCTCCTCTTTGGTATAATTTCTTTCGAGCTTAACGGCAGTGATCCATTCCTGTAATTTTTGAACAACACGTTTAAAGGGGTTGTGCGAACGCTCGGAGAACAGGTTAAGCGCCAGCTGCTGCGTTATGGTACTGCCACCTTGTTTTTTACCTACCAGGTTATATAGCACAATGGTAAACGTGCGCTGGAAATCAATACCGGAATGCTCAAAAAAACGGGCGTCTTCCGTGGCGACTAAAGCGTTAATTACATTGGGTGATATTTGCTTGTAAGTAACGCTGGTACGATTTTTTATATAGTATTTTCCTATAACTTGCTTGTCAGAAGAAATTACTTCCGAGGCCTGGTCGCTTTTAGGGTTCTCTAACTCCCTGAACGAGGGCAGTGGCCCAAACACCTGGAAGGCTATGAGGAATAGCACAACCGCAAATACAGCGAAGCAGGCAATAAAGAAGCGCCATATGTACCAGTTGTAACGTTTTATATCTTGTTGCGATAGCTTAGCTTTCATGCTTTTTAATAATTTTTCTGATAATAGTCAATGTAACTATCCAATGTTTTCCGATCGGCTAATTTATCCAGATTTTCCTTTGTTATGATAAAAAAGCTGTATTTATCCCTCGGGATGTTCATAATATCGGGCAGCAGAGGTATAATGGCCCTCGCGTAGTCCTTAACATTACCAAGGTTGGTAAAGCGGCCAACATAAATTAACTGGTTGTTAGCTCCTATAGCTTTTAGCTGGTGTTTGATAGCTCCCTTCTCAAAATTAACCCTGTTAAACTGCCCAATGCCAAAACGTGAAGAAGCCAGATCTGTTGTGCCTGTGCTTACATTGATAACAAAGTAGTAGTTGGAGCTATCGCGCAGGTTAAATATAGATGGCGTTAGCTTTTCGGTTATTACCGTAGTGGCTTTTGGCTGCTCTGGAGCGGTTTTAACTCCTGCTTCAGTAGGCTTGGTTAAAATCGGTTGCTGTGCAGGCGGCGTAATATCAACAGGTTTGGTTTCTGCTTTTGGCGTTTCTTTAACCACAGGCTGTTGCGCAATCAACGGCTTTTCTTCGGGCTTGCGTACATCAGGTACAATTTCAATTTTTTCGGCAGGTACGCGGTACTCGGTATTTTGCTGATACACTACCGGTATGGTAAATAAAGGCTCTGCGGCGTCGCGGTCGGTAAGAACTACTTTGCGTTGGGCCAATTCCTGCTGGTTTGCGGCGATGTAGGCCAGATGCTGGTTAACCAGCGGAGTGATCAGCTTGTCGTCAGGAAAGCGGGAGGCGATCTGCCGGAGTTCGGCGCTAAAAGGAGCCAGTGGCTCGCTATGCGCCGCAGCAAAGGCACGCAGGTAATATAGCTTGGCCGCGTACCGATTGTTAGGGTATTGCGCCATCAACGCATCGGCCGCGGTAACCACCTGTGAGTATTGCTTATTGGCATACAGATTATAAACGTTGTTGTAAAGATTGCTGAAACCGGTATCTTCCTCATTCATATGCCTTGCGTAATCGGGATCGAGTATGGTTTTGGCGAATGGCGTTTGGGGATAATTTTTCACCAGCATATCCTTGTATTTGTTAGCCATAGCCGGTTCATTGGAATCTGTATATAGGCGATACAGATTATAGTAGATGGCCGGTGTATTATCATTACCCTCAAAACGGACCAATATCTTCTCATACGCGGCTATTGCTTCTTTTTTATCTTCCAGTATATCGCGGTAAAAATTGGCGATATCCATGTAGGCATCAAACATGCGTTTGTTTGATTGTGCTATTAGCTGTGGTGTAAGAGGCAGGTCCTGCATGAGTTGCTGGCGATAGTTGGCCGCGTTAATATTTGCAGGGTTGCCCGGATTGTCGGGGTTGGTTGTTACCAGGTCAGGGTCGGTAGCGGTAATAGGAATGCTGTTGTTTTGGGTGATGTTACTGCTTGCCCTATTGGCCCTGCGCCAGTTATCTTCCAGTTTGCGGTTGCCCCATACCCGTTTAAAACTGCTGAAACCCTGGCTTACAGCGTTGGTATTATTAAAATAGAAGGCGCTGCCGGTTGGCAGGCTTTCCGCAGGCGGCTCGTTCACGTTTACCGCTGTACGTGCCTGCGCGGTCGTTACTATGCTAATCGCTTTTGATTGCTGCAGGATGCGTGCGTCAACCATTTTATCTATGCGGGCCGTGCGTGTGGCTTCATCCATCCGGGCCAGCATTTGGAGCGTGTCCTCACGGGCTATGATCTGTAACCTGTCGGCCAATACCTGCAGGTTTTCGCTTTTTTTCCTGATAAGGGAGTACCGGGGGTAAGTTGGGGGCAGGTTAGCGAGCGTGCTGTCGTAAAAGTTACTGGCCTTTATGTAGTCCGCTTTATCCTTGAAGTATATGTCTGCCATGCGCAGGTAAGCAAGGCCTTTCTGTGTTTGGTTACGGGTGGTCGCTCTTGCAGACTGCCGGTAACTCTTTAAAGCATCGTCTATATCGCCGCCGGTATATTGCAGCTCCGCGATCTGGTAATAGATCTGGTCGTTAAATTCGCGGTTGTTCTGGTTCTTTAATAACGAACGCAGCCGGGCGAGGCGGGTAAGTTTAACACCATTACGGCCTTCCTCAATACGTATGCGGTTAAGGTTGGCGTTAAAGGCCATATCAAACAACGCGTTGCTTTTGGCTACCCGGCCATAACTTTCTATGGCATCAACGGGCTTGTTATTAAGTTCCTGTAACTGCCCCAGTATAAATGTCCATCGTATCTTCCGCTCGGTGCTATTGGCATATTGTATGGCCAGCTTGGCCATGTTTTCGGCATCTGCATAATCCTGTACATTGATGTCATATTGCAGTTTGCTGGCATACACATCCGCGGTTATATTTTTTTTGGAGTTGATGTTTTGCAGCGCGGTGTCTAAGGTTGCTTTGGCATCAGCAGGTTGTTTAATGTACAATAACGCACGGGCCTTGTATACCAGTGCTTCCTGTTTCAGATCGGGTTGTTTATCTCCGTAAGAACGTGCTACATAATTGGCATATTCAATAGCATCAAAATAATCACCATCATAAAAATCGGCTTTGCATAGCAACAGGTAAGCATCGCCCAGGTAGTGGCTTTGCTCCTTAAGACTGATGATGGTATTGGCACGTGCCTTAACGGCGTCAAGGTCTTTGTCTTGCTGATCCACCATGCCGGCAATGGTATCACGATAAACGCTCAGCAGTTCGCTGTAATCATCTACATAGGCCTGCTCGTATGCTTGTTGCTTTTGGCGTAAGATCTCATTAGCATTAAACAGGATGTTATATTTAGCGGTGAGGTTTTGCAGCCCACGGTTAAGCGCGCTTTGTTTTTCAAGCGAGCAGCCGGCCAATATGATCATAGTGGCAAGTACCATATACCGGGCCGATACCCATCTGTTTAAAGTGAAAATATCCCTCAATTGGCGGTTATGCGTTAATGGTTTAGACAAGGTTGCAGGCTGCTTATAAATGCCTCGCTAAAATACTAAACATTATGCAATAGGTTTAATAAATTTGCCCCATGGCACAAAATGAACAAAAGGATAACACCAGTGGTAAAACCGAAGTAAATGCTTACGCTAAATATACCGGCGTGGCTTTCCAAATGATTGTGGTTATAGGTGTATTTGCTTTTGCCGGCTACAAAATAGACAATGCTGCAGGCCACACTACTAAATGGGTAACTGCCGTTTTATCATTAATTGGTGTTTTTGTTTCTTTATATCTGGTGATAAGGGCGGTAAGAAATTGAAAAAAATAACTGTATACCTGCGTTTTGTGGTATTTATTTTACTGCTGGCCGCGCCACCTTATGTGCTGCAAAGTATTGGAAAAATCACCTGGCTGGTGCCAAAATTCTGGGCGCTTTTTTTCCTGATCACCGTATTTACTTTTATGGTAATTGCCGCATTAGGGCTTGTGCAGCGTGTTAAACCCGGTTTATATGCCCAAACCTTCCTGGCTACAACGGTGGTAAAGATGCTTGGATGTATGGCTTTCGCCTTGGTTTTTGTGTCAAAAATACACCCGGATCATGGCGTTTTTTTAGCCAATTTCTGTTATTTATATTTCTTAAATACCGCCTTTGAAGTTTACGTTTTGTTGTGTAACTTGCGCAACCAAAATTAAAAGCAAAAAACACCCATTCAATGTATTTAAGCCATATTTTGAATTCAAAAAAAATAGCTTTAAGCCTCATTTTAGGCGTTTTTCTCACGTTTTTCACTTGTAAAAGTTTTGCTATACAACATGAGGAACATGCCGCTACCGGTGCAGAAAGCCACAATAAGGAGGAGTTTAGCCCAAGTGAGGTAATACTTGAACACATTGCCGATTCGCACAGCTGGCATTTGTGGGGTACTACCACTTTCCCGCTGCCGGTTATTTTATATACCGACAAAGGTTTTGAAGTATTCTCTTCGGCTCATTTTGAGCACGGGCACGCCGATTATACCGGTAAATATTATACTTATCGCCTGGTAAAGGATAAAATTAGTATTGTAGGCCCGGGTGAGGAACTTATTGCCGGCGCCAACATGCTTAATATCCACAAAAAGCTGATCGACTTCTCTATCACCAAGAACGTGGTAAGTATGTGGATCTCATTTTTGTTGCTGATCATTATATTCTTTAGTGTTTCTGCGGCTTATAAAAAGCGAGTAGGAAAAGCGCCAAAAGGCTTACAGTCTTTTATGGAGCCTATCATCCTGTTTGTGCGTGATGATATTGCCCGCCCCAACATCGGTTACAAATACCAGCGCTTTATGCCTTTGCTGTTAACCGTGTTCTTCTTTATCTGGATCAATAACCTTATCGGTTTGGTCCCGTTTTTTCCGGGTGGTTCAAACTTAACCGGTAACATCGCGGTAACTTTTGTACTATCAGTTATCACCCTGATCATTGTAAACGTAAACGGCAACAAATACTATTGGAAACATATTTTCGCGCCGGATGTACCGGTTTGGTTGTACCCAATTATGTGGCCGGTAGAGCTGGTGGGTATCATCTCTAAGCCTTTCGCGTTAATGATCCGTTTGTTTGCTAACATCACCGCAGGTCACATCATCGTACTGAGCTTAATATCATTGATATTTGTGTTCAAAAGCATGGCTATTGCGCCGGTATCAGTTGCTTTCGTGGTGTTCATGGATGTGTTAGAGTTGCTGGTTGCCGCGTTGCAGGCCTTCATCTTTACGCTGTTGACCGCCCTGTTCATTGGTACTGCTATAGAAGAGCATCACCATTAATAATTGTAAATAACCATATAATATATATTCACTTTTAAATTTAAAACAATGATTGGAAGTATTGCTGCATTAGGTGCAGGTTTAGCGGTTATCGGTGCTGGTATCGGTATCGGTCAGGTAGGTGGTAAAGCGATGGAAGGTATCTCTCGCCAGCCTGAAGCTGCTTCAAAAATCCAAACTGCGATGATCATTGCTGCCGCTCTTATCGAGGGTGCTGCTCTGTTCGGTGTGGTGGTATCATTCCTGGGCTTGAAATAATCTCAACCCGGAGAAAACTTTTAACCTTACCTGCAGCGGTTGGCGGCAGGTAAGGTTATTAAAAAAAAACGACATTTAAACACATATATAAAACAACACATGGAATTAGTAACTCCTGAAATTGGTTTGGTATTTTGGACCACCGTATCGTTTTTAGTGCTGTTTTTCCTGCTTGCTAAATTTGCATGGAAACCTATCATGGGCGCTATTGATGATCGTGAGCGTTCTATCGAAGATGCTTTGCTGAAAGCCGAAGCCGCTAAAGAGGAAATGAGCCGCCTTACCAACGAGAACGAAAGCTTGTTAAAACAAGCCCGTGCCGAGCGCGACCTGATCCTTTCTGAAGCCAAGAAAATAAAAGAGCAGATCATTGCTGATGCTAAAGATGCTGCCCACAAAGAAGGCGCGCGCCAGATAGAGCTTGCACGTGTTGAAATAAACAACCAGAAAGCTATAGCGATGGCTGATGTTAAAAACCAGGTGGCTACGCTATCTATACAGGTTGCCGAAAAGATTTTACAAAACCAGCTGCAAGATCAGCAAAAGCAGGACGAGTTGGTATCGCAACTGTTAAAAGAAGTGAAATTATAATTAGAGATTAGTGATCAGAGTTTAGAGATTAGTTAACTGATCATCACTCGCTGTTCACCACTCACTACTAAAATACTATGTCAGAAGTAACCATAGGAATCAGGTACGCCAAATCGCTTATTGAGCTTGCGCAGGAACAAAATATTGTTGATGCGATAAAGGCTGATATGGATACCTTTATTGCAACCGTTAAGGCATCATCTGAACTTAAGGCGGTATTGAGCAACCCAATTGTTCCGCAACACAAAAAAGTGCAGATATTGGATGGCGTATTTGGCGGTAAGGTTGATAAATTAACCATTGCCTTTTTTAAGTTGATGGTGAATAAAGGCCGCGGCGATGTTTTGTATGTAACGGCTAAAGAGTATATCAATTTGTACAATATAGCTAAACACATCACTAAGGCTACCGTGGTATCAGCAACACCACTATCTGCCGCTAACAAACAGGTTATTACTGATGAGTTGCAGAAAGCCATTGGCGGTACCATACAGCTTAACGCCAAGGTTGATGCAGCTTTAATAGGTGGTTTTGTACTTACCGTTGGCGACAGACAACTGGATACCAGCGTACAAAGCGCCCTCAATAAATTAAGAAAAGATTTTGCCGCTAAGGCAGTTTAATAACAGAAAAATAAACTCTAAATAAATTTAAAATGGTAGAGGTAAGACCGGACGAAGTATCAGCTATCCTGCGTCAGCAATTAGCAGGCTTTAAGTCAGAATCTGAATTAGAAGAAGTGGGTACTGTACTCCAGGTGGGTGACGGTATTGCACGTGTTTACGGTTTAAGCAAAGTACAATCAGGTGAGCTGGTTGAGTTTGGTAACGGTTTACAGGGTATCGTACTTAACCTTGAAGAAGATAACGTGGGTGTGGTATTGTTAGGTAAATCAGACGATATTAAGGAAGGCGACACCGTTAAACGTACCAACCGTATTGCATCTATCAACGTAGGCGAGGGTATGCTTGGCCGTGTTGTTGATACTTTAGGAACTCCTATTGATGGTAAAGGCCCAATCACCGGTCAAACTTACGAGATGCCTTTGGAGCGTAAAGCACCCGGCGTTATCTACCGCCAGCCGGTTACCGAGCCATTACAAACCGGTATCAAAGCTATCGACGCGATGATACCTATTGGCCGTGGCCAGCGTGAGTTGGTTATCGGTGACCGCCAAACAGGTAAAACTGCGGTTTGTATCGATACGATCATCAACCAGAAAGAATTTTATGACGCAGGTAAACCTGTGATCTGTATATATGTTGCCTGCGGCCAGAAAGCTTCTACCGTAGCTAACATCGTACGTACATTAGAAGAGAACGGCGCCATGCCATACTCTATCGTAGTTGCTGCAAACGCTTCAGACTCTGCTACCATGCAGTTCTTTGCTCCGTTTGCGGGTGCAGCTATCGGTGAGTACTTCCGTGATACCGGCCGCCCTGCTTTGATCATCTATGATGACCTTTCAAAACAGGCTGTTGCTTACCGCGAAGTATCATTGTTACTACGTCGCCCACCAGGCCGTGAGGCTTACCCTGGTGACGTGTTCTACCTGCACAGCCGTTTATTAGAGCGTGCCGCTAAAATCAACTCTAACGACAGCATCGCTCAGCAAATGAATGATCTGCCGGAGTCTATCAAAGGCATTGTAAAAGGTGGTGGTTCATTAACTGCATTACCTATCATTGAAACACAAGCGGGTGACGTATCAGCATATATCCCAACCAACGTAATTTCAATTACCGATGGCCAGATATTCCTGGAGTCTAACTTGTTCCTTGCCGGTATCCGCCCGGCCATCAACGTAGGTATCTCGGTATCTCGTGTAGGTGGTAACGCGCAGATCAAATCAATGAAAAAGGTAGCAGGTACCTTAAAGCTTGACCAGGCACAGTACCGCGAGTTAGAGGCTTTCTCTAAATTCGGTTCGGACCTTGACGCTTCAACCAAATCAGTAATTGATAAAGGTGCACGTAACGTAGAGATCCTTAAACAAGGTCAGTTCTCTCCGGTATCAGTAGAAAAGCAGGTTGCTATTATCTACATTGGTACTAAGAACTTGATGCGTAACGTACCGGTTAACAAAGTACGCCAGTTTGAAGAAGAATTTACCAGCCAGTTAGAGGTGCGCCACCCTGAGGTGCTTGCAGCCCTTAAAGCAGGTAAGTTTGACGATCAGCTAACCGGCGTGTTAGAAACCGTAGCTAAAGAAATATCAGCGAACTATTAATTAGATGTGCAGATATGCTGATTTGCAAATGTGCAGATCAGCATATCTCCTCAGATAATTCACAGATAACAGTGTAATGTTGCAATCATATGCACATCTGCACATTTGAAATTTGCACATTAATAACGAATGGCTAATTTAAAAGAAGTAAGAAACAGGATAGCGTCTGTAAACTCAACGCAGCAGATCACCAAGGCCATGAAGATGGTTTCTGCGGCAAAGTTGCGCAGGGCTACTGATGCTATTATACAATTGCGCCCTTACGCCAGCAAATTGAAAGACTTGTTGGCTAACCTTTCTGCAAGTTTGGAGGATGGTGCATCACCTTACCTGCAGGAGCGCGAGCCCGTGCGTGTATTGGTGGTTGTAGTAACCTCAAATCGTGGTTTAGCCGGTGCATTTAATACCAATGCTATAAAAGCTGCCAATAACCTTATCAGCGAGAAATACAGCGCCCAAATGAAAGCGGGTAATGTATCTATAGTAGCTATTGGTAAAAAAGGTCATGACTTTTATACCCGCCGCAAGTTTAATGTAGTAGGTAACCATAATGATCTTTACCTTGACCTGAATTTCATTAACGCATCAAAAATTACCGATGAGATAATGAAAGGTTTTGTTAATGGCCAGTATGACCGTGTTGAACTGGTGTATAACCACTTTAAGAACGCGGCAATGCAGTTTTTGATCACTGAGCAGCTGCTACCTGTACCAAAACCTGAAAAGAACGAGAAAGAAGCTGCTAAAAAAGACGCTACTCCGGAAAGCCAGGTAGATTACATTCTTGAACCTTCAAAAGAAGAGATAGTAGAGCAACTGATCCCTAAGAATATTAAAATACAGTTATACCGCGCAGTGTTAGATTCAAACGCTTCTGAGCACGGGGCCCGTATGACCGCCATGGATAAAGCGACTGAGAACGCCGGTGAGTTATTGAAATCACTTAAGCTTTCATACAACCAGGCGCGCCAGGCAGCGATTACAACAGAATTAACCGAGATTGTAAGCGGTGCGGCAGCATTAAGCGGCTCGTGATCTGTTCAAATATATAACAAGAACGGCTTGCCATTTGGCAAGCCGTTCTTGTTTATGGCAATTGCTTTGAAACTTATAGCGCCGGATTCGTTGCGTATTCTTTCCATAACTCCTCAACGGTTTTACCTGTAAGTTGATTAAAGGTGTCATCGCTGTAAGTATGTTTGCGCATTATATCATCCAGTTTTTTTACGGTACCTTTTTTTACATGCTTTTCTATCCAGGTAAAAAAGCGGGCGGTTACACGGTAACTGTTATCAAAGTTTTGTGAGGCTTTGTAATCAGGCAGTTTCCAGCCGGCTGCCTGATTGGCAATACCGTGCTCGTTACGTACGTAATCGGCTATGCCTTCAGTTATCCACCATGGGCCGTTGGTGTAACCATAATCCTGTACAATATGCATTACTTCGTGTGTTACCACATCAAGGTCGGCAGGGTGCCTGGTCATGTATTCGCTACTAAAAACTACCCGGCCATTATCGGTAGCCGCCACGCCGTGATAGGCCGTATCTATAAAGAACTTCACCTGTTTAAGGCTGTTCTTGTTATATTCTTTTACTATATCTGGATACACCTCAAAAAACGTATTAATGAGTTTTTGACGAAGGCTGTTATCAAAGTTGGCGTCGTTACCCGATATGATGAGTGTGTAGCCGTTCTTTTTTAAGGTGTCAATTCCTCCGGCGTAACTTATTGCCGTTATCAGGCTGAATAAAATTAATAGTACATTCTTTTTCATTGTGTAAATTTAATCTTAAGGCCCCTAAAATAAGGATTGGCGCGTAAAAAGGCTGATACATTCCATTGAGAAATCAACCATAAAATGTGACTTGCATTTATATAAGCACTTATATAAATTGCGTACATGAATTTGTACCAAAATTTAGGCTATCTGGTATTAGGTAGTCGGTTAAGGCGATTAAGCGAAGCTTTCCTGAGTGAGATTAACCGCATTTACCAGAATGAGGGCATTGAGTTTGATGCCAGTTGGTTCCCGGTATTTTACCTGCTTTCGCAGAACGACTCACTATCCATAAAAGAGTTGAGCGATAAAACAGAAGTATCGCACCCTGCCGCCAGTCAATTGATCACTAATTTAAAGAACCGCAACTTGGTGGAGACCACAGTAAGTGCAGATGACGGCCGTCGCCAAATGGTACAATTCACAGAGAAGGGCAAAGCTTTGCTGCAACAGATACTACCTGTTTGGGATGCTATTAGCGCCAGCATGACAGAGCTTGCCAGCGGTAACGAACAGTTACAGCAATTACTACCTGCCATTACCGCTATGGAAGATACTTTTCGCGCTTACAACCTGTCGGGACGTGTAAGCGATAAACTTAAAGCCGACACCTCAAATGAAAACATTTAATTACGGTACAGATCATTTAAGTGTTGGCCTATGCCTTGACATAGCTGCAGGTAAGGTAAAAGGAATTATTAATGAAGAGGCCAAAAATCGTGTTGATACCTCATGGCGCGAAGTGGGGAAGATAGCGCATGGAACTGAAGCTGTTTATGGCATCAATACCGGATTTGGTCCGCTGTGTGATACGCGCATTTCTGAACAGGATACCAGCCTATTGCAAAGTAATATCCTGAAAAGCCATAGTGTGGGCATAGGTAACCCTATTCCAGAGGAGATTGCCAAACTGATGCTCATCACCAAAGTGCATGCTTTAGCGCAGGGCTTCTCCGGTATCGCGTTACAAACTTTAGAGCGTATTATCTGGCATATCGAAAATAATGTGATACCGGTTGTGCCCGAAAAAGGGTCCGTAGGAGCATCGGGTGATCTGGCACCACTGTCGCACCTTTTCCTGCCTTTGATAGGTTTGGGCGAGGTATTTGTTGATGGCAAACGTAACCCGGCTAACGCGGTTTTAAAAGAGAATAGCATGCAGCCGTTGACGCTCGGCCCTAAAGAAGGGTTAGCATTGATAAACGGTACGCAATTCATCCTTGCCTTTGCGGTAAAAGGGGTGGAGCGTTTAAAAAATGTTTTAGATACTGCGGACATCATCGGAGCGGTATCATTAGAAGGATTGATGGGATCGGCCAAACCATTTGATGAGCGTCTGCATGCTATACGACCATACAAAGGCACCAAATATGTAGCCAGGCGCCTGTCAGTTATGTTGCAAGGATCGGAGATAGGCAGCTCACATGCCGACTGCGACCGCGTGCAGGATCCATACTCGTTACGTTGCATGCCGCAGGTACATGGTGCTTCTCGCAATGCGTGGCTGCATTTAAAGGAAATGACGGAGATCGAACTTAATTCTGTTACTGATAACCCTATTGTTTTTAACGCTGATGATACTATTAGCGGAGGCAACTTTCACGGGCAGCCAATGGCCATCCCGCTCGATTATGCAGCTATCGCAGCAGCAGAACTGGGTAACATTGCCGACAGGCGTTGCTACCTGATGAGCGAAGGGCGTTATGGCTTACCTAAACTATTGACCAGCGATGCAGGCCTGAACTCCGGACTCATGATACCGCAATATACCACTGCAGCTTTGGTTACCGAGAACAAAACGCTTTGTTTCCCGGCGAGTGCCGATAGTGTGCCGACTTCATTAGGCCAGGAAGATCATGTTTCTATGGGATCTATCAGCGGGCGAAAGCTGCACCAGATCATTGATAACATCGAATACATACAGGCAATCGAATTACTTTATGCCACACAGGCATTGGAATTTCGCAGGCCACTGCAGTCTACCGGTATGATAGAGACTTGCTATCAATTGGTGCGTGAGCATGTGCCTGCTATAAAAGAAGACAGAATATTTGCTACGGACATTAACGCCCTGCATAAACTCATCAAAAGCGGTCAGTTCTTGGCTCTCGCCAACCAAACCGCCCAAAACCACAACGTCAATTTGAATGACGATGGCGAGTTTGGGGTATATTGATACCTACGGTAATTACCTGCATTTAAGCTGCCTTTGCTACTATTAATTTAATATACCTATTATAAGCTCTGAAAACTTTGTAACCGTGTTATATTAGCAGCGGCAGCAATCTTAATGGTCAGGTATTGATGTATATGAGATTGCATCGTCGTTGCATCTTGCAGTAACATTTTACCAGAAAATTGATGAGGAAACTAATTGAATGCGTACCCAACTTTAGCGAAGGGGTAAACATGGGTATTATCAAGCAGATCACTGATGAGGTGGAAGCTGTTGATGGTGTACGTTTATTAAATGTTGACCCCGGCAAAGCTACCAACCGCACAGTGGTTACTTTTGTGGGCGAGCCGGAGCAGGTGATAGAGGCGGCTTTTCGGGCTATAAAAAAAGCAGGAGAGTTGATCGATATGAGTAAGCAAAAAGGCGAACATCCACGGATGGGCGCTACAGATGTTTGTCCGCTGATACCGATTGCCAATATCAGCATGGAAGAAACGGTAGAATACGCCACGAAGCTGGCCAAACGAGTAGGCGAGGGGTTACAGATACCCGCTTACTTGTACGAGTATGCACAGCCTAATAAAAGCCGAAGCAATTTATCTGTCATCCGTGCTGGTGAGTACGAGGGTTTCTTTAAAAAAATAAAACAGCCGGAATGGGCACCAGATTTTGGCCCCGCAGAAAATGATGTAAAGCGCGGGGCTACCGTTATTGGTGCACGCGATTTTTTAGTTGCTTACAATGTTAACCTAAATACCACCTCTACCCAACTAGCCAATGCTATAGCATTTGATGTACGCGAAACTGGCCGTAGCTTACGCGAAAGCGACCCCATAACAGGTAAAGTACTAACCGATAATAACGGTAAATTAAAGAGAATCCCAGGTTCACTCAAAAGTGTTAAAGCGATAGGCTGGTTTATTGAGGAGTACGGCATCGCCCAGATCTCCATGAACCTGACCAATATTGAAGTTACGCCGGTACATGTGGCCTTTGATGAGGTTCGTAAGAAAGCCCATGAGCGCGGTACCCGTGTTACAGGCAGCGAGCTGATAGGGTTGATACCCTTAAAAGCAATGCTGGAGGCAGGTAAATACTTTCTGCGTAAGCAAAAGAGATCGGTAGGCGTAAGCGAAAGCGAGTTGATAAAAATCGCCATCAAATCACTGGGGCTGGATGAGCTGGCGCCTTTTAATCCGCATGAAAGGATCATTGAGTATTTATTAAAGAATACAGCTGATACCAGGTCTTTTAACGTGTGATTTTTACGAATAAGAGAAGGTCTGGTATCATGCAACATCAATAGAAGCGTACAATAGATTGTATACATGGCAAATGAGAGGATTATCCTCAAAGGGATAAATTCTAAATTCAAATATTTGCGTGACTGATAAATTGATACTTACGCAAACTCCATGGCATAATTGTTGGTTAACTAATAAGTAAAAAAATCTATCATGAAAAACGTAACAAAATTACTATTAGGAACAATTATGATTGCCGCCGCGGCATGTAGCGGCAATGGAAGCAAAGGCGGTGCGGATACCGACAGCTCAAAAAGCGTAATGAGCAATAGTACCGATGCCGCTATTGACAGCAACAAAAAGGAACTGGCATCTAAAGATTCTACTGAACTTAAGGATGATGCTAAGTTTATGGTGAACGCCGCAAATGGTGGCATGCTGGAAGTTACGTTGGGCAAACTGGCTCAGCAAAAAGCTTCATCGCCGCAAGTGAAAGAGTTTGGTATGATGATGGTTAACGACCACTCAAAGGCCAACGCTGAATTAAAAACGCTGGCAGGTACTAAAGTGATCACCCTGCCGGCTATCCTCTCAAACGATAAGCAAAAAGACGTTGACGATATGGCTAAACTAAGCGGTACCGAGTTCGATAAAAAATACACCGAATATATGGTTAAAGACCATAAAGAGGATGTAGAAGAATTTAAAAAGGAAGCGCAGGATGGCAAGGACGCGGAAATTAAAGCTTTTGCCACCAAACATGTACCTATACTGCAACATCACTTAGAAGCTGCTGAAAAAGCACAGGCTGCAGTGAAGAAATAATATATGCCATTGCGAGCGATAGCGTGGCAATCTAACAGAACAAGCACCTTAACATGCCTATGAGATTGCTTCGTAGTTCCTCTCCTCGCAATTACACAGAGAGCAAAACAAGAAGAGCCGCATATGCGGCTCTTCTTGTTTTAAGTGTTTATTTATGTAATTCGTTCAATATTGGGTGTTCAATTGTGGTGATCTCTTTGACATCTGTATTATGCAGCTCATCAAATATCACGATCTCATTGGTGCCTTTTTTGAGCCATGCAGCCGGTACAAACAAGGTTTGCTGGGGGCCGATATACCAGTATTTGCCTAAGTTATGTCCGTTAACAAATGCTATACCTTTACCAAACGCGCGCATATCCAGGTAGGTATCACCCACACCGCGTAACGAAAAAGTACCCCGGTATAATACCGGTTGTTGTATAGCCTCTCCATTTGATGTGATATATTTAAAGCCCGATGTGCTGTTAAGCGGGAATTTATACATCTTCCAGCCCAGCAATTCCTGCCCGTTAAGGATTACCGCTTCGGTTATACCTTTGCGGTTATCGGTTAAATAAGGACCATAGTTAATACGGCCATTGTTCTCTACCAAAATATCCAGGGTACTGTTAGGGCTAACACCCGCCAATTGCACCGAATCCTGGCCCAGGCGTCTGTCTAAAACGGCTAAGCGTTTACCATTCACATATACGGTAGCGTAATCTCTCAATTGTTTAATTTTAAGTAGGCCGTTTGAAGCATTCGCTAAAGTAGTACGGTAAAGCACCAGGCCATAGCCCTGGTCAAGATCCTCAAAGCTCATAGGGCGTTCGCTTTCTGTAGGCAGGCCAAGGTTATTGAACAAATTAGCCACGCCCGAAACCTTTGTTACTTCCAGCGCATAGGTGCGACGGCGTTTTTGCGGTATCTCCGGTAAGGTTTGCCCTGCCGGTAAATGTTTGGCAATTACATTACGCAACTTGTAGAATTTCGGCGTAGGGTCACCGGCTTCGTTCAAAGGCGCGTCATAATCATAGCTGGAGGTTTGCGGAGAATATGGCTCGTTACGGCTCATGTTGGCACCATTCATAAAATCGCGCGTGGTACCGCCATGAAACATGTACATGTTAATAGATATACCTGCCGCTAATACCTCATCCAGCTTTTTAGCATCTTCATCGGCATTACTCCCGCTGTGCGGTTTGCCCCAGCTATCAAACCAGCCCGGATACCATTCAGCTATGTAATAAGGCCCTTTACCATTATGATACTTGTTGATGAGTTCTTTAACCTTGGCCGGGTTATCCTCGCCGTTTACGGCAGGTAAAAAACCGGGTAGGTAGCCGGCAGGCATCTGGCTTGGTCCATCGCAGGTAAACAGCAAACCATCAAAACCGGCATCCCTAAAGATCTTTTCGTTTTGTGCCAGGTATTCTTTGTCGTTACTGTATGATCCGTACTCGTTTTCTATCTGCACCATCAGGATATTACCACCGTGGTTTACCTGGAGTGGGGCCAATTGTTTACCTACCTCCATCATATAAGCACGATAAGCATTGATAAAAGAGGGCTCTTTGCTGCGGACCTTCATGTTCCGGTCTTTAAGCAGCCACCATGGGTAGCCGCCAAATTCCCATTCCGCACAGGCATAAGGGCTGGGGCGCATAATTACCCACATACCTTCTTCCTTGCATATGCGTACAAATTCGGCCACATCATTGTTACCAGTAAAATCATAATGCCCCTGTAAAGGCTCATGAGCGTTCCAAAAAACATAGGTGCCAATAGTGTTAAGCCCCATTGCTTTGGCCATTTTGATACGCTCGCGCCAGTATTCGCGCGGAACGCGTTCGTAATGCATTTCGCCGGATATCATTTGCAGCGGTTTTCCATCAAGTAAAAAGTCTTTATCACCCAGGGCAAATGTGTGAGTAGCAGTTTGGGCGATAGAAGGGACGCTGCCAGCAATGGCAAGCATGGCACATAGTACAATACGTTTCAGCATATATAATTTAGTTTAAAATAATCCTAACTGGCCTTTATCATCTATATCTATGTCGTCCGGATTGGTAATTTCCAGATCTATTTTTTTCTTTGGCTGCTCTGCTGGTTCAGGACTACTGTCAGTTTCATCAGCTACAGGGGCCTCATCTTTTACTTGTTTTTCTTCAGGGGTGACGATGATCTCGGTATCTTCAACAGAATCAGGAGCCGGGTCGGGTACATCTTCCTCGTCATCATGTTCGGCAATCAGTTCCACGGCTTTTACCTGGTGTACCGATAGGCGGTTACCCATCGCTTTCATCCCTTTAACATCTATCAGATCGGTAAGGTTAAGCTCTACTGTTTCTTCTACTGCGGTTTTGCCCTTTAATTGCTCTACTTTAACCACCGGCTGTGCCGCGCCGGATATAATGACCAGTTTAGAACCACTCTCATCACTGATTATGCAGGATTGTTTACCTATGGCTATCGCCTCAAACGCAAAGCGTTTTACCATGTAATTCTTAGATTTCCCGTCATAATGTACCACCGCGAATACTTTCGCAGGGTCATACTTCTCGATCAGGATCATCTTATCATCAAAGTGGTTATTGAGATCGAAACTGGTAAGCTCGTAAACGCCGTTAGCCATAACTGTAAGGATGCGGTCATCGCCGTCAAACTCGCCCAGGTATTTGCCACGTCCATCAGCATTGAGGCGTTTCAGGATATCATCATACCATATTTTTCTGCCGGCAAGGGTAGAAATGCCCTTGCTTTTCAGTAAAACCTTTTTAATGGGATATTTGGTAACGATATTACCCATTGAGGCCCTGCCTTTGATAGCTATCTGAGCGAAATCTTCATCAAACTGGAGCTTTTTAAGTTTGGAATGAGGTTTCAGCTGCACGTTCACTACTTCGGCCTCACCGTTAGGGTTGGCAGTGAAGTACAATACTTTGGAGCCTTTTGAGCCTTTGGTGAGGTCATACTCCTTATCACGCGTGATACCGGTAACCGAGAAACGTTTAATATAAGCTACACCGCTTTGTCCATCTTTGTAGATCATGTTGTATACGGTGCGCTCGTCGTTTTTCTTGAAAACGGCTACGTGTACAATATCCTTACCTACGAAAACCTTATCCTGCATTCTGGTTACAATAAAGCGGCCATCATTACGGAAAACGATAATGTCGTCAATATCGGAGCATTCGCCAACCAGTTCTACATTCTCGTCTTTCTTTAAGCCGGAGCCGATAAAGCCGTCGACTCTGTTTACATAAAGCTTAACATTTGCCAAAGCAACCTGCGCCGCTTCAACACGGTCAAAGGTGCGTAGTTCGGTTTTACGTTCACGGCCTTTACCGTATTTCTCTTTCAGTTTTTCAAACCAGGCAATGGTATAATCAACCAGGTGCTTAAGATGGTACTTAACGGTTTTTATTTCCGCCTCGAGGTTTTTGATCTGTTCATCCGTTTTCTTTACGTCAAAACGGGTAATACTACTCATTGGCTTATCAATGAGCTTCTTGTAATCATCCGCAGTAATAGGGCGATAGAACTGAGGGAAAAAAGGCTCGAATAAGCGGTTAAGAACACCAACTACTGTTTCAAAATCTGTAGAGCTTTCATAGTCGGGGTGTTTGTACATCCCTTCCTGTATAAATATCTTTAACAGTGAGCTAAAGAATATCTTCTCCATCAGCTCTTTCAGCTTTATCTCCAGCTCTTGTTTCAGCAGGTCCTTGGTAAAGTGTGTGCTTTCGGTAAGCATATCGTTCACGCTCATAAAGCGTGGTTTATCGTCTTGTATTACGCAGGTGTTGGGCGATATGGAAACCTCACAGTCGGTAAATGCGTAAAGAGCGTCGATGGTAACATCGGGTGAAATACCCGGCGCAAGGTGCACCACAATCTCCACATCCTTAGCCGTGTTATCTTCTATTTTCTTGATCTTGATCTTACCCTTATCGTTAGCCGATATTACGCTATCAATTAAGCTGCCGGTGGTAGTACTAAAAGGTATCTCATTAATGATCAGTGTTTTTTTGTCACGCTCGATAATTTTGGCGCGAACACGCACTTTGCCGCCGCGCTGCCCGTCATTATAGGCAGATACGTCGGCCATGCCACCAGTAGGGAAATCCGGAAATAAATTCGGGCGTTCGCCACGCAATACGCCGACTGAAGCATCCAGTAGTTCCACAAAATTATGTGGCAAGATCTTGGTAGCCAAGCCTACGGCAATACCCTCGGCACCCTGGGCCAACAATAAAGGAAACTTAACCGGAAGGGTAATAGGCTCGCGGTTACGGCCATCATAACTGGCCTGCCAAACCGTAGTGTCGGGATTAAACACAACATCCAGTGCAAATTTTGAAAGCCTGGCCTCAATATAACGCGGTGCCGCGGCCGAGTCGCCGGTGATGGGGTCGCCCCAGTTACCCTGGCAATCTATCAGTAGGTTTTTCTGTCCTATCTGTACCATGGCATCGCCAATAGAGGCATCGCCATGGGGATGGTACTTCATGGTGTTGCCAATAACGTTGGCGGCTTTGTTATAGCGGCCATCGTCCATCTCTTTCAGCGAGTGTAATATACGGCGCTGCACGGGTTTTAGGCCGTCGTTAATGTGCGGCACGGCACGGTCAAGAATTACGTAAGAGGCATAATCCAGGAACCAGTTTTCATATAACCCGTTGAGAGAGGTTACATTATGAAGTACGTTATCTTCGTTGTTTTCGGGAGTATCAGTGTGGCTAATATCTTCGCTCATTTATACAGCTATAAAATTAATGCGGATGGGTAAAGATAAGAGAATGTGCAGATATGATAAGGTGCGAGTTAGCATATTTTATGCACATTTTAACACTTTATTGATTTGCAAGGCTTCGACTTTTTACAGGCTGATTTCTCATTGCCGTTGCTTTTAGGCAACGGTGTTTGTTTGATGTTTTAATACTGCTTTGTGATCCGTTGGCTTCAGCCAACGGCAATGATTGGATATGCTAACTTGATGTTTTAATACTGCTTTGTGATCCGTTGGCTTCAGCCAACGGCAATGATTGGATATGCTAACTTGATGTTTTAATACTGCTTTGTGATCCGTTGGCTGAAGCCAACGGCAATGATTTGGATATGCTAAATTGATTTGTGGGGATTGTTACTCATTGCCGTTGCCTTCAGGCAACGGTATTTGTGGGAGATCCGTTGAAGGCAATGATCGGATATGCTAACTTTTGTTTTGGTACTGCTTTGTGATCCGTTGGCTTCAGCCAACGGCAATGATTTGGATATGCTCACTTGATGTTTGGGATTGTTTTCTCATTGCCGTTGCCTTTAGGCAACGGTATTGTGGGCGATCTGCCGAAGGCAATGATTCGGGCTTATTTGCTTGAGTTTCCTTATTACTACTTTGTGATCCGTTGGCTGAAGCCAACGGCAATAATTTGGATATGCTGAGTTGATGTTTTGGTATTGCTTTATCATTACCGTTGCCTAAAGGCAACGGTATTTGTAAGTGATGGTAATGATTTAAATTATTACTCCTTCAATTTTTTCAATTCTCTTATCATCGCTCCATAGTCTATACGCCGGTTAGCGGCACTAATAGTAGCCGCTAACCGGTTGGCGCGTGTTTGTTCTGTTTTGGCACCATTTATCCACTTAAAGAAATAACCCTGGTGCGATTTAGACAGGCTATTAAACCAGGCAAGTGCTTCAGGTTGTTCAAACTCAAAACACTCCTGCAGGTCGGCCGGTATTTCCAGTTTAAAATCCTTGTCGTGCTCCAGCCTTAACCGCAATATGGCCCCTTTCTCTTTGTGCAGCGCTTTTCGTATTTCTGCACGCAGAGCCAATATAAATTCGCCTTCGCCGGCCGGCAGTAAAGCCATACCCGAAACGGGGAGATCATCAAGCCAACCGCGCACACGCATGGCCTTTTTATTGCCGGGTAAAATTTCCTGCGCCACATCAAACGGAACCACTACATACGTCCAACCGGTCTTTTCACCGTTTTCTCCGTACTGGTGTATGATGGTATTGTAATCGATCATGTATCAAATATATCTTTTGATGCGCCAAATGTTAAATGTTTGTTAAATGAGCCGTTTTAACATTTCAGGTTGTAACGCGCGATATGGTTATTGCATCTTATAGATAAATAAACAATCATCAAATCAAAAAAATCAATACCATGAAAACCTTAAAATCAGTAACCATAGCATTAGCCTTGTTAATTACCTGCAGCTTTGCAAAAGCCGCCGATGAACCCACCGCAAACCTTACCCGTGTACATGCCATCAACGTATATCTTGATGCCATGACCCGTGGAAAAGTTGACGGATTAAACCAGGTGGTAGATCCATCGGCTAAGTTTAATATGTTGCGCGGCAACACCATTATGAGCTTTGATAAAAAGCAAATGACCGACTTTTTAAAAGCAGAAAAAGACGTTGAACAAACCTGCACCACCAACACAGAGGTAGTTGAAAGCAACCTGAACATAGCGGTAGTAAAAGTTGATATGAAATACCGCGACTTTACCCGCAGCAATTACGTAACCATAGCCAACACCGGCAAAGGCTGGAAAATAACCAACGTTTACAGCGTTTTCAAATAGTTTTATTTTAGTGTTTAGTGTGAGATGGGCCCCTGTAAAGGGGCTTTTCTGTTGTATGAAATATCGAATACCGAATGATGAACTATGAAGTAAGGAATTGTCTTATTTCATCATTCGATGTCTGGCGTTCATCATTCTATATTATTTAACTAATGGCGCAAGTACTGCCTGCCATTTATCGTAGCCTTTACTGTTTAAATGCAGCATGTCGCTTTCAAACAGGCTGGCATCAGGCTTTTGCGTTTGCGGGTTGAGTATTACTGATGTTACATCAACATAGTGGCTCTTGCGTTTGCCTTTGATGAACGCTTTAATAAGGCTGTTAGCCCTAAGTACCTCAGGCAGGAACTTAGCACGGCTTGGGCTTTGTTTTATAGAGAGATAATAGATCTCGGCATTGGGCAGGTTTTGTTTGATGATGGCCCATAGCTGGTAAAACTCACGAGCCGTAAACTCCCCGCTTTTGCCTGCGGCTATATCATTTTCGCCAGCGTAAATAAATATTTTACGTGGGTGATATGGGTACATAATATAAGGCGTGTAATAGTTAACCAGTTGTTCAATAGTGCAACCGCCCACGCCACGGCGAATAATAGGCTTATCGGCAAAGCGTTGTTCAAGGTCCGTCCATTTACGGATGGATGAACTGCCGATAAAAAGAATGCCGTTTTTAGGCGGAAATTTAAGGCTGTCCTGGTGTTTAAAATCGCGAATCTCGTTATCAAAAGGAAACCCTTTCTGGGCGAAGGCACCTAAGCCTGCCAGTACGAGTACAAATAGCAGAATTAATTTTTTCATAGTGATGGTTGTTGTATCAGGCGGTCCTCAAAAAACATGAATGGCAAAAAGCTTTGTACACCCTCAACCTCCCAAATGGGGCCGTTACTGCAATGTAACAATATTCTGAAAGGTTGGTGTTGCCTTTTCTCACATTCGGCCATTACCTGCAGGCAGGCCCCGCACGAGGTAATGGGCTTTGTTAACTCAAATTCGTTGGTATGGGCGGTAACGGCCATAGCTACAATAGGATCGTTAGCGTGTGCGGTACCCCAATGGAACAGCGCCACCCGCTCGGCACAAAGCCCGGATGGGTAGGCTACATTTTCCTGGTTGCTGGCGTGTAAAATGGTTCCGCTTTGCAATAATACTGCGGTACCAACCTTGAATTTTGAATACGGCGAAAGTGATGATTCAAGAGCCTTAACGGCTTCTTCGCAAAGCAGTTTATCCGATATATTTAAATCTTCAACAGTATTGTATTCTTTGAATGATATATTGATCTCGTGGTTTGTCATAAAGCCTCTCCCAACCCTCTCCAAACGAGAGGGTATTATTTTAGTAATAAACAAAAATCCCCCGCACTTTTTAGAACGGGGGATACAAGGTAAGTTTAATTTATTAAAAAACAATAGTTACTACGAGTTCAAGCTACTATCATTTCTGTTACACAGCTACCGGGAGCTCTACATCATCAAGTTTTTCGGCAACCAGCGGGTTAACGCTTTCGTCGTCCTTCTCTACGCGCAGGTTGTTTACAATATGTTGCTGACGGGTTGGCGTATTCTTGCCCATAAAATATTCCAGTAATGATTTTATGTCGGCGTTCTTTAATATCACCGGGTCAAGGCGCATATCCTTACCAATAAACAAACCAAACTCTTCAGGCGATATCTCACCTAAACCTTTAAAGCGGGTTATCTCGGGCTTGTTGCCTAATTTGGCTATGGCATTACGGCGTTCCTCATCGCTGTAGCAATAAATAGTTTCCTTTTTATTACGCACACGGAACAATGGTGTTTGCAGGATAGATACGTGACCGGCCTTTACCAGGTCAGGGAAGAACTGCAGGAAGAAGGTCATCAGCAGCAGGCGGATGTGCATACCATCCACATCGGCATCGGTAGCTATCACAATATTATTGTATCGTAGTGTATCAATGCCATCTTCAATGTTCAAGGCGTGTTGCAGCAGATTAAACTCTTCGTTCTCGTAAACCACCTTTTTGGTTAAGCCAAAGCAGTTAAGCGGTTTACCCTTTAAGCTGAATACAGCCTGGGTCATTACATCGCGCGATTTGGTGATGGAGCCACTGGCCGAGTCGCCCTCGGTAATAAATAACGTGGTTTCCTGCTTACGTTCGTGGTTATCATCAAAATGCAGCTTGCAGTCGCGCAGTTTACGGTTATGTAAGGATGCTTTTTTGGCACGATCATTAGCCAGTTTTTTAATACCGGCAATATCTTTACGTTCGCGTTCTGATTGCAGGATGCGTTTCAGCAGGGCATCAGCCGTTGCGGGATTCTTGTGCAGGTAATTATCCAGTTCTTTCTTCAGGAAATCATTAATAAATCCCCTAACTGATGGTCCATCCGGCCCAATATTTTGTGAGCCTAATTTGGTTTTGGTTTGCGATTCAAAAACAGGCTCCTGCACTTTAACAGCGATAGCGGCTACAATAGAAGCTCGGATATCAGCAGCGTCAAACTCCTTTTTGTAAAACTCCCTAATGGTTTTAACTACCGCTTCGCGGAAGGCAGCCTGGTGCGTACCGCCCTGCGTAGTGTGCTGCCCGTTTACAAACGAGTAGTATTCTTCCCCGTATGATTGGCCGTGTGTCATGGCTATCTCAATATCCTCGCCTTTGAGATGGATGATAGGATAGCGCAGGTTTTCGGCATCGGCATTACGGGTAAGCAGGTCATAAAGGCCGCGCTCCGAAAAATATTTCTGGTTATTAAAATTGATGGTAAGCCCCGAGTTGAGGAACACGTAGTTCCAGATCATATTCTCCACAAACTCCGGTATAAAACGGTAGTTACGGAAAATGCTGTTATCGGGCGTAAAGTTGATGGCTGTACCGTTACGCTGGGTGGTATCTTTCTCAGGTTCTTCGCGCACCAGTTCGCCTTTCTCAAACTCGGCAATTTTAGTGCGGTTATCGCGGTAGCTTTGCACCGTGAACGAGGTCGACAAAGCATTCACTGCCTTGGTACCCACACCATTTAAACCTACTGATTTCTGGAATGCTTTACTATCGTATTTACCACCTGTGTTGATCTTGGATACACAATCGATCACCTTTCCCAAAGGTATACCACGGCCATAGTCGCGTACAGAAACCTTATGATCGCTCATGTTGATATCAATGGTACGGCCCGATCCCATTACAAACTCGTCAATAGAGTTATCTACAATCTCTTTTAAAAGCACGTATACACCATCGTCATAAGCCGAGCCGTCGCCGAGCTTACCAATGTACATACCCGGCCTTAAACGGATGTGTTCTTTCCAGTCGAGCGAACGGATACTATCGTCGTTATAATTTACATTCTCTGCCATAATTTCTCAGTAATAACTTACAGGCGCGGAAGGCCCTATTTGCAAAAATAAACATACTGATTTTTAAATGAGCATTTAAAAATCTTAACATATCCACACCACTTATTATCAGGGCTTAAACTTTATGCAATTGCTGGCGCCAACAATATTCCGGAAAAACTCAGGTCCTTTTTGGTTAGAAAAGCAAACAGCCATTATGGTACCTGTATGGAATTTTTGCAGCGTTATAAGCAATGCATAGCGGTAATGCTTGGTTATTTTCTCATCGGGCAGGTTAATCATGAAAGATCTGCCGGCATCAGCATTGTAACGTTCCATTATACTTGGTGGCAATACACGTTCAAGAGGCTCGTTGTCGCCCGCGAAAGCCAGCGCCTGCGCTTTCCCAATCTCGTAGTATAACGAGTCGGGGTTGGCCTGCTGCTTGGCCTTATCATTAAGTGTTTTTTCATAAGCCGCCCAGTTTTCTTTTTGTGAACGTACTTGTAACCATATCTCAAAATCTTTACCAGGCATCTCCAGGGCGTAATCGAAAGAAACATCCTCGTTATTGGGTGCTTTTATTTCTTTAAAGCCTTTAGGGAAACTGAACGTGGCATTGGCATCAGCTACTAATTGTAAGAAATTTTTAAGCTGCTGGCTAACCGCGGGATTTTGCGGGGCGGAGGCAAATTTTACTTTACGGGGTTTTAACGAAGCTTTGTGCTCTTTACCGCTTTGCGCAAACAGAGCCGGTACAAAAGCAAACATCCATATACCTGTAAGTAATATTTGTTTAAATTGCTTCAAAATAATTAATAGGGCGGTTTAGTTTTCTAAACGAATTAAACACTTTTCTATTTCAATTACAACAAGTTTAAAATACAATTTTTATTTAACAATATAACATGAGTATACAGCCCCGCCTAAACCGCTTCGACCTCAGTATGATCGTGATTAGCCTGGTGATAGGGATGGGCATATTTGGTAGCCCAAGCGATGTAGCGGTAAAGGCCGGTAACGCCTGGGTTTTTTTTGGAGCATGGATATTTGGCGGATTGGTCACCTTATGCGGTGCGCTAACTTTTGCCGAGATAGGCGCGCGTTACCCAACGACGGGCGGCTTTTATAAAGTTTTCTCGTATTGCTATCATCCGGCGTTCGCGTTTATGATCAACTGGGTGCTGGTGATCAGTAACGCTTCTTCTGTTGCAGCTGTTGCTCTGCTGGGTGCCGAATACATTAACCCCATATTATTGCCTGCAAGTTTGCAAAACCAGGCAGGTACTAAAATAACTACCATTGCCACGGTACTTGTACTGTATGTTATTAATTTTTTAGGCATAAAATTGAGCGCAAGGGCCCAAAACGTACTCACTATATTTAAAGTAGTGGCCATACTGGTTTTATGCACAGCTATTTTTAAAAGTGATGCTACAGCCCATGTTGCTACGGCTGTTCCCTCACAGGGCGGTAACATGATATCGGCATTTGGCCTTAGCCTGGTGGCGGTATTTTTTACTTATGGCGGTTATCAGCAAACCATCAATTTTGGCGGCGATATTATTAATGCCAAAACCAATATCCCTAAGGCCATCGTATTCGGCATAAGTACTGTAATCGCGCTTTACCTCGCCATCAATTACGCGTACTACGCGGTGCTGGGCATTGGGGGTATACAGCAAACTCACACATTGGCGGCAAAACTGGCAGGTGTAATTTTCGGGCCTACAGGTTATAAGGTAACATCCATACTCATGTTTGTATCAGTGCTCGGATATGTAAACGTTAACATTCTGGCTAACCCGCGGGTATACTATGCCATGGCCGAAGACGGTATTTTACCACCGATATTTAAGCGTGTAAACCCCAAAACACAGGTACAGGAGTTCGGGATGACGGTGTTTGTTGCGGCCGCACTCATCATTCTTTTCTTTGTAGATTCTTTTAGCCAGATGCTTAAGTACGTGATGTTTTTTGATACCATTGGGCTATCGCTTTGCGCCTTAACCATTTTTATCTTGCGTAAACGTACAAAAGACCTGGACACAAGCGGTATCTACGTTATTAAATGGTTCCCGCTTATCCCGGTAATATTTATACTGGCTTATTGGTTTGTTACTGTTAACATCTTTATCACTTTTAAGGAAGATCCTTTTGCCGCCTTTTGGTGCCTTGCCGCTTACGCTTTGGGTTTAGGTATTTATTATCTCGGTGCGCGTAAACCAAAAACTATACAACCTGAGTAAACAATGGACTTATCTTACATCCTGAACGAACTTGGCGAAGAGCGCGACCAATATTTTAACTCAGTATCGCCGCCAATTATGCAAAGCAGCAATTTTACCTTTAATACGGTAAATGATTTTCGCGAGGCGCTCAGTGATGAGTTTGAAGCTACACTTTATTCGCGCGGGCAAAACCCAACGCTTAACATTTTACGGCAAAAGCTGGCGGCTCTTGATGGTGCAGAAGACGCGCTGGTATTTAGCAGCGGTATAGCCGCCATAAGCATACCTGTACTGGCTTTACTTAAGCAAGGCGACAATGTGATATCGGTACGTAACCCCTACAGTTGGACAGTGAAGTTATTTGACCATTTGCTGCCAAAATACGGCATCAATACTACCTTTGTAGATGGCACCGATACTGCGTATATAACGAAGGTCATACAGCCCAATACCAGGCTTATCTATCTCGAAAGCCCAAATACTTTCAGCTATGAGTTGCAAGACCTGGCTGCTGTAGCAGCTATAGCCAGGCAGCACGGCATCATTACCATGATTGATAATAGCTATTGTACGCCGCTTTACCAACAACCTATACAGCTGGGGGTAGATCTGGTAGCGCAATCAGCCACTAAATACATAGGTGGCCATTCTGATGTGGTAGCCGGGGTAGTAACGGGTAGTAAAACGCTCATAAAGCGCATATTTGAACAGGAATTCCTCAATATCGGCGCGGCATTGTCGCCACATTCGGCGTGGTTGCTCATACGCGGTTTACGTACCTTACCATTACGCCTGGGCAGGAGTTTTGAAACAACCAAACAGGTGGTAGCGTGGTTAAAACAGCAACCGCAGGTTGATAAGGTTTTATGGCCTTTTGATGCAGATTTTAAACAATCAGAGTTAGCCCGGCGGCAAATGAGTGGCTGCGGTGGGCTATTCAGTTTTACACTAAAAAACTCCACATGGCAGCATATAGAAAGCTTTTGTGATAGCCTACAACATATTTTAATGGCGGTATCATGGGGCGGACACGAGAGTTTGGTTATCCCTGCTATTGCCGGTGTCAAACCGGCTGATTATGAAACTTCAAATGATCGCCATCAACTAATAAGGATGTACATTGGGCTGGAGGATGCCGGTTACTTAATAGATGATATTAAACAGGCATTTAAGAAAGTATCTTTTTAAATAATTTTAAAAAGTTGTTTGCTACTGAATATTTATTTACTAAGTTTGTATAATGATTTTAGGTACATCACATATAAAATCAAACTTGCTCCTGCATAGGGAGTTAATTTATTTAGTTAATTGGTTGTAAATCCTCACTTTTTAGGTGGGGATTTTTTTTGCCCTGATTTTTTTAGATATTGAACAATTAAATAACCTTTTTATGGCACGATTAAATTTATTAGAAGAAACCCGGTACGAGAAGCTGCCGGTAACGGTCTACTCGGACCAGAAAGCGGCTTCGGTGGCTGTTGCCAAGCGCATAGCCGATCTGATACGCAGCAAACAGGAAGCAGGACAGCAGGCAGTTTTAGGCCTGGCTACTGGTGTTACCCCAATACAGGTATATGCCGAACTGGTAAGGCTGCACAAACAGGAGGGGTTATCTTTTAAAAATGTGATCACCTTTAATCTTGATGAGTATTATCCCATGAAGCCGGATGCCGACCAGAGCTACGTGACCTTCATGAATGAGAACCTGTTTAACCATGTAGATATTGACAAGGCTAATGTACATATACCTGATGGTACACTCGCGGCTGACGATGTAGCGGCTTTTTGCCTGGAGTATGAACGGCAGATAGAAGAACTGGGCGGGCTTGACCTGCAAATATTGGGTATAGGCCGTACCGGTCACATCGGTTTTAACGAACCGGGCTCAGCGCCAAACTCGGGTACACGTTTGGTAACCCTTGACGACCTTACCCGCCGCGATGCCTCGCGTGATTTTGGTGGTAAGCAAAATGTGCCTACTAAGGCCATTACAATGGGGGTAGGCACCATCTTTAAAGCGCGCGAAATTATCCTGATGGCCTGGAGCGCTAAAAAAGCGCCTATTATTCGTCAGGCTGTGGAGGGCGAAATATCAGGAGATGTGCCTGCTACTTATCTGCAGCTATCAGACAACGTGGAGTTTGTGCTGGATGTTGATGCCGCGTCGGGCTTAACCCGTTTTGATACCCCATGGTTGGTTAAAGACTGTGTTTGGGATGAAACACTGATCAAGAAAGCGGTAATATGGTTATCAACCGCGGTAGGCAAGCCTATTCTTAAACTTACCGAAGAGGATTATAACAACAATGGTATGGCACAACTGGCGGTAGAAAAGGGCCCGGTTTACCAGATCAATATTGATATATTTAACCAGGTACAGCATACTATTACCGGTTGGCCGGGTGGTAAACCAGGGTCTGACGATAGCCAGCGCCCGGAACGCGCGGAACCTGCACGCAAACGCTCTATTGTATTTTCTCCGCACCCGGATGATGATGTGATCTCAATGGGAGGTACGTTTATCCGCCTGGTTGACCAGGGGCATGATGTGCATGTGGCTTATCAAACATCAGGCAATACCGCAGTTTGGGATGATGATGTGTTACGCTTTATGGAATTTGCTATAGACTTCAAAGAAAGCGTAGGTGAGGACACTGCTAAAATGAAAGGCATATATGAAGATATGCGCAAATTTATGGTCACCAAAAAGCCTAACCAGATAGATACGCCGGAGATACGTGATGTAAAGGGGTTTATACGTAAAACCGAAGCGATTGCCGGAGCGCGTTACGCAGGGGTACCTGATAGTAATATACATTTCCAGGCCCTGCCTTTTTACGAAACCGGTAAAACGCAAAAAAATTCGGTTGGCGAGGAAGACATCAGGCTGACAATGGAGTTGCTGCAAAGGGTAAAACCGCACCAGGTATTTACCGCAGGTGACTTTGCCGACCCGCATGGTACCCATGTGGTATGTTTTAATATCATCATTGAATCGTTGCGCCGCTTGCGCCAGACAGAAGACTGGGTAAAGGATTGCTGGGTATGGATGTACCGTGGTGCATGGCAGGAATTTCCAACGCACGAAATCGAGATGGCGGTTCCGCTATCACCGGCAGAGGTGTTACGCAAACGCAACGCTATCTTTAAACATCAATCACAAAAAGACCGCCCTGTTTTTCCGGGTGATGACGCGCGTGAGTTTTGGGTACGTGCCGAAGACCGCAACCGTGAAACAGCACAGGCTTATGATAAATTAGGTATGGCCGAATATGCCGCTATGGAGGCTTTTGTACGTTACCATTACTAATATAGTGCAGCCTTAAAAAGTAAAGCCACCTCATGTACATGAGGTGGCTTTACTTTTTGGTTTTATAGCTGATTACAGGATCAGGATAAGAACCAGGATAATAATGATGATAGCACCTAATGAAAGGTAAATACCACCGCTACCCATAGCCTGAGCTTCTTTTTTCAATTCTTTAAGCTCAGATTTAAGCTCTTTTTTCTCGGCTTTGTTCAGCTGAGATTTGTCCATGGCCTTAATTTCTTCAACGCGTTCTTTGATCTCCTCGCAGCGGGCAATGCGCTGTTCTTTGGTCATATTGGCAGCCGCCTCTTTGTACATATCTTTAGTGTCGATAGTGGTAGCTGCATTGGCGTTAAAAGAAAATACAGTTAATAAGAGAGCGATAGCGAATAGATAAAATTTGTTTTTCATAGCTTTAATTATTGTTGAGTATGTAATAAAGTGCCAAAGTGATGTAAATGTTTTCTAAATATTAAAAAAAATCTAATCAGATACTTACGTAGTATGAGGCTTCAAATACATGCCCAACGGCTACTTTTTGTATCGCCTCTTTCTCTTTAATGTCTACAGGCTCACCGGCTTTATCGGCGCAACCCAGCCAGGGCTCTATGCAAACAAAATCGGCACCGGGTTTTGACCATATACCCAGGTAATTAAAATGCGGAAATTCTACGGCTAATGTCTGGTCGTGCTTAGTGCTTTTAATGGTCACCAATCTCGATCTGAGATCTTTAAACACCAGTGCATCATTGGCAAATAGTTCGCGTTTCAGATGTAGTTTTTTACCATCCAGGGCGATAGGTGTTGTTTCGCCGGTAAACTGCCCGTCGCTGTTCAGCAAGTGTGATTGCAGGTCTTCCTGGCTTTCAAACTCAAGATAATAATCTTCGTAGGCTTCGCCTTTATTGAAGGGTACATTAAAGGCAGGATGACCGCCCACCGAAAAATATACGGTCTGGGTGTCGCGGTTGATCAATTTATAGGTAATACGCAGGGCGTTATCAATTAGCGTATATAATACCTGGAAATCAAATTTGTAAGGGTAAACCTCCAGTGTATGGTCTGAATAGGGCAGCGAGAAGCCGGCATGCTCATTATCGCCTTCCAATACCAAAAACTCAGACTGGCGTGCAAAGCCATGCCTGTTCATATTGTAGGTTTTTCCGTCTACATGCAACTCGTTATTTAGCAAACCACCAACAATTGGGAAAAGGTTGGGCGCGTGGTAAGCCCAAACATCGGGGTTGGCCTGCCATAGGTGTTCAACACCGGTTTGTTTGTTTACAAGCGAGGTTAATTGTGCACCCCTGGCATCTATGATTGCCTTTAGGTATTCATTTTCAAGAATGGTCATGATGATGTGCGCGTTTTAAGAGCTATTAACAAATAAGGCGGCCTGCGGTTTCAAACTGGTGAAACCACCCGCGGCAGTAATTGTAAAAAAGGAATTATTGTTTATCTGTCTTAATGTTAGCTTTGATCACGGAATCCGTCTGAGCGCCGCTAAGCTTGTAGTTATACTTAAAAAGGGCGCCTTCAAAATCTCCGTAGGATGGATTAGGTATTACAATATACCTGCTCCCGAACTCTTTTTTCAAACGCTCGGTTGCAGCCATGCGGTCTGCTTCTGGTGCTTTATTATCGTAAGCCTTGTCAAAATCGGGCAGGTTATCTCCGCACAGCAAAACAATATTGCATTTAGCTAATACCTGTTGGCGGCGGGATTCCTTGCTCGATGGGCCATTTTTTAAAATGATATGTGCCGCATCGGTAAATGGGAGGCCGTATTTCTGTAAGTTCCTGGTTGTGCCTTCTCGTTCACTTTCGTCGCGGTTGGTAATGTAGTAGACTTGTACTCCTTTTGATGCCGCGTACTTAAAAAACGCGGGCGCGCCGGGTACGGTATCGGCCTCTGCCTTTGCCGTCCAGGCCTTCCAGGTATCTAAGGTGTATTCCTGGTTATTTAAAGCGCGCATGGCATCATAAGGGCTGTTATCGAGCAGGGTTTCGTCAATATCAGTCACTACGGCCATGGGTTTGGCATCTGCTGATGGTTTAGCCAGTGCTTCATCCAATCTTAACTTAGCCAAATTATACGCCTGGAAACATAGCGCTTTATATTCTGCCGCGCGCTGCTGCCACAGCGAAGCCCATACCTTGCCGCCGTTAGCTAATGAAACACTTTGCTGCGTTTGTTTTGGCGCAGAGCAGGCAGCCAATAAAGCGGTGCCTGCGATTACCATACTGATACGTTTTTTCATAAGGAAAGCTAATTAGCCCTTATAATAATTCGGGCTTTATTTTGTCTGTAAACTCCTTCACAAACTTATTTAATTTGGGATGAATAACAACGGTACAGTATGGCTTTAGCGGGTTGGTGCTGTAATAATTTTGATGATGGTCCTCAGCTTTATAAAATGCTGATGCAGGGCTGAGTTCGGTCAGGATGGGTTTATCAAAAAGTTGTCCATCGGTAAGCCGTTTGATCATAGCCTCCGCTTTTTGTTTTTGTTCATCGGTATGGTAAAAGATAACTGAACGGTATTGTGTGCCGATATCGCCGCCCTGGCGGTTAAGGCTGGTTGGATTGTGGGTTTTAAAGAAAAAGAGCAACAATTCACCCAGCGAAACTATATCGGCATCAAATTCTATCTCAACCACTTCGGCATGGCCTGTTTTGCCATTAGATATCTCTATGTAGGAGGGGTTCTGAACCGAGCCACCCATGTAGCCCGATGTTACCGAGAGCACTCCTTTAACACTTTGGAAAATGGCTTCGGTACACCAGAAGCAGCCACTGCCGAAAGTGATTTTTTGAGTATGCATAAGATGAGATTGCTTGCATTAAAAAAAATATCTATTCTGTTAACACCGTGAATTTAAAATCCAGCGGTTCAAAATTACGTATCAGTTCGTCAATAAATAACTGTCCCCATTTTACGTAGCTGAGGCCAAAATTTTCATTACGTTCCTGCAGGCTGTTTTTGGGGAAAAGGTCTTCTTTAATATGTTCTATCTGCTCAAGACGGGTTTGATAGTTGCGCTTTTCGGCTTTTACCAGTTTCTTTTGAAAATTATCTACGGCATGTTTTAACCTTGCCTGTATGGCTGCTGCCGATGGTGGCAGGGTAGGGTCTATCTTATGCGAAGCGAGTTTTATTTTTTCAAACGTGCGCTCAAATTCGCGCCATTCTTCGGTAAGGCTCAAATCATGGTTGCTATGTTTTTTCACCCAGTCGTTCTTGATCTCATCGGTGCTTTTAAACAACATAGCCGGAGAAAGCTCCATGCTTTTGATCTTGGCCGCGGTTTCCTTGCGGACCACTAAACCGGAGTTACGCAGTATCAGCACCGGAAAATCAATGCCGTAAAAGTCGAAGTTAGATTTTAGCTCCAGCCAGTAAACTACCTCGGCACCACCACCAATGTAAGCCGCATTGGGCAGTATACATTCCTGGTATAAAGGGCGCATCACTACGTTGGGGCTAAAGCGTTCGGGCGCTGCTTGTATCTCCTGTTTTAGCTCATCTTCTGTGAAAGTAATGTCGGTATTCATCACTTCATAGCGGCCATTTTCAAATACAATACGTTCGCGAAGTTGATCTTTCAGGTAAAAAAAGTTGATCTCGCGCGGATTAACCTGTATGTGTACGCCCAACTGTTGCAATTTGGAATTGGCTTCGCTGATGTTTTTAAAGCTGTTTTGCTCAATGATATCGCGCTCTATGATCGGTGCGAATTCGGCTTTTAGCCTGCGGTCGTCTGCATCTATAATAACCAAACCGTAACGTGCGAATAAGGCATTTACCAGGTAACGGGTGGCATCAGCCAGTTTATCAAATTTGGTATAAGCAGTCTCCACCATTTCGCCCAATTCAGACGAATGGCCATCGATACCCAAAACGCCTTTGTACTGGTTAATAGCCTGGCGCATAGTATCGGGATTGATGCGGCCTGTAGCACCCGCGGCCTCGTACCACCAATGCACTTTTTTACCGCCGATGTTGGTGTAATTGATCTCGGCAAAATCATGGTCTTCAGATGCCATCCAGTATACCGGCACAAAGTCTTTATCAGGGAAGGCTTCTTTAAGCTGCCTGCACAGCTTTATGGCGGTTACTATCTTGTAAATAAAGTAAAGTGGCCCGGTAAAAATATTTAGTTGATGACCGGTAGTGATGGTAAAGGTATTGTCGTTTTTCAGCAGCTCTATTTGCGCTTTAACAAACTCCTGCGATTGTAATTGCGGGAAATCAACGCCTTTGCCAAAGTATTGTTCAGTTAAGACCTGGGCAAGCAAGGGGCGATTGGCTACAACTTTTTTGTTGTCGAAAAACTCAGCAAAACCCTGCAAGGTTGGCCTGTAACCGTAAAAGGAACGTAACTCCGGAACATCTTCCAGGTAATCGATCACCGTTTGGGAGAAAAATCCCGTGTCTTTATAGTCAATACAGGCAGCTTCCATTTATTGTTGAATAATATCGAACATTGAAATTCGAATAACGAACATCGAAATTTCTAAAATAACAATGTCGAAATTAGATTTTAATATTTGAATAGCAACACGGCGCCGCTGCAAACGGTTTTATTTTACAATTTGTCCATAAAGGTCAAAGTCTTCCGCGCTGTTGATCTTTACATTAACAAACGTACCCGGTGCCGCATAATTCACGCTGGCATCTATCAAAACCTCATTATCTACTTCGGGAGAATCATACTCGGTACGACCTACGAAATAGCCTCCGTCGTTTTTGTCGATCAATACTTTATAGGTGTTGCCTATCTTTTCCTGGTTTTTTTCATAAGAGATGCCTTGCTGAATCTCCATAATGGCATCAGCGCGCTCCTGCTTTACTTCTTCAGATACATCGTCAACTAAAGTATGGGCGTGGGTTTTTTCCTCGTGCGAGTAAGTGAAACAACCCAAACGGTCAAACCGGGTATCTTCAACCCATTGTGCCATCTCTTCAAAGTCCTGCTGGGTTTCGCCGGGGTAACCGGTTATCAGCGTGGTACGCATAGCGATGTTCGGCACACGATCCCTTATCTCATTTACCAGGTCGATAGTTTTTTGCTTGGTAGTACCACGGCGCATAGATCTCAGCATGTTATCAGTAATGTGCTGTAAGGGCATATCCATGTACTTGCAGATGTTATCACGCTCGTTCATCACGTCCAAAACTTCCATCGGGAAGCCGGCAGGGTAGGCGTATTGCAGTCTTATCCATTCCACACCGTTCACATCACTCAGGCGACGAAGCAGCTCATCCAGATTACGTTTACCATAAAGGTCGAGGCCATAATAGGTAAGGTCCTGAGCAATCAATATGAGTTCTTTAGTTCCATTGGCAACCAGGCTTTGGGCATTCTTAACCAGTTGGTCTATCGGTGTGCTCACGTGTTTGCCACGCATCAGCGGAATAGCGCAAAAAGAGCACGGGCGATTACAGCCCTCGGCAATTTTAAAATAAGCAAAATGCGATGGTGTGGTTAATAACCTTTCGCCTATCAGTTCGTGTCGGTAATCAGCACCAATGTTTTGCAGGATGTTTTGCAGGTCGTTAGTGCCGAAATAAGCATCAACGTTGGTGATCTCAGCTTCCAGCTCGGGCTTGTAGCGTTCGCTCAGGCAGCCGGTAACAATTACTTTACCCACTTTACCCTGCTCTTTAAGCTCGCTATACTGAAGTATGGTATCAATAGATTCCTGCTTGGCGTTGTCAATAAAGCCACAGGTATTGATAACTACAATGTCGTTCTGCCCAACTTTGTCGGCCTCATGCACCACATCAAAGGCATTGCCTTTAAGCTGGCCCATCAGCACCTCACTGTCGTAAATATTTTTTGAGCAACCTAAAGTGACAACGTTTACCCTTGGTTTTGCTGTTGGCTTTACTTGCTTACTTATTTCCTTAGTCCTCATTATATCTCACTATGTCATTTGCGAGCGATAGCGTGGCAATCTCCTCGCGTTTATCATCTAAAAGCGACGAGATTGCTTCGTCGTACCTCCTCGCAATGAAAACCTCATATTTTATATCAATTAAACAAACTGTTGACGAATTCCTGCCTGTCGAACAGTTGTAAATGATCAATACCTTCACCAACGCCGATGTATTTTACCGGTATCTTAAACTGGTCTGATATACCTATTACCACGCCGCCCTTCGCTGTGCCGTCCAGTTTGGTTAAAGCCAGGGCATTTACCGCGGTAGCTTCTGTGAACTGTTTGCATTGCTCAATGGCGTTTTGCCCTGTTGATGCATCCAGTACCAGTAATATCTCGTGCGGTGCGCCAGGTATTACCTTTTGCATCACGTTTTTGATCTTGGTAAGCTCGTTCATGAGGCCTACCTTATTATGTAAACGGCCGGCGGTGTCAATAATTGCTACGTCGTCGCCATTGGCTACTGCCGAGCGCAGGGTATCATAAGCCACAGAAGCAGGGTCGCTGCCCATAGCCTGGGCCACAACCTTAACACCAACTCGCTCGCCCCAAAGTTTGATCTGGTCAACAGCTGCCGCACGGAAGGTATCTGCCGCGCCTAACACCACCTGGTTGCCTGCCTGCTTTAATTTATGCGCCAGTTTACCAATAGTAGTGGTTTTACCCACACCATTTACGCCCACCACCATAATTACGTAAGGCTTGTGGTCGCCATACTCAAGGGTACGGAAATCGTTACTGTTGTTTTCGGCAAGCAGTTTTTGTATTTCGTCTTTTAACAGCGAATTAAGCTCCGAAGTGCTTACATATTTATCGCGTGCTACACGTGCCTGTATACGCTCAATGATCTTTAGAGTAGTGGTTACACCCACGTCTGACGTTACCAGCACTTCTTCAAGATCGTCCAATACGTCATCATCAACGGTGGAGCGGCCTGCAACAGCTTTGGTTATTTTAGAAAAGAAGCTGTCTTTGGTTTTTTCGAGGCCGGCATCCAATACCTGCTTCTCTTCCTGAGTGGTTTCTTTCTTTTTAAAAAAATCAAATAATCCCATGTTAATATGCAGATGTGTATATATGCAAATGTGCAGATTGTTGTCCTAATACCCGAAAAAAAGCATCTGCATATTTGCGCATCTGCATATTCGCACATCAATCTGCCTGTAACAAAAAAAGCCCTCTCGTTTTAAACAAGACGGCTTTTATATTTTTATCAAAAGTGATTACAGTTTACCTGCAATAGCATCTTTAATGTTATCGTTTGGAACGATCTGCTCTTTGAATGAGTAAGCACCTGTACGTGGCGACTTAACCATTGTAATAACTTTTGAAAATTCTTTTCCTTTGCCTGTTTTCAGGGTTGCAACTACTTTCTTTGCCATGTTATTATGTTTTTATGTTGTAGTGTAAATCGAAATAGTAAATCTATAACGTTTATACTTCAATCAAATTACTTAATCTCTTTGTGAACTGTTACTTTACGTAATACAGGGTTGAATTTTTTCAACTCTAAACGCTCAGTTGTATTTTTTTTGTTCTTGGTGGTAATGTAGCGAGACATACCTGGCATGCCGCTGGTTTTGTGCTCTGTGCACTCTAAAATTACCTGAACTCTGTTACCTTTCTTAGCCATCTTGATGTATTTTTAATCTGCTACAGGTCTCGGGGTGAACATCACTGCTCTCCCAATCGCTGGCTGCAATTATATTGAACCTTTTTTTACAAACTTGTTGATACAAGCAGTTATACCGTTTTTGCTGATTGTTTTAATAGCAGAAGTAGATACTTTTAAAGTGATCCATTTATCTTCTTCAGGTATATAAAACTTCTTAAGTTTTAAGTTAGGATAAAACTTGCGTTTGGTTTTAACGTTTGAGTTAGAAACGTTATGACCGTTCATGTAGCCTTTTCCTGTTAAATCACAAATTCTTGACATGACAAATATTTTTTATTTACCCTTCTTCTAAAAAGAGTTTGCAAATATCAGGCTTTTAAGTGAAAAAGGCAATAGTGTAAATAAAATATTTAAAAATATTATCAACATAATTGATGTATGGTTCTCCTGTGAGTATGGCAAAGGATTGACGTAACTTATTAAATTTTTTTTAAAAGTTGAGTTAGGGATAGCATCATCTATCAAAAATAATTAATTTACGCCACCATTATAACCATATTATGCAAGTCAAATCATTTGAGGAGTACCAGCAGGCCTGGCGCAAAAGCGTGGAGCAGCCTGAGCAGTTTTGGGAAGAAATAGCCGGCAACTTTCAATGGCGCAAAAAGTGGGATAGCGTGCTGGACTGGAACTTTAAAGAGCCCAAAATTGAATGGTTCAAAGGCGCCAAACTGAATATAACGGAGAACTGTTTAGACCGCCATCTGGAGCAAAATGGCGATGTACCTGCCATTATCTGGGAGCCTAATGACCCTACAGAAGATCATCGTATTTTAACCTACCGGCAGTTGCATGATAAGGTTTGCCAGTTTGCCCATGTGCTAAAAAATAATGGCGCTAAACGCGGCGATCGCATATGTATATATATGCCTATGGTGCCTGAGCTGGCCATAGCGGTATTGGCTTGTGCCCGGATAGGTGCCATCCACTCAGTGGTTTTTGGAGGTTTTTCGGCGCAATCCATTGCCGATCGTATTAAGGATGCGGATTGCAATATCATTGTTACGGCCGATGGTAGTTACCGTGGGGCTAAAGAGGTGCCACTAAAATCAACCATTGACGATGCCCTGGTACAGTGCCCTTCGGTTAAACGTGTAATTGTACTCACCCGTAGCCATGCCCCGGTATCCATGATAAAAGGCCGCGATGTTTGGTGGGAAGATGAAGTAAAGAAGGTAGAAACACAAGGCAACCCGGAGTGCCCTGCGGAGGAGATGGATGCAGAGGATATGCTATTTATCCTGTACACTTCAGGCTCTACCGGTAAGCCGAAAGGTGTGGTACATACCTGCGGTGGCTATATGGTGTACACCGGATATACCTTTAGCAATGCTTTCCAATACCAGCCAGGAGAGGTTTATTTCTGTACGGCCGATATTGGCTGGATAACCGGTCACTCTTACATTGTGTATGGTCCGCTTAGTCAGGGTGCTACTACGCTAATGTTTGAGGGTATACCCACATGGCCTAATGCCGGCCGTTTCTGGGACATTGTTGAGAAATACAAAGTAAATATATTATACACAGCACCTACAGCCATCCGCTCACTAATGAGTTTTGGCGATGAAGTAGTTGCGGGTAAGGACCTGAGTTCGTTAACCAAATTAGGCTCTGTAGGTGAGCCCATTAACGAAGAAGCCTGGCACTGGTTTGATGAGAAAATTGGCCACGGCAACTGCCCTATTGTTGATACCTGGTGGCAAACCGAAACAGGTGGTTTTATGATATCACCAATTGCGGGCGTTACGCCTACCAAACCCGGCTATGCCACCCTACCTTTACCGGGTGTACAACCAGTTTTGGTTGACGAGAACGGTAAAGAGATTGAAGGGAACGGCGTAAGCGGTAATCTTTGTATTAAATTCCCATGGCCGGGTATGCTGCGCACAACTTATGGCGATCATGAGCGCTGCAGGCAAACTTACTTTGCTACTTATGAGAACCTTTACTTTACAGGCGACGGTTGCCTGCGTGATGAAGATGGTTACTACCGCATAACCGGCCGTGTAGATGATGTGCTGAATGTATCAGGCCATCGTATAGGTACTGCCGAGGTGGAAAATGCCATAAATATGCACAGCTCTGTGGTAGAAAGCGCCGTGGTAGGTTACCCGCATGATATTAAGGGCCAGGGTGTCTACGCCTTTGTGGTGAGTCCGGATAAACACGGCAACGAGGATTTAACACGTAAGGATATCATCATGACGGTATCGCGCATTATTGGCCCAATTGCCAAGCCGGATAAAATTCAGTTTGTGAGTGGTCTGCCCAAAACGCGCTCGGGTAAGATCATGCGCCGTATTTTGCGGAAAATTGCAGAGGGTGATACTTCTAATTTAGGTGACACCTCTACCTTGCTTGACCCGGGTGTGGTAGATGAAATAAAAGAAGGGGCGCTGTAAAGAAGAATAAAGATAATAGAATCAAGAAACAGGATTTAGTATCTCTTTTTTATTTATTACCTACAAACCAAATAGCCCGTTTAGCGTTCCTTTTAAACATCTAAATTTAGGAGAAACAAGCAATGGATAAATTAGAATTAAAAGGCGGCTGGAACGAGCTGAAAGGAAAAATTAAACAAGCGTATGCAGATCTTACGGATGATGATCTGAAATGGGAAGAAGGTAAGGACGACGAAACGCTTGGGCGCCTGCAGCAAAAAACCGGCAAAACCCGTGAGGGATTAATAGACTGGTTAAAAAGTTTATAATAAAATAATGTTAAGGCCGTAAGGCCTTTCTTTTTTTTCGCTAAATTAGAACTTTAAGGAATAGTTAAAGCAGGTAAGCATGTACACCATATGTGGCTGCCAGAAGTTTTAAACTTTATCTATAACCTCAATCAGTTTATTTTTCAACTCACTTACTACAAAAACTATGAAATTTACAACTAAAGACGGTACCGAGATCTATTACAAAGACTGGGGAAAAGGGCAACCCATTGTGTTTCATCATGGATGGCCATTATCCAGCGATGACTGGGACGCGCAAATGATGTTTTTCTCGCAAAAAGGTTACCGTGTAATAGCACATGACCGCCGTGGTCACGGTCGTTCAACACAAACGGCAACCGGTAATGACATGGAAACCTATGTGAACGACGCTGCTGAGCTTTATGATTTTTTGGGTCTTAAGGATGCCATACATGTAGGCCACTCAACAGGTGGTGGCGAGGTGATCAGGTATGTAGCCAAATACGGTAAAGGTATTGTAAGCAAAGCTGTACTTATCAGCGCGGTTACCCCGCTGATGCTGCAAACCGAAGCCAATCCGGATGGTGTACCAATGTCAGTTTTTGATGAGATACGCCAGGGTACCGCTTTTAACAGGCCGCAATATTTTGAAGACTTTACCATCCCGTTCTATGGTTATAACCGCGAAGGAGCGAAAGCTTCTGAAGGCATCCGTAAAAACTGGTGGAGGCAGGGTATGATGGGCAGTGTGCTTGCTCATCATGACGGCATAAAGGCTTTCTCAGAAACGGATTTTACCGAAGACCTTAAAAGTGTAGATATCCCGGTATTGGTATTACACGGCGAAGACGACCAGATAGTACCTATTGATAACTCGGCAAAAAAAGCGATCAAATTATTAAAAAACGGTAAGCTGATCACTTATCCGGGTTTTCCGCATGGTATGCCTACTACTGAGGCTGCTACTATAAATGCCGATATTTTAGCATTCATACAATCCTGATAATATCAGCGTAAAAAACAAAGGGTGCGTAAGGCGCCCTTTGTTTTTATAAGTACTTTCATTGTATGGAAACATTTAAAGTAACCAGGGTATTTGCTGATGAGTTTGGCGACAGTCATTTTCAAGACCTTTATTATCCGCTTACAGACAAAGGGGCAATAGGCTACCTTTCCGAAAAATTACCGGTTAAGGAACTCATGTTTCGGAAGGTGTCTCCGGCTTACGATGATTTGCATACGGCACCTCAAAGGCAGTATGTGGTGTTATTGGACGGGGCAGTGGAAATTGAAACATCAACAGGCGAAAAGCGGATCTTTGAGAATGGTGACATACTTTTGATGGAAGACATTACAGGCAAAGGGCATAGAAGCAGAAATGTAAAGCCGGCAGCGCGTAGCTCTCTATTTATAACCATTTAAATAATTGGGGTAAAATAAGATTACTTTTTGCAGCGTTTGGCAATAGTTTGATTGTTAGCTCGTTAATGTAACATTGGATTAATATTTGCTGATATTTAGTAAATCCGTTTTACATCATGAACAGTACAAAGAAAAGAGTGAGCAGTACGCTCACCAGCAGGCTTACCCAATTGCATTCTGAGGGCTACATTTATGATTTTGCCCTGAAAAGTAAAAACACCGTAATGTGCTTACAAAGCAACGCTGTTGCCGATAAGACTTCCTTCACTGTTAAACTGGTTGACCAGATTTATGACCAGTTGTGTAACAACTACCAGTACATACATGTGATTGAAACAGACTGTGGTGAAAAAGGCATCCTAATGCTGCCCGAAATTTACTTCGATAAAATTGTGCTGAACTAAGCATTTCTTTTTCAGGAGATTGATTATTAAAAATCATATTTGATCAATTGTCCGTTTCTCTTTACATATAACTCGTAGGAGCGGCTGCCCCAGCCCAAGACTTCTTCAATAAGCATGATACGGGCGTTTTGCGCAAGTCGGGAAATCTGTTGTTGTGTTGCGAAGGGAAGGTCTGTAAGTTTAATGGCACGTTCCAGTTCTATTCCCTCACTAAGGCTTAATTCAACAGCATAGCGCTGTTGTTTAGTAGCTAATTGGGCTTCCATACCTTGCTCAATCCAGGTAAACCCAAGTTTTACATTTTCTTTGGTGCGTAAGGTTTGTATTGAGCTGGCAAGCATCAACACGCCCGAAAGTACCATAGCTGTGAAACCGGTTCGCCTGAACCCCTGCTCTGTAAATAATAATAAAAGTTTTTTTGTGCACCATGCCGAAACTACCGCCGCAACGGAAATAAGCAATCCTGCCCACGCTGATTGCATGGTAAGCAGTCCAAAAGCTCCATAAAGTATAATTTTAACCAAATGCAATAGTAGTTCATTTGCCGCCCGGGTAGCAATAATTTGTTCCTTACTGAGGCCGTAATTAAGATAAAAGCGGTTAAATAATAGACCTACAGCGCCAGTTAGTCCTGAAATAAAACCTGTAGCCAAACCAATTACAGGCAGTATCCACTTCGATCGCTTTTTTTGGGATGGGGCGTCTTTTTTAAATATAAACGGAACGTTAATGACCAAAAACAGCCCGATCACAAATTCCATCCAAGCGGGGTTAATGCTGCTTAACAATTTGGCCCCTAACCAAACAGCGGGTAATGCAGGCGGTACAAAACGCATAACAATATCCCACCGGATGTGCTTTTTAAAGATCAACAGCCGCGAAACGCTGCTTGCCGCCGACCCTACAGACATAGCAGCCGGCACTTGGGCCGCAGGTAAAATAATGCCCAGAAAAGGTAGCAATATAAAGCTGGCGCCGCCACCGCATACGGCGCTAAGGCCAAAAGCCACTATAGCAATTATAAAAAAAAGCGCATACAACATCCTCTATTTTTATGCGAAATAAAGTATCAATTCTAAATAAAAACTGAAGTTGACATTTGCGAGATGGGAAATAATACTTCCAGATGGGAAAAATTATTTAAATGTATGCCAGAAGCGCAGTGTGGTAAATTGATCTAAATGACTTGTTACGACAAAAAACTAACTTATTGTATCAGAATCCGGCTTAATTGTGAAAAGAAGTTGTCTTCTACTTTTTTGAAATTGGCGGGGTATTTAACGAACCGATTTGTAAATGATTTGATAAGATCAGCTTTAATTACAGCCTAATAAATATTTTTAATCTGACTCAATTACCTTTTTTATAATATCTAAAGCTTCTGCGGCAGCATATTCATAATACTTATACCGTTTTTTAAAAAAATAAAAAATTGCAATCCGGCATGTTGGAAAACTTAGGAAAATATATTCGTTTGGAAGGTTAAAAAAATAAAAGTTAGGGACACAAGGCCTTATTACAACAAATGAATTTAAGCCATCTATTTTTTCCTTTATTGTTATACGGCGTTGGGAATTACGAAGCCAACTATATGATTTCCAAGGATTCATAGTAAGAAAATGTCTCATCATTGAAACCGGGAATTTCCCCCAATCATGGTCATATTCAGAATTTCCATATTTAATGTATTTACGACGACAGTCAAGAACTTGTAATTTGTAATCAATTATTTCCAGCCAGCGAATAATATTGCATACATCATAATTGCTGCAATCGTTAAATACATCCATGTTTTGAATCGCTCTAATAATGTGTTTCTCAATAAACGCAAGTATAGAATTATTGCATTCTGAACATGCTGGTACTAACGCCCTGTTGTAAATAACGGTTTGTTTGTTTACAACTGACGTCATAGTGTTATGTAATTCTGTTTCGATTAACCATTTTGGTAGAACATGTTCCTTTGTTATATTTGATGTAGAACTGCAGAAAACGCATATTTCTTCCTTAGGTTCAGTTGCTGGGTGGTATCTATAAGCAACATCCTTAGCTATGATTTTACCATATTTTCTTAAATTAACCCGTAAAGTTTTTAGTTTCAAATCTACCTGTGTCATAGCATAAAAGATACACAATAAATGATTTAAGCTTGCAAATATGGGAACTAAAAACCCCATATTTATCCCTCCAAGTATTGCTTTAAAAACGGTTGTAATTCTCAAAGATCCGTGGTGAACTACGAAACTTATATGAGGAATGGGCACACTCAGCGAAATTGCACTATAAAGTGAATCTCGTTCTACCTCTTTAGCAATACTTAAATTTTTGGTATAAAATTATTCGATAATTTCTGAATTTACACGTACATAATGGCAGCATTACAATTAAAGACTGTACGTGAAAAAGAAAATCCGCCGATTTCATGCGAAATTCGGCGGATTTTGCGAAAAGAGTGGAGAATATCGGAGTCGAACCGATGACCTCTTGCATGCCATCAGTGATTTTAGAAATTATCGATAGTTATGAATTTCATCCAACTACTTAATTAACAGTATATTATGTTGAATTTTCTTGTTTTAGTTCTTGTTTTTATAAGAGCATTTAAGTACTTTTGTGTTACCTGAGTGTTACCCGGGCAAAAGTAAAATAATAAAATGAAAATAGGCATAACACCATTTCTTTGGATTTATAAAGAAATTCAGGAAAATGATAAGAATCAAATTGCAGGTGAGCATGAGGTTAGAATCAAAATGACCCACAACAGAGTGCGGACTTATATGGCAACCGGCTTTAGTTCGTCTGTCGAGAACTGGGATAGCGAAAAAGCTTATCCATTGACCAGTCACCCTAGATATAAAGAATTAGCCGCGAGAATTGACGTAATGTTGGAAGACATCGGCTTTGAAATGAAGCTTGCGGAGAAAGGAGGACGGAATATCACTCCTATAGAAATCAAAACAACCCTTAACAGCAAGGAGAGAATAATTGCGGTAGCAGATAAGCCAAATAAGATTATGGCTTATACGAAAATGATAGAGGATAATTATCGGGGAGTTGATAATCATGGCTATGCGGATGTTTTTTATAATTTTAATCTTACTTTAAAAAAGTTGTTGAAGGAAAAGGATAAGATGTTTCTTGCATTTACTAAGGCCGACCATGAAGCTTATGAGAAACAATTAACCGGTAAAGCAGAGTCAACAATCAGTAACTATTTAAGGACATATTATAGAATTTGGAATCTTGCCATTCTTGACGGGCTTTGTACAAAAGACCATCATCCTAAGCAATATATTAAGTTCAAGGCATACAAGAAAATAAGGACCAAGAAAAGGTCTATCAAAGCTGATTATTGGCAAAGACTCCTGAATTTAAAACCTGCCAAGGAAACCCGGATCTACAAATCTCATTTGATAATGCAATTTATGTATTATGCTCGTGGAATGAACTTTAACGATATAGTGAGGCTAAAGTGGGATGATATTCAAAACAATGGCTTGACATACAAACGGACAAAAAATAAAAGACATTATGATTTTGAACTTCATCCTGTCGCGTTGGAGATTCTTGAAATTTTTAAAAAACTGCCAAATCAATCAGATGCCGGTTATGTATTCCCATTTATTTTGAAGGAACATGATACCTCGAAAAAAATTGATGCCAGAATTGATTCTGCATTAAAAGATTTTAATGAAGATTCAAAAGCGATGGCTTCAGCAATTGGCTGGCACAAAAAATTCACATCAAATGCGCTTCGTCATGGCTTTGCTAGCCACTTAAATGAAGCTGATGTCGATATAAAAATAATACAGGAAGCTATGGGGCATGAAACTGAAAAGCAAACGAGGACTTATCTTGACGATATTGAAGACAGTATTATTACTAATGCAATAAATTCAGCTCTAATTGTTAAGCAAAAAAGCAGCCTGAAATAGAATAATCACAACTTGATATTTTTATGTTAGCACATATAAATCATTCCTTTAAATTGTACTTCAATTCTCTTTCCATGAACGCATCACTACCTCCTTCCAAGATATCACATACGTGCTCTTTAACTCCCATTTGATTTAGTATACCAATTGCTGAGGTATTTTCAAATGAATTCTCCAGAGAGCCCGTTATATATTCAAATCGATATTTTTCATTGTCCTTACTGTTATCCTGACCATTCTGATTTGCTATTATAATATTTTCAGCGTCGGTAGGTACCACCAAATTCGCGTTATGGGTAACAATAATGATCTGTCGTGTTATCTTTTTTTCTTTTATGAACTCTTTTAATTCCTTGTAAACCGTACGGTTATCCAAGTTATCTTCTGGCTGATCAATTAAAATCGGATAAGCGGCATTACTAAGATGCAAAATTAAAAAGAGCAAAATCATTCCCTTTTTCCCGGGAGACATTTTAAGGATGCTTTCTTGATTTTGAGACAATTCATATTTGACTATAAAAAAGTCCTGAAATAATTTTTTGGCAACTGTCGGTACGTCACCTCCTGCATTAAATTTGATACCGCTTGACTCATAATTTAATATTTTTTCAAAAAACAACTCTATGCTTTGAAGATGGGTTGCTTCATCATAGATAAAGTTATTGTCGCCATTAATGAAAGTACCAATCTTACTACTTAAATAGCCCTGGCTATTAATTAGACTAATAATATTTTCACGGAATTTTGAAATATTGAAAACGACTTTTGATGATAGGATAATGCCTTTTTCAATGCTTATATTACTAAAATCAGGGTTGGAATTTACGGTATCGGCAATAGCTTTATAAGATTCAAAGATATTTTCGTATGCCTTTAAAAAATCTTTTTTTGCCGTTACCTGGCTATCCAATAAAGTGCTTCTTGTCGTCTCAAAACCCGCAATTTCATCCAACACAAGTTGCTCCTGGCTTATTACCTCATTGAGCTCATCAAGTTTCTCCTGGTTTTTAATTCTTTGAAGATAGGGAGATATCAAACCCCTAAAGTAGGCCAGCCTCTCATCGTTTAGAACCAAAAGATCATCTACCTTTTCTATTCTTCGCCTTGCCTTGGCAATCAATTCATCTAATAGGTCATTGATGCGCTTATTATCACTTAAAATCTCTTTGCTGATGAATTCACCAAGGAAACTTACTCTGAGAAATTTAGCAACCGTGTTAATATGAATATTATTTAAAGATGGTCCAATATTAGTTTTTAATGTTGTTAGATGGTTTACATAATCACTTTCATACGTTTGTTTAAAGCCGGTGAGGTTTGTAAAACGGGAAGAATAAATGCTTTGCAAAGTCCTTAGTTCCTGATATCTCGTTTCCTCCTCTGGCGTAAACCCCGAGCTTTTGCGAAGCGCGTCAATTTCTTCAATTTTTTGCCTAATATTTTCTTCCCTTGCTTTTTTGTCCCCCTTAGAGCGGATACTCGCTGCGTTTGCTTTTAACTGTTCCCTAATCTGAAAATAAGTTTCAATCGCCGCCGTCAACTTTACTTTGTTTTCAGTTACAATTACTACTTGAGCGTCATAGAGCACCTTAAATTCGGGTTTTTGCTCCAGGATTTCCTGAATCAATTTCCGAAGCTCAGATTGGCCGCCTTTCTCAGCCAGGTAATTGATATACATCTGCGGTACGTAGGTGATCTGGCGAGACTTTTCCTGTGTGTTATTTTTTAGTGTAAAGGTTTCTCCATCTTTCCACTTTACCTCAAAATCAAATTCCGGTTCTTTTTCAAAATCATAGGCCAGATCCAATTTAGAATCCGCAATTTTATGACTAACCTGTTTAGAGTCAATCGTTTTAGCGATATAATAAAGTAAGATGGATTTTCCAGACGACTTACCTCCAATAATAGCGTTCAGTTTATCGTTAACCTCAATCTTAGCTTGGGGAAAAGTTATGTCGGTTGCCTTACCAATAAATCTAACGTTGTCAATTACCAAGTAATCCTGTTTATCTTCCGGCCGCTCTTTTTCAATACGTACTCTCGACGTAGGCTCATATAAAATCTGTTTGAAGCCGTTAAAAGTAGGGTCTGCTTTGATCCATTGATAGTTGCCATCTTTATCTGCTTTACCATATTCATTGAGACATCTGGCGTCAGAGGCCGTAGTAAAAATGGCTTTAGATTTAAATAGGGAGGGATTGGTGGCAATATAATTAGCTACTTTTTCTATACTTTCCTTATTGTTACTTTGCAGGACAATGGCAGGCAAATGATTGAAGATATTAGATAACAAAGTCCTATCTGTTCTCGGGCGCTCCTGAAAAAGCCCATTGTCTGAATTGCAATGTGGATAAATGAAGATACCATCGGAGACTTGTATTTCCTTTATAACATCCTGTGGTGCTTTATTACAAACATTTAAAACATTACCTGTTTTGGGTGCATCTACTCCAATTTTTGAAAGGAACGTCTTCACACCTTCTGAAAAGGTTGTTTTACTATATGGAGGCGCGGCGAAATAAACCAGCATATGAATACCGCTAACATTAATTTCAACACCACACAATACCTGACATGTTGCATTTTTCGCTTTTGAAGCGAATTCATCCAACAACATTTCGTCATGATAATTGTGATCTGTAATACCAATTAAGCCAAGATGTGGTTTATAAATTTCAAGAAAGGCAAAGAATGTGCTGACATGATTTACGCAACGTTCATTTTTAGGAATTGTGTCGTTACCAAAATAGGCTTTACTATCATACAATAAAGCATTGCTTTCACCACCAACCCTGCTAACGAAGCTCCCCCATTTTTCGGCATCAAGTCCTTTAAGTGGCTCATAATAGGTTGCTAGTGATTTGTAGCCATCGTCAAGAATAGTTTGAATCTGAAGATCCCAGATTCTCCACGCAGCACCTTTCTGATAAGGGTTCATATGACGCCATCCTCCTTAAGACCCTGAATTATAATGAGCATCGATTCCCGGAACTGATCATAAAAATTAATAGCATCCATTTTTGATTGAAAACTGCTATCATTTAGCTTATTAAATATATTAATGATGACTTCCTCAAGCAGTGAAGCATTCCACGAAACAGTAGACATATAGATATTGGCAATAGGAAAGTAATTGCCTTCAGACTTTAGCGCGGTACTGTAATCATTTAATATCTTGCCAAACAAGTATCCGCGAATGACCATTCCTTGTCCGAGATCAGGAAAATACCCTCCCCATTTGCTGATATTGTTAAAACTATTAAGTAAACCATTCGAAATATAAATGAATCCTGATCTAATCAGTTCACCTTCTATTGTGGGCTGATGCAATTCCTTTTCAATTTCCTGCAATTGCATTTTTAGGGAGGCGTTCCGCTCATGTTCTAAAACTAATTCCTGAGCTTCATTCGGAAATTTAGGCAAAAATGATATTCGGTAATCGCTCACCTGTATATCGCTCAATAAGTTGAAGTAATCACCAATTCTCGTCATTTATAATCAATAAGGTTATAAAGTAAAGATATCAAAAAAATCAGCCGATTTGCCTTTACTTACTTTTCTGAATATTGCAGATTATACGCCTATAACTTAGTATATTTTGATTTAGTTAAGTAGTCATCAATTTCCTCGGCACTATAGAGGCAAGTGCCTCCTAATTTCCTAAAGGGGATTTGACCTCGGTTGCGCAAATGTTGAAGGGTAACTTCAGAAATACCCAGCAGCTCCATTACTTCATGGGTTTTAAGCCATTTTTTTGGATGTTTGGTGTTAAGTAGGTTTTCAATATCGGTCATTAGCTGCACCCGGAATTTCTCCAAGTCGTCAGCCGTTAATACCTGTATTCCCATAATAATTTAATAATAAAATTTATAGAGGTGCTCCTGATTTACAGGATCACCCGCAATGAACTTGCGTTTATTGCCTCAATGGAGTTTGAGGTTTTAGAAGTTTTTACCGACTACGTTTTGATCGAGTTTCATCGCTCGATTGTTGCTGGTGGAGTATATTATTTTCAATCAGTCAACAGGATCGAGATGTAGTTCATTTGGTATTTCAAGAACCACGACATCTTCCGGCAATTCCATTAAATCATCCGGTGGCATGTAAAGTTCATGTGTTTCGGTATTAAAGCAAGCTAAAGCGGCTTTATATCATAAGGCCCATCTATCATGGCCAAACACCAATGAAATTTAACGAACTAAAAGGACGGAAAAGGTAATAGATTAAAAAGTCTGAAACCTAAGCTGCCAAACTGTAGATAGCGCCCAGGCTTGTTCCATGAGAACGAAGAGGAAACTTATTTTTATACTATGATCCTGTTTGGGATTTAGTTTTATAGAATGCAGCATATAGTTAGCGACAGCATGAAGTACCTTGTTGTATAGGGGGACATTTTACCGTTCCATAACTGCAAAATACACAGCAGTCACCAGCAAGTGGTTTTAAGTTTGAGTGACACATTTCACATTCATAAAAGTACTGGCAGGAATCTGTAGGCATTGTTTCTTCCTTTTTATGACCGCATTTCGGACAGGTTAGCACAGATTGTAACTGAATTTCTTTGACCATGGTATTTCTTTGAGTTTATTTAACAGCGGTAACCTGATAACCTATTTGGGCAACTTTGTTTTTCAGGCTGTCTGCTGATGTTTTTTTAGGATCGTAATTAACCGAAGTCTGCGCTTTCTCAAAGGAGGTAGACACTTTAACTACACCCGGAACTTTGGATAATACCCCATCGATATGTTTGGTACAGTCAGCACATCCCATGCCTCTAACGGTCAGTTGCACCCATTTCAAATCGCTTTGTTGAATGGTTAGTGCAGAAGATTGTTTTGGTGCACCATACAAGACTGATGAATAGTAAGGGAAGGCTATCAATATGGCGGATAACACAGTAACAATCAGTAAAAACTTTTTTGATTGCCAAAAGGAAACGGGTTTCACATCACAACAATCATTAGTTTGCGCTTTTGAGTTATACTGCCGATACCATGCAAATGCGAAGACGAGAACCGTAAAACCAATTAGGTAAGGTCTTGCGGGTTCAATCCATGAAAAAGATGAAGCTAAACCGCTAACGCCTCCTAATAGAGCAACCATCGGCGTAATACAGCACAACGATGCTGCTAAAGCAGCAAGTAAACCTGGTATCCAACTTTTATTTGTATTAGTGGTAATCATATTGATTCTGTTGTTAAAGGAGTTTGCAATAGATTAAACAAAGGCAGCAATTGACTTGTATTGCAAAGCGAGTAGAAAATGGTCTGGCCGCTTTTACGGAATTTTATAATATTGCCATCCTTAAGTTTGCGAAGATGCTGGGATATGGCAGGAATAGTCATACCCAATATGTCACTCAGGTCGCAAGGGCAAAGCTCATTTTCCTGTTGTAACAGGAAAAGTATTTTTAGTCGAACCTCATTACCTGATAGCGACAAGACTTGAGCAAGCTCAGTGAAAATAGGTTGCTTTATTTGAAGTGATTCTTTGCAGATATTAATCTGCGCTGCATCTGCAAATATTCGGCTACATATACTCATAATTGAATTAAAATACAAATATAAGTATTTAAGCAATTACTTAAATAAGATTATACCCTTTTCTTATTTAAGATATAATCTTATTTCCATGTGGCTTTATTTTTAGAGGAAACCTTATCACAATTAACCGGCAGATCGCCGGTATTTTGATTTTGCAAATTAATAAAAAATTAAACTAATCGACGGGTTTTCAATAATGCCTGTTAAAGGCCGAGTTGCGCATGTATTCATTGAACCTGCGCTGGTACTCCCGTTCTTCATTCATTCTTTTATAAAGAACATTACACCTCCAAGCACAGGCACCGCAAGCTATGAAAGCAACAGCTAAACAGGTTAATGTTTCCTTCCTTGCCTCCGCCCTTTGAGCTTCAGTCATTTCAGCCTTAGTATGCATCCTTCCAACAGCGCCAAAAAAGGCAAACATGGAAATAATACAGGCTAATAAAATGTTACGTATGATGGCTTTCATGGCGTTAAATCAATTAATTAAAATTACTAATTAAATTAGTAATTTCCAAGTGCTTAGTTAATTTAATTCGTAAATATTATTGTTTTTACGGGCGTTCAAAACCCTATCACGAATGGTATCAAGGATGCCGGATTCAGGAATACCCTCAAAGCGGATAACCTTATTTTCTTCATCTGTACTTTTTAAGGTGAGGTACATCAGTTTGCATATTTGCAACATAAATGGCTGGGTAATAATGTAATCTTTCACCCTAAACATTTCCACCTGGTCAATGCGTTTAAAGAATATCCCCTTTGTGATCAGGATGTATTCTGCACTAACCAGATATTTATAACTACGGATGTATAGCAGCCGGTACCAGGCCACCCCGCATACTGCAAGGCTAAACAGTATAAAATAAGGAGAGAGGTACCAGGCCAGCATCAGAAACGTCAGCGCTAACAGGATAAGCGGGAATGCTTTGAAAAAGGCGAACAGCATAGCCGGCCTCAATAAAATATCATCGTTCTGAGTCATATTGTAATTGTTCTAAAAAGGTTAATGATCGAGCCGGCTTGGCGGTTCGGAAACGGGGACGTACGCCAAAGGATTCCTGGAAGGCATGAAGGGAAATTTGCTCCTGCGTAAAAATCTGCAGATACTTATCACTGTAAATATGGATCTCGTTATCTTTAGATATTATCCTGAGCGATATACCTTTGATGGCAGCAGCCAATTTGATATCGGTAATATTTCCGATCATATCTTTGCCAAAAACCAGGGTAACTTTGCGTCCGGGATAATTCTGTCTGATCCAGTCTCCCTGTTCTAAATGCAGCCTGTTGCCGATAGCTACAAATGCCAGCTGCTCCAGCCGTGGAAAACGATGGCGGTTAAGCGTGATAAACGCCATCGCTTCCATCACTGAATACGTAATGATCAGATGTGTTGCATTAGGCAGCCCGGCCACCCAAAGGTTTTGTGTGGAGGGCACGATATGATAGCCAGAACCATAGCGTTCAAACTGATCGCCATAGCTAAAGGTTAGTTCAGTTGCTGCCCCAAAAAAGATTTGAATCTCCAAAGAAATGCCAAGCCCTGTTAAAAGGGGATTCATAGTTATTATCGTCCTTTTCGGGATTGCGAACGCTCAAACTCGTGCGGTTTGAACCCATGCTGGTTCTCGATATCCTTGATGGCCTGGTAATAACCGGGGCTCAATTTCGCAGCTGCTGCCGGATCACGTTTCTTATTGAACAGGGCATTCAGCCCTTTAAACACCATATAGGATAAACCACCGTCCATCAGAATAGATGCCACCAGGGCCAGTTTATTGGAACGAATGCCGTGCTTATCCGTTGCCGAATAGCTGAAGCGGGTGCCATCAGCGACCTGCACTTCCTTGCCCTTCCGGTATTGTTCTTTTTGAGCCTGGGTCAGGAATTCGTTATTAACCATATCAGGTGCCAGGATCTTCTCTGTGTCAGAAACGATAAACTCCTTGGTTTCCGGATCGTATTCTACCAACATTTCCTTTTTATTGCCATGGTTATCGAGCGCGATCCGCAGCACGCTGCCAACTTCACCCTTTTGTAATTGCAGGGCTTCATTATTGGTCAGCAGGTCGGGAATTTCCGCGTCACGGTAAATCGGGTGGATCAGGAGGTCAAGCTGTCCCTTTTCATTTGGTTTCAGTGATATCTTGGCGTTGATGGATTTGATCTTGACATTTTCGGCTTCCAGGTCATGTAATTCCATTAGGCCTGTTCGGCGACCTGAAAGCAGTGCTTTCAGGTCATCGACGTTTAACAGGAGCTGCCCGCCAGAAGCCAGCCCGATAGTCTCCAGGTCCTTGACCGGGAGATCATTTTCTTGAAACATGATCGGGTTCATACTAACGGCCTATTTTATGTTGCTGACCTTGCTCCTCGGACTGGCCCTGTTCTTCCTCCAGTACCATTTCTGGTTCACGCGGGTTGGTTTTAGCCTCTAACAGGGATTTGTAAAGGCCATAATCCGGTTTTAATACCTTGCGGGCACCAGCGGCATCTTCCACTTTGATGCTTTTGGTTTTATAGGTTTCCAAAACTTTATAGGTGGTGTCCATGTATGCGATCTCATCGCCCTGTTTAAAACCTACTGGTTCAGCACCTTGTTTTTGTTCCCGCTTTTGTGAAACCCCCAATAGCAGATTGGCGATCTTTTGCGCGTCCCTGGCAGCTTTGGCAATTTCAAAAGGCTCATCCTTTAAGATCTTGGCAAAGGTGCTCATATACGCAGCCTGCTGTCCGAAGTTATGGCCGATCTTAAGTTCGCCACCGATAAGGATTCCGGCAATGGCAGCCCGCATTTCCTCGCGGGCATAATCCAGCGAACCAAATTTGCCTTCCATCGGGCGTTTCAAACGGTCCTCGTGGCCTGTCCAATGCGCCAGCTGATGTATGGCCGCCTGCAGGTATTTGGTTTCGTTCTCAAAATGTTCCGGTTCAGGCATAATGATGGCATCCCGTTGCTTATCGTAATAAGCTTCCTGCCCGCCGTGGATGATCACCGCTTTGCTGTCTTCGATCAGTTTATTGGCCCTTTCAACAGGGGATAGCGTTTGGCCCTCATCTTGTTTGGCCAAAAATTCCTCCAGGGGCTGCATATCCTTTAACTGGCTTCCATTGAAAAGGAAAGCCTGACCACGCTGCGGTTTATCGAATTCCACGGTTTTGGTTTGCGTAACACCCGCATCATCCTTAATTGGTTTGCCTTCAGCGGTACGGATGGCTTGGATGTCGCTGGTCTTTGGAAATTCGATCAGTGTGCCTTTTTCTTCTTTTTTCACCCAGTTACCCGCATAACGTGCCGCATCTGCCGACATCCACCGCGGGTCGTCATGGCGCTGCATCCCGAGGATCAGCGCATTCATGGCGCTGTAGCCTTTACCGGTTGTGGGATTGATCGGTTTTACAAAGGCAGGCATGCCATTTTCTTTTACCGGTTTTTGAAAAAGGGAATTACCATCCTTAATTTCAGCGATCAGCTTGTCTGAAAGCTGGATCGGCAGTGCTTTGAAAGTTTTGCTCATTTTCTTGTTTTTTTAGCAGTTTGTATAAAAGTTTAATTGGATTGATGTATTGATGCCTGTAGCAAATACTGAAGTGTAAATGCTCGCCGGTCACGTGTCCGGTAGCTCCAGTGATGCCAATAGGCTCACCGGCGGTTACGCTATCGGTGGGTATTACAAAAATTTGACTGAGGTGGCCGTATATGGATTCGACATCGCCATGGGCGAGCCGAACGTTGATGCCCAGGCCATTATCATAGCCGGTTGTTTTGACCAGTCCACTAAGGATCGCATAAACCGTATCATGGCGGGCTTTTAGATCGACACCCGAATGCATGGCGTATTTGCCGGTAAGCGGATGGATACGGTAACCGTATTCAGAATTTATTTTTAGATGTTTAAGGGGCAGGCAGACCAGGCAAAAGCTGATCAGCAGTTTCATCGGCTGTAAGATTTCGCCAATTCCTGTTTTTGAGCAGGGCTGATAGAATCCAACACTTTTTCCTGCAAACCGGGATGATCGTTAGCGATAGCTAATGCGGAGTATAAAGCCTGGGAAGTGCCCCTGTCCTGCAACAGCATGATCTTGTACATAGCCTTAAAGTCATCGAGTGGCATGGACGAGCCGTTGCTGGTCAGGTCATTGAAGATCTCCTGTTTATCTTTTAGCATCATGACCTGCGCAGCAGGGTAAAATGCTTCCCCGCCCGCAGGAAACCGTACATAATTTTCTGTTTCAGACCTGGCATAGGTTAACACGCCGATCTGGCCCCGTTTTGCTTCCCGGTCAATTTCTAAATCCGGCTGCACCAAAACGAGTGTACCGGCTAAGGTTTGATTTTCCATGATAATTATTGTTTAATGTTTACCTGCCAATTTTTCGGGTTGGCGTTAAGTCCAGGACCTCGTTCAGCCTGATGGTCGCCTCACGATGGAGTTCCGGATCATCCTGTATAAGTATATAGGCTTTCGTCAGCTGATCGGGCGATTCGGATGCCTGCAGCAAACCCAGTGTTTGGAGATTTTGGGCTACAGGCGGCCATTGCACGGACTTGAATTTTTCTGCCAATTCCTTTAACTCTTCGGTGGTTTTCAGGACAAACAGTGTTTTTGCGCTGAAGGAATCTACTTCCTCGCCCTCGAATGCTACGCCTATTTTATCAGCCTCAAAGTCTGTAAATTCAATGAGGCCGATTTTGCCACAATGGTCAGAGGTCCAGAGGACGGGGCTGACCATGACCATTAAGCCTATGGTTTCTTCCTGTTTCATGTTTTTTGCTTTAGATGTTTGTTTGTATTGAAGGAATTTGGCCTGCAAGGCCCTATCTTTTCAAACCCCTGGTTTGATCTATTCCAAGAAAGCGGTCTAAACCAATGGTTACCGCATCGTGAATGTTACCGTTCTTTTTAACCAGCTCCATCGCCGTGCGGATATGTTTTTCAGTTCCATGATCCAGTAAAAGCGCGATGTTTTTGAGGTCTTTAAAATCATCAACGGATAAGGTCAGCGCATTTTCATGCAGGAAATCATAGATATCGCCCGGATATTTGAAGGTGAGCAGCGCATCAGCGCCGTAGAAGCCAACCTGGTGATCATCAAAACCCACATAAAATTCATCGGTGTTCAGGATCGCAGCCGTAATAAAACCGATCTCGTTCTGTTTATTTACCGGGTCATCTTTCAAATCAGGGTGTACCAGCAAATAATGAGGTAACTGTATTTCGTTTGTTTCTTCTTTCATTTCTTCATGGTGGCTTTAACTGGTACTGTGGGGGTTGGCGGCTTAAAGGCCAATACCATTTCCTGTATTTCCTGGCTGATATGGTTAAAGTTCTGCCGGAGTTTTTCATCCAGCTTGCCGCCGAAATCATAAAAGGACGGCAAAGGCTTATAGCCTTTTTCTTCCCGCTTGATGGCTTCCATATCGAGATTGATCCGGCAGTTGATCGCGGACGTTTCAAATTGCCCGGTAAACTTTTCCTGTACATCGGAGGCGATGACGCCAACCATCTCGCCGGAATTGAGCGATGCGATCTTCCCTGCCGGAATAAGGGCTTCCAGTTTTTCATTCAGGGAAGTCGAGGTTTTATTGCGGTCGATGGACAGGCCTTCACCGATCTGTTTGGATTTACCAAAGAGGCGCTCCAACCATTCCAAAGTATCCTTATTCCTAACGGAGCCGGAAAGCACAGTACCCACTACGGCGGTGATGGTGGCTGCGGTATCTTTTCCGTATTGCTGGTTGAACTGTGGCAACTCCTGTAATCCCATCAAAACGGCTACCTTATTCGACCTGGCAGTTGCTATTAGATTTTCCACCCGGTGAACAAATAAGGTGGGTACCTCATCCACGATCAGTGCAGAAGGCAAATTGCCTTTGGTATTGATCAGCTTGGTCAGGCGGTTGATGATGATGGAATAACAGGCCGAATTAATATTTTGGGTATTCGGATCGTTTGCCAGCACCAGCATTCCGGGATTTTCCTTGTCTGAAATTTTCAAATCAAAATCATTGCCGGAGAATACCCAGTACGTTTCCTTTGTAGCCAACCGGCTGATAAATATCTTCAGTGTACCGATCTGTCCCTCTAACTGATCAAACGCTTTAGCGTTATAAGCAGTCATGAAGGGCGATAGCAGCGAACGAAGTTCCGGTTCGGAAGTCAATGCATTAAATATTTCCTCGTAAGAGCGGTTCAACAAGGCCAGTACATGAGGAAAGCTGGAATAGATGCCGCCTTTATATTTGCTCATGAAATAAACACAGGATGCCAGGAAGTTAATAGCAGATTGCGTGAAGAACTGGTCGCTGCCACCGGAACGGTCGCCTTTTTTTAATGCCTCTACCAAAGCTTCGGCAGTTTCCGCTGCATCGGCCAATGACTTGATATAATCTGCCCTCCAGGGGTTGATCCTGCGACTTCTTTCAATATCGTTTAGGTTGATGACATGAAAGGCGAAGCCTTTTAATTTCCCGTTCTGCTTGGCCAGCAGGTAATGGTAATAGGCGATATGGCCGAGGTCAGGGAACTTGAAATCGTAGAGACAGACCGCAAATTCTTTGGCAATCAGCTGACGGATAAAAGGATTGACTATACTAAACGATTTACCCGAACCGGGTGTACCGATCACCATCGTCCCGCGAAAAACATTGCAGATATTGATCCAGCCGTTTCGCACCTTTCCCTTGTAATAGAAAAGCATGGGGATATTGACCGAATAAGGTGTATCCACCCGCTTGACCGGCTGCATGAAGCTTTCCGCCTCCGTATTCCATTTGTCCTTGCCCAGGCCTGATTTGATGAACTTGGAGATGTTGTCCATAGACAGGCTCACCATGAGCGCCCCGGTAAAAGAGCAGACCAGGTAAAGCAGGTTATACCAGCTGGTATAGGCAAATGCTACCGGGGAGGCACGCCCCGCAAATACAAGGCTGCCGAAGAATAAAAACAGACCGATAGCAAGCGGATAGATGATATGCTTTTTAGGGTCGAGGTCTGTTTTCTTTTTTGCCAGCGTACCGATGCTGACCAGGCAGATAAGGCCAAACGTGGTCAGCTTACTATAAACCTGGGCAGAGTAAATGACCAGGTGGCTAAGCTTATCCAGTGGGGTAAAAAAAATGCCCCAGAAAGGGGCGTCATGGTAAATAAAAATAGCAGCTTCTAAACCTATGGATATATAGATGGCGCATTGCAGAAACCCATGGAGTTTTTGCTGCTCTCTGGTTTCTTCCATAATATAATGTGTTTTTTAATGGCATGGAAGGAGGGCTTCGCCGTTCTTCCATATCAGGAATGTTATCAAATAAAGAAAGCCATCGGCTTATGCGGATGGCTTATAGAGATCGCTCTATCAATTGGGGTTAGCGCTGCATATGCTTACGCTTTAAGTACCCGTATATAATTTTATGCACTTTAGTGCCGCCGTTGATCGGAGCAAAAACGATATGCTCCGGCCATATCGGTGCTTTTGATGCAGCAGCGATCTCATGTGGAAACGCGGTATTATGGTAATTTAGATTGATAAAGAAGCCTTTGGCTTTTTTACGGCAAGTGATCTCCTTAAAACTAATTGAGTTCCAGCAGTTATTTACTTCATAAAAGCAACTATAGTTTTTATCGACAAAGAAGTATCTGCCTGCTATTTCAGCCAATGGCAGCTTGATGTCAGATTTCACCCGCCATTGCGGATTGAGTTCATCAAGCTTTGCAGCCTCACCCGCAGGGTCTAAAGCGCTAAAGGAGTGAAACCAGTAAATGTGAATGTGTTCGGGAGGTGTCTCCGCAAATGGGCCATTATAACAATTCCTGATCAAAGGGTCATACCATATTTCGATGTGATCTTTAAAAGAGCGTGCTTCCCCCATATCGATCTTGTTTTCGGGATTTTCAACCTCAATCAGATATTGCCACTGCGCATCAACGAAAAACCATGTTTCGCCCAATTGGATTACCGGCCTTGGCCTGGTATAGATACTGATCTGTTCCATAGTTTAGATTTAAGATTTTTAACGTTTAATACCAGCAGGAACCAGCTCAATCGAATCATCGACATCTTCAATTGTCATTTGATCTGCCTGTGCCTGCTTTTCCCTTTCGGCTATTTTTTGATTGATCTCCAAATCCAGTTTTTCCACTTCCTTTTTTAAGGATGCCAGTTCATACTCCTGGTCAAAGGGCCTCAGCGACAACTCACGAATTTCCGGTATCTGTTTGTTGATGCCATCCAGTTCCTTTTCGTACCGCTCCGCCATGCCAACAACCCTGTTGATCGCATCCAAAAAATACCTTGCCGCGTGCTTAGGATTGTCAATATTGGGCGCGCCGCCATTTTGCATATACTTAATACCGGTTGACCGGCTTTCAGCGTATAGCGAGGTTACATGGGTGATCCGACTGGTAAATCCATCCTCGATTGTTTGCAGCTTACGCCTGATATAAAGTTCAAACCCATACAATTCACCTAAATGAAGATCAGGCTGGCTATAATCGGCGGGCGACCAGTTTTTATATAAACTGATCAGGTGATTACCAATTGCAACGGTATCTGCCAATTCGGTATCTTTTAATTTAAGCGGGTTCTGCTTGGTGCCGTCCTCATCCAGTTTCAGGACCTTTTTGTAATTCACCTCATCCTTGCGAACCAGCTCCAAAGTAGATTGGGTTTCCCGGCTTTTCTTTTCCAGGTCTTCCAACAGGTAGCGGCTGCGGGCAACTTCCTTAAAGTGAGCGCCTTTATAACCTTCCAGTTCGGCAACTTTTTTTTCAAGGCGTGTCTTTTCCAACAAAGAAGTATCCCCTGATAAAATGGCGATATACTCAGAGAAACTCATGCCGCTTTGTTCATCCATCGCCCCTTCATCCAGGGTACGCACGGATAATTCATTGTTCTTCATCTGACTGATGAAGATCTGTTTGTTCTTCAGCAGATTGAATTTATAATTGTCCAATGATTGCTCTACCGCATAAATGAAGTTCCTGACCTTGTTGCCATAAAACTGTTTGGCCAACCAGTTACCTTGCCGCGCACCACGCCCATCACGCTGTTCCAGTTCAGAAGGTTTATCGAGTAAGTCAATAATCTTACGACTATCTTCTCCTCTAAGAACCGTACGTGAGAGTTTCCCCTCATACGGCTCAAGTAATTCAAAATTTCTGTTAAGAAACCAGCTCATAATTTCCCATTTTTTGGTGTCTGATTGATCTGTGGCATCTGTCATGTACAAGCTTTCTTATGATTTTCGCTTCTACGAGATGTTCTGTTACGTTCCATGACGTATCCTTGTCAATGGCATCGCCACAGATCGGACATTTGCGATTTTGCTTTTTCCAGATGTGCAGTAATGCATTTCTACCTTTAAGTGTTTCCAACATTTTGTGCGTATCACGCTTGTCGAAATAAAGGTTCCATTCGCTATCGAATGGGTTTGCATCCGCCTTAACTTTCAGATACCTGGCATACTTGGTGTCCGCCAGTTTCTTCAGTTTTATTTTATCTGTACCACCTTTCTTATCAAAGAAGGCAACGAATTGCCAGCCCTTGTTTCCTACCCTGTGGAAGTATTTATCGACTATCCACGTTTTACCCTTCTTAGGGTGTCTGCGTTTAGCCCATTGCCACAGTTTAAGGAATATCTGATGGTCGGCTCTCTTGAATACATCGGTTGCAGCACCATTTTTGTAATAGTTTGCCCAACCTGTGATGACAGGGTTTAACAATCTGATTAATGATTCCTGCTTACAGGCCTTGTTGGCATCAATGATAGTTCTGATTTTTTCGAGGAATTTCTGCACTTTATCCTTTGCAGGTTTAGTCAGAACTTCATCTTTGTATTGCCTAATGTTGAAACCTAAGAAATCGAAACCATCTTCAATATTGGTGATCTTTGTTTTTTCTTCTGAAAGCTGTAAACCTCTTTCAGTTAGAAAATCGATCAGTAACGGCTTGATTTCCAGTTCCAATGTTTCCTTATTGGCACTTGTGATGATAAAATCATCTGCGTACCGGATAAGGTTAACCATTGGCGATACCTGAACTCCATTAATAGTCCTTCTTTTGTACCTGTCCGCAAGTACTTTTTGCAGACCGTCTGAGGTCATATTTGCTAAAGTCGGTGAGATGATCCCGCCTTGTGGGGTACCTTCTTCGGTTAGGAAAAGCTGTTTGTCGAATATAAAACCACTTTTAAGCCATTTCTTTAGCATCAACTTATCCATAGGGATATGGTTGATAAGCCATTCATGACTAATGTGGTCAAAGCAGCCTTTAATGTCGCCTTCCAAAATCCATGTAGGAGAATAACCTTTGCATAACACGTTGTGACATTGTGAAATGGCATCAGCCGTGCTTCTTTCCTTACGGAAGCCATAAGAATGGCTGTCCGCCAAAGTTTCCGATACAGGTTCGAGAGCCATCAGGTATAATGCCTGCATAGCCCTGTCCTTCATAGTAGGTATGCCCAACGGTCTTAACTTTCCGTTGCTTTTTGCTATATGCACCCTTTTAAGAGGCTGGGGTTTGTAATCCCTGCGTCTTAAATCCAAAGTAGCCTTAGCTTTCGCTTGGGGAGTAGTCCATAATACTTTGTCTACTCCCGATGTCCTTCTACCATTATTGGTAGTTACCCGTTTTACTGCCAATGTTTTAGCAGCAAACGAATGGGTCAGCATCCATTGTAAAGCTTTCACTTTACCATATCTGCATTCTTTTTGAGCTTTTACAATACGTGCTTGTAGCTTTTTAACCTCCTGTTCACATTGAGTCCAGTCAATACTCTCCCAATCTAACCTTTGGTCGGTCGGTGCACACGCTGTTTGATTTACGTTCATTTGCTTTCCTCCTTTGAAAAAGTTCTAAAAGTTTATTGTAATGAATTACCATACAGAAGTCTGCCCGCTTTCGCGTGAGGTAACGTTTAAACCTCTATCCGTCTCATTACAAAACGGCATTCGCTTTTTCTGCTTTCTTATACCCGCACTGCTATCGGTTGACCTTACGGGCAACTTTCCTGCGCCAGCAGGAGCATTACGGGCTTACCACGTTCCACATAAGTGACGAACGAGTGGGTTAGGTTCTGTCTATCCACCGGCAGTGCTTAATCCGTGTAACCCTACCTTGGAAAGGGTTATCCGACTGCTTACCTTTTGGTTAGAGCCTATCAGTATCTTTGGCTCAGTCGACATTACGATGTTTAAATAACAGTTCACTTACGTTAACCATACCACTCAGCCTTGCTCCCCAACCGTTTAATACTATGGTTTTCGCTTCCCCTCGCGGTTCAAGCTGCTTCATCCTTCGATGAAAGGGTTACTTTGTCACGACAGCTCCATACATCAGATTACTCTTAATGCATGTGTCGTTAGGCTACTGCTGACGGAACAGCAGGTTTAATCTTGATTGTTAAACAATCACTTATGCGACCTCGTGTCACACCCAGGGGATATCCAAATGGTGCATGGCAACGATACGTTCCTGAACATTTAAACCTGTTCCGGCTTTTTCGGTACTGCCGATCAGAATCCTGATCTCCCCGGCGTTCATTTTTTTAAATAGTTCTTTACGCTGTTTATCGGTTGCCCAGTTGTGTATAAAGGTGATCTGGTTAGCCGGGATGTTGAAATCATTGATCAGCTTATCCCGCAGCGCATCATACACATTAAACTCATCAGTTTTTGGCGTACCGATATCGCTGAAAATGATCTGCGTCCCCTTGTGTGGCGTACTTTCATGATAGATCTCCGCCACATTCCGCGCGCAAACATTGACTTTATTGCCTGGGTTGTCGCCATATTTATCCGGGTTTACCAACCGCATATCTACCGCCATTTTCTTGGCATAGTTGGTGGCGATGAGCATCCGGCCTTTGTCCTCATCTTTGGTCAGGGGACGCCTGCCGATAAAGGTGGCATCACCCGTCTTGGCGAATTGCATCAGGCGCTTAATGAAGTCCTGCTGATCAGGCGTTGGCTTGATATTGACCAGTGTTTCCTCAATTTCCGGCTTATCGAGATTAATATGTTTAGCTGTTTTGTAATCGGTGATCTGGTTATAAAACAGCGCGAGTTCCGGCACTTTGATAAAATGGCGAAAACGTTCCTTCGCCCGAATTTCGTTGGTGACCGTAAATTCAAAGTCAACGGTTTTGCGGGCATAAACCGCTGCCCATGCATCAAAATTGCTGATATGCTGCCTTTCCAATTCCCTCGGCCGGAGGTACTTAAAGATGAGATACATTTCCGTCAAACTGTTGGAAATGGGTGTGCCGGAAAGGAAGGTAGCGCACAGGTCCGTATCGTAGCGGTCCTGTAAGGTACGAATGGCAAAAAGCATGTTAAGCGCTTTCTGACTGCCTGCCATGTTCCCCAAACCTGCAACTTTAGTATGCCTGGTGGTAAACGTGAGGTTCTTAAACTTATGTGATTCATCAATGAACAGGTGATCGATAGCCATTTCCCGGAAATTGATACCGGTATCCTTTCGGTTTTCGATGGCATCGATCACGCTTTTCAGCTTGGCCTCCAGGTTTTCCTTCCTGATCTCTAAACCTTTTAGCTTCTCTTTGGTGATCTCTTCACCGCCGCTTTGCATCGCCAGTAGGTCAAGCTCCGTGTTGTCCAGTTCGATCTCTAAGATCTGCCGCTGGATCTCCGGGTCCTGGGGGATCTTGCCAAACTGGTCATGCGTTAAGATAATGCAGTCCCAATTGTTGTTTTTGATCTCGTGAAAAATGCGTTTACGCTTTGCCGGCTCAAAATCATTTTCTCCCGGTGCCAATAGTTTAGCTTTTGGATAAGCCAGCCGGAACGTATCGGTGATCTGCTGTACATTAGCCTTTAAAGCCAGTATCATTGGTTTATGAACGATCCCCAGCCTTTTCATTTCCATGGCGGCAATGATCATAGTCAGAGTCTTACCGAGCCCTACTTCATGGTCGATCAGCCCTCCATTGTTTTGAATCACACGCCAAGCCGCATTTCGTTGCGAGGGATAAAGGTCTAAGATCTTTAAAGCTTTAAAATCAAGGCCCGGAAAGGTCAGGTGGCTTCCGTCATATTCGCGCAACGCATAACAGTTATAGGTGTCATTGTATAACTTCTCTAAGTACTTCTTATCCTCATTAGGCAGTTCCAGCAGCCAAAGCAGGTAGCGCGCCCTGATATTATCTACCTTGCGGTGCGCATTTTGTATTGCTTCGGTATCCGGCACGCGGACCACTTTGCCATACTGTTCTACCGGGTAGGTAAAATGAGGATTGGTATTGAGCAGCGCGTATTCCAGTAATGTACGGCCCGTGATCTTGTTGCTTTCCTTTGGGGTGACCGAAAACTCTTCATTGGTTATCGTATTGCCTTTTTTGGCATAGCTTACCTTATAATCGTCTATGGATACCAGATAATTGATCTTGGTATCCAGTTTGAAAAGGTCGGTGGCAAAGCGCTGGTAATAATCAATGGGCACCCAGCGCTCCCCAAGGTTGAAATCCAGCCGTTCAAACGGGATTCTTTCCGGCTGTACACGCCGGATGGCGGCAAGGCTTCTCGCAAACTGAAGGTTTTGCGGGTCTTCCCCGGCCAGCTTTTCTGCCGCCTGAAGTTTTTGAACCACGTTACCGGAAAGGTAATTATCTGTTGTTTCCCAGTTCAGTGTTTCCGGGTTTTGCAGGATCTGTTTATCCAGCTGCAGAATGATTTCATCGTCTGTTAAACCAGTGATCTGCCCGATAAGCGTTAAATCCACCCTGCCGGTGTCGTTCAAGCATCTTGCCAGCGCTTCGGTAGGATCATCGGTTTTCAGCATTTCCTTTTGCTGAAAAAGCGGTCCGTAAAAGATATCGGAGCGAACAAACTTTTCCCCCTCCCGGATTTCAAGGGAAGACAACATTTTAAAGCCTAACGCCGCATCATTTAAGATACGGTTCCGGTTGGCATTTTTATTCAGTTCACCGTGTTTTGCAATGAAATTCTCATAATAAAAATTGAGTGATTTGCGCAGTTCGGGGAACTGGATCTCATGCTCATTTTCATAACCGGAAAGTTCCAGGTATATATCCCGCAGGGTCAGGTAATCCTCATAAAAAGGCAATTCGGGTTGCGGATCAAGCGCGGTGAATTTTGCCTCGAAATTGTGAGGTTCACCGATCAGGCCAAGCTTGCCATTAAAGGCGACCAGGGTATCCTTTATATAAAAGGGTTTCAGGTCTGTGAAAGCTTTCGGCTTGTCAGGTTGTAATTTAAAAGCAGGTTCCAGGCTGGTATCGCCTTCGTAGCGGTAATCATGGCCAAATTGTTTTAGTTTAACAGATAGCGCATCTAACTCCTGTCCAAGGGTAAGCCCTGTCATCCATTTTCCGGGAAAGGAGATCTCGGATAAGTTGCTGTATAGTTTATAGACATACCTGTTATTTGATTTGGCGCTCGCGGTCAATAGTAGAATGCTGTCATGCAGGGGTTTGGCAGTTGTGCGGATAACGCTGATTTGCCGAACGGTACCGGCATCTACAAATTGCTTATCCAAATCATCCAGGTAAGCTGATGCTTTGTTATCCTGATCGGTTTGAACCGGCGCATCAAACAAACCTAACTGGCCAAAACTCAATCCTTTTTCGTCGGCTGTTTTTGGAGGTTGTGGTACCGGTAAAAAGGTAAACTGTTTAAGTTGCGTCTCCTTTGTGTCAAAGGAAATCGCTTCCCACTTGGCGTAGTTAAAATTGGCAAAGCCATCCAACAACTGCTCCTGAAGTGAAGGAACGATATCCTGCATATCGCCGTTTTGCCAGGCGACCCGTGAGGCTTTGCCCCGTGCATTGGTGCCCTCGATAATTTCGTCGGCGTACACCAATTCATTTTTATCAGCTAACCAGGCATTCAGATGGTACTTACCAAATGAATTTTCCACTTCTATGGTATCGATCAGCAGGCTTTCGGCTTCGGTGAGGGTTTCCTTCATGTCGTTTTTCTGTACCAGGATGAGATGCATGCCCACTTCGACATTCGCATTTTCCTTCATCAGGTTGGCAGGCAGCACGGCTACGCTTAACAGGTCAGCGGAGGTAAACAGGTATTTACGGGCTGTTTCATTGGATGGGTTATTCAGAAAAGCATCCGTAACAATATAAGCCAGGATACCACCATCTTTGATCTTGTCCAGGCCTTTAGCAAAAAAGTAGGTATGGACTTTAGATGATATGCCGCTTTTATTATAGGCCGGGTCATGAACCGCGATCTTACCAAAAGGGATATTGCTGATCACCACATCGGATTGCGCTTTTTCTGTCGCAGCGGTTTCTTCCAGTTTTTTGATCTGAACATCCACAGGTATCTGAGAAACCGAGCATAAGGCAGTCAATATTTTACCGGTGAGAATATCCTTTTCAACAGCATTGATCTGTTGCAGGCCATCAAACGCTGCTACGGCCTCATCAATAAATACACCGACCCCGGCACTTGGCTCATAAATTCGTTTTGGTAAAATACGGGCCTCTTTCATGGCAGCATAGATCGCCCTTGGAATATAGTCTGGTGTATAATAGGCAGTTTGTGAACTGCTTTTCATGGCATCGATCGTAGCCTTATATTCCTTTGATGTCAGTTTTTCCTGCAACAGGCCATGCAGTTCCATCACTTGTGGGTAGAGTTTTAGATCGGTTTTTGATGCTCCCAAATTCTCCCAGGTCCAAATGTCCCCGGGGGGAAACAATACTGCTTTTAAACCGCCGAAACCTGCATATTTCCTCAGCGTTTCTAATTCTGTTTCGGAGAGTTGCTGTCCAGTAAAGTCCAGCGCGATTCGGATGGCCGCAACATTGTCTGCCATCTTCCTTACCGGATTAAATGCCATACTAAACCTCCTGTAAATAATTTGCTATGGTGCCGATCACTTCATATTTTAGGAAGCGGTCGTCCTCGTCAAGGCCCTGAATGAGCGGGGCGCAGACTTCGAGGATATTGGTAAGCTCGTAGTGGAGAATCCCGTTGTTGGAAAAGCGCAGGTAGGCCCTGAAAAATTCTTCTTCCAACACAAGCTTTACGTAATCGTAGGCTATGGAATCAGTCATGATAATGATAATAGGATTAGTTTGGGAGCGTATCCGCATCCAGTATGTCCTGGTAGGAAATACTCAGGGTAACGATACGACCGGAAAGCTGCTTTTCGCTTAGCTCTGCATGTAATACCTTGTTACCGGGAAAGGACATCTTTTTAAATACAAAGATATTCCTGTAATTTTTCGCAAATGCCGGCGGGCTTAACAGCACGAACACCGGTTTAACTTCAACGGACTGGTTGTTGGCCGCTTTGGTGACCTTTTTATCATCCACTTTGAACCGGAAATCAGCAATGTCATATTTAAGGTTTGTTTTATTGTGATAGCTGATATCCAGAAAAATATAATCACCAACCGTATATACATGGTTCAGCTGTCCTTTAATACCAAAGGCTTTTACCTTTTCCATACGTTTATCCGGGGTTTTGGCGAGGAGGCTGAGGGCCAAACCTTTCAGTTGATTTTGGGACAGGCCGATTCCGGAAATGTCCAGCGGGTGCATGTCATCAGGAACGATATTGATCTCCGTAGGTACACCCGGATAACCCGGTAACAGACGGTATTGTGCAATGAATTTTTCTCCGGCAACGGTAACTACCGATCCTAAAAACGATTTGAGGGAATCACGCAGTTTTAAACGCAGGACGTTTTTAAGCGGCAGATCGCCAATGAGGTCTTTGGTGGAAATATCCACATATTGTATTGGCTCAGGCGAGACAAAATGTATCGTCAGGTTTTCCGGTAGGTAAACTACGGGCAGTTTTTCCTGGGCATAAAGGGATGGGGCGCATAGCACCAATAGATAGCATAAGATCTTTTTCATGTTTGTTATTTTTTATTATCGGTAAGTGGCAGTCCGAAGTGCTGCGCTTTAATAGAATTTTGTGAAGTGTTTTATTTCATTTTATCTACATTCAATTGTGCTTCGCCATTTTGAGCGTTTTGCAAGGCATCAGGGTCAATTAAATAGAGGTATGAATTGTATTTAAGCTTTGCCTTGTTTTTGCGGATGAGGTCAGCGATGGCCGATGAGGTTGATTGAAAAACCTTACTCAGCGAGCTCATGATAAACTGGCTATTGCCCGAACTGCCATCTATGGTTACCCCTTGCATGGAATTGCTGCCCAGGTCTTTCGTAAAATCGCGAAATGCGGATGAGGGTACATACAGGCCCGGCAACCCATCCATATCATAGATATCCAGCTTAACCGGAAGGATTTTCCCATCGTATAAAATGGATGTAATGGTGAGCGTAACCCGCTGTTCTGTAAAACCATTGATCTGTGCGAAAAGGTAAGTGCCTTTTTTGATGAGGTTATTACCTGCCTTGATATCTTCCAATAATTTCAGCCTCAAGCGTGATCCTGCAAACCCGGTTACGTTTTCATCGATCACCGCGCTGATAAATGCCGGCTCTTTTTCGGGCAAAACGGTATTAAAATCAGTGGAGATCGCGTCAGCTTTTGCAACCGAAAGTTTGATCTGGTTTTGTTTGGTCTTAGCGATCACATCGGCAGCCTGTTTTTTCTTCAGCTCCTCCTTGTACGCAGGATCATTTTGCTTATTGATACTATCCATAATGGCCATTTGTGCCCTGAAAACATCCATCGGGTCCTTTTCTCTCGCAACTGAAGTTATCGGATGTGAAGGATTGGCCTGTCTTCTGTTGATGGACTCAATAGCTTTGGCTACCTGTTGGTCCCCGGATGAGCCGGTTGTTGTTTCTTGCCTGCTATTGGTATGGTTCCCGGTGCCAAACTTTAATCTCATGGCTTGCCGGATGGAATCCAGCCTTTTCTTTTGCTGCTCCGAATAATCGTTATTAAATGCAGGGTTACTTGAGTTTTCGCGGGGGATCACGTTTACGGCTGTCAGGCCATCAGCCTCTTTATAGGTGCTGCGATAAGCATCGAGTTTATCGGCTAATTGTTTTTTGCGCACGTCAGCCGAAACCTGGCCGACAGATCCGTTTAGTCCTACGGTTTCTTTAACTTCTGCCTTTGGCTTGGAAAAACCACTTTGCCAGACGTAAAAGAAAAGGCACAAAAAGGGCAATAGAATGAGTGGCAGCACATATTTGGGCTGTTTAAAATCAATTTTCATAAGATTTATTTTAGTGATTGGTGAATTTTGGACAGGCGGGAAAGAGCGCTATCCAGTAAGGTACTATCATCGGCAGAAAGCTGGCTTTTAGCGGTCAGGCTATCCACCAGCTTTTTAAGGTTCATGGTTTCGCGGATATTCCCGGTGGCCTGTAAGATCTGGCTAAATCCATCCTCCACAGGGTTGACTTTTTTAACTACAGCTACCCTGGTTTTTTCAGGTTTCCGAAAAACGGTAAATGACAACACAAATGATAAAGCCAAAAGGAAGATCATGCAGCCCCAAAAAAACTTTGGATAGGCAGCCACCAGCCTTTTGGCCGCGTTCCCGGCAATTGCAAAATAAGTGCCAAACTCCTTATGTATTTCGCTGTACAGGCTATCCCTGGGATCCCTGTTAGAATGTATTCTTTTCCACATCTTGCAGGTCTTTATTTTCAAGGGTTTTCCAGTTCAGGATCAATACGCCGTGCGGGTTGTTATCACTGCGCGGGATATCTTTCAGGTAACCTTCGGTGATCAGGGAGCGAACAACCGTAGAGCTTCGGCGGTCAATTTTGAGTTTACCGTAATAGCGAAAATAGTGTTTGGGCATATCCACCGAGATGGAATCCGTCTGTAGGGTCAGTACAGAGCTGGAAGAAAGGATCGAGTTGAAAAACCCATTCTCCTTCAGGTTATTATACTGCTGCATCCCCGATTCATCTACGAGGTACATGGCCTTTTTCATTTGGTACTCCATATAATTATCATCCGGCGTTAAGGAAAAGAAAAGGGAATGAAAAAGGTCAACATCTGCCCTGTATTCAGCAGGGCGGTTCATCTGTACATCAGTTTGTTTGGCCAGAATGGGGATATTATTATCCAGGATATAAATGCTTTTTTGTGCATTGGAAACCATCTTATATGCATAAAGGCAATTCATGCCGACGATGGCCAGCGAGGTAAGCAGGCTGCCGGCCGCGATGAATGTCGCCAGCTTGATTTTGGCTTCAATATTTTTGATGATCATGATTATTGGCGTTAAATAAAAAAGGCCGGCCCGCAATCGCGGGTCAGCCTGACATTAAAGGGAAAAGGAAAACAAGAAGATCTTAGAAGAAACTGCCCGTGGCCTTGCGGGCCATACTCGCAACGGTTCCGGCACTACGGCCAAAAGTAGAGGTGGCCGAACTGATACCGGAGGTGGAGATGATCCACGTTGAGATACTGGGAACGGTGAACATACAAATTGCGCCGATCAGGAAAACAATGATCACCGTTCCAAATGAAAGGATGCCGTTTCCGGCAAACCATGCCATTTTTTCCAGGTTGGCACTCATCCCGTTTTCGCCCACAAGCTCTTTGTATTTACTGATCTCCGAGGTCAGTGCATATTCCTGCATCAGGCCCGTCAGGTACATTATCAGATAGCCGATGCCGCTGTATAAGTTGACAGAAATAAAACGGGCGATCCAGGTGCTGAAACTATCGCGGAAGGCCGGCAGGATGCTTACGGCGACTGCAAAAGGGCCCAGAATAATCAGGATAGAGGAGTAAATAATTTGTATCATAAAGATGATATAAACTGCCAAACGCAAGATCCATATCCCCAGCAATTCCAGCAATTGCGTAAAGAGCAATTGCATTCCCACAGTAAGCCGGTTCTTTAATTCCAATAAGGGTGAGACCACGCTGCTGATACCTTCTTTTACCGTGCTGGTTACGGAATCCCATGCTTGTCCGTACCAGGTATCGCTTTCCTTTTCCGCCACCTCCGTTTGTGCCTGGTAAGTATAAAGCGAGTTGGCAACGGCCAGCATCAGGCTGGAGCGGTTTAACCTTAAATTATTTACGATCGTTTGCTCACTGTTAAACATCTGCTCCGTTTGATTGGTTACCAAATCGGTTGGGAAGGCGATCATTTTAACGAATGGGCCCCACCACAAAATTACCATGGCCAAACCAAAGGGCCGCATTAATGGCATGATCTCCAATTGCTTGTCACCAACCATCATTTCATAGGACTTGGTCGCAAAAAAAATGATCATAAAAATAGCGGCAAGCGCTTTAGCATCGGTAATAAAGAGGTCAAAATGTGTCCATATGGAATCTTTCAGGCCTTTTAAAAACACCATGACACCGGCCTCGTAAACTCCGTCACCCTGTAGGAATTGCAGGGTTTTGGTATTATCCGGATTTGGGGTGGATTGGGCGAACAAAATTGTTGTACAGAGACAGAGCAGAATAGCTAAGGATAATTTCTTTTTCATTGCAGGTGTTGTAAAACTTGTTTGGCGATCTGGATGTCCGTTTGCGGCGTCCAGTTGCTGACTACCACCTGACCAGCTTGTAGCTTTTGCTGCTGTGCGGCCATATTGATAGTGGTTTGCGCGGATGAAGTACGAATGGCCCAGACGCCGGCAAGCCTGCGGTATTCCATCAGGTACCGGTGATAAGCCAGGATGCGTGCGCCACGATCCATAGTGGTTGAATGTGCGGCATCGACCCGTTCTTTCAGCATATCCAGTTCATTTTTGTACCAGCCATATAAACCTTCAGCAACCAATTTGGTACTGACCTGCGGGGAAAGGCCGGCCAAAATGGAAGCCATTGAATTATTCAGCACAGGTTTCAATTCATTTTTGTAGTACAATTGCCATAAGGGATCGACATCCGAAACAAGGCCGGTTTGATTGGCAATTTCAGATAAGGCCGTATTCCGCACAGTATCGGATTGAAGATTATATTTATTATCCGTGGTATTCATGACCCCGACCAATGCCAGGCGCTGGGTTTGCGGGCCGGTAGCACTGAGGGGACGCAAATCCTTTTTATGATAACTCGGATGAAACAAGCCCCAGGTCAGCCAGTAATATGGGTTGAGACTGAGAAAGCCTGCCTTAGGTTCAAATTTATTTTTGTCCCATTGCAGGTAAACCATGCGTTCCTGCTGGTAGCGAACGGCCTTATCCTGCGCGGGCACCTGCCCGGAACAATGCTGTATCAGCGAAAAAAGTATAAATGGTAGTGGTATTAAAAAGTATTTCATGATTCTTTATGATTTTAAATCGTACTCAAGCATTCATCAGGCTTTATTGGATGAATGGTTATTGCCTTAAGTATTTTGCGTTTTGAATGATCTGATCAACAATCCGGATATCCTGACTGATAAAATTGGCAAATGGATTTAAGGAGGCGATCACGCCCCGTTCCTTTGCCCAATACATGGCCTTCCAGGTACCATAGGCCAAGCCATCCAATATTTGTAACTGGGTGATCACCTTGCGTAATAACTGGTCACGGGCATTATAGTCGGCGAGTACGTTATTGCCCTCTTTGAGGACATAACTGGAAACGTCCGTTACCAAAGCCAATGACCGCGTTCGCATTTCAGCAGCCATGTTCCCGGCAAATACCAACAGATAGGGTTCGCTTCTTGCCATTGACAATGCCTGGTTGATATAACCGGTCATATCAGCAATGATCACCGCTATATTTTTAACGGCAAGTCCATCCTTTAAAGCGGAATTAACATTGGAGAGCCCTTGATAGATCATGGTTTGGGCCAGTACTACTGAGCCAATATTGGTATTTAGATCGTTGATATTGTTATTGATCTTTCCGAGATACTGGTCATGGGTAACCTCCGCACCACTTCTGACCGAAGCATTTTGAGAAACGGCAACAAGGTGCTGGTAATCGATCACATATTCCTGGGCTTGTACCCATTGAAAACACAATAGCAGCAAGCCGGATATACATAAGTTTTTCATTTTAAATATTTGGCGTTTTGAATGATCTCGCGGCCAATAGACTTATCGGCATCAATGAAATTCTGAAATGGGTTTGCGGACCTTAACAGCGAGGCAAGGCTGGAATACTGCATCATATTGAGCATATTGCCTGACAGGTCCTGGATATTGCTCAGCTCGGAGATCACATAATCAAAGAGCATCTTCCGGTCTGCAGCTTTCATTTGATTAACATCGCCAAGCGTCAGGGTGAGCCCAGTTACATAGCCAACCAGGCTTCGTGCCTGCGTGGTAAATTGAAGGGCAGATTGATAGCCGATGGCAATTAAAGCAGGGTTTTGTTGAACTAACTGAATGATTTGTGTTTGGTTGCTAATGATCCGGCTCACCATGGGTGTTGCATAAATACCGATGTCCGCAATGTTTATGGCTGTACTGAGTGTATTATACCGCTGTTGTAAGGTGCGGTACATGTTTTTCGTTTTCGTTAGTAAGGTCAGGTTGGCTTGTTCATTTGCCGTTGCAATTGCCTGTTGGTTCATTACCTTAACCTGTAATTTATTCTCGGATTCCGATTCGTTAACCAGCTGGTGCAGGGCGGGAATGTTCAGTATCTTATGCTGTGCAAACGCCGCAGTCACAACGAAAAGTAATATGGCAGATAGTAAGATTAACGTTTTCATGATTCTATTTGATTTTTTCATCATTCCTATGGAGAACTGTCCAACCCGGCCTTTTGGTCCAACCATAAACCTGGAGCTTGGACGCCAGGGGGAATTCCTTTTCCAGGAATTCATAAGCACTTGCAGGTTTCGCAGAGCGTTTTTTGACTGTGCCGGGAAAATTTGGAATCTCCATATTGAGAAAATGAAGAGAGACCTGGGATACATCGCCTTTATGACAAACCATGAGATATTCCATTGTCTTTTTATCGCTGCCCCTTTGCCATCTTGGCCTCAGCCATGTAAATGTCCCGCCGACCGTGTAGCCGAGGCGAGCCATATATTTCCGGCAGTCCACAGCCTGTTTTGACGGAACCCAAACAATAACCGTATGCCTGTCGGCGGTAAAATTCCATAGTGCCTGCCGGATGAACTCAAAGGCGTTAATCGATCGTTGCAGTTGGGGAGGTAAATTATCAGGCAGGCAACGCCCCCTCGTTCTGTAACGTTTGTACAGTTTCCATGGAGGGCAAATCATGATCAGATCAAATTTCATTGTTTGAGGTATTTAGCGTTTGTTAATACTTCATTGGCAATCCTGACGTCCTGGTTCTGCCATTCCGCCCACGGGTTGAGTGAACGAAATATGCCGTTGATCTTTGCCCAATACATGGCCCTGTCCATGCCATAGGCAATACCGCGCAGGATGCGCATTTCATCAGCGATGTGGTTAAGCATTTTGCCGCGCTCGCCGGAATCCATCAGATTATTGCCACCTTTAAAAACAAAGGCGCTGACATCTGCAGCAAGGGTGGTTGCCCGCGCTTTAAAATCACGGGCACCCCGTTCGGCAAAAAGCAATAAAACCGGGTCGGATTTCGCCAACATGACAGAGGACTCCACATCCTTAATAATGTCAGTACCGCATTCAGCGATCTCTTTAATAGTGGCCAGGTTATTAATGACCGAGGCTACCTGGCTCAGCCCCTGATAGATCCTATTTTGCAGGTCGTTAACGATCACCAACTGACCGGTTACGGCCAGCTGGCCTTTCTGGATGAGGTCAAGTTTGTTATTGGTCGTATTCAGCTGCCCGTTGATCACACCCGCATTTACGGCGATGGCAGCGGATACGGCAGGGTCAATCGTCAGGGTCTGTGCATAGGCATTGCAAATACCCAGGCAAAGGATAATAGCTAATATTGATTTTTTAAAAAGGTTAATTTTCATGGCTGCTGTTTTTGGTTAACCTGTGAGATGAAAGCAGGTAAAGATTTCCCGCTTTCTTTGAAATCGCTGATAAAGGCATCAAGGCCATCAGGATAAGAGCCGAATCGGCTGGTGTAGCTTTCCACGGCTGACTTTTCCGGTTTTTCTGTCGTATAGGTCAGGTATTGCTGCAAGGACACTTCTACTCCGTAAACCTCCCCGACAGCGCCACGCCGGATATAGACTTCTTTAAACCGGCCACGGTTTTCTGTATTGTCAAGCTGGTTAATGGTAAATATCTTCCGCCTTTCGGTTTCATTGATAGAAAGCAAGGCAGCGATATCATTGTAATTATCCTTGAACTTCGTTTGGTCCAGCAGGCAGATGGTATCGGAATTATTGATGATACTATCCTTTACTACCGCATTTCCGATAATGTCCCCAAGTTCCTGGGTAACGACAATGGCCTCGCCCCAAAATTTCCGGACAGTTTTATAGAGGTACAGGAGGTAGCCTGCCATAAGCGGGCTGGCGATGGCCTTCCATGCTTCTTCGACCACCAAAGCTTTGCGCCTGTTCGACCGGTACCGCATTTTCTGGATGAACACATCCATAATGGATAACGTGACGAGTGGAAAGAGGGTCTTGTTCTCCTTGATCGAATCAATTTCATATACAATGAATCGCTCGGTAAACAGTGATTTATCGGTGTCCTCATTCAGTAACCGGGCAAACTCGCCGCCTTTGTAAAACTTTTTAAGGACATATTTAAACTCGTCAAAATCAAAAACGATCTTTTCTTCGGTTTTGATTTCCGGGACCTTTGTTAAGGCGAAGTCATAAAAGGTATTGAAGCTTAAATCGCCATTATCAGTAAAGAACTGGCTGTAATAAGCTGATATCACGTTGGCGATCACATCGCGTTCCACCGGGCTTAAATTTCCTTCTGCGCCTTTCCAGGTTACCCCGATCAGGGTACAGAGAAAATCCTTCTTTTCTATGTTGTATTCCGCCTCGGTGATACGAAACGGGTTCATGGTTATTGGGTTTTTATCTGTATAGGTGATATATTTCCCTTTATAATAGGCACACAAGCCCGAGTAAGAGTGGCCGGTATCCACGATGACCATATCCATATTATAGAGCATGTACTGCTCTATAAGGGCATTCATAAAGAAGCTTTTGCCGGAACCGCTCGGCCCAAGTACAAATTTGTTGCGGTTGTTGATGCGACCCGTACGCATGGGCAGGTCGGCCGGGTCCATGCCTACGGGAATACCCTGCCTGTCAGTAAACCTTAACAGGAAATCAGAAGGTTCATCCCTCGGCAGTGATTCTTTAAAGAAGAAGCAAACTGCTGCATCGCAGGTCGTAAGAAACCAATCATATTCCTTTAACTCTACGGTATTTCCCGGCAGCGCGGTGCGGAATAATTCCAGCTGGTTATAGGCATTTTTGCTCGGGATGATCCCTAATTGAAAAAGCGAGCTTTCAATAAAATTGACCGCCTTTTGTATGGCAGTAACAGGTGCTGCCACCAGGATATTAAAATGGCAATTGACGAGCAGCTGACTTTCGCGGGCGACATCATTCAGCAGGAGATCGATATCCTCCACGCATAATTGATTGGCCGGGTCTGGAATCCCGGCGTGCCTTTTCTTTTTTTGCTCCAGCTTACGGAGGGTCGTTACCTGGTTTGGTATTTCGATAACCTGGTTATAAACGATCACATCCACACCGGGCACCTTAAAGAGAAAAGACATGAAATCCACGGGAAAGCCGCGCATGCTTTCCTTATCGTTTAATTCAATATGAGATGATACATCGGGCGGCAGATCAATGCTGTCAATGTTAACCAGGCTGATGCAGCGGACCGATCTTTCGCCCATCCTGATCTCCGTTTCCGAGGGGGCAAGATTATCAAGGACAATATTGGGGCTGCCAAAGTCCATGCTCAGCACCTGTAAGACCAACTGGTTTAATTGCCCCTCGTTAAGCGCATTGGCGGATGGCAGCACATCCAGTACTTTGCCAATGGCCTGCCTGAAGTCCCGCAGTACACGGCCATCATAAACATAAAACGCGCCTTTTTTTACCTGGCGCGTGATGGTTAAATAAGTGGCGACCTGCATACATTCCCGCCCGTTAAAATGAGCGTTGTACTGTTTTTGCAGGTATTCCGTGGCAGGCGGGCCTTTATAAGGAGACCGGCTGATGATATCCTGCTTTTGCAGCAGGTAACCATCGCCTAATATTTTGACGACATTAATAAGCAGGTGGTGAAATTCCTCGTAACCTGCCGGATAAGCAGAGTAACGGATAACAGGGTTGACCAGTTGAATGACAATGGAGCATTCGCCGTTAAGGCCAATGAGCAAATCGTATTCCCCGTCTTTATCCACCCCCGCATAGGGGATGTTAAACAAGGTTTTTACGGCCATAATGATTAAGGATGTAAATGTTTGAGGTACGGCTTTTGGAATGAAGGCCGCCTTTTTGTTTGCTGGCGGTAAAGAGTAGTCCGCCGACAACAAACCCGATCAGTACCATGGCGCCGAGCCACATATTGACCAGTGACATGGTTAAAGCCCCAAAAACAAGCCCGGTTAGCAGGGAGGCGATTCCCCAATAAATGAACTTGCCTTTGAAGCCCTTGAATATAAGGGGCCGTTGCAGCCCCTTATAAACAGGATACTTCCTGGCCATGATTACAAGCCGAAGAAAGCTTTGATCACCAAAGCAGACACAACGAGGAAGACACAACTGCCACCCCATCCCATCAACTCTTTGTTGATATCCTGGTCACCCGAATTCCACTTGGAATAAACGCGGATGGCACCAACGATACCAACGATACCGCCGATCACCAAAGTAATATTGGTTACGGGGGCTACGTAGGTTTTAAGGGTAGTTGTTGCAGTGTTCAGTCCGTTAACACCGCTTTGTGCGAACACGGGAATGGACAGGGCCAGCAATACGGCTGAAGCCCATAACTTTTTTGTTTTTAAAAACATTTAAGTGGAGAAAAAATAAAGGCGGAGATCTTTTAGAGCCAGCGGGGAAGCAGGCCGGTTATGCTAAAAAGAGCGTTCAGATCACGAACAACGCCCCGGTTATTTCACCCAAGAAGATGGCAGAATAAAGGCTGCCGATTAAATCCAAGAAGGATTTAAAATTGAAGAATTAAGGACAGGAATCTTTTAGTGCTTCGCGGGATGAAGCATTTGGAAAAACAGGCATTCAAATTCCGAACAATGCCCGCAAAAAAGGACCCGACAGGATCATAAAGAAAGATGCAAAAAACCAGGCGGCTACGGCCGAATCTATCCGGTCCTTACCCATCTGCCAGTTATGGTAAATTCTGAGCCCGCCTAACAGGCCGAATAAACAGGCGAGGACCAAACAAAAATCAACGGCAGAAAAAAAGGATGATGATAGATCTTGTTTAGCCTGCTGCATCTCTGCGATGCCTGGTTGAGCGAATGCCGCTGCTTTGAAAAAACAGCAACATGCTAACAGGAAAAATTTCATTCATTAGAAGCTAACGGATTTGATGTACTCGACCGATTCCTCTCGGGCGAGATTGAAAAGCTGTTTAAGGCTCACACCACCGGAAAAAGCAATAGAAGATTCCTTACCGGAACCTGTTATTTCTTCCACAAGTGATTTTACAGGGTGGATATCCTCGACAAAAGTAAGTTCATGTTTATCGTTGGCGGTTCCACCGCGGTTTGAACGCAGAAAATCCCAGAATATCAGGGCCGCGTAGTAGCTGGTATAGATGCCAAGCATCCAAAGAGCGAATTTAATCCAGGTCATAGTGTTGTATTTTGTAAGTATTGTTTGATGATGGTTTTGAGTTCGGGATTGGACTCAAACAGGTATTTAACCGAGAATGCGACAAATTTGGTAATATCAGTACCCGTGGCCATTTTAAACTTGTTCAGCAAATCCACTGTCTGCGGATCAAACCGAACGTGCACCATTTGGGTATGATTACTGTTATCATAGGCATACAACGATCTGGCTATAGTATTATGTTTGAGAACCGTACCCGTCCCACCTTTTTTTTCTATAGCCGGTTCCACAGGGGAAGGCTGATCACTTGCAGGCAGCTCTTCTTTCGATTTCGCCGCCGGTTGCTTTTGTTGTCTGCGGTCACAAAGGACGACTATGGTGTAATAGGCTGCGTAGGTACAAAACAATCCGAGTAAAAATTTCAATCGTGTCATAAGTATGATTTTTGAATAAATTGTTTAATGATCGTTTTTAATTCGGGATGCGCCCCGATAAACTGCCTGACGGCATAAGCAACGAATTTGGTAGCGTCCACACCAGTTGCTATTTTAAACTGGTTCAGGAAATCTACCGTTTGCTGATCAAACCGAAAATGTACCATCGTTTTATGGTCGCTATTATCGTATTCGGTCAGCACCTGAAGTATTGGCGCACCCTCCGAATTATTCTTCTGCAGCTTTTCAGTTTTGACAGCTTTTTTTCCGGTACTTTTCGGTTTACTGCCTTCTTGTTTTTCACTGGGCTTAACCATTTGCTCACGCAACTGGTCGGCTAATGATTTCATTTTTTCCATAGGCGATCTGCAAATATGTCTTCAAAAACAGGGGTGATGATCCCATAGAGGGACAGCGGCGTCTGGAAGGTGGTAATCCTTTGAAAATCGATCCGGTCCGGAATAGCCATAGTGATCTTGCCGAATTTGGAAAGCTGTTCGTTCACCTCGCTCATAATCTCAAACTTTACATTGGCTTTGATGCGGTTTGGAATAAACACCACCTCTACATTGGGATTAACCTTTTTTAGGACGACTGAGAAAAGCACTGTGGACTCAAAGGTGAACTCATCATAAGCAAAGGGGCAGATGACCAAATCAGCGGATTTAAAAACCGGTATCAGGCCGTCATCGTCCAGCTTGCCGGGCAGATCTATTAAAATTGCGTCCTTTTTATTTTTGGTCAGAACAGGAATTAAAGGTGGAAAGCTTTCCAGGTTGGCCGGTAACACATCATACGGTTCCTCGTTTTCCAACACTTTTGCCTTTTCAAATTTCTGCGATATGGATTGTTGATAGTCCATATCAATAATAGTAACCGGCCAGTCTTTAGCCAGGCTCAGGTAGTTTCCTGATAAAACAGTGAGCGTACTTTTTCCTACGCCGCCTTTTTGGTTGCCGAATAAACAGATCATAAGTTTTCAATGGAGTAATAATTTTAATGGTCTTACCGCTTAACGGGTATTAGTCCGGGCCTTCTTTTGTCTCCGGCGCTTCATGCCAAGCACTTGCTGATCGTCTACATCGTCAGCAATCATAATAGGCTGGATGTGAATCGGCTCCGGGGAATATTCAGAATAATAGGTTATGGCATTCTCGTTTAAATAATCATGCAGGTCAATTTTCGGCGGATGATTTAATTGTTCAATGTTAATTTTGTCGTCCAACAGCAATTTAAGAGGAAGTATTTCACTGCCTTTAAAAACCTGTTTGGTGCTATGGTCGATGACCGTATAGCCATAGGGCGCTTTTCCTTCAGCTGAGTGAAATACAAGATCAAGCCTGTAAAGCGATTTCATCTGCCCGACAAAGTCAGTGTTACTTTTGTGATTAATAAACAATGCTTTGAGGTCGGCTATTCTTGCTTTGTCGGGCTTATAGGTTTGTATGCGCTTTTGAAGCTTTTGCTCGTCCAGGTAATCCCGGCCAAGAAAACCCTGATTTTCCAGGATCAGATAGAATTGAGCTTTAGTACTGAACCGGTATTGCATGGCAAAGTCGTAGCCCAGTACCTTGTTGATATTCCTGACAGCCCGTATCTGTTCGTAATCCCGGTCGATCTGTTTTCCGTCTTTACCCACGCGCGAACTCACTAGATGAACGTGGTTATTATCTGTGTCTTTATGAAAGACAATAAGATATGGCTGGTCACCGTATTTCATTTCTTTCATCCACATGACGGCGACTTTTGTAAGTTCCTGTTTATTGTAATTACGGCCGGCAGCCGAAATGACGGCATGGAACTGCGTATTTTTGATGCCTTTATTTTGAGCTGAAACCATCAGCAGATAGTTTACCAGGTCCTGAGGGCGTGGATTATGGAGTGCCTGGGTAGCGCCAAAGTTGGCGATCAGCATTATCTCGCCTGTATTCCGGTCAACTTTATTTGTATTGTACTTTACACCGGCAAATGTCCTGGAAGGTTTTTCAAGAATGTGCGCTATCATGGATTATAGTACAATAAAAATCTACCTACCGATCCTCTTACCTGCCAATCAGCAGATCGTTAGAGTTATTAATCAGGGAATCCTGGTAGCGGGTGATCCCGATAGCAACCGATCCGCATCTACTTAGATCGACTAATCCAATAGTCTACGAATCTGAAAATCTACCGATCTCCTAATCACTAAATCTTGCGATCAAGCGATCTCACGAGCAGGTAATCTTACAATCTCCTAATCTCCTAATCCACCGATCTCACGATCTGCTACTCCCGCGATCTGCCTGGCATCAGTCGACAATTGTCTTATCGTCGGAATGGCAAGGGTCAAAGGCCCATTGCCCTGATTATTTTCCGAAGTGAAACCTCAAATTTTTGCTGAACCTGGATGTACTCGTCAAACAGTTGATTGAATTGGGTAATGATCGCCGGATTTAATGCACCTTGCAATCTAAGTGTGTTCGCATGTTTGGCTAACTGGTTGATATTATTACCAATCCGGGCCATTTCGGCACCCGCGCTATCAATGTATTTGATAAGCTCCCGGGAATTGATCACGGTTTTTTTTGCATCGGATAAAATACGCATCCTGATCAGGTCTGTTTTAGAAAGGGCCAGTGCTTTTTCAAGACCAGCTATTTCCATATACTCTTCTTCTGTAAACCTGACGTTAATGAACTTAGTTCTTTTACCCTCCTTTAATTTCGGTCGCCCGTTCAGCTTCTTTAAGTCAGCCATAGTAAAAACGAGTTGCGAAGTTTTTTTATCTCCCCCCTGGAAGGGCAAGAGACTTTTTGTGAAACAAAAAGACATCTTGCCGTTGCAAAAGCAACGGAAATTCTGATTATCAATTTGGGATTTTACCCATCAAATATGAAGTTGAGTGTCGGCAATGCCGCCACTCGTTACCTCACAAACGGAACTCGGACGTTGGCAAAGAAATTCGTTTTAGTCTCCTGCTCTTTAGCGACAGTTTTCAGCTGCGCTTTTAGTTTATCGTTATAATCATTAAACCCTTCATACACGGCTGAACGGTCAGTCGCATAGGGTAAAGCTTTTATAAAATCCCTGCTGGCGGTTTTACCTGCTTTATCTCGGTCGAAGTAAATATCCAATGAAGAATAAGCTTTTGCCTTGTTAATCGCCTGGTGCAGTAAGGTTAAGGTATTTAAAACGATAATGGTATGGTCGGCTTCCGGATTTTCATATCGCCAGCTTAAAAAGTCAAGGAAGCCTTCAAATAAAGCTGCTTTTTTGGGGTGCCCAGGTATAACAGTAATCCCTTTGTGTCCCATACAGCCTTTGAAATAACGATTGCGGACTTCCCAGGAATTATGTTCATTAAGCCAGCCCGCTGCGAAATAATGCTTACGTACATCACTATCATCTTCGATATAGTAATATACTTCGCTTAGGTAGAATTTTGCTACATCGTAAACACCACGGCTTTTAAGGTAATCTGTTATGGCCGGATGAACACCTAGAGGCTTTACCCGTTCGACGACATGATGAACTTTCATGGGTTTTCGAGGACGTGGCACTCTATGCTGAACCTGTTCCAGTGAACAAACCTGCTGTATCTTTTTAATGACCTCGTTAAAACCAAGGTTTTTCCAGTAGGCCAGGCCAAAATCAATGATGTTGCCGCCTTTCCCTGCGCCATGATCAAACCATACGCCCAGGTCATCATTTACACTAAAAGATGGCAGGGTATCGTTGTCCCTAAGCATGCTGATGTACATTTTTTCCCGTCCGCGTTTGGGAACGGGCTGGTAGCCCAAACGGCTTAGCAGGTCAACCAGAGAGGCCTGCTCTTTGAGCTCTTTCGCTGTTAATAAATTAGCCATAAATGATTATTTTGAAGTAAAAAAAAGTAGCCGGAGGTAAGCGGTGCTTTAGAAAAGTCATACTTGCCGGCAAAAAATAAAAGACGAATACAAAAAAATTATGAAAATAGTCCAGGAATAATTTTCTGAGTACCGGCAGCGGGTATCGATCCCGATAATTCATTTCTGCCGGTATATATAAGAGTCGGAATTACTCGCGTCGGATCCTACGATCCGGGCCCTCGCCTGCCTTCGCGCTTTCGGGTATTGCGGCTTTACGCTCACCTTCGCGAAATTTCCGGTTGTTGGCCGGATAATGTTTCATTCCTGTATGTCAAATAACGTCCGTTGCCATCTCATTTTGATTGTAGTATCAATGATTTGGTGAGAGCAAAACAACAGCGTTTTGGGATGGCCAAAAAGTTCAACTTTTTATTGCACCCCTGTTGCACCCCTTTCGCCCTATTGATAATCAGATATTTACCAATGTATATTTTATAAAAAAAAGGCCAGCGATTTCCCGTTGACCTTTCCTGTCGATGTAGTGGTTAATTAATACCCCCTGATTGTGGCAATTAATTTTTCAAGGGCTTCGATGGCAACTTCTTTATCATGCTGTTCCATATGGTAGGTGCTTTTTCGCATGCTGTTCCAGGAGATACGTTTGGATTTTTCGGTGGAGAGAAAGGGAACAATTGAACGGAAGATCAGACTTAGCGAGCTTGCAATAATCAGCCGGGTGTCGTCGGCAGCTTTTAAAATGATGCCGATCTGGTCGACGCTCAGCTTACAGAATATTTTAGTGAGCACATTTCCCTCAGCGGCAGGGCTATCTTTTCCATCGCCGGTAACAATCAAGCCAAAGCGCTTGATAATGGCAGCTTTCAAATCCTGTATAGCCATCAGGATATTTTCGCCGGTAACCGTTAAGGGCTGATCGTCCGGATAGGCGGCGAGGTTTACCATGGCCTGGCGTTCCAGTAAAAGGAGCGCATTATAATAATGGTTGACAACAACGTTTAATTTTCTGGAAGATAATAGGAAAAATGTGCCCGCTTTTAACTGGCGAAACACTTCCTGGAGGTCTTCCCGGAATCGCAATTCAATCGTAGTCAATTGCTGGACCTGTATAGCAGCAACATCAGTTTGCTGCGGGTTGAGGGTAAAATCGACGATCTCGTCTAACCACGCATATGGGTATTTATTTGTGAATAATGCCTTTTCCATAACCACGCTCCATTCTAGCTCATTGCAAAAATTATTATTTGTTCCGCAAATTTGGGCAGAAAAGGGGCTGACTAACAATAGGTAAATTCCCTCATTTGACATAATAAGTAGAAACCACTATACTAAAATATCAGGCATTAAATAGCTTATGCAGCAGGGCAATCTTGTTATTAGCCTCTGTCTTTTCGAAGATGTGCTGGATATGGTTTTCAACAGTTTTGCCTGCGATGAAGAGCTTGGTGGAAATCTCTTTGTAGGTTAATCCCTGACGAACGAGCAGCACAATCTCGATCTCCCGGCTGGTCAATTTATAATAGCGGCACATTTCCTCAAAGACTTGTGTGCCCTCACCAACCCTTGCCAGTTCCAACAAACGAGTATACTCCAGACGGGCATTTTTAATGGAACGCCAGATAACAAGGATGGTTATACCGATTATTCCTGTATTGGTACACACGACTTCTACCAATTGACTGCTTTCGACCAGCCCAAAAAACGATAACGACGCCCAGGGTGTTATGGCGCAATACATAGCTATTTCCTCCAGGTATTGATGCGCGTTGCGTTCCTGCTTGTGTTTACGCCTGATCGCGCGAAACATGACATATAGCAGAACCATTGCATAAATGAAAGGTACGATCATCCCATATTTTAGGTTGAGATGGCCTTTTATGGCGAAGTCAACGATAAAAAAAATAATATAAGGCAAAAAAAGAAACAGGGGTACTCCAAAATAAGCATGCCAGCGAAGGGAAGGCAATGCAAAGGCCCTGTAAAAGTAAAAAGGGAAATAAGAGGCCATCAGGAACCCACTGCCGTAGGCTACCATGAGCTGTACGCTGACCGGAAACCCGATGTTAGGGTCTGGGAATAATCCGCCTGTGATATTATAAAACAGCATGAGGAACAGCAGGATCAGGTACCATTTGCGCTGCTCGTCCTGCGGACGGAACAGATAATAAAACAATTGAAAAAGGAACATGCCCGTTTCCAGGACGATAAATAGGAAAGTAACAATATGAATTTGCGTCCCGAATACCAGCATGTCAATATTAGTCGATTGTTCGCTTAAGAAAATACAGCGTGTAACCTAAATCCAATTGGTCATAAATCTCGAAAGCGAATTTTTTATACCAGGCAAGATTGCTAATTGTGGATGTTTCCAGAAATAAAGGCAGACCGTTTTTTGTCGCCGATGCGATAATATCAGCTAAAAGCAGGCTCCCTTGCCCCGCATGCTGTGCCCTTGGATCAACGCCAATAAACCATAAATAAGCCATGGGATGTTTTGGCTGGATCTTTCTGATCAGGCTTTCACGTCTCAGCGCTTTGAAGATACCAGCGATGCCAATAGCCTGAAAGATTAGTTTAACATCTAACCAAATCGCTAAAAGAGAAATTTTTTTTAAATGCGGGTATAAAATTAAAGCGCAGCCATCTTCTTGTTCAGTTATCCAAACGTCGCCAAACTTTAAACACATTTCAAAAGAATATTCCACCAGCGCACGAAGGCGTTTTATTTTATAATCATCTTGCTGTATGATATAATTTACACTTTGGTTGTCTATGAAAGATTGTGTCAGTAATCGAACGACCAGCAATTTTTCCTTGCTTGTTGCTTTAATCATATCTAATTTGTTTTATTATTCTAAATTATGTAGGGAAAAACATCTTGTTGACCTTTGCGACCATTTTTAATAAGAGTTCCCGGACTGCATAGCCGGTAAATTGATCTCCACTATAATATAATTTGTTCATACTTCCATAGGAAATATGTTCTTGTTTTTTGCTCATAAAGTGATTTGAAAAAAACCTTAATAATGCGGCTATGTTTTTCATAGCAAAAACATCCTCTTCATACAAAAGTCTTATTAATAATGCCAGTTGGGCTACAGTCAGCTTTAACTCGATTTTATCTGGTAGCTCAATCTCAGACATTTCAAGATGGACCGTTTCGTGCTTGATATATTCACCTAGCCAGCTTTCCAATTGGCTATTTATCGGTTGCACCTTCGGATCGAAACTCATGGATGTCATTACCGGCATGGATTTAAGGACCAGCAATTGTTTCATTAGCATCGGCAGCTGATCCTGTGGCCGGAGTGATAATTTTCTAACTTCTATAGTTTCCTGGTACCACTGGAAAAAATTGTGATGATTGAAATTCATATAGAATAGCGCTTCTGTAACAATTTGAGTTAGATCACGGTTGTCTGTAAAATCAGTCGTTACCGCTATCGTTTCGGTAAAAGAAATGAGGTATTCGGCAGATCGGTAGTTAAGTAGAGAATCAGGCTGCATCATAATAATGTCTCCTAAATAATCGCAGATGCAAGCCCTTAATTTAACATCCAATTCCACATTTTGCAGTGTTGCGCTGACTTTTTCTGCGGCTTCGGTCATTCTCTTTCTTACGGTGGAAATAGCTGCGTCAGGTAATTTGCCTCCATCATCAATATAATTATTAAAATATTGAAGCTGAAAATCTTTTAATCCTAACAGGCATTCCAGCAGAAAATCAGAGACCTTTAGTAAAGGATAAATTTCCTGCGCTGACGTTTTTTTGCTGCTTTCAATCTGCTTATACAGGCTATCTGCCGTTTCCAATATGATTTGTTGTTGAAACCCGATATAGCGTCTCATGACATGATCTTTAACCGGACTAAACAACAGGTCAGTCCAGCTTTTTTTTATCCGAAAGCATTCCGTACTTATACGGGCTTTCTCCTCATTCTCGTTTTCCAAAGACGGCTCACTTCCATTTTCAATCTCTAATAGATATTTAGCCGCCATTTGCGCCAATAGCTTCATTTCATCCTTTAGCATATTACTTTGATTATCTAAAAAATATCATCCTTTACACTCTTAACTTATCCCCATTTTGTCGGCTATTAAAATGTGTTGGCCCGCTGACAGTAGTCAGTACGGTGATTGTCGTATTGGTTGGATCTCCAATTATGGTATCAGTTGGGGTATCGGTTGAATTGATACCCGACAAATGATTAAAACTGTATAGCTTATTTGTTTTCTTTTTGAAGTTTTTTACAATTAAATTTTTCATAGCGATAACTTTTCAGTCAAATTAGGAGTACAAAAGGGTACACAACAACTTTGTTACACGCACGACAGCTTGCGGTAGAAAGACAACCGGCTATGACAATGGGATTACAATCCAAATTCGCATTTTTCAGCAAGTTGGATGGCAAATTGCTTTTTAAGCATTTTGCTGGCTGGGCTATTTTTATCGCCTATGAAATTAGCTTTGTCTGGTTTAGCATTGACACTTTCGCTTCATTAGAGAATTACATTTGTTATTATGGATTAAATATTTTATTATTTTATTTCAATGCGCATGTATTGCTTTCATCTGCAATAAAATCGAACAGATCATACCTGCTGATTCCTGTATTGATGTTATTCGAAATGCTGGTCTATTTAATTTTTAAATATTTGCTTGATGTTTTACTGGCATTTCCCCAAAATGCTGTTCCAAGCCAAAATGTTTACGTTAAAAAGCTGCTTGTACCGAATATTTATAGAGGAGTTTCTTTTATAGGCTCTAGCACTCTTTATTGGTCTGTTCTACGCGTTATTTCGTTCAGGAAACGTGTGCATGAAACAGAAACGGTGCAGTTAGTAACGTTAAAGGAAAAGGCGGAGTTAGAACGAAACCTAGCCGAGGCTATGAATGCTTATTTACAACAACAGATCAATCCGCATTTGCTTTTTAATACGCTAAGCTTCATTCACAATACCTATGCTAAACATTCACGTGAGGCCTCTCAATGTGTATTACTATTAGTTGACATAATGCGTTTTTCGCTAAACGAGGTCAGTATTAATGGCAAAACATCATTGGATAAGGAAATCGAACAAATCCAAAATTACATTGAAATCAACCAGCTCCGCTATGATTACGCTTTGTTTATTGATTTTGAAGCCGAAGGTGATTTTGAATCTTATCAAATTATTCCCTTGGTGCTGTTAACGCTTACCGAAAATATTTTCAAGCATGGTTACCTAAAAAAAAAGCAGGGCGCGGCAAAATTGCATATTACGCTAAACGATCAAAATGAGCTAAGTTTTATAAGCTGGAATTTAAAAGGAGATCAACCAGATTACAAGCGAACGAGGTCAATTGGAATAAAAAATGTAATCAAACGTTTAGAATTCAGCTACAAAGATCAATATAATATAATTATCAAAGACGAGAAAGAAAGTTACGGATTAGAACTGAGGGTGCAATTATGAATTTAAGATGTTATGTTGTGGATGATGAATATCATTCTATAGAAATGCTGATTGAATATATAGAACGGACTGATGGACTTGAATTACAGGGATTTTCCACCAATCCGCTTACAGCGCTTAACGAAGTGACCGGACCGAATCCGCCCGATATTACTTTTTTAGACGTAGAAATGCCTGAATTATCAGGCATGGCGTTTGCCGGATTAGTAAACCTGCATACCACGATTGTATTTACTACCTCTTTCCAGGAATTTGCCCTTGAAGCATTTGAAAAGGAGGCATTCGACTTTCTTTTAAAACCGATCAGCTATGCCCGGTTTCGCAAATGTATACTGCACATACAGCGGACGGGAATAGCCGCTCGGCCGGCTAAAAAAGAAAAAAGAGACTTCTTTTTTGTTAAAACGGAAAGCAGAGGTAAGATGGTAAAAGTGATTATTAACGAAATTCTATATGTAGAAGGTGCTCAAAATTACATCAAGATCCATTTGACCTCCGGTGATATTATGCCTTATTTGACCATTAATGAAACAGAACAATATCTTCCGATGGACCAGTTTTCGAGAATTCATCAATCCTTCATTATTAACAATGACCGGATAAAATCTGTTGAGCAAACACGGGTTACCTTAGAGAAAGATATTACTTTAAACTTAGGCCGGTTTTACAAAGACGCTTTTCTTGAAAAAATGAATGAATTGTTGTTGAGGTCAAGAAGAAAGTTTTAACCCTTCATTTTCTTTATAGCTTTTACCGATAGCTGGTATTTATAAAAGCAGTAATAAATTATTAGTTCCTGATTGCGTTGCCGGTCAATGAATAAACGGTTCAAATGCATATGTATTAAATCAGCGAGTAGCTGATCTCTTCTTTTAGTTGTAAAAAGGGTTGTCTTTTTTTGTAGCGCATCAATTCTTATTTTATAAAGGTCTGCCCACATAGTCAGTTTTAACGACAAATAATACCCCTCGTTGGTGAGCAGGCTGCTGATCTCGGTTTTTAACTCCCTGAATTTCTGGTCGAGATCTATTTTTAACGATTTATCAGGTGAAAATTCAGCATAAAATGTATTGACCATCTGTTCAAGAAAAATTAGCTGCTCATTAATTTCTGGTATAAAACAGTTTAATAAATAGGCGACTGAAACAAAGGCTAGGCTATGATAACTGTAGGGTAGGGATTTCCGGGCTGCTATTTTAATATAGCGCAAGACAAGTTCGCTGCTACCGCAAAAAAAGGATTCTACTAATGTGATGATGTCCGGACCGTATCTTTCCATTTCCCTACGATAGGTATCTGCCTGGTATTCCCTGATCAAATGATAATGCACAGTATTAGCAAGGCGCTTTTTTAAGCGTGCTAAAATATTACCAACAGCGGATTCGTTGATTTTTAGGCGCAAACGAATGTGGTAGCCGGAATCCCTATAACGAATAAAAAACCATAATAATAATTCTTTTTCGCCCAACTGGTTTAGCAGGGGAAGCAGCTTTTTAGTAAGCAGGTCATTAGCAATAGCAGGGGCACAATACAATTTTAAATAAAGCCATTTGCCGCCTAAGATATAATCCTGCTGAACCTTGGGTCTAATCATCAGATCCGGAATTCGGTTGCCTTTATAAACTTCTTGATTTTTATATAAAAAAGCAATGAACTGATTGACCAACGGTTTTCCTTCACTTGTGACAATTGGTTCAGCGGGTAAAAAAAACTCCTGGAAAACCGCGGTTCCCATGGATCTCAGACAATCTAATAAAAAGATGATCTCATTTTCTTTATCGATATCGAAAATGAGTTGCTGATCGAATTGGCTTAGTGCAATAAGTGACGGAAGCTGTAACGTTTCCCGCAGTATTTTAAATCGAATAATGGCTTCACCTTCAGTCGCTTCTTTTAATTCCTTTAAATTCTGAGTTGATAAATACCATTTTGCCGCAGACAGGATAGTGTTTTTATAAACCACACGCGGGTAGTGGGCCATACCCGGAAAGTATTGTTCCAAATCAAAGGTATAATTCCCTTGTAAACCCTGGTATTGTAAATCGCAAAGCAGGCGAAAAAGTGCCAGATTGTTGCGGCTGAAATTATAAGCAGAGGTTAAGCGGGGTACAATCACTCTGCCGTGTGACTTCGATTCTAATACCAATTCATTCCCGACGACGGAAATCCAGAGATCAGAAAGGGCAATTTGCTGTTCAACCGGAAAGGTAGAGATTGAATTTATAGGTATTTCATAATCATAGATATGCTGCCTTCTATTGATATTATCTGCATGTGTATCGGACAACTGCCCGATATCAGCAAAAATGACGTTTGGATTTGCTAATTGTTCTTTTGAAGCAAGTTCACGGCCAAGCCCATGCACCTTATTACTCCAGGCTGTAAAGCGTCCTATTAAGGCGGTTGCTGAAACCCCTCCTATGGTTTCAAGGTAGACATGATCACCAAGTACTCGAAAGACAACAGGTAACGTCGGCGGGGATGTGAAAGCTTGGTCGGGTGAAAGTTGTGATAAATCGGAGTCATTCAATTGGATCGGGGCAGTACTTTTGAAATTTTCATTCCATTTTCTAAATAATAACCGGTGAACCGTTGACCATTCCAGGTTTACCTTCTTATTCTGCTGATCTGTAAATTTCACATGACGCAACAAATCGGTTTCAGCAGCTGGAGAGACCGAGGGGCCATATCCTATGCCGATCGCTGGATCAATAGCCTCCAAAAGGAGAACTTTCCGCAAATCATACCTCGCTTTGAAATCATAAATAAATTGCTGTAGTAGTGATGTTTGCACAGGTGTGATAAGCAGTTCCAAAGCCCTAAGCCCATCCTTAATCTGCTGCTGGCGATGTATTGAAAGATTACCATTAACAACTTTTCTTTCCAATCCCGCATAAAATACCTGTTTTTCTATTTCATGTTTTAATGGAAATAATAAATCATTTACCTGCCCGGAAATTTTGACCAACTGGCTTGCATCAGGAAAATTGTAGGCTATCATTTGATCCTGAATCGTCGACAGGTCCTGCCGAATTAAAGTCAATGGCGTTTCAGGGTGATGCAAAAGTCTTTGCAGATAATCTTCCCCAATGATGTTTGTTTTCGTATGCGGTATAACGATATTCGCATCTATTAGGAAATTCAGATAGTCACTGGCTGTTTCCCAATCACATCCAGTTGTTTTTACCATATAGGAAATAATTTCTTTTCCTTGCTTATATTCTCCCGCACAGTAATCGAACAATGCGTTGGTTAATATATTTCCTTCGATAGATTCCAGGTCAAAAAAAATGTTTTTTTTATTTTGCGAATAAGATGTTTTAATAAATCGGAATTCTTTGCCAGATTTATATAAAGCCGGGTTACAGATGTAAGTGTAATCTTCTTTTTTATTGCCTATTAAACCCTCGGATAAACGTAAGATAACTTCCTGGTCAAGGTTCAAATGTAACTTTGCATCCTTTTTATTACCTAAGTTGATTGCCGCCGCTTCACCCCATACAGTCATAGAAAAAGATGAAAAACTTCCAAAAGGTGTAGGCCGGAAACTCATGCGGTTGTAGTAGCGCATGAAGCTTAACCGCTCACGTGAATTAAGGGCATTAAAATTAAACCCTTTTGCTGCTAATATTTGAAACAATTGAGGACTGGCCAGGTACAACGCGACCTGAAAATAAGAATCGAGCAGAATCTTCGCACTTTGATCAGGCGAGTATTGATCATAATCATAAAGCGGGCTCCTGAGTAACAGATCATTTAAAAAATCATAATCATTCATCGCGGTACGTATTTAGGTAAATAATAAATGTTCCAATAGTTGCCGCGAAATCAATTTGTAGCTTATACTATTAATAAATTTTAAAGTTAAAATAACTGTTGGTTAAAATTAAACTATGGTAAAAGACCTGTTATCGTTAGTTATTTAATAGGGTTAATTGCTAAAATTTGTAAATTCAGTTAATAAGGGGGGTATAGATCATAGCATTATTAACTATCAAATATAGTATTAGTTTAATAGATTTGATTTGTAGTTAAGTCCATTCAAGATTCCGGTCCTTAATAATTATTATCCTCCAAGAACGGAAACGAGAATTCTCTACCGATTTAGGATTATGCTTTGCCAAATAAGTTTAATTGATATTTAATAGAAATATCTAATTTTAAAAGTATTTCGGGTAAAGGAGCAGAATATATATAATTTTACAGCATGTTGATTTATCAACAAAGTCATACAATTGTGTCATTAGATGAGAAGATTGCTGTTATTTCTTTGTTTTCTTTCGTTCGGTTGTTCGACACAAAAATCCATCGTTACAGATCCTTCGGTGATTCAAGCACATTCTCAGCCAGTCAGAATATTTGGCATTGGCTATTGGAGGCCTGGTTATATGATCCTGACACTATTGGACGCAAAAAAGGAGTATTTACGATTATTATTAAACGTAATGATTCATTAAAAAAGAATGATATCTATTCACGATAGTTTTAAATCTAAACCTTATCGGATTTTGGCAGTAATACTTATAATCAATCCTATTGCTATTCAATAAACCGGCTTCCCAATTCAGGTCTGAGATAGAAACTATTTGGAATTTTTTGATGCGAGATTTTGTTCAATAGCTCTTTATGAACTCCAGGAGACCAGGTTAACTCTTGCTTATCATCGATTTTGACCAGGCCGTATTTCCCCGCGAAACCCACTTCGGCCTTGTGAAAGGAAAATTTTTGGCTGTCGCCCAGCTTTTGTATTTCAAAAACATGGTAAGGCATCATACCGCCGTCCAATTTATCTCCCTTTTTGATCAGGAACACCACTTTAAAAGTATCATTGCCTATAATATAATGTTCGTTAAAGACTTCTTGCATCATGATCTATATATAAATTAAAAGTAGGAATGTTAAGCATGTGCATGCTCACGGGCGGTATAAATTAACGGAGCACCTAATTCCGCTTCCAGTTTTGCCAATGTTTTAAGGGTTAAATTATGATTTCCTTTTAGCCATTTGTTAATTTCGGAAGGTTTTTTATTCATTTTCGCTGCCAGGTCTTTCTGGCTATAACCCTTCTCCTGCATAAGCTCGTTAATCCGAACTACGATGTCGGTGTACTGGCGAACGAAAATGCGAACTTCCTGCGGCGTTTCATCCTGTATCCTTTGTGCAACTTTACTTCTCATGACCGTACTTATTTATAGAAAAATTTCTTCGCCGTTATTAGCCGACCGCATTTTTCTTTTACCCTCATCAATTATGATTTCACCATCTCGTAATGCTTCTTCAATACGCTTTGCAAACTGGCAGGCTTCCACCCATTTAAGATGAATATCTTTACTTTCCTGATTTGTCCAGGAGGATTTGACACCCCCGTTAAACAAAACAACGATATCGTTCCGGTTATTAATTCGCAACGCATATAAGCGAAGCGGAAAATTAGGATAAGTAAACATTACTTGTTTTACCGTTACCTTGCCGGTATTAGGCAAACCGGTCACCTCATTTTCCGGCCGGTTAAACAAAGCGTCAATAGCGCCATGATCATCCCCCAAGCTATCCAGCACAAAACTTAACATTTGCTGGGTTGCTGTTTTTAGTTCAGGGATTGCATCGTATTTATTAAAGAACTTATCTGTTTCACTTTCCTTGCCATCTTCCCAGCGTACTGTATAAAAAGTACACTTTTTTCCTTCATCATCCCAAATTTCCAATGCAAAGATATTCACTTATAAGTTAATTTACAATATTTTGTTTTATATTGATTTTTCATCCATCACAAGGCGCTAAAATTAAGAATTATTAGATACCTGGCAAAATCAGGCACTTTAGGCGTAACCGCGACTGTGGAATCACCAATTGATTATATTTTAAGGAACAAATGATAATTATTATCAACGATAGGCGTTTAACTTTTTATAACATTACCACTTATGAAAGCGTTTGTAACCTCCTTATTTATACTTGCATCTTTATTTTTTGTAAAAGTTTCCGTGATTGCTCAACCACCGATCAAGATTATTGCCGGAAAAGTGTTGATCAATGATGGAAGCATGATATTTACGGCCTCAAAATATAAATCCACGATAGATAGCCTGGATAAAATTCTTAAAATTAATCCCAATGACACCACCAGTTTGTTCTATCGCGCTTTATTTTATTCACTTAGTAATAATTTGATGGCAAGACCTTATCAAAGAGAAGGCGGCCCCCTGGAAAATCTAATCACCGGGAAAGGTCAAATTGAAAAAGCGATCAATCTGGGCATGTCGAGTTTTAAAACAAGAGTCTTACGCGCTCAGATCTACAGTAATATTGCCTACAGATATTCCGGCGATGAATCATGGATGTTCAATAAAAAGCAGATTGCTGATCGAAAAACGTTGTATAATACCTATAAAGACCTGGCAAATAGATACTACGATGAATTGGCAAAGGAAGACGAAAACAATGCCTGGGATTACCAACGACTAAAAGTAAAAGGCGACTATCCTATTAGCCCATAAATAGAGTGGATCTGTTGATGGGTGACAGGCGATAAACTAATCGACGTTAAGAAATTCATCCCACTCGATTCCGTCAATAATAATGAAGCTTGATATTCCGCAAGCCTTACGGTAACATTGTTATTTTTTAGAATACAAATTTGTACCATTCTTTTCCGGATGAGGGCTGATTTTAACTAAATGGGACATCCTTTTTAAAGCCGTATGAAGTGAATTAGCCTTGAAATTCCAGCCCATATCTAAAAAGAAACGCTTAATCTCATTTGTTTCTTTAGGAGTATTGAGGAAATTAGTGGGTAACATTTTGTACTTAATGCAATATGGAATTGAAGGTTCCTGTCGTAAAAGAACACATACCGAAGTTACCGCCTTGTATTTTTTGGTAAGTATTTCACGCAAATTATTAGGAGGGGCAAAATTACTTTTACTCAAATCCTCTAATTTAATTGTCGTAAAATTGATAATCCCATCTAAGGACTTAATTCTAAACGATTTTTTTCCCGACTCAATGTTAACTAAAGTCGATGTAGACAGGTGCGTTAACAATGCAAAATCTTTTTGTGAAAGTCCCAATGCATCCCTAATTTCTATAATGTTGGAACTAATAATTAAACTTGAATTGTCCATAAAACAAATGGACATTGACAAATCGTGACATTTTCAATAAGTATTTGCTTTTTTTGAAGTGATTTATTATATTTGTTATAGTAATGTCATTCATCAATAATAAATTATAGAGTAAACACCAAAAAATAATTAAAAGGTATTAATAAAAAGTCTTGCGACCCATCTCAGGCCGTTACCGCAGGGCAGCAGATTGGTACCCCACCACTTTCAAAAAAGTGCTACATTAGCATTAATTTGATAAGTGTGGGGCGCTGCTGTTTACGCGTGGTAACATAAGGCCTGAGAACCAATATGGGGTCACGTGATGCAGCTCCCACACTTATTAAATATAAAAGCTCATCCCTCCCAAGACTTGTTTTATAGAACAAGTATGAAACCGCGAAAAAATAATATAATCAGTATAGCATCCCAAACTGTTTTTCCAACAGACTCGGCATGCTATGATTTTTATGCTTTCGATGGGTTTTTCAATTTCAAAAATCGCTTTAAAAACATTATTAAGTCCCCCGATTGATTGCTAATGGAACGGCAATCCAAGATCAGTTGTAGTTAATTTTATTTTCGGTTGCCGTTTTCCATTTTAGTTCTTACTAATTGGTCTTTTAACGGATACTTAATTAAATTTTAAATGAAAAAAACTATACTTTTTATAGTGTTGGCCACGCTTTGCTTTTTTTTTAACGCTTCGGCTCAAATTAATTCACGGCCACCTAACACCAATTTTACCGGGAAAGTAATTGACGAGCAAGGCACGCCATTGCCAGGCGCAACTGTTAAAATTCAAAATGAAAGCAGAATAAGCATTACTGATAAGGACGGCAAATTTACGTTTACCAATGCCCCAAGAAACGGTGCTGTATCCGTAAGTTTTATCGGTTTTCAGACAGCTAATATTCCAATGCCACTCAATTTTGATAACGAATTTACCATCCAATTAAAAGCAGATGCTAATTCATTAAACGAGGTGCAGGTTATTGGCTATGGTACGACAACAAAGCGATTGAATACTGGTAGCGTCTCGACAATTACTGCTACGGATATTGAGAAACAGCCTGTTACAAACATACTGTCGGCATTATCAGGTAGGGCTTCTGGTGTTAACGTGCAAACAACTAATGGGCTACCCGGAGGTGATGTTAGCATCCAAATTCGTGGTAAAGGCTCTTTAACAGCCGGTACGAATCCTTTATATATCATTGATGGCGTTCCATTTGCATCTACCTCATTAGTATATAACACAGCATTGGCGGCTGGTATTAACGGAGCGATCAGTCCCTTAAATTCTTTAAATCCTAATGACATTGAAAATATAAGTATCTTAAAGGATGCTGATGCAACTGCAATTTACGGTAGCCGAGGTGCAAACGGAGTCGTACTTATTACCACTAAAAAAGGCAAAAGCGGAAAAGCCAAAACAGACATCATTCTATATCAGGGTATATCACAAGTAGCTAATTTGCCTAAGCTCTTAAATCTACAGGACTATCTTACGATTAGGAAAGAAGCCTTTAAAAATGACGGACTGACCCCATCCTCAGATCCTACCTCACCAAGCTATGCGCCTGACTTAAAAGTGTGGGACACTAATAAATCAACCGATTGGGCAAAATATATTTTAGGTGGTACCGGACATGTAACCAATCTTCAGGCAAACATTTCTGGCGGGAACGAGCAGACAACTTTTGCTTTAGGAACCAATTACAGGACGGAGAGCAGTGTGTTACCCGGAGATAACCGCTATACACGCGGCGGTATACACATGAATGTCCAGTATATTTCTCCAGACCGTAAGTTTAATGTCCTGATGTCAACTTCTTATACGCAGGATAACAACAAGCTTGTTAACCCGGCGATAGCATTATCCAGTGATATTCTGTTGCCTCCCAATTTTCCAATTTATGACCAAAATAGAAAGTTTAATTTTTTAAATGGAATTAATCCGGCGGCATCTGTACAGAACACATCTAATATTCAAACAAATAATATTATTACTAACGCGGTTGTAAGTTATAATATTCTTGCCGGACTACAGATCAAAACAAGTGCAGGCCTGAATTATTTAAATATGAATCAGATAATGGTAAATCCGAAATCAGCTCAAGACCCAAGTATTTCTCCCCAAAGTTCCGCTTACTTCGGCAATAACTCCACTAAATCCTTTATTGTCGAACCACAGATCAATTATTCCTTAAAGAAAAACAAGTCAAATCTTGATGTACTTTTAGGGGGGACATTTCAAAAAACAGAAAATAAAGGCGAGATCATTTATGCTACCAACTTCAACAGCGAAAGTCAACTCGAAAACCTGGCCTCTGCCGCGACGCTAAGACCTTCAAACTCCTATATTGATTATAAATACGTATCTATTTTTGGAAGAGTAACTTATAATTGGGATGAAAAATACCTGATCAACGCGAGTGTCCGCAGGGACGGATCATCTCGGTTCGGACCAGGGAACCAATTTGGAAATTTTGGTGCGGTTGGTGTAGCATGGATCTTTAGTAATGAAGGTTGGATTAAAAGTAACTTGAGCTGGCTTAGTTTTGGTAAGATCAGATCAAGCTATGGCATCATAGGAAATGATCAGATCGCAGATTATCAATACCTTTCAACCTACAAGGCATCAAACTATGTGTATCAGAACATCACCGGTCTAACGCCTGCAAGAATTGCGAACGATGATTTTCATTGGGAATCAAATAAAAAATTTGAAATCGGTTTAGATATTGGACTGACTGGCGACAGAGTACTTCTCACCATAAACCGCTTTCAAAACCGCAGTGGCAGCCAACTGGTGAATTATGCTATTCCATTTATTACCGGCTTTGACAGTTATCAGGCAAACTTACCTGCCTTAATCCAAAATCAGGGTTGGGAAGTGGAAATTAGCACAAGAAATATTCAAAAACCAAACTTTACCTGGTCCACTAATTTTAATATTACCACCAGTAAAAATATACTTAAAAGCTTTCCTGACCTGGCCACGTCCAGCTATGCGAATATTTATATTGTTGGTGAAAGTATAACAAGGGCATACGGTTTCAGATTCGCTGGTGCCGATTCACAAACAGGAGCGTCTTTATATCAGGTTAAAACGGGAGGAACAAGTTCTTCTCCGGCATTTGAAAACTTTTATTATACAATGGGCGATACAAACCCTAAGTATTATGGAGGAATGAATAATGCTATTACCTATAAGAATTTTCAATTGGACCTGTTTGCCCAGTTCTCCAGGCAATCTTTACCAGGCAGCCTTATTCCATCCGGTTCATTGTCCAACAATTTCGCTGTTGCTTTAAGCCGTTGGCAAACTCCCGGTAACAGCACCAACATACCTAAAGCAACAACTGGGACAGACGATTATTACTATACACTTTCTTCGGCTAATTTCTTCAATGCCTCGTATATCCGGTTAAAGAATGTTTCGCTTTCCTATACATTCCCTGAGATCTGGACAAAATCCAGAAAGATCGACCGATTAAGAATATATGCACAGGGAGAGAATATAGCAACATGGTGGGACAAAAATACAGCATTATATGATCCGGAAAGTGGCGCATCTGCTAATGTTCCACCACTAAGAACAATAACTATCGGCTTTCAAATTACCCTTTAGATCAAAAAAATGAAAAAAACTATAACTCTGCTATTGATTATACTGGTCTATTCCAGTTGTAAAAAGCTAATTGAGGTGAATAGTCCTCAAAATCAATTAACCACAATTGATGTGTTCTCGGATACGACATCAGCAGTTGCTGCATTGGGGAATATCTATGCGCAACTGGACAGAACGATTGAGGTCAATTATTCAAAATATTTGGATATGTATACTGATAATCTGGATTACACAGGCTCCACTCCACAAGATCTTGAATTTTTAAAAAGCACTATTTCTGTTAGCAATTCAACAGATCTGGCGATCTGGAAAAACTTTTACCTTGTTATTTATCAATGCAACAATCTTATAGAACACCTGCCAAAATCCGGCAACCTGCCGGTGGCTAATGTTAACCAACTAAGTAACGAAGCCAAGTTTTTAAGAGCTTATGCTTATTTCTACCTAGTTAACCTATATGGCAAGGTTCCATTAGTATTGAGTACGGATGTTAACATAAGCGCACAAGCGCCGCAAAGTGAAATTTCAGTCATTTACCAGCAGATCATCAAAGATTTAACTGATGCAAAACAGGGATTGCCCGCTGCCTATACAGGGATTGGCAAGATAAGAGCAAATAAGTGGGCTGCTGTTGCACTACTATCTAAGGCATATCTTTTTCAACAAAACTGGACTGCAGCAGAATCTGAAGCTACCGATGTAATTAAAAGCGGCCTTTATAGCTTATTAAGTACGCCCAATAATGTTTTTTTAGCCGGTAGTGACGAGGCAATACTGCAAGTCTGGACACAAAACGGCTTTGTTACCAGTGCAACAAATCTCGTTCCATCGTCGAATACTTCATTACCGAGATATCCGATGTCTGCAAATTTACATAGTGCCTTTGAAGATGGTGATCTAAGAAAAACAGCTTGGATCGGCACCAGCAATGTAAGATCAGGAAGTGTAACAACGACTTATCACTATTTATACAAGTATAAGAACCGCGTGGTTAACACTACCAATCCCGAATACCTTATGGTGCTACGCTTGGCAGAAATCTACCTGATCAGAGCTGAAGCAAGGGCACAGCAATCAAAGATCACTGGAGTAGGAAGCGCGGCGGATGATTTAAATCTCATCAGAAAACGTTCAGGAATAGCAAATAGCACAGCTACCACTCAAAGCGAAATGCTCACAGCAATAATGCGGGAACGACGAGTTGAATTGTTTGACGAATGGGGAAGTCGGTTTTTCGACTTAAAACGAAACGGACAATTAAATGTGGTGATTGGAACGTATAAAACTTCACGGTTGTCTACTGCCGCCCTGTTACCTATCCCTCTTAATGAACTAACATACGATCATAACCTCGTGCAAAACCCGGGGTATCATTAATCAATCCTTAAAACAATTAGTATGAAACTTAGAATAATAATAATACTATATCTATTGGCCGGCACTCATCTTTTAGTTTTGGGCCAGCAAAAAACTGTTAAACCTCTTAATATCGGGGATCATGTACCAGACTTTCTTTTCCAAAACCTAAAAAACGCCGCTAAGCCAACTCAACGGGCTTCAGAGTTATATCGTTCCGGCCTATTGATCATTAACTTTTGGGCCACATGGTGTGTTCCATGCGTCAGGGAAATGCCTACTTTGAATGAACTTCAAAAGAAATACAGTGATAAGTTGCATATCATAAGTATTACCAATCAATCAGATATGGTTTTGACTACATTTCTGGGCAATCATAAGGACCTTGCCTATCTGACTTTTTCGGCACGCGATACTTTACTTAAAAAATACTTTCCTCATACCATTGTACCGCACAATATTTGGATAGATAAACAAGGAATAGTTCAAGCAATAACTGGTGATGAACAACTCAATGAAAAAAATATTCTTTCCTTTATTAATGGTAACACCAATCTTGCTACCAAACATGACGATCTTGAATTTGATTGGAGAAAACCCTTAAAAGTGGCGGATACGGAGTTTGTCCATCGATCAATAATTACACCGCAAAAAAGCAGTATAGGTAATGGCGGAGTATTGCTACCTGACAGCAATGCGAATGCAACCAGATTCCTTGCATGGAACAGAAGTAAAACGGATTTATTTTGGGCTGCATACATGAAAAAACCAATGCAAAAAAGAGATTGGAATTTTGTAGAAATTCACACCAAAGATTCTTCAAGTTTCTTCTTCCCGGCTTATACCAACGAACTCAATTGGACGAAAAGATATGGGATGACAATGTTTAATGAATGGTCTGGAAAGAATCTATTATGCTATGAATTGTCATTTTCGAAAAAAATTAATTTAGCACAGTTTTATCTTTTAATGGCAAAAGAGCTATCGTTATATTTCAATGTTAAAGCAAGAGTTGAAATGAAACCAACGGATTGTTGGGTAATTACTCAATTGCCATCGAAATTTAAAGAAAATGATTTTAAAGAAACGAATCGAGAACCGCTACAGATTGTTGGAACTTCGATGGTTGTAAAAAATCAGACGTTCAAGGAAATTGCGGAGCAACTTTCAGAAATGTATGGTAACGAACCTCCATTTATAGATTTAACAGGAATTAAAGAAAGGATTAGTTTAAAGAAAGATTTTGCCGATCTAAGTGAAGGATTGAAAGTGTCAATGTTAAAAGATTATTTTAACCGTATAGGCCTTGATATAAATTTAAATAAATACAATTATCCATTTTTGATTCTTGACGACCAATAAAAAAGGCAACAATCAGATGATAATTCTGATTGTTGCTAATAGTGTGTTAATTGTAGTAAATAGTAGGAGCACCTGTTGCGGTAGCACATTTAACCGAAGTTGAACCAGGACAACCCAAATCGTCTCTTGCCTGATCCACTGTTGCATTTGGAAGGCTCCCTATTGGAGTTCCAGATTGGTTAAAGTGTGTCCAATTATAAGTTGGATCATTTGCCTTAGGCGCTGCCTGAATTTTTTGAACGAATGCGCCACCTATACCAACGGCGAACACTAAGGCTAACATACTAATTTTTAATTTTTTCATGATATTATATATTAAGTTTAATAGTTACGCCATTGATTAAAATTACAGGCAATGGCACTACCTGTTCTTACGCGCGTGAAAGTATTTTATAGGTATCACCGCCATGTTCAATTGCCGGTGATGTTTTATGTTTTTTTAAATATTTGATTGAAAAGTAAGCGGCCAGGATAAAAAATGCATTAAAGAACAAATGCTGCTTCCAGCCCATTGTAGAGATAATACCTCCGCAGGTACAGGGAAGATGAGATCCGGACAACAACATAATAATTATGTAAATTTCAAAAGAAACCAGCAGGAAAGCAGATGCCTTAAGCGCTTTAATTTTTATTGATGGAACAAACATTCCTACAGCTAATACTATGGCAAGAGTAAATTCGACCGCAGGTACTAGCCACCCTAAAACAGGTGCCGCTATTTTCATCAGCGGCACAGGGGCGAGACGCATTTGAAAGACAAACTTATCATAATCTAAAAATTTACTGGCCGATGTATAGACAAAAAGCAGACAAAGAAGCAATAGACAAATTTTGGTCAGAATCATTTTCATGGTAATTGTATCAGTTATGGGAATACACCAGCAAAGTAAACACAACCAGCAGCTCTAAAACAGTAGTAAAAGGGTAGTAACTTTTTCTTAAGAATTAATTCGTTTATCAGAAAAATGGATCGATACAAGCAGGCGGTGAACCGAAGCCGCACGCTATATTGCTTATTAAATAATTCTTTCGACGTAATTTACTACTACCCCTATACCCCGGTTAATATTAAAGAATCTGTTGTGTGATAGCACAACAAGAAGTGATTTTAAGGGTAATTTTTAATTTCAGCGATGCAAAAGAAAATCGACAAGGATAGCGGTGGCGTTCATGATCACCAAGCTATGTTTAGTACGCTCTCTTATCAGACAATTATTGGACTGATACAACTGTTGATTGACGAAGGCTTAACAGATCAGGACGAGCGAAACGGGTTTTACGTCAATGCCAAAGATTTCAGGGCTAAAGCAAAAGAAATATACCGAGGAATTGACGAGCTTCAAAAAAAAGAATTAATCAGATACTGCCAATTTAAGCGGTATCTGTACCGTCCATTTAATTCGGAAACATGACCTTCAACAGGGAGGATAGCCATTAAATTAAATATTTTACCGCCCGAAAAGCAATAAAGGTCTTCTTCCTACAAATAAAGTTACTGATTAACGATGCTGCTAACCATTAAGGTCAGTTGGTTATTTACGATTTATATAGGGTCGATAAACATAACCAGGCTTAGTGTCAGAAGTTATAATCATTTGAATTGGAAAATAATTTGTAGATATTTATTGTCAATCACTGCGATCATGAGCGACAAGAATTTGAAAAAATTGACCGACCTGGTTAAATAAGAACTTAAAACCATTCCTACCAAGGAACAGGCGCTTCAATCCTTTATCTCGGCAGGCATCAAAAACGACAAAGGGGAGTTCACCGCGCCTTATTGTTTGTAATTTTTTTGGATAGCCGTAATTTGAGGGTTTTTCGATCCCGGTAATAGTTTTGATTTTATGAGTAGCTGGACAGAAAATACGACAGTAACTGAATATTCAAATAAACAGGCATAACGATCTTTGTTGGTCAGTTGGTCTAAAGGTTTTATTTCATTAATAATGCGAATCAAGAGTCGAAATATGTTGATAACTTCAGGAGATAAATCGTTGATTGTGAGCGATTTAGCGACGAATATATTTGGTTAAAGCCTTGAAAATCAGTATCTTAAAGAAGATTACCACAT